>Ga0155082_113_pt1 | contig 38225 bp, 50 predicted proteins | sample RifCSPhighO2_01_FD_106050 | JGI IMG/M metagenome (GOLD analysis project Ga0155082, IMG submission 106050) | Sphingomonadales bacterium RIFCSPHIGHO2_01_FULL_65_20 | reverse complement strand
ATAGAATGGGGTGCGGGTGCATGCACCCTTGGCCCTGCTACGTGCTAGGGCTTAGGGTGTATGCTGTCGCAGGGCTTGGGGTGTATGGATACGCGCACATATACACCCTTAGCCCTTGATGCTTGAGAGATAACAAGGCAGTGAGCGGCGCGCGATTGCTGGCAATGGATAGAAGCAGGCAAGGGGCGACAAGTCGAAAAACTGCGCACGGGCGGCCATGCACCATAAGGACGGCGCGTTGCGCCTGCTCGTTTATTGCGCGGGAAACCCGCGCCGTGCGGGGCTTCCAGATACTGCAGAAAGGACGGGCCATTGCGGGCGGACAATGTCGGCGCTATCGCGCCTGCTGTTTTTTCTCTTTTGTACTTTTGGCCCGTTGTACTTTTTCACCAATGGCCCTATATTGTGGCCACACCAACAACCGAGGAGGGCGCGGCAATGGCTGCAAAGGTGATAGCGGTACTCAACCAGAAGGGCGGCACGTCGAAAACGACCACCGCCACCAACGTGGCCAGCTGCCTGGCCGTTAAGCATGGAAAGCGGGTGCTACTGGTCGACCTAGACCAGCAAGGCTCTGCAACCGACTGGGCAGCGTCCAGGCCAGAGGCCGAGGGCGACGCGGGCCTGATCCCTACCGTATCCATGGGCAAGGCCCTGGCGCGAGACCTGCCGCGCGTTGCGGGTGGCTATGACTACGTCGTCGTCGACGGCGTGCCGCAAATCAGCGAGCTGACTGCCGCGGCCATCCGTGCGGCTGACGCGGTACTGATCCCGGTGCAGCCGAGCCAGTACGACATATGGGCGTGCGGCGACCTGGTGCAGCTGGTGAAAGACCGCCAGGAGATCGCCGACGGCAAGCCGGTGGCGGCGATGATGATCGCGCGGGCAATCCCGGGCACCGTGCTCGAGCGCGACGTGCGCGGCACCCTCGAGGCCTACGAACTGCCAATACTGCGCAGCCAGACCTGCCAGCGGCAGTCCTACGTTGGCGGCATCGAGCAGGGCCGCAGCGTCATGGATCTGCCAGACGACAACAAGGCGCGCCTCGAGATCGAAGCGCTGACCGCCGAACTATTGGAGCTGACCCAATGAGCACCACCACAAGCAAGCCGACCATCGAGCGGCCCAGCCGGGCGCAGCAGCTGGCCGAGGAGCACGTCGAGAAGGCGCGCCGGGTAGTTGTGGGCGACTCAGGCACTGACGAGAAGCAGCTCAAGGTGCTGGCCGAACCGAAATACCACAGGGGCATGGCCGAGCTAAAGAACATGACCACCGACAGCGTGCCGGTTAAGCACCTGCTGCTCGAGGCCATCGAGGATCTGTTCGAGAAGTACGGGCGGGGCGAGGGGCGGTTCAAGGTTGACGACGTGCCAGAACTGCGCCGCCGGCTTGAATCGCTGATGAAGTGAAGAAACAGCCCGGCAGCGGCGGCAACCGCTAACCGGGCCAGACACATAGACCTTGGAGGGTTCCGAATATGTCCGCACGCGACTATACCACCGCGGCAAGCCTGCCGCTGCACCTGGCGCGAGATCCGCGCTATCGCGACCTGGTGCGCCAATTCGCCGAGCAACAGTGCCTGACGGCCTGGCACGGCATCCTGCGCATGATCGGGGAGGCCGCCTGATGAGCATCACAGAGAACGTATCCAGCGCCATCGAGCCCGAGGATCTGCACCGCGTCCGCGCCATTGCCGCGGCCATCCTCGAGCACCAGGGCTTCCAGGCGTGCGAGCTGCTCGACCTGGTGATCACCGAGGAGGCACCCGCCGACACAATCACCCCGCGCCGGGCACGCGCCGAAAGCGCCGTGCAACTGGCCGCGGTGATCGTCAACTACCTGCGCCAGGAGTTCGAGATCCCAGGCGTCGACCACGAGCTCCTGCGCGCACTGCAGCGGGAGGCCAACCTATGAGCCGCAACGCATCCAGCCCCGCCGAGCAGCTGCTCGGCCTACTGTTCAGCGCCGGGGCGGCCCTTGTGGCCGGCCTGGTGCTGCTGTACCGCATCGTCTGCGCGTGGCTGCAGGATCCAGAGACCAACGAAGACCAGGAGCCCACCCAATGAGCCGCACCCCTAAACAAATCGCCGCCGGCCAACGCCGCAGCCTGCAGGCAATCGAGAAGAAGATCCGCGCCCTGTCGACCGAATGGATGGACGAGGACGCATTCAACGAAAGCCAGCTGGAAGACCTGGCCGACAAGGTCAAAGAAGTTTCGCGCGACCTGGTCGCAGAATAGGAGCCCGCACCATGACCCTACAGAACACCCCAGCAGCACGCGCCGCACAGTGGCTCGAGCAAAACGCCCTGATCCTCGACACCGAAACCACCGGCCTTGATGGTGACGCCGAGGTGATCGAGCTAGCCGTCATCGACTGCACAGGACAGGCGCTCATAGACACCCTGGTGCGGCCCTGCCGCCCGATTCCGGCCGACGCCTCGGCCATCCACGGCATCACCGACCAGATGGTGGCCACCGCGCCAAGCTGGTCGGATGTTCGCGGCCAACTGCTCGAGCTACTCGCCTCGGGCCGCCACCTGGTGATCTATAACGCCAGCTATGACCTGCGCCTGATTCGCCAGAGCGACGCCCTGCATGGGCTCGAGACGCCCGCCATGGCCGCCCACTGCGCCATGCTGACCTACGCCGAACACTGGGGCGACATCGACGAACGCCGCGGCGGATACCGCTGGCAACGCTTGGGCAACGCCGCCGCACAGCAGGGCGTCGAGATCCAAGGCGCAGCCCACCGCGCCCTGGCCGACTGCCTGACAACCCTCGGCATCATGCGCGCGATGGCCAAAGCGGCTTAGCCATGTAGCCCAACCCACAAGCCCGCCACCATGGCGGGCTTTTTGTTACCCTGCGCGCTTGCCAACAAGGGAGAAGCGCACGGCATGAAGAAAAGCACCAAGATCATCCTGGCCCTGGGGGCCGTAGGCCTGCTGGTAGCCGGCTACCAGGACGTAATGAATCGGGAAACCAGCGGACTGCGACAGGCTCACCAGGCGGTAGGCTGGCAAGCAAAGCAGGCCGCTCACACCGTCGAGTGCGAGACGCTGGAAGATGCGGGGAATACCTGGGCGCTGTGCCGATATTGGCGCGCCACGCCGACCGTATGGCTAAAGCAAGGCGAAGGGTGGGCGTCTGCAAATGGCCCGGCACTGAGGATGGCTGAAGACGTCGCCGCCATTGACACCACCGATGCGAGCCGCCCATACCAGAATTTGCCAAAAATCTCCCGAGGAAGCGGCGCACCGTTCATGCCCGATAGCGTTCAAGCGAGAATGAATGAGATCAGGGCGGAAACCATCGCCGACAGAAGCTAACCCCAAGAACGAAAAAAGCCCCCACCGCCGCGAGGCAGTGGGGGCTTCTTTTTGAGGTCAGCGGGCGGCGCGGATCAGGCCGACAGGGCGAACGGTCGACGAGGGGTCGCCCTGCAGCCATAGGCGTTCCTGCTCGAGCACGACCGCGGCGACCTGCTCAGGCGTCACACCGTCCGCGATCAGCCTCTCGGCGGATCTCAACCAGTACGCGCGTGTGTCCGCCAGCCCATCGGGCCAGGGCTCGGCGCTCGTGAGCGTGGCGTAGCGCTCGCACCACTCCTCCGGGGTCATCTGCTCAGCCATTGGCCACCACCTTTGGCAGCTTCGCCTGCCGCGTCTTGAGCTGGAACAGCTCGAACAGGCCTGGGTGCATGCGATAGTCGCCCGCTTCCCACTCCTGCCAGCGCCTGCAGGTTGCATGCACCAGTTCGGCCGCCTGGGTTTGCGTCAGGCCGGCAGCGTTGCGGGCCGCGAGGATCTGCTCGGGCGGCGGATTCGAGGAGGCGCTGCGCGCGCCTCGGTTCGGGTGGTTTGCCATTGTGACTCCTCGAGGAGGTGCCACCCTCAGCGGGTGGCGGTAAAGAAGCGGGAAGGGATATCCATCAGAGCCGGGTCGCTGCAATCCATCCAGGCCTCGAAGGCGACCGGGGAGCGGGCCTCGAGCTCGTCCATCAGCACACCGCGCACCACCGGCACTTCTTCGCCTTGCTTGGCATTGGTCAGCTCGAAGGCCTCGACCAGGTTAGCCAGCGGCAGGGCCGCAACGGTGGCGCGCATCTTGTTCATCAGTTCGTTTTGCATGTTGATCACCAGCCCCTGACTGACCGAGGCGCGTCGTCTTTCGATGGTTCGCATTCTACGCGGTTTCCGCGTATCGTCAAGCGTAAAAAACCCGGCGCTTGGCCGGGCTCCTGGTCAGCCTACGAACTCAAGCTCCCACCCTTGCATCGGGCCGCTGGCGGCGAGGCTGGCCAGCTCTACCTCCTCGTCGGTGACCTCGCCCAGGGTGGCGAACTCGACCGGCTCGCAGGTCTCGTCGTCGAAGGTGATAACAATGCGCTTCCAGGCTTGAGAGTAGATCGCTTTCATGGTGCTAGCTCCAGCCCCTGACAGCCCGAGGCGCGGCGTTTGATGGGGTCAATAATACGCGGTTTCCGCGTATCGTCAAGCAAAAAGAAACGCCCCACCCGGCGCGAACCGAGGGGGCGTATTGTCAGGCGGCTCGCGCCTGCTCGAGGCGCTCGAGCGCGACGCTGTGATAGTGCTCGGTCAGCTCGCAGCCGGCCCAGCCGTAGCCCTCGAGCTCGGCCGCCACCAGGGTGGTGCCGGATCCCGCGAACGGGTCGAGGATCCGCCCGCCTGGCTCGCAGATCTTGACCACCTGGCGCATGAGCTCGGTCGGCTTGCCGGTCATGTGGTGCTTGTCGGCCTTGCGCACCGGCTCGCGCATAACGCCCGGCAGTACCGGGGCCTGGCGCTGCAGCGGCATGCCGCCCTTGCTACCCCACACGATGTACTCGGCCTGGGCACGGAAGCGCCCCAGCTGGGGCCGCACGCCCTCGGTCTTGTCCCACACGGCCACGCCGCGCCAGGTAAAGCCAGCGGCCTGCAGGGCGTCGGTGGTGATCGGCAACTGTCGCCAGTCGGTGAACAGGCAGACCGGCGCGCCATCCTTGAGCAGGCGGAAACACTCGGCGAGCCAGAGCGTCATCCATAGGGTGTGCGAGCGCTGGTCGCGATGATCGCCCAGGAACTCGGCCTCGGCCCACTTGGTCTGGCCATTGCCTTGCATGTACTTGGCCGACGGTGCGGCCTGGCGCGCACCCATGTGCAAGCCGCCGCTCGAGTAGGGCGGGTCGGTGATCAGCGCGTCAAAGGTGCCGGATTCGAGGCCGCGCAGGATCTGCAGCGAGTCGCCCAGGTGCAGCGCGTTTTGGTGTTCGGTGTTGTTCATTTTCCACAGCCTTTTCGAGGCCGCTCGAGGCGGTCGGCTGGGAGGCTCGAGGCCTTCAAATGGTTCAAGGTGCCGCAACGTGGGCACTTGATCTGGATCTCGGCACCGTGGCCGATTTTGGCGAGGAGGCGCTCACAGCCCCCACAGCGCAGTGGATTAAGCATTCTGCTAAGCCTTTGATTCTGCTAGGCTCGCCGCCGCTCTCGAGAGCGCGGGGGCCTTGGCTGGCTTGCAGGCATGGTCTGCAGGTTGGTACCAGGTCGAGCCGTTCCCGCGGCCCGGCCTGGTGCCCTCGTTTACTCTTGGCGGCCGTCTGGATAGGTCGCCTCGAGGGTGCAGCGGTAGCTTTGCTGGCGCGAGCCGCTGGCGGTCACCTTGTCGATTGACCAGGTGCCACGCATGAAACTGGGCCAGCTGTCATCGAGCTCGAGCAGCCCCTCGGCGCTTAGCGCCGGATTGCCTGGGCAATCAATCCGCAGCTTTGCCGCCTCGCGCTGCGTCTTGCGCTGCTCGCCCTCGGCCGCGGCCTTCGCCTCGGCTTCGTTCTGGTAACGCTGGCGCACCGTCTTAAACGGCCCCTCGCCCACTTCCACCACGCATTCCTTGCCGGCGCTGCCATCCCACCAGGTGGTCTTGCAGCCCTTGAAGCGCACGCGGCTGTCCTGGTCGATGCTCGCCGCAATAAAGGCCCGCTCGCCCGGGCGGTTGTCCTTGGTCACCGACAGCGTCACCGGCGGCAGGGTCTTACCGCTCAGCGTCTTGACCTGGCCCCGGCGGGCCAGCACATAGAGGTCATTGACCGGCTTTGTCACCGCGTCATAGCGGCGCGCGAGCCGGGTCAGAAAGCCCATATCCGTTTCGTTCGACTGGTCGATGTGGGCGATTGGTATCGCGTCCAGCTCGGGGGCCACGCGCGGCGAGAAGCCGTGCTTGGTGGTCAGCTGGCGGAATACCTGGCCAAGCGTGGTCATGGCGTAGCTGGCCGAGCGCCGGGCCTTGAAGCCGGTCTCGTCCTTCACTTTGAAGGGCGCAGCGGTGGCCACGATCAGCAGCAGGGCCGGGAACAGCTGGGGCGTGGTGCGCGTGACGACAAACTCGCCCTTATCCACCAGCCCCGTTTCCTTGTAACCGACCCGCAGCCCCACCTTTCCGTCGACGCTGGGCAAGCCGTCGAGGCCCTCGATGTTCACCGTTAGCTTGAGGGTGTCCGACTCGACGCCCGCGGCGTCGACGTGCTCCCAGTCAACCAGGCGCGCATTGATCAGGGCGGCATTGCTGCCGTAGATCTCGACCGCTGGCGTGTATCCGATAGCCATGCACCCTCCTTAATCCCACGCGGTAAGCGGTGCAGCCTGGGCCGGCTTGCTGGCCAGCTCGGGCAGGTTCACCCATAAGCCAGCCGGCAGGGCCGGGCCATGCTCAGCCAGGCCAGGGTTGACCAACCACAAGGCCTCCTCGGCCTCGTCGTCAGAGCGCCCCAGCTCGCGAAAGAGCAGCACGTTTGCCGTATCACCGGCGATGGTTCTAACCCGTCGCATTGACGAACTCCTGCAGTTCAAGCGTCCACGACAACAGGGTCGCGGTACCGTCGTCGATCACCCGCTCCTGGTCTTCGCTCACGGCGTCGATTCGCCAGCGCCCCCACACCCGGCCGACGCCGTCGACCAGGGTGTAGGGCTGGCGCGCGTCGGCCATGGCGCGCAGCTCGTCGAGCTTGGCCATGCCGGCCGCCAGCTGGGCCTTGCCGCTCAACCGCAGCGACTCCAGGCCCTGGCCGGTGTTGTGCGACATCGGCTTGCTGCTGATGATGTCCAGGTCTACCCAGCCGCCCGTGGTCTTGCGCGCGAGGCGCTCATACGGGAAGCCAGAGGCGAGGCCGAACACGAACTCGCCCAGGGCCATCTGCTGTCGCATCAGTCGCTCCCATCAGTCAGAGACGCGCCACGCCGAACGGCGAGCGGGTCGGCCATCATCAGCGGCACAAAGTCGCCGCGCATTTTCGCCATCACCTGGTTGGCCAGCGCCTCGCTGGTGGCATGGTCTGCCCCGCTGATCTGGATCTGAGGCGCGAAGGTGATCTGCCGGTTGTCGGCATTGGTCACCGCGGCCGCGACCTCGTCAGGGCTGCGCAGCCGGTCAACCGCCGAGCCGGCCATGCCGCCCAGCGCGCCGCCCGCCTCGCTACCCAGCCACGCGCCAAGCGCGCCGCCGAGCAGGCCCCCGATGGCGGTACCGATAATCGGCACCATCGAGCCCACCGCAGCGCCTGCAGCAGCACCGGCCCACATGCCGCCCATACCGCCAGCCGTCGAGCCGACGGACTCGCCGACGTCTTCGCCGCTCGAGTCGTCATCCATCACCACCTGGGCGAGATCCACCGCGCCGGCCGCCAGCATCAGCGCCCCGCCCGCTTTCACACCCAGGCCGCCACCGCGGCCAGCCTTGCCACCAGCGGCGCGCCCACCCTTGCCGCCGCGACGACCGCCTGCAGGCACACCACCGCCAACGCCCAGGCGGGCCATGGCAGCGTTCAAGCGCATGACCGCAGCGTCGGCCGTCATCGCCGAGCGCGTGGTGGTTGCATCCAGCTTGACCCGGGCCAGGCCGGCCTTGTTGAACGCCTGGCCGACCAACAGCCCGGCAAACTTGAGGCCCAGCGCCCCGACCTTCATCGCGGCAAGCGCGCCACCGGCTACCGCGATAGCGGCCGTGGCATTGGGGAAGGTCTCAGCCGCCCAGCTCAGCCCGTCGACCAGGGCACCCAAGGGCACCAGGACGGCGTCGAGCGCGGGCAGCATCGCGGTACCGACCAGGGTCGAGAGGCGCGTCAGCTTGGCCACAAAGCCATTCCAGCCAGCGCGCGAGGTGCTGGCCACGCCCTCGGCCTCTTTCATCATCGAGCCGGCGCGGTCGGCACCGTTGGCCACCAGGCCGAAAGCCCGGTCAACCTCCTCGAGGTTGGCCAACAGCGGCATGATCGCGCCTATCGACTCAGAGCCGAACAGGCGTGTGGCGAGCGCGGATTGCTCCTCCTCGGGCGCTGCTTTCAGCGCCTCGAGCACCGTCTTGATGGTCTCCGGGGCGTTCTGTTGCATGCCCAGGGCCAGCTCCTCGGGGTCGAAGCCGAGCTCCTCCCAGGTCTCGCGCTGGCCCTTGGTTGCTGCCTTGCCCTTGGTCAGCGCGCCGAGGAAGTTCTTAAACCCGGTACCGGCGATTTCCTTCTCGGTGCCCGGGTTGAGGAACGCCGCCGACAGCGCCGCGCTCTGCTCAGGCGCAAGGCCCGAGGCGCTACCGATAGCGCCGTAGCGCTTCACCACCGCCGCGATGTCGGCCGGCGTGGCGTTGAACTTGTTGCCCAGGTGGTTGGTGGCGTTGGCCAGGTCGAGCGTGCCGCCGCGGTCGAGCTTCATCGAGGCTCGCCAGCCGGCCATGGTCTCGCCGGCCGTCTGCGCGTCGATGTCGAAGGCCGCGCCCATGATCGCCGCGTCGCGGGTGAAGTCCATCACCGCGCGCTGCTTGCCCTCGGTCGTGGTCTCGTCGCCGCCAATGTTCGACTGCCCGGCGGCGTACTGGATCTTGGCCAGATCCACCGCGGTGATCCCGGCCGAGGAGATCAGCCGGTCGCTGGCCATGCGCAGGTTCTCCTGCGCCATCGCCTCGCGCTGGCCGTCCTCGAAGTTAATGACCTTGGCCACGTCGGCCATGGCCACTTCGAGGTTCATCGCCTGGTCAACCGGCTTCGCCGCCAGGTAACCGATGGCGGCCGTCTCGAGCATCTGCCCGCGCAGATCCGCCCGCGCGCCGCGGTTGGCGTCGATGCGCCCCTGGGCGGTGCGCACGGCATCGAGCCTGGCGCGCTGCGACTGCAGGGCGGCGTTGGCTTGTTCCGTGGCACTCTCGAGGCGCTTCTGCTCGGCCGCCAGTTGGCCAGTGTCCACACCGGCCTTGGTCAACTCGGCCTGCAGGCCCTTGAGCTGGTTGCGCTCAGCCCGCTGCGCCGCTTCCAGGGTGCGCAGGCTGGCGGTGTTCTTGTCCTGCGCGCCGTCCAGGCGCTTGACCTCGGTCGTGGCGCTGGCCAGCTCGCGCCCGAGCCTGTTCTGCTCGATGCGCGCCGCCTTGACCTGGGCCGTGGTGGCCTCGGTCGAGCCCTCCAGGGCCTTGGCCGAGGCCGCGGCCTGGGCATACTCCTGCTCGAGGCGCTGCACCGTCGCCGCGGCGGCCTGGTGCGCCTTGCCCAGGCTGACCTGCTCGACCTTGGCCGCCTGCAGGGCGGTCTTGGTTTTGTCGAGCTTATCGGTCAGCTTGGTGTAGCCGTCGGCCGAGCGGGCCAGGCGGTTGAGCTTGTCCAGCTCGGCCCGCTGGCCCTTGATCTCGTCCTGCAGCTTGTCGGCTTTCTTCGAGAAGTCGCCGAACGTCTTCGAGTAGGCGTCCACGGCGGCCAGCCGTAGCGAGTACTTCGACTTGGTGTCAGCCATGCCCTACCCCTTTTGCTTTACGCCCAGGCGCGCCATGGCCAGCTCGTAGCGGCGCAGCCCTTTTCCGGCGTCCCACTCCAGAATCTCCGCTTCGCTTACGTGGTAAACGAGCGGCACGACATCGAGGATTACTTCGATGTCGCGCTCGGAAAGTAGGCCGCCGGCTTGTTCAAAAAAGCGTGCAGGCGCTCCTGCAGCTGCGTCCAATCGGGGATGCTCAGGCGCAGCACCTCAACCGTCGACAGGCCGGTGCAATGCGCACTGATAAAGTCGGTGCGCTCGTTTTCGGTCTTGAGCTTGCGCATGACCTTGGTCGCCTTCATCGCCGGCACCTGCAGAGACAGGCGGTCAACCGTGCGGCCGATGGCCTTGATCGGCACCAGAAGCGGCGCGTCGTCAGGATCCTCGGGCTTGCGGCCCAGGAAGTAGCTGGCCGGCAGGTTCACGTACTCGTGCATGCGCGTGACCAGGGCCACGTAGTCGGGGCGCTTGATCTGCTCGAGCACGCCGACCGGCAAGCCGGTGGCCACCAGCAGCAGGGCCTCGAACTGTTCTTCTTCATCGGTGCCGACACTGGCCAGCGCGGCTCGGTGCTCCTCGACAGTGAAGGCGCGCAGCTCGATGGTGGTCAGGATCTCGCCGCCCTCGAGGGTGACGGGCCAACGCAGGGGATGCGGTTCGGGTTTCCAGCTCATTGCGGGGATTCCTTACAGACACGAAAAAGCCGCCCGTAGGCGGCTTGGTTCGAGGGTGGCGGGTTAAACCATCAGGGCCAGGCGACGCGCGCCCTTGAGCAGATCCACGCCGTTGACGACCACCTTTTGGGTGCGCGTGTCGATGTCGATCACCGGCACGCCCATTTCCAGGCGGGCGTAGGTGCGCAGGGCGATTTCCAGCACGGTGACCGGCTTGTCGCCCATCTTGAGGGTCTTCTCCTCGAGCTTTTTCAGCTTGCCGCCTTGCACGTGGTAGGTGAACCACTCGTTGCCGTCCTGGTCTTCGCCGGCTTCCTGCACAGTCAGCAGGATGTCGTCGCCGCCGCTGACGCCCAGGGCCGCCATGATCGGCAGGCCGACGCCTTGCAGCGTCAGCTTGCCCGACAGCGCTTTCATGCCGGTGGCCATCTCCTCGGGGATGTAACGGCCGCCGCGCATTTCTTCCATGTCGAACTCGATCACCGGCGGATCATAGTCGTCGATGGTCGCGTTAAGCGGCAGGCCCTGCAGGGTGGCAGTGATGATCTGCCGCACTCGGTTAGTCAGCATTAGAGAACGTCCTCAAGAAATTCTTCGATGATCGCGTCAGACGCATTGAGCTGGTAAATCATGTGCTCGTTGGGCGCGTAGCGGCCGTAGTCGATGCACAGGTACCAGGTGCCGTTCTTGTACTTCTCGACGCTGTTCAGCTCGGGGTGCAGGTACACCTTGCCGCCCGGGATGGTCTCGTCGGCCACCAGGGTCTGGATCCAGTCGTCGATCCGCTTGACCTCCTGCTCCATGAAGGTCTTGGTCAGGTTCTTCGCCATGACCTTCTGCGCCGCCTTCACCAGCTTGCGGGTGATGGCGTCCTCGAGGCCTACGTAGCTGATGAACTTGCCGGTGATCGAGCGGTTGCCCAGCAGCGAGAAACCGCCCAGGGTGGTGCGCGCGTAGTAGCTCACGCCGTAGCGGTTGAGCAGGTCGCCCTCGGTCGACTTGTCGAGGATGTTGTACTCGACGGTGCGCGCCACGTCGGCGGCGTAGGTCACCTGGTTGCCCGGGCTTTCCCACTGCTTGACCGCGGCCATGGCCGCAATGGCCAGGCTCGAGGGCGGCAGGAACACGTTGGCCTTGGCCGCCTTGGAGTAGACCGCGGGCATCTGGTGAACCATGTAGCAGCGGTCATAGCCAAGCTCGGCCCCGCCGATTGCCTGGCTGTTGACCACCTGCCCGGCCACGTCGGTGTCCAGGCCGTCGAAGACCACCCGCGCGCGGATCCGCTTACCCAGGCTGGCCAGCTCGCTATGCACCGCCTGGGCGTCAGAGAAGCCCGGCGCGCCGATGATGGTCGGCACCTCGGCGCACAGCGCCAGAGCGCCGAGGCCGGTGACCTGGCCCGAGACTGGGTCGACGCCGCCGATCACGTTGTTAAGCGTGTCGGCCGGGGTCGCGCCCTCCTCGACCACGATCACGTAGATCGGCACCTTGACCACTTTCAGGATCGCGTGGACGGTGTGGAACAGCGAACCAGCCTCCGCCGCGGTCGGATCCAGCTTGCCGGCCAGGGTGAAGCTGTTGATGCGGAACGGCGAGTTGCGCGGCACGCTCATATCGGCGTTCGGCGCGGTGCCGACAATACCGACGACGTTGTCGCCAAGCCCGCCCATCGCCTCGGGGGATTCGGTCGTCTCTACGGAGACGCCGTTGTGCTCGAAATTGGTTACCTCGGCCATGGTCAGTCCTTAGCAGCGGTTTTCTTGGTGGTCACCGGCGCGGCCTGTTCGGCCTCGAGCTCGGCAGTCAGTTTGATGCGGCCAGCCTGGCGCAGAGCCAAGGCCTCGACCTCGAGCAGGTCGACCTTGTCGCCCTTGCGCGTCCAGTGGCCGCCCCCTTTCGGGTACGGCACGATCACGGTGTAGTTTTTGCGGTCTGCCATGGTGGCGGTCTCCCTAGATGGCTTTCGCCGGGTTGATCTTGAAGGTCATGCCCTTGCCGGGCTCGTCGGTGCCCTGGTGCGCGGGCTTGATCTTGTAACCAAGGCGCACCACAAAGGCCCTGGCAGGCCCATAGGGCAGCGCCAGATAAAAGCCATACCAACGGGAGGCACCGCCCCGGCGGCGGGCGCTGACGAACTGCCAGCCGCCTTGCCCGGGCTTATCCTCGACGGCGTAGTCGCCGAGGTAGCGGATCTCGCACTCGCTCACCGGGCAGTTGAAGCCAGGCACCAGGCGCAGGTTGTTGACAGGGTTGCGCACCGCGGCCCACCACCAGCGGGCGATCCATGAATCGGCGTCGAGCCAGTCGACCGTAAAGCCCAGGCGGCGCAGCAAAGGCAGCAGGCCGAACAGCACCAGGTCGTCGCAGTTGTCAGCCCACCAGCGGCGCTTGTCGCCGTCGAGGCCGTCGTAGTCATTGCCGAACAGCCAGGCCCAGGCCGGCACGTTCCAGATCGGGCGGCCATCGCTCAGCGACAGCCCCGGTACCGCGAACAGAATCGCCACCGCGTCAACCAGCAGGCCGACGACGATCAGCGCCACACGCACCACCAGGAGCACCGCCCATTGCACCAGGGCGAGCAGGATCTCGAGGCACCAGGCGGTGCCCCGTTTGAGTTTTTCGAGCATTACGTATCCTCAGAAACGCGAAAGCCCCCAGGGCGGGGGCTTTCTGCAGGGTTGGGTTGGTTATTCAGCGGGCCACGGATACTCGGCTTGGATCTCTGCGAAGCGGGCCATGCCGAGCGCCTTCGCCGCATCGGAGGCCTCGGTATTGCCGAGCAGGCTTTCGCGCTGCGCCTCGGCGAAATAGCGGTCGGAGCCGGTCAGCGGATCGGCGTAGGCGCGCAGGCGCGCAGCTTCGATCTGTTCGCGGGTGGGCGGGGCGGGCGGCGGCGCGGGGCGCAGGAAAGGCCGGCCATCTTCACCCCAATCAATAACCTGGCCTTGATCCTCTCCAGCCCTTAACGCGGCTATTTCTTCGGGGGTAATTTCAACCATACCACTATGAATAGGGGATTCATAAAAGCCCCGCGACGCTTTAGATGTGTACATAAAACCCCTCAATAACCGATAGAAATTGCAAAGACCGACGTGGGCACCGTTGATTCGAGCCGTATAGCAACCTGCGTGGCATTTGAGCCATTTGCACCTAATGAGACGGCGCTGCCGCCCACGCATGTCAGGGCTTCGCAAAGCAGCGCGTTAGGGAACGCGGAGGGTCGCGTTTTCACAGTTGTATTGTTTGCCGTGAAGCCGGTGTAGGTTGCCCACTTCAACAAAAAACCACCTGGCAGCTTCTGTGAGCCGCTGGAGGCCATCGTAGACGCAAAGGACGCATCGAAACCGGAGTGCCCCAGCACCGCCCACTCTGTTCCTGTCGAGGCGGTTACTGTAACCACCTGACCGCGAACCAGCGCGACGCTAGTAGCACCATTCACATCCGTCGCGAAAGTCGCACCGCCAGTAACTTGAAGCGACGCAGCTATGCGACCCATCATAATTATCGTGACAGTGGCGCCCATCGGAAGGCCGAGACTAGCCGGCGTCGGAAACACGACAGCGCCACCTTCGGCGGGCTGGTAAGCGCCGCCAATGTTCGCCGCCGCGATCACGGCCCCCGCTGCCAGGCCACCGACAGTGCGGTAATTCCCGCGGACTCGCTGTACGGCCTCCATCGTCGCCAGCAGCGTACTGGCGTCGAACTGCGCCGGGGTCGGCGCGGTTGGATTGCCGGTAAAGGCGGGGCTGGCCAGCGGGGCGAAGCCCTGCGTCACGTTCTGGAATGTCAGGGCGGTTGTGCCCAAGTTAATCAGGCCATCAGTCACCAGCTGCCAGCGCGTGTCGGCCAGGGTCGCGCCCTGCTCGACCGCTACAACCAGGGCAGAAGTCACCTCGGCACTAATGTCGGCGTCAGTCGAGCGCACCCACGCGCCACCGGCGACGACATAGATCCCGTTATCCTTAGCCGCGGCTTGGTTCTTCACCAGCACGCGATCACCAGCAGTCAAAGCAGCGGCCCAGTCGCCGCCAGCCTGTACGCCAAGACCAGAAAGCACGACATCGGCGGTCGTGGCGTAGCGCACCGACTGCTTGTGATCGAGCTTGGCGAGCTCGCGCTGCACATAATCGACCGTCGCCATGACCGTAGTCGGGTCAGTTTTCAGCGTGACCGCCGAGGTACTCGAGACCAGAATCACCATGCGAATGGTCTTGGTCTCGTCGCTGCCCTGGCTCTGCACCGGCTTGTACTGCTCGGCATGGTTACCGATGAAGATCAGATCGCCCGCGACGTCATACAGGGCGATCTCGCGGATCGTCCAGCCGCCCACCTCGGCGGGGATCACCAGCTCGGCCACCAGCCAGTTCGGGTTGTCGGGGTGCTGGTACAGCTGGTTAAGCTGCGCGCGATGCACCTCGCGGGCCAGGGCTGGCCAGGCGGCGGTCGGGCTGACCGCCACACCGTTGCCGTCACCGATGGCCATGTGCGAGATCTGCACCGTCAAGTTGTTGGCCAGGGCATAGGCCAGCTTGGCCGTGCCGACGTTGGTCGGCAGCGAATAAATCGGATCTGCTGGGGTCATTGCGGATATACCGTAGTGGTCGAAGTTTCAACGACGCCGACGCCGTAATACAGCGCGCCGATCACTTCGCTGTCAGGCTCGGAATAGGGGTAAACGGTGGTGATGCCGCCGGTGCTCACGGCGGCCGCGTAATACAGCCGGCCCTGCACTTCGCTGATGATGTTCAGCGACAGCTCGTCGCGCTCGGCCTTGGCGTCGGCCAGGCGAATGCCCAAGCGGCGGTTCGACTCCTCGTCGAAGGCACCCAGCGCCCGGGCCACCACGCGGATGCCGTAGGGGTTACCGGCGGGGCTTTCCTTGTGCCAGGCAACCACCTCGGGCAGCAGGCCCATGGATTCGACAGCCAGGGCCAGGGCCTTGCGTGTGCCGGCGAGGCGCTTGATCGCCCAGGCATTGGCCGCGGTGGCGCGTTTTTCGCTCTCGAGCGCCGCAGGATCCCACTCGCTGACGCCGCGATCAGCCGCCAGGTATGGCAGGAAAGCGGCAGGCGTGCGCTGGGCGTCCATCAGCTCGGGGAATGGCGGGTCGATACGCTCGAGCAGCCGAGCGAAGGCGAGATCGAGACCCGCCTCGAGCAGCGAGCGGTTAGGCGGCAACACACTAGGCGCACGGGTCTCGTCGGTCATAGCGTCATGACCTCGATATTGATGCCAGTGCAGTACGGGGCCTGGTGCGCCGCGCACTCTATCGGCAGGAGCGGGGCCTGCAGCTCGAGGCGCTCAGCACCGGCGGCGTGCAACTCGTAGTCGATGCGGCTCGGATCCACATAGCTGTTTAGCCGGTGGCGGCTGGCCGCATAAGCGCCCAGGGCGGCCTCGGCGGCGGCCTGGGTCAGCTGGGCGTCAGGCCCGGGGCTGATATAGACCACCGCGTCGATCTGGTAAGGCACGATCTCGGCCGCCTGCACGATCACCTGGTCGGTCTCGGGCCGCACGTCATCACGGGCGAAGTGATCCGCGACCGCTTCCAGCAGCTCGGCGCTCGGGGTGCCGTTGCCATCGCGCGACAGCACGGTGACGGTCACCTGGCCCGGCGCAGTGCGCCGGCCGTTGGCATCCTTCATCTGCGCCGCGAAACCGTCCTCGGCGAAGGTGTACGTCACCACCAGCTGGCCCGCGCTGGGCGCTTCCACGGTCACCGTGGCGCGCTCGCCCAGGGTCATGGCCTCGCGCCGGTACTGCAGGCGCGAGCCGGCGGCCGGGGCGTGCGGGGCCAGGTAGTAGCGCAGGCGCAGGTCGGCGTCATCCTCGAGCAGCGGCTCCACCGGCGGGAAGGCGCTCGGGTCGCCCTCGTCGATGGTGCGGCGCTCGAGGCCGAGATCCGCGGCGCGGGCGTCGAGGTTCGAGCCCTCGGCCCACCAGGCCAGCATCTGCTTGATGCGGGCGTTGTATTTGCGTTCATGGCCCTGCAGGCGCAGCGTCATGGCCTGCAGGGCCATCGACAGCAGTTCGCTGTCGTTTTCCAGTGCCTCCTCGAGGCGGGCGGCCTTGGCCGGATCCCGCGCGGCCACATAGGCCAGCACATCGGCCTTGAACTCGGCCAGCAGCGTCTCGAAGTTCTCGACCTTGACGATCTCGGGCTCGGCCAGCTGGTTGAGCCCCGGAATAAGCATGCTCACGTGACCACCTCGAACGTCATCTTGCGGTTGTGCCAGGTGCCCGCCAGGCGCAGGCGCAGGCCGGCACCCTCACGGGCGGCCACCACCACCTCGGGCTTGAAGTCGGCGAGGCCGTTCGCCTCGTTGTAGAAGGCGTCGACGGCGTCGCCCTGGGCGAGTATCAGCAGCTGGTCGCCCAGGTTGCGGCCAAGGCGCGTCGGCAGCCTGCAGCCGTACAGCGGGCGCTTCTGCCGGGTACCGAGCGGGGTTGTCAGCGCACGGGTGGCGCGCTGCACAAAGGCGGGCCAGTCGTCGACTGTCGCGCCGGTGTCTCTGTCGATGCCGATCATTCAGGCCCTCCAGTTTTGCTCGGGCCGCTCTGCACGCCGCTGTGCTTGTGGGTCTTGCCGATATTCACGCCGTCGTGGTCGACGCCAGGCCCGACCAGGTGAACGCCCGAGGCGTCGATGCGTAGGCCGCTGCCATTGCTCAGCAGCTCGATGCAGGCCTGGTCGGCCTTGACCGTGGTCGGGCCGTTCTTCCAGTCCAGGGCATGGGCCGCGTGGTCGTAGCTGCTTTCGGTGCCGTCCGGGTAGGTGCGGCGGTGCAGCTCAGCGCGGACGGATACCGGCGGAAACTGCGCCGAGGGCAGGCCGAGGATGGCCACCGCCTGGGCGCTGCCATCGCCGCCGCCGTAGTTGATCAGCAGGCACTGCTCGCCGGGGGATGGGTGGCGCGTCTCGCTGATGCCGCCCGCGGCCAGGTTGGTGTATTTGATCCAGGGCGAGAGCAGCTCGCCGTGGCTGACCTGGCAGACGCCCTTCGCAGGATCCACCGCGGCAACGGTGCCGATCCGATTGTGCCCATCGGCACGGCGGCGCAGATCCTCGAGCTCGGCCTCCAGCGCCGCCAGGCGCTCGATCAGCGGCCCCAGCTGGATACGCAGGTAGGCGTCAAACATGGGTCAGGTCTCCAGCTGGTGGTAGTTCTCCGGGTTGTCCAGGTCGTCGACCTGCCAGCTGTAGGCAACCAAGGGGGCGGTGTTGAGCAGGATCTCGGCCGGCGGCTCGCCGGGCGTCACCACCTGCTGAAACGTGGCGGCCCAGGCGTCGTAGCCATCGGCACCGCGCTGGAACATCGAGGGGCCGCTGCGCAGCTCGACCGGCAGCTCGCAGTTGCGGCCGTGAAACCCCCAGCGATTGCGGTCGGCCAGGCGCTCCAGGCAGGTGGCCAGGTTGACCGCCTCGAGCGCCGAATGCTTACGCCACCGACCGACAACGCCGTGCAAGGTGACGGTGACGGCGTGCGTATAGCGCCCGTCGTTTTGCTTGACGGCCGGGGTGGTGCGCTCGATCTCGATCAGCACCGACGCATGGCGCACAGCGCCGTCCCAGTCGTCGTAATTGACCACGTCGACGCCAATGCCCGCGGCATGGATGGCGTCGCCGATGGCGAAGAAAAGGTCGGAGACCTGGTTAAGCGGTTTGAAGGGCATGACGCGCCTCGTGCTCGAATAGCTCCATAAAGCGCTCCATCGCGCGACGCTCCCAGCGCTCTAGAGCGCCAAGGGCTGGGCCTTCCCAGTCCTCGGTCACCTTCTCGATGGGCAAGCGCTCGCGACCCTTGCGCCGAAAGACGAGCCGCTGGCTCGACTTCATCGGCGATATGAAGGCGTCGTCATAATCGCGATGCCCAACCTTGACGCCCGTCGCCGTCTGCCTGGGCGTGCCCAGGTAGTGAACGCCGATAGGCTGCAGGCCGACCCAGAGCTTGACCTCGCGGGCCGTCGACTGGCTGTAAATGTTGTAGCGGTGGCGTACCGGGCTTTGCGTGATGCCCAGCTCGCGGGCGATTTCCCGCGAGCTGTGCGTGCGCAGCCATTGCGCCGTCTTGCGCAGGGCGCGGGCGGCGGCCAGATCCAGCTTGCGAGGTGCATCGGCCAGGGCGCTTTCTACGCCGGCCCAGCCGTCCACCTCGAAATTCAGTTGGAAGCCTGCCACTTGCCACGCTCCCCGGCCGCGGCCGAGCGGTCACCGTAGGGGATCAGGGTCAGCAGCGAGCGCAGCCGGCCCAGGGGTTCCACGTTGGCGATTGAGTACTCCGCACCCTCGAGCACCACCTTGGCGAGCTGGTAGTCGGTCGGGACATCGCCCCGGGCCAGCTGCAGCTTCACCTGGGAGGGCTTCACCCGCAGGCTTGAGGCGTTCGGATCCACGCCCGAGCGATACAGCCGGCCAGACGCACCCGGCGCGCCCTCGAGGGCGCTGACCTGGCGCGCCGGCTGACCAGGCACGAGCAGCTGCGCGATGGTGCCGAACTCGTCGGGATCGAAGAAGTCGGCGAGATCATCGGCACCTATCACTTGGTCGCCTTCTTGGCTTTCTCCAGGGCGGCGACTTCATCGGCCAGGGCCTTCTTCTGCTTGCCCAGGTCTTCGACCTCGGCCTGCAGGCCGGCGCGCGCCTCGGTCAGCTGCTCGACCGACTCCTGCAGGGTGGCCAGGTCGCCCTTCTTCGCCTCGATGTCGGCGAGCAGTTGCGCCTGGTCGAGCTGCAGCTGCTCGTCGAAACCGTCGGCGGCGTGCTCCTGCCCGCGGTACTCGGCGATCTCCTCGACGGTAGCGTCGCGGCACAGCTTCGAGCCGAACCAGTCGTTGCGGATCGAGCGCTCGACCTCGATCACGGTTTTTTCGGGGATCACGTCACCGTGTACGGTGAGATCCGTCAGCAGCACCACCAGGGCGGTGCGCATTTGAGTGGTAGACATAGGGGTCACCTATTCAGGGAAAGGGGCAAAACGGGGGCCGGAGCCCCCTACCTGCCCGCTTTCAGGTTCGGGTTAAACGCCTTTCACGCCAACGCAGAAGGCTTCCTTGCGGCGCACGGCGGCGTCGACGTCTTGGAACACGCGCAGCATCAGGCCGTCGCTGCCAGCCAGGGCATACGGGTCGGGCTTGAGATCCAGCACGCCCCACAGGCCGCACACCAGCTGCGAGAAGTCGCCAAACAGCCACTTGTCCGCCGGCATCTGGTTGGTCGCATGGGCGCTGTAGCCGTTGACCTCGTTGTCTTTCCAGAGGCGCTCGCCAGTGTTGGCGAATACCTGGGTGCTCTTAGCTGCACCGCGCTGGGTGACGCTGGTCAGGTAGGCCAGGGAGTCGCCTTCGACGTTGAAGGTGCCCGCCTTGGTCTCCATGGCCACCACAGACGCCCAGTCGATACCGCCGGCCGGATAGGTCACAGACGGCAGGCCGACTTGATTCAGCAGGCCCAGCGGCTGGTTGTCCGCGCCGGTACCGAGCAGCATCGCCAAGTCGATGGCAACGCCCAGGCCTTCGACCAGGTCGCTGATGATCATCGCCTCGATGGACTTCGCCGCCTGCTTGCGCAGCTTGCGGGTGACCGGGATCGCGCCCGCGATGGTCTTCGGCGACAGCGGGATGGTGGTCAGGTCGAAGTCGCTCGGGGTGACGTTGTCGCCCTCGCCCAGCCAGTAGAAGTTGGAGCCGTTGACCTTCTTCGGCAGATCCAGATCGCCGACCAGGCCGCCGAGCATGCGCATGCCGAGCTGGGCCATCTTGGTCTTGTTGCGCAGGATGTCGATAAACTGATCGACGCGCAGCTCAGTGGCCACCAGCTCGCCACCCTTGCCGGCTTCGCCCTTCGACATACCACGCACGAGCAGGTCATGCGGCACGAAGAAGCCGCGGGCCTCTTTCTTGAGGGTGTCGGCCAGGGCCAGGCTGACCTCGCGCTCGAGGCCGGCCTTGCTCCAGTCCTTCTCGGCGTAGGCGTTCATGGCGCGCATCAGCGAGAAGCTGTCCATTTCCTTTTCGGTCAGACCCAGGCCACGCGCGGAAACATCCTTGACGAAGCCCGGCAGGTCGCGCTCGCCTTGCTTCGGCTTCGCCTGGGCCAGTGGCTTGGCACCGCCGGGGGCGGCGCGCTCGAGCAGCACAGCGCGGAACTGGTCAAGCGACTGGCCGGAGCTGACTGCGTCGGTAGCCAGATCGCGCTGGTTATAGCGCTCGCCCAGGGTATGGATGTCGGCGATACGCTGACGCTCGATCAGCACCGGGTCGGTGGTGACAGTTACGGCCGGCAGGTCGCGGTTCTGGCCGTCGTTTTGGGGTTCGTTCGGAAGGGGCATTGCAATACCTCGAATGGTGATGGTGTTGGTCGTTGCATCTTTGGAGCGCCCCACCCCGACGGTCGGGTCTGCAGGCACGGAAACGCTGGAAACCTCGTAGGGCTCCCAACGGGTAACGCGGTAGTGATCGAGGCCGTTCTCGGAACGCTCGAGCACCATTTCATGCACCAGGTAGCCGCAGCTGATGTTGCGGCGGATCCCGTCGGCGACGTCCTGCCAGATCTCCTCGGCGTACTGGCCGCGAGAGAAACGCACCAGGGCGCGCAGCTTGCGGTCGCCGTCCAGCCAGGCCTTCTCGACAACGCCGATCTGCCGCCAGTGCTGGTCGAGCAAGGGCGCACCGGCATGCAGGCGCGTGAGGTCAATCGAATCGGGCGAGTGGTCGAGCACTTCCATGCCGAACCAACGCCGCACCGGGTATTCGCTGGATACCGCGACCTCGACGGTGCGCTGTTCGGTATCCAGGGTGCCGATGTCTACAGCGAGCGAGCGCTGCAGCTGCTGCCCTTCAATCTGGCGAATGACGGGCATCGGCTCCCCGCTACTCGTCTTCTTCGCGGTCGTCGCCGGCATCGTCTGGCTTCTCCTGGTTGGTTGGTGTTGGTTCAGCGAGCAGCCCCATTTCTCTGAGCTGCTGCTCCTCTTGAGCGAGCTCGTCGAAAACCTCGTCGGGGTCGTCGCCGTTGAGGCGGATGTAGTGGCTGCGCGACTTGATGCGACCGGCGACGCTTTCGCGCGAGGCCTTCGAGTCCTTCAAGGGGTCGACCCAGTCCCAGCCGCGGGCCTGCCATTCCTGGTCGCTGCAACGGGCCAGATCGCGCGGGGCGATCTTGATCGCGCCCTTGAGCAAGGCGCAGTTGAACCACTCCTCGCCCACGCGCTCGAGCAGCTCGCTGATCACGAGCTCCTGGCAGCACTTGTAGAAGTCGCGCTCGTCCAGCTCGCCAGAGCGCAGCGAGGAGAAGCTGACGCCCTCCAGGTCGTTGGCCAGCCGGTTGTAGCTCGGCCCCAGGCCAGCAGCACCGCCGCGCAGGGTGTCCTTCACGAACGGCGCGTAGTCGCTACCGGGCGAGGCGTTCTGGTGCGGTTTGTAGGTCAGGCCGTAGGGCAGCACCTTGGTGGTACCGGCCTCGACCTCCTCGACGACGTCGACGTCGCCCGTCTCGTCGTCTGGCGGATCCAGCCACTCGGCGTCCTGCTCGTAGAAGCCGGTGATCTTGGCCGCGTGTTCGGCCTTGACCAGGGTCGCCGAGCGAAACTCGCCCAGGTGGTGGATGTCCACGGCCGCGGCGTGCGTCCAGGTGAAGCCGCGCGACTGATGCGGCCGCCAGGGGTCGAAGGTGTGGATCAGCTCGCTCGCTGGGATCCGCTCGTAGCGCTCCTCGGCGCGGCGCAGGATGTCGCCCGGGTGGTCGTTAAGCATCCAGTACGCGACCGGGCGCTCCCACTCGTCGATCTCGACGCCCATCCTGATGCGGTTGCCGTTGTCGAGCAGCTGGTTAAGGTTCAGGTCGAGGCGGTCGGCCTCGAGGATCTGCAGGGCGAAGCCCCAGCGGTTCGGCCAGTTGCGCACCAGGCGCACGAGCACCTCGCCATCGCGGGCCAGGGTCTCGAGCCACAGCCAGGAGAAGGTCACGTAGCTATAGCGGCCGGTAACGTCGAAGACGCCCTTCTTGCAGAATTTCCGCCACTCCTTTTCGATCAGCCGGCGCGTGATGCGGTCGGGCTTGCCGTCAGGCAGCAGCGCCTTGGATTGCAGGCGGATGCCGTAGGGGCCGATCACGTTCTGGCGCAACAGGCGATAGAAGCGCTTGAGGTAGGAGGTGTTGATCGACTGCTCGCGGGCGCGCTGCCGCAGGGTCTCGTGGTCGGCGTAGATCACCTGGTCGGCGTCGGCACCGCTCGAGCGCCCCGACCAGGCTTTCGCCAGGCGGCCGCCGCCGGCCATCTTGAAGCCGCGGCGACGCCCCACTTGCGGCTCGACGCGCTCAGCGACGGGCGCAGGGGTGCCGCCCAGCCCGAAAAATCGGCCCAGGGCTTTCAACGGTTGCATAGGCTACCCCATGGACAATTTGACCACTCGGCCGGTTGGCCAGCGGCGGTTCTTCTCGCGCATCAGCTCGCGCCGGTACTTGCTGCGCAGAGCATCGAGGCGCTCGATAGGGATCCGGTCGAGCCGCAGGCCGTCGATCTCATAGCTCTGCTGGTCTTTCGGGATCCGCTTCTCGAGCGCGGCCTCGATCAGCGCGAGCATTCGCTCGGCATGGCTGCGCACGTCGTAGGGCTCAGCCGTCGCCAGGTTGGGCGAGACCTCGAGGCGGCCGGTGGCCACCGTCTTGCGCGTGGTGCCGAGCTCGACGAACGCGGCCCAGCGGTACGCACCAGGCGACCACGCCGCGGTATCAGCGGCGCTCGCCTCGATGCGGTAGGGCTCGCCGGCAATCGCCTCGAGCACGTACTGCGCCGGGCCGATCAGGGCGTAGAACAGTCGCCAGCCATCGGCCGCCGGATAGCCCGGCACGGCGCGTTCCCAGGCGACAGAGTCGCCCGCGTGCAGTTGTGTCGGTTCCATAGGGTTGCCTCAGCCGCCGGCGATCACCGCCGGGGCTTTCTGATGATGTTGAAGCGGGGCTTGGCCTTGGCTTTCGGCGCGTCAGCCTTGCGCGTTGGCGCGGGCTTGGCGGGCTTCGCCTCGACCTGGTCGGGCTCACTTGGCGGCAGTGCCGGCTCGGGATCTGCAGCCGGCGACGGATCCGCCACCTCGGCGGGCAGGCGTTCAGCCATCGGCCCGGCCTTGATCGCCTCGCGCAACTGCGCCTTGGTCAGCTGGCCCACCTTGCGGCGGTGCAGCTTGGCGTGCATGGCCAGGACGTATTGCATGGCCTCGCAGTCGAGGTAGTGGTTTTCGCCGACCTGGTCGAACTTGCCCTCGGACTCGCGCCACTCCTCGCCGACCAGCTGCTTGCAGTAGTCGTCGGTGACCTGCTGATGCAGCAGCCACCAGCCCGGGCGCGTGTCAGGGCGACCGAAACGGCTATGCACCCAGCGCTTGGCCAGGGGCGAGTCGAACGCCCAGCGGGCGTCGCCACGCTTGCGGGTCTTGCCCTTGCGGTCGACCTCGACCACTTCCTTGCGGAATGGCTTGTCGAGGCGGTCGCGGCCGCGCAGGGCCATGGCCCGGCCCTTGTGCTCGTTGATAAAGCGGTAGACCTGGTCGTCGCGGTAGCCGATGTCGATGCCGGTCTGGTTGATAGGCTGGCCGTCGTAGTCGGTGTCGATCAGCTCGCTGAGCTGCTCCCATACCGCGTCCTGGTCAGTCTCGCCCCATAGCTCGCCGTGCTCGAGGAGCATCGACCCGAGGCCGGCGTACCAGGCGCGAATGACGTACACCAGGCGATTTTTCTGCACGTCGATGGTGCAGAAAATCCGCAGCGGATCGAGCAGCAGCTCGGCCGCGGCGTAGCCGTAGCACTGGGCGCGCACCTCCTCCCAGCTCGGGGCGTCGCCCGCTTCTGAGTAGCACTCGCCAAAGCCGGTGTTAAAGACCGCCTGCAGGCGCGCCGGGTCGCCGAAAACCTGAGCCCCCAACAGCTTTTTGGCCAGGAAGCCGTAGGACTTCTTGACCGCAAAGGAGCACAGGCCAGAGACCCAAATCGAGTAGTGCGTAAAGCCCGCGGTATCAGCCTCGCCACGGATCGCGCCGGCCTTGGTGACCGACTCGCCGGGGGCAACGGCCACGCCGCGCTTGTTCATCCAGGGCCGCCACTTGTCCTCGATCATGCAGCCGGTTGACGGACAGGTCAGCCGGGCATGCTTGAAGGCCTCGTCGGGTGTGCATTCTTCTGCAGAGCCCTTGCCAGGCCACCACAGCAGATCCGACCAGGGCACAAAGTACTCGCCGCAATGCGGGCACGGTACCGCCCACTCGTGGCGGGTGCCGCTTTGCCAGAGCTGCCAGACTTTCGAGCTGATCGCCCGCTTTTCACCTGGTACCCAATGCCACAGCCCGGTGCGCGGATCCGCGCGGCGCGTAACCTTGCCGCCCGTTGGCGTCGCGGTGTAGCCGATCTTCGAGTCGGCGTAGGCATCGCCCCGCGCCTCGATGATCTCGGTCGTGTCGCCTTCACTGGTGTTTACGATCCGGTCGACCTCGTCGACCATCACAAGGCCTGCAGAGTCGGCGGCGAGCTCAGTCGGCGAGCCGGCCCAGGCGAAGCGGAACTTGGTACCGGCCAGCCACTTGGTCATTTTCGTGCTGATGCCCTGGTCGTACTTCTTCCAGAGCGAGGCGCACTCGCGAAACATGGCCATAAACTTGGGCTCGACCGTGCTGTCGATCAGCGGCTTGGTCGGTGCCACGTACAGGCAAGGCGTCGGATCCTCGTCGAGCCGGTGGCCGATGATGTTCTCCATCGTCACCGACTTGCCCATCTGCGTTCCCATGACGAAGGTCACCCGGGAGAAACAGGGCTGGGCAAACGCCCAGGCAACCGGGCGCATGTAGGGGTTGGCGTCAGGGTTGAACGGGCCAGGGATCGGCGCGCTCGGCGGCATGATTCGCTTATCGCGCGCCCACTCGTCGCTAGTCCTCGGCGGCGGCGCACTCACCATCGCCGCGACGAAGTGAATCGAGCTCACCAACTTCTGCAGCGAAACCGCGTGCGCGATGTTCGAGCCGGTCGGCTGTAGCCGCTCGAATACGCCGCGTTTCCTCAAATAGTCGAGCTCGGATTGTGGCAGGGTCATCGAGCACCGCCAGGTCAGAGGCGCAACGGCTTGGCAGCGAGTCGAGCTGGGTCGCATAGACCGCCGCGATGCTGGTCGCCAGGGTTATTACTGCGTCAATCGGCACTAGCCGGCCGCGTTCTTTGTCGATCTCGATCTGCAGCTTTTCGCGACGGGCACGCTTGAGCAGGCGCTCCTCAGTCGAAGCCGAGCCGGCCCCCTCGTCGTCGTCGCCCTCCTCGCCCAGCTCGCGCCGAACCTCTCGGGCGATCAGCCACTCGATGGCGGCCTGGCTGTCGATCTCGACCGCCACACCTCGACCGCCGCCGCCTACCGTTGGCAGGCCCTCGTCGATCAGGTTGGAGATCCAGCGCGGCGACTTGCCGAGCAGGTCGGCCAGGTCTTTCTTGCTGATGATCTTGGCCATAGGGGAGAAAGGACTAAGGGCGAAAGGTACAAAAGGCCAAAGGCGCAAAAGTCCTTTTTGACTTCTGCCCTTTGGGCTTTACGTGAATAGGGTCGAGGCCTAGCCGCACCTGGCCGCGAGGTCAGTCGGGCGATGCAGGCCGGCAGGCCTCGAGATAGGAAGAACGGACTGGATTCGCAAACCCAAACACGCGCGAGGCCCGCGAGTTTCACACCCGTGAAGGGGGAGGGGCCGCGGGAGTACCTAAAAGCATCGGCGCACTCGTTTGGTGCGAGATCAGCAGACGATGCCTTCGGCGTTGATCGCTTCGTTGCAGCGCGCGCCACGAGCACACGAGCAAGCGCCCGGTTTATCGGCGCGCACTTGCTGCAACGCCACGGACGGAACAACAACAGCCGGCCAGTGATCAGCCATATCGGCCGGCATATTCGCAGCCACTGTTAGAATCTGATCGAGGCCGCCGACCTCCTGCAGGTCGAGCAGGTTGCGCTTCAAGCGATAACCCTCGAGCTCCCAAAGCTGGGCGCGGGCCGCATCCTTCGCCCGGGAGATCGCGCGATTGCGGCCGACCATCTCGTCGAAGTTCTCAGCACTGGCAGCGCCTGCCTTGCCGATAGCCACCACGAAGTTGCCAGGGCCGATAGCCGCGGCCACCGTCACGGTGGTACCGGGGATCACATAGGTGTGGAAGCTCAGCTGGTTGACCAGGTCGTCGATCTGCTCGGGCAGCACGCGCGGGGCGGTCAGCCCCTTGGCCAGGATCTGAGCCTCGAGGGCCTTGTCTTGTTCGCTTGGGGTCATGGGCGGGCCTATTGTGTGGGCTGGTTGGTGATCGCCTGGTGCTCGAGCAGGTACGCCTGCAGCTGCTTTAGCTGCTCGGCGTTTGCGTGGCAGGCGGTGTAGTTGCCGGCGACGGTGCCTGTGACGGCAGAGAGTGCAACGCCCGAGGGGGCTTCATCAGCAGCGCCGGCAGATCCAGGGGCTGGCAGGCCGGCCGCGGTTGCGTCGTGCAACCGGACAAAGCCCAAAGGGACAGAGCAAGCGCGATCAGCAGCTTCGGAGACATAGACGGGCACCTCTTTAATGATGGTCTGGCCGCGCTTCTCGATGACTTGCACGCGGTCGACGTACTCAGTGACAACGCGGTCGCGCACGGTGCCGAGCGCTCGGCCCTGGTCGAAGGCCTGGCGCAGCTGCTCGTGCTCGAGGGCTTTCGCCTGGGCCTGCTCGTGGCTTGCGCCTTGAGTCCAGCCCAGGGCGTAGACCAGGCCAGCGATCACCAGGACGGCGGCGAGGGCGATGATTCTCGACTTCATAGGCGCACCAGATAGACAGAGCGTTGCAGTTCGCGGCGTATGGGGATGCCGCGGCAGTTGTTTTTCGCTTCTCGACAGTCACGGCCGGCAACGAACATCCAGCGGCCGAACTGCTGCGCGGCGAGCTCGTGCATGCCCGCCTTGGCCAGCTGCAGCAGCGTCGAGCGCGCCAGCGCCCCGATGCCCACGTTGTAGGCAAAGTCGGCCATGGCGATCTTGGCGAATAGCGGCGCGTCAGGCGCGGCGCGCATGACGTAGTCGACCGCCTGGCCCAGGTCGGCCTGCAGATACGCCTCGCACTGCTCAGGCGTGGCCACGTCGCCGCGCCTGACGCCTTTCGTGTGGCCGGTGCAGATCGTCCAGACGCCGCCGGTGTCGGGGTAGGCCTCGTAGACCGTGCCCTCCATTTCCGGCGTCATCACCACCAGGGCGGCCATGATCGCGGCGCGCTCAACCGGGGCCGGCAGGCCCGTCTCGTTGACCGTGAAACCGGCAGCGGCGAGCGTCAGCGTCACCGCGGCGATCATTCGCTTAATTAGGGTCACGACTCACCTCGCAAGCCTCGCCAGCACGCCGGGCGCGCACATGGCGCACCAACGGGATCAGCCAGCGGCGCACCACCAGGTCGAGGAACAGGCCGGCCGCATAAAGGCAACCAAAGACCAGCGTCCACTCCTGCAGGGTCAGCCCCCACAGCACCAGGGAGGCACCGAACGGGGCGGCCTTTACCGCCTCGAGCTTTAGCGCCCCAGCGAGCGCGACGTCGTCAGCTGCCATCAGGCGGCCTCCAGAAATAGAAAACCCCGCACGGGGCGGGGCTGGTGAATTGCAGGCCGAGGCCTGCACGAGGAGAGAAGGGGCCACCCGCGGGCGGCCAAGTAGAGGGCTTACATACAGGCCTCCGGGGTCAGCGAGTAACGGAAACGAAAAAGCCCGCCAAGAGGCGGGCTTTAGTCGTTTGTATCGCAGATTGGCTAAAGTACCCTGCGCGCCCTTACTTTTGCAAGGGGTCATTTGCACATTTTCGCAAAAGGCCGCTTTGGCAAATGCACTTTTGCCCATTGGTACAATTGACCTCGATCAGGTCGGCGTCCTGCTTGCGCACGATGTTGACGAAGCCCGCCGGCTCGCGCGACCAGTAGCAGTCCGCCTCCTCGCGAACCAACGCCACCACCTGGCCGACCTGGCCCGCATACCACATATGCGGATCGCTGCAGCTGGTGATCAGCAGTGCCCGGCCCTTCACCGCGTCGCCCTCGCCCAGCCGGCACGCGCGCCCTCGATGGTCGCATAGCCATGGTCGACGAAGTCGCAGCCCGCACAGCGCGAGCCCCACTTGGCGGCGCGCATGAAAAAGCGCGGCGGCGTCTTGGCCTTGCAGTTATGCGGCGGCATATCCGCGTCGTTGACCAGCTGCCAGCTTGATAGGGCGCGCGTCTCGCTGGGCGTAGCCTCGCCGCGGTTATTGCAGACCGGGCAGATCCACATCACAAAAGGCGTGCCGGGCTGCTGACGACGCTCGGGCGGCACCTGGCAATGGATGCACAGGCAGGCGGTCACGATAGACCTGGTGTGCGCAGCACGGGCAGATCGGTATGGCGCTGCAGCTCTGCCTGCAGTCGCACGGTGTCGATGTCACTGCCAACAATCAGAAAGCCCCCGGGCGCGGACAGCTGCACAGGCGAATAGGCAGGAGGGCGGGGCGGCTCAGACTGACGCACAGCCATAATGGCCGCCCGAGCGGCCCGATAGTTCTCGACGCTTTGCAGCGCCTTGCGGCACTTGCGCGCCAACAGCCGGCGCTTGATCCATCCGAACATAACCGCCTCTCCTCAGTTGTTGTCGTACTGCTGCAGCACCGCCCGCAAGGCCTCCTCGTCGAGCGCCTGCAGGGCGTTGACCAGGGCCTGCCACCGCGGCCGCCAGTGCTGGTCGTAGTTGCTCGTTTTCACGCCCAGGAGCTCGGCCAGGCGCGCAGCCTGGTACAGCTCCTGGCCGTTGTTCGCGTAGCGCTTGCCGTGCTGCACCGCCAGGTGCGCCAGGCCCTTGAGCTTCTGCAGGGTCTTGCCCTGCAGCTTGCCGAACGCAGGCGCAACCCGCGCCCACAGCTCGACCACCGCCCCGGCCTCGTCGGCCCAGTCGCACGAGTCGGCGTAGGCATAGCGCAGCCAATGGCGGTAGGCCGGGGCCTGGGCGGCAACGATGCGCACCAGGCGCGCGTCGTCGAAGGCAGACGGCGGCAGCGGGTCGGAGCTGGCCTTTTTCTTGCGGGTCTCGCTGACAGTCACGCGGGTGGTATCCCTGGCCAGGCTGGCCACGTAATCCAGAGGGAGACGCCGAGCCGGGCCACCCTCGGCCGGGCACTCGGCCAGCTCGGCAGCACGCCAGCGCGGGAAGGCGTCGCGGGTGCAACTGGTGTCGAAGGCCCCGACCAGCTTCTGCTCGGGCCGGTCGTCGCGGTAATCGCCCGGAGCCAGATAGGCGAACATCAGGCGCTCGCGCAGCCACTGCAGATCCTGCAGGGTGACGGCGGGCTTGCGCGGGCGCACCTTGAGTACGCGCGCTTCGCTTTGCTCGTCCACGAGCGCGGCCCAGTATTCAACCGCCGGCGCAGCCGGCGCGGTGTGGCGAATTTCCAGGGCATAGGTCACTGGTAGGCCCTCCTGGCCAGGCAAGGGATGCCGGCGCAGACCGAGCAGCGGCGAGCCTCGGCGTAGATCGCCAGACGGGCCTTGTCGATGTCGCGGCCGCAACCCAGGCAGAACGGGCGCGGCCTCGAGGCAGAGCGCAGCTCGGCGTCGATCAGCTCAGCCCGCGCCACTGCGTCGGCCTGGCTCAGCTCCAGGGGCGCTGCCTCAAGCGTCAGCATCGGCAACCACCTGGCGTGACGGCGGCGCGATCAATTGCGCGAATGCGTGACCGTCACGCGCTGCCAAGGCCGCGGCACCATGCAACAGCAGGGTGATGGCCTCCTCGGCCGCCTGGGGGCCGTCGAAGCCGCCCGCGGCAATCACCTGGTTAAGTGCCTTCACAGTGCCTGCGTACAGCTCGAGCGGCACCTTGACCGCCTCGGCTTTCAGCGCGGCCTGGGCTTCGGCCTGCCGCTGCTTGCGCTTGCGCAGTCGAGCCAAGCGGCGCGCGCGGTCTTCTTTCGTCTCACCGGCGGGCGGCATGTGGTCGAGCAGATCCTCTGCCGAGGTTACCGGGTCGCCGTTCTGAGTAGCCAGGCGCAGAGCGGCCATATCATTGGCCCCCGATCTTGCCGAGCACCAGCAGCGGCAACGGGCGGCCGGTGCCGGTCGAGACTGCAATCATTTCGTTAACCATTGCAGCGACGGCCTCGGCCCCCTCGCGTAGCATGCGGTCGACAGCGACGGGGTCGTCGGTGCGGTCATAGCGCCCGTTGTGCGAGGGCGTGGCCGCGGCGATGAAGTCGCCGAGCTCGCGAGTGACTTCGCCCAGGCGTGCCTGGGTGGCCTCGAGAGATACGCCGCCGACAAACTCAGGCAGGCGCACGTCAAAGCAGCCGGCCATGGCCAGCAGCTCGTGACGCGCCGCGCGCTGGTAGTCTTCGGGCAGGCAGCCCAACCAGACCCACTTCCACTCGAGCGGGAACGGCTGGGTACCGTGAAAAATGCGGGAAACGCGCGTGCCCCAGGCTTTACGGCCGCGCAGGTACTCGTTGACGTCGTCAGATTCGGCGGCCAGATCTACCAAGCCAGCCGCAGAAAGGGCAGGGGCCAGGCGGTCATTAGCAAAACGCTCGACCGACCACTCCGAGTTGGTAAACCAGCGGCTAGTCTGATCAACAACGATGTCGCGCTCAGTTCGCATAGCACGTTCCTTCTCGAAAGTGGTCGCATGTGGGGTTACCCACATTCTCAACATTTAGAGAAAAAACGCAATTAGATTTCTATATCTAGAGTGCCAATGCGCGGCATATCGAAGGACAATAAACAACGGATTGAGGAGAGAGATTGAATGTCACGCGACTATCGGATAGGGGCCGCCATACGGAAACGGCGGCAAGCCCTTGGCTGGGGCCTACAACGGCTTATCGAAACGTCCGGTGGCGATATGTCCACCGGCTACTTATCGACCCTAGAAACCACGGACGTGGCCCCGAGCGTTTATGTGGCCGACAGCCTGGCCAAAGCCCTGGGCACCACAGTCGACACGCTGCTGCGCGAGGCAAAGGATCCAGACGCCACCAGCGCGCCGGGCGAGCATGCCCAGCGCGTGCCAGTCATACCCTGGGAACTGGCCACAGAATGGGCACGAAACCCCGACGCCAAGCGCTTGCCGGGCGGTACATGCTGGGTCATGCCGCACGATACGCCGCCCGGGCGAGTGTTCGGCCTGGTCGTGCGCGACGAGCTCATGCAGGCCCCGACGGGCGTCAGTTTCCCGCGCGGCTACACCATATTCGTCGACCCCATGCGCAAGCCGGTACCGGGCGACTTCATCATCGGCCACCTGGGCGACCCGACCGCGCCCGTGTTCAAAAAGCTGACCAAAGACGGCTCGCTGTTCTACCTGCGCGCACTAAACCCACAGTTCCCGATGCAACAGGTTGGTGATACTTTCGAGGTTGTCGCGGTGGTCGTCGGCGTTCGGGCGACATTCGACAAAGGGGATGTTCTATAAAAAGAGTGTGCCGGGCTTCAATATTTAGAGAAACCGGCTTATAGTCGCGGGCACTTACCCGCTACTAACATTGATTTTGCAAGGGCCAGAAAAGGAAAAGGCCGGGGGGCTTTAGCAACCCACCGGCCTTCACGATTGACGGAACCTACAACGGGACACGTAAACCGAGCACAAAGCGTTTGATCTGTTTTGCGGGCAGACAAACGAAAAACACCGAACTTGGCAGTTCAGTGCTCAGTTTAGACCCCGTTGGTGGTGCGTCAATCGTTTGTACCTTTTCGCCTTTGTACTTTTGGCCAAAGGGACAAAATGACAAACGCACCAAAGGGCACCGGGCTTGCTGGGTTCTATCAAGAGCGTTTTAACGCCGACCCCCACGCGCTAGTCGACTACTTCTACGACCAGATTTCTGACGCCGCGGCCGAGGCCTCGGTCGATTGGGCTTCAATCTGCAACGCCATCCAGTACAACGGCGACAAGCTCAAGCGCTACTCGAAGGTCAAGATCAAGGCCACCGACGCCAAATACAACGGCAAGGTGATGGCCTGGGGCGACATCAAGACCGCCCGCGGTACCGACAAGCTCGAGCCCTTCGACTACCCCTTCCTGACCTTCTCGAACAACGCCACCAACCCCAGCACCTGGTCGGGCTTTGCCGCCCTGGTCGAGCTATACGAGCGCGAGGGCGGCAAGCTCTCCGACGCCCGCCACGATCAGTGGAAACAGCAGCAGGAACAGCGCCGCGCCGAGCGCGAGGCGCGCAAGCTCGAGGACGAACGTCTGGCCCGCGAAAAGGCCGAGCGGATCCACGGCGAGCGCATGGCCTACGAACGCGCCTGGTTGACCGGCGAGGCGGCCAGCTTCCACTACGAACACGGCGACCAGATCCGCCAGGGCACAGTCGAGGTGCTCGGCGACGAAGACGGCACCGCGGCCTACTTCCAGGCAAAGCAGATCAGCGACATCGCGTCACGCTTCAAAATGCTGCGTATGCGTGACCGTCACGGTGTATTTACAGCCGTCCCAATGCACGACATCGACGGCAACTTCCTGGGCCTGCAGCGCCTCTATGACGACAAGAAGCTCCAGGGCACCGGCGTTAAAATGGATGGCGCGCACTGCGTCTTCGGCGATCTCGAGACCGCCAAGCGCCGCTACTCGGCCGAGGGCTTCGCCACTGGCGCAAGCATCTACCTGGCCGAGATCGAGGCAGGAAAGGGCGACGAAGTCGCCGTCGTGGTCACCTTCAACGTCGACAACCTGGCCAAGGTTCTGCGCGCCTACGCCAAGCGCTACCCGGCCTGGCGTTTCCACAACGCCGCCGACAACGACCAATGGAAAGACGGCAACGCCGGCATGCTGGCCGCGCTCGAGATCCACCGCGAGCTGAAACACCCGGCCACCGTTCCAAACTTCGAGGCCGCCGACGAGCTGCTCGGCTGCAGCGCCCAGCAAATTGCCGAGCTCAGAGCGCAAAACCGGGCACCCGTTGTCGGGTTCAGCGCCGAGGAGCTGGCCGCGTTTAAGGCCGCGCGCAAAGGGCCGACCGACTGGAACGACTACCACGTCGCCTTCGGCCTCAAGGCCACCGCCAAGGCGCTGCGCGCCAACGCCAACGCCTTCAAATCCTCCAAGGATTGGTTCGAGTTCTGCCTCGAGCGCCTGCCCTACAGCGGCAAGCGCCTGGGCGAGAAGAACGCCATGGCCGCAATTGCCGCCGGCATGATGCTTTCGCCGATCAAATACAGCTATGACCAGGTCGTCTCCGCGGTCTTCTCCAGGTTGCCGGAGGGGCTCGACACTACCGCCCGTTTCAAGATCCGCAGCCGCGCCCACTGGCTGGCCAAGCAAAAGCTGCAGCAGGCCAAACAACTGCGCGGCTTCTCCGTTGCAGCCCTGGCCCGCCCCAACGTCCAGCACCTCAAAATCGACGGCGTGCGCGCAGAGCACGGCGGCATCATCCTGCCGGAACACATGGCCGCCCTGGTCGAATCGCTGCAGGGCGTCATCATCGTGCGCGCGCCGATGGGCTCGGGCAAAACCGAGAAGCTGATCGCGCCACTGATGAAGGCCTCGAGCAAGGCCGCCTACGTCGCCCACCGGATCTCGCTGCTCGATGACGCCGCCGCGCGCCTGGGCGTCGAGCACTACAAGCAAGTGTTTGCCTGGCAGATGCCGCACGTCTCGCACCTGGCCTGCTGCGTCAACAGCCTGACCAAGCCCATGTTCTACAACGCCGAGGAGCGCAGCTGGTTTACCACCCTCGAGACGCTGTGCATCGACGAAGCCAGCCAGGTGCTACGCCACACCACCACCGGCCCGGTCGAAGGCCGGGTCAAGGTCATGGATGCCCTGATCGACGCCGTAGGGGCCGCCGAGCGCGTGCTGCTCTGCGACGCCGACGCCAACGACAGCCTGATCGAGTTCTGCGAGCTCGCGCGCCCTGGTCAAACCATCACCGTGCTCGAGGTCAGCGGATCCGCCGAGCACGTCCGCATCGACCACACCGACGACGAAAGCGCCTGGCAGCTGGCCATCGAGCAGGTCAAAGCAGGCAAGCGCATTCTGGTGGCCAACGACTCGGCCGAGTCCGCCAAGAAAATGGCCGCGCTGATCGAGGCCATGGTCGAGCAGGGCAAAATCGCGCCCGTGCGCATGCTCCTGGTGCATGCCGACAGCAAGGCCGACCAGGATGTCGAGGCCTTCCTCTGCAACCCCAACGCCGAGGCCACCAAGTACGACGTGCTGATCTACAGCCCGGCTATCAGCTCTGGCGTATCCATGACCACGCCCCACTTCGACGCCCACTTCGGCCTGTTCAGCGGCAACACCGTCGGCCCATCCGACGCCATCCAGATGCTGCGCCGCGACCGCACCGCCCGCCGCTATATCGTCGGCATCGGCCACGCCAGCGTGCAACGCGAAACAGACCGCGAGCGGATCTGGCGCGGCCACATGAAAGCCGACGAGGTCGCCTGCGAGTTCGAGGAGACCAGCGACGAGATCATCCTGCGCCGCCGCAAGACGGCCTTCGACCACCTCTACCTGGCCACCGTCACCGCCGAGAACAAGGCGCGCAACAACTTCGCCAACAACCTGCTGCTGATGCTTTACGCCGAGGGCTACAACGTCCAGCGGCTCGATGTCGGCAGCATGGGCTTCGACCAGGACGATCTGACCAAGGCCTCGCGCAGCAACCGCAAAGCGGCGGGCGTGATTGTCTTCGACAAGCGCATGGATCTGATCGACAGCGTCGAGACGCCAGACGAGGAGCAGTACCTCAAGCTAAGCCGGCAGGAGGTGCGCAGCGAATCGGAAAGCGCACAGCTCGACCGCTACCACATGGAGCACCAGCTCGGCGTCGACGAGATCACCGCCGACGACGTCGCCTTCTACGATGACCGCGGCATCGCCAAAGTGGTGGCCATGGAGCTGCTGCAGGCTGACGAGGAGCACGCCAGGGCCTACGACAAGGCGCAGCGCAAGGCTAGGGTCACCCTGACCCTGCACCGCTGGAAAACGCCCGCCCACGCGATCCTGTGCCGCGTCTTCGAGATCCTCGGCGTCGACCGTTTCACGGGCGAGGGCGAGTTCGGCTCTGACCAGGCCCGCAAGGTGCTCGAGTACCTCACCAGCAGCGACGACCAGGTCGAGCTGTACAACGCCCTCAAGCTCGGCCGCTACATTCCCAGCACCAGCGCGCGCCTGTGCCCCACCACCGTGGTCAAGTCGATTTTTGACCGCCTCGGCCTGGCCCTGCAGAAGCGCAAGACGAACGGTGCCCACCTGTTCAGCGTCAACGCTGATAATTGGCAGTTCATCATGGCTTATTGCCGGCGCCGTGCGGCTAAGAACGTCCACTCGCTGACCACTCACGACCACGAAGCCACCCACCAGCCCAAGCTCGCGCCAGAGCCAGAGGCTGCGCCACAGCCCGCGCCACACGCGGCCGCCAGCGGTAGGGATACTTTGCAGTGTGATGGTAAGAGCGACAGTGGAAACTATCCCTTGACCGTGCGCGAGAAGATCTTCGCCGTTGCTTCTCGCTTAGCCCCACCCCTCGGTATCTCGTTGTCGCGATTCGTCGGGGCGCTGACGCCGGAGGTGGCGCTGGGGCTGGCCAAGCCAGGCGCAGAGCAGAGCAGCAGCTTGCGGCACACGCTTGCATATGCCGCCAAGCTGCTACGATCTTAGCGCTGTGATACTGTACGTTTAACCAGTGGTTGGCTAAACAACAAGGGGAGGGAAGTACCTTGCAATGTCGTGAAAAAATGGACAGAGCGTCCGCCAAGCTGAGCCGCGCCAGGTCGGCGCTAATGTTGGCCTTGAAGGCTGGCCCGGAAGCATCAAAGGGCGAGCTGCTCGATGCGATCAGCGCCGCCCTTGATCATGTTGACGCCGCAGATGCGGCCCTGGGAGAGGATGAAATGCGAAGTGTACGGCCGGGGCCGTTGGCCCCGGCTGGCGAGCAGAGTCACCCGCGGCTGGTGGTTGCCGCTGCAGCTTGTAACGCCTCGTAAGCCTCCTCGCGGTTGCGCCCGGTACCGCTGGCCACTTCCACGCCATTGACCCGCGCCACCGCAACCCACCGACCCTCGGCCTCCTCTGTCACCCTGACACGCGGCCGAGCCTTGGCAACCTCAGCCGGTACCACCGGCGCAATATCCTCGACAGCCCGGCCAGCCGTGGCCAAGGCCTCGGCGGCCAGGTCGAGATACTCCTTAATCACCGGGCGGTAACTGCCGACGTTGGTCGCGATAGCCTTCTGCGAGATCCTCGCGTCGGGCGCAGCCTTGACCGTCTCCTTCACCCAGCGGTGGATCTTCTGCAGCGCCTCGCGCCCGGCGATCTGCTCGTGCTCGTCCAGCGCCTCGAGCGCCTCGAGGCGGCTAGCGTATTTGCTGGCGGACGCCGCCGGCTTCGCCGGCGCGGTGTAGTCGATCTTGAAGGCCTTGTAGCTCTCCTGGGTGTCCATATCCTCGTGGCCCAGCATCTCGCGCCAGAAGACCGTCTCGTTGACCTTGGCCCAGCGCGGGTCGCGGGCGAAGTGCAGCTCGAACACGACCCGCGCCCACAGCGCGCGGCTGTCTTTGAATACGCGCTCCTGGTTGCCGAACACGCGCTTGGCCAGCGTGTTTAGGGTCTTGGCCACCCGCCGGTTCACTTCGGTATTGTCCAGGTGCTGCAGCTCGAGCACCTCGGGCATGGCGCGCAGCTTGGCGAAGGCCTCGAGCACCAGGTCGGCTTTCAGCAGGGTGTAGATCCGGTAGCTCTCGCCATAGTCCACGCCGCCGCGGCGCTTGGCCTGGCCCGAGAACTCGAGCTCGAAATCGCCGACCTTCTCGAAGCGGCCCAGCTTGAGGATCTCGATTTCGCGCCGGCCGGTGGCCAGCGCCAGCCCAAGCGCCAGGTGTGAGAAAAACGGCACCGACGCGCCGTCGGCGCGGATCTCGCTGGCGCTCAGCAGCTCGCTGATCTTGTCGACCAGCCAGTGGTAGTTGATCGAGACGGTATTGGTGGCGCGCTGCTCGAGGGTCTCGACGGCATCGGTGGCCAGCTGGGCCTTGGTCGCCGCGGGCAGGGTCAGGTGGCGCATGATCTCGTGGTCGAGCTTCATACCCTTGACCGCCTCGAAGGCGTCGTCGTCGCGATCCTGGCGCGCCTGGGCCAGTAGGTCGCGGTGCGCCATGCGCAGCGCGGTGATGTCCTGCAGGCCGGCCATGGCCAGCAGCTGCTCGGCATAGCGCGGGTGGTGGCGCGCCAGGCGCTCGCAGGTCTCCTCGATGGCGTGGTGCCGCCAGTTCTGCTCGGTCACCGCCTTGCGAACGGTGGTCAAGTAGCGGCGGTAGCTCGAGGCCTTGAGCTTGTCCGTTTCCTTGCGCCGGCGATCCTCATAGAGCTTGTTTTTCAGCCGGTCGGCCAGGCGCGACAGGCGCTTGGTCTTGTCGCCGCGGCTCAGGCTGTCGTCGGCGTCGATGGCCTTGACGTCCGTTATCAGCTGTTCGATCAGCGGCTGCAGCTCGACCTTCTGCCGGGTCGCGCCCCCGTAATTGCCAAAGCTAACCCGCTCGCGCTGGTCGATAGCCTCGGCCGCATTGCCGGCCTCGTCGCGCACCTGGTCAACCGCTGCGTCTTTTGTTGCTGCCTTCTTAGCCATGGTTGCCTCCTGTTTGGCATTCACCTTAAACCCTAGCGCACATTCTATACCTGTCAATCATACACCGCAAGCCCTAGCACATTGTAATATACACCCTAAGCCATAAGGCATAATGCTGCACAACTAGGGATAGGGCCAAGGGTGCATGCACCCGTGCCCCATTCTATACGT
>Ga0155082_112_pt1 | contig 38461 bp, 33 predicted proteins | sample RifCSPhighO2_01_FD_106050 | JGI IMG/M metagenome (GOLD analysis project Ga0155082, IMG submission 106050) | Sphingomonadales bacterium RIFCSPHIGHO2_01_FULL_65_20 | reverse complement strand
AAAATGACAAGGGCGTCAAGCCAAAGCTCGACGATACGGGAATCCTACGTACCGCGAATAGGTAAATATTCAACTTGAAGGAGAGGTTGTGAGCGAATCCTTCGCAACTGAAACGAAAGTAACCAAGACTGTTCCAGTCGATACTGGAGTCTCAAGCGCGCCTCATTTGAAGCGCCTCAAAGGCAATTTCAGGACATTTCATGGCTGTGCATAACTCGATATGTCTCAGAAAAATGATGATTTAATTTTTCAGCGTTTTTCTTGCTTTTTCGCGAAATTCTGCATCGTCTGCCCCACTGGTGCCCCAGAAAATGCTAGTCTGGGCGGCGTTTGATTTGCAGCGCAGGCGCGAGGAGAGCGCGTGGTGGCCCGCCTTCAACTTAGCACGGACCGCCAGATCGCGGCCCTGAAACCCGCTGACAAGGTCTATGAGATGTCCGTCGGCGACAGTCGCGGGCTAGGGGTTCGTGTCTTTCCTGGCGGGCTGAAGCAGTTCGAATTCCGCTATGTCGCCACCAACGGTACGCGGCGGCGTCTCTGCCTCGGAGCCTATCCGGATCTGTCGCTCTCCAAGGCCCGATCGAAGGCCGCCGCTTTGCGGATCGCGGTAGTCGATGGCGGCGATCCTGTCGCCGAGACGACCGCGGCCCGCGAGCGGGCGCGAACAGGCGAAACCCTCGATGAGCTGGCCGAGGCCTATTGGCAGGCGGCGACGGTGGGGCTTCACGGGGGGCGTCGCCGGCCCAAGCGAGACGTCACCCTCAACAACGAGCGCCAGACCTGGCGCAACCACATTCAGCCGCGTTTGGGGTCACGACCGTTCACGGAGATCCGGCGCGCGGACGTCAAGATATTCATGCGGACCCTGGTGACCGAGACCGGCATGGCCGCCGCCAGCGTGGCGTCGATCGGCTCCCTGCTTCATGCGGTTCTGGGCTTCGCGGTGCTCGAAGAGCGGATCGAGGCCAATCCCGCGCTCGGTCTGGCCCGGCCGCTCGCGCTGACTCCTCGTGAACGCATGTTTGACGACGCGGCCCTCAGAACCCTCTGGGACGCGGCGTCGGAGGCCTCGGTGCCACGCGCTCCGGGAGAAAAGACGGCCGGAGTCCATGCTCGCCTGGAACCGGTGATGGGACTGGCGATCCAGCTGTTGATGCTGACCCTGACCCGCCGCACCGAGGTCGCCGGAGCCCTCAAGACCGAGTTCGACCGCGCCGGGAAAATCTGGACGATCCCGTCCGAGCGGGCCAAGGCCAGACACCAGCATGTCGTACCCCTCGGGGCCGATGCACTCGAGATCCTGGAGGTGGCCTGGGCGCTTGATCCGGGCAGTCCCTACCTCTTCCCGTCCGAGAGATCTCCCGGCCAACACCTGGATCCGCACGCGATAACCCGCGCTTTCGCGCGGACCTGTACACGCAGAAAACTGGCGGTGGGCTCACCCCATGACATCAGGCGGTCCGGCGCGACGACGCTCACGGGGCGCTACGGCGTCAGCCGCTTCGTGGTCGGGCTGGTGCTCGGACATACGCCCAACGAAGGGGCGGCGGTCACGAGTGTCTATGACCGCCACACCTATGTGCCGGAAAAGCGCGCAGCCCTGGAGTTGTGGGCAAGCCACCTCGTCAGGCCCGGGAAAGCCGTCGTGCCAACGCGCGAGGCTTTGTCGGTCGGGGCCAATACGCATGTCGACGAAGCCAAGGCGAGGGCATTGGCCCTGTGTCAGAAGGGAGAACTGCATGAGGCGGTGCTGTCAATCTGCATGGAGCTGTCGAGCCATCCGGACACCGCCAGTCCGCATCTGGCCATCCTCGGCAAGGTCGGACTTGAACTCGCGGCGGCGGGTTCACACGATCAGGTGGCGGGCTGGATCGGCGGGTTCCGTTAAGGGTTCGGAGAGGTCCGGATCAAGCCAGGTGACATGCGACCGCCGTCGATGAAACCTTTCATGGGGTCGCGTTCCGCCTGCCTGGATGGCGCAGGGTCATAGACACAAGCCAGATGGTCGCCAGCAGGGCGAACACGGCACCGGCGATGAATGTCGCCTCTGGGCCCATCCGGGACCAGAGCAGGCCGGCGACGACGCTGGCGGCCAGCAAGGTCGCGCCGCTGGCGAGGTTGAACAGGCCAAAGGCAGTACCCCTCAGGTGCGACGGAGCCGTATCGGCGACCAGGGCCGCGAGCAATCCCTGGGTCAGCCCCATATGCAGCCCCCACAGGGCGACCCCGAGCAACACGCCGGGAACCGTCGCCACAAGGGCGAGGACGACGTCGGCGGCGATCAGCACCGCCAGGCCCAGGACAAGAAGCCAGCGCCGATCCATTCGGTCAGAGAGGCTGCCCGCGGGGGCGGCAACGGCGGAATAGACCAGGTTCATCACCACCATCACCACGGGTACGAGAGCGATGGCGAGGCCCACGTCCTGCGCTCGCAATACCAGAAACGCCTCGCTGAACCGCGCCATGGTGAACACCGCGCCCAGCGCTATCACGGCCCAGAAGCCGCCGCCCATCGCAAGTACGTCGCCCCACCGGATCGGCAAGCGAGGACGGCGAACCCCTTCGACGGGGCGTGGCTCCCTGACCGCGAAAACCAACACCAGCACCGCCAAAACCGCAGGAACCACGGCCCAGGCGAACACGGCCCGGATATTCCCCGCGAGCACCACCATCAACGCCATCGCGACAAGCGGTCCGGCGAAGGCGCCGATGGTGTCCAGCGACTGGCGCAGACCGAAGGCGGCGCCGCGGATCGGGGGTGGTGCGATGTCAGCAACCAGGGCATCGCGGGGGGCGCCTCGAAGGCCCTTGCCGATCCGGTCCGCGAACCGGGCCCCGAACACCTCCCACGGGGTCACCGCGATCGGAAACACCGGCTTGGTCAGCGCGCCCAGGCCATAGCCGGCCACCGCCAGCCATTTGCGGTGGCCAAGCCGGTCGCTGAGCCAGCCGGAGAAGACCTTGGTGATCGAGGCCGTGGCCTCGGCGACGCCTTCGAGCAAACCTACCAGCGCGACGCTCGCGCCGAGCCCCGTTACCAGAAAGACCGGCAGCAGGGCGTGAATCATCTCCGAGGAGATATCCATGAACATGGACACGAAGCCGATGGCCCAGACGCTCCGGGGCACCGCTTTCAGGCCGGTCCTGAGAGGCGCGCTCATCCCGCGAGTCTAGCCCGGACGGACAGCGCGGCGGCTCTGCCGGCGCGCGGTCACGGCAGGGACAGGACGACCCGAAGCCATCCGATGTCCTGGAAGTATTCGAGCGACTCGAACAGCGGATAGGCGAAGGCCATCACGGCGCCGTCCCGCAGGGTGCGCAGGAAGAACACCGGGCGGATCTCCAGGGTCTCGGAATCTCGCCATTTGGAGGGATCGGGCCAGAAGCGCGGCGTGCGCGCCATGTAGGCGGCATAGGCGGCGCCGAACGCCTCGCTCAGCCACGCTTCCTCGCGCTTCACCGTTGCGCGGAAGACGAGCGCCGCGATCAGCAGGAACAGCAGCGCAATCGTCAGGCTGCCGGTCAGGGCGCCCATACCGAACGCGCCCATGAAGCTGAAGACATAAAGCGGATTGCGAGAGATGGAATAGGGACCGCGATCCACGATCTCGGCGGTCTTGCGCCCGCCGATATAGAGGGAGCACCAGGCCCGCCCGATGATGCAGACCGCGATCAGCGCAAGCCCGCCCATTTCGAGCAGTTCGGAAAACAGGCCTTCGCCCCCGAACGACCGGGAAACCGCCGCCAGCGCCAGGACGGCGAGGATGCCGACGAGCAAGGCTACCTTGCGCAGCCGCTGGATCTTCTGAAGTCCGGCTGTCGAAATTTGTCCGGTCATGTCGAAACGCTCATTGGGTAAGAGGAAGGAAAACGGCCGACGGTCGGCATTGCGACGGGATGACCGCCGACGGGGGAATGCGGCGTCGAAGCCGCCGATCCGGGCGACGGCGCTCTCTGCGCCTCTACCGGGAGGTTCTGGCGTGACGGCCGCGTGTCGGTCCAGGAGGGAGCGGTCACGGACGACGTTCCCGAACAGGAGTGGACAGACGCGCCAGCAGCGTGGGGGTGAAGATCAGGATCAGGGGCACGCCCGCCAGCAGGCCGGTGATGATCGCGATAGCCAGGGGCTTCTGCATCGCCGAGCCCTCCCCGAGGCCCAGCGCGAGAGGTGCCAGGGCCAGTATGGCGATCAAGGCCGACATCAGGATCGGCCGCAGGCGGGCCCGGCCCGCGGCGATGAGCGTGTCAGGATGCGGCCGTCCGCCGGTCGGCAGTTCCGCCAGGTAGAAGACGCCCAGCTCGGCGACGATGCCGATCACCATGGTCAGTCCCATCATCGCCGAAATGTTCAGCTCAGTGCCCGTGACCCAAAGGCCGAGAAAGACGCTGGAGGCGGCAAGGACCAGGGTGGCGATGATGCTGCCGACAGCGGCCCAGCTTCGGAACAGATAGAGGAACAGCAGGCCGACCAGCAGCAGAGCCGAGACGAAGACGACGGCGAGGTCCCGGAATGATTTCTGCTGTTCGGCGTAGAGCCCGCCGTATTCGACCCGAACCCCCGCCGGCAGGTTGAGCCGCGACACCGTCTGCGACACCTCGCGCATGGCCGAGCCCAGGTCGCGGCCTTCGAGACGCGCGGTGACGGCCACAAGAGGCTGCAGGTTTTCGCGGGTGATCTGCGGTTGGCCCGGGGCGATCGACAGGGTCGCGATACGCTTCAGCGGCAGGGCGTGGCCGTCGGGTGCCCGCAGCGGGAGGTCTTCAAGGGTGCGCACCCGGTCGCGTAGCGAGCCTTCGGTCCACACCCGGACTCCGACCAGCTTGTCTCCCTCCTGGATGTGGCCGATGACCGACCCGCCGGTCAGCATGTCCAGCTGACGGGTGATGGCCTCCGGGTCGAGCCCTTCGAGGGCCGCAGCCGGTCGGTTGACGGTGATGACGATGGCGTCGCCGGCGACCCGCAGCCCGCCATCGACCTCGATCACCCCGCGAATTTTTCCGATGGCATCGACGACCAGGGGGGAGGCGGCCTTCAAGGCGGCCTCGTCCGACCCCAGCAGTTTGACCTCGATGGGTTGCGGCACCGCGGTAAGGTCGCCGATCAGGTCCTCCATCAACTGGGCGGTGGAGATGGTCAGACCGGGGACGGTCGCTTCGATGCGCCGACGGACGTCCGCGGTGACCGCTTCGATCGGCCGTCGTCCCTTGGCCTTCAGGCGCACAAAAAAGTCGCCCTCATTCGCTTCGGACAGGCCGCCGCCGAGTTGCAGGCCTGTCCGGCGCGAATAGCTTTCGACATCGGCGGTGTTCTGCAAGATGACCTCGACCTGCCTCAGCAGTCGGTCGGTCTCGGCCAGGGAGGTGCCCGGCGCGGCGTAGTAGTCGAGGATGAACCCGCCCTCATCCATCTTCGGCATGAAGCCGGATCCGACGCGGGAATAGGCGAAGCCGCCAACGACCAGCATGATCATGCCGACGATCAGGGCGATCCGCCCCGGTGCCTTGAGAACGCGGCGCATCAGCGTCTCGTAGCGCCCGCCGAAGCGATCGAGGATCGCTCCACTCTTTTCCGCCTGCTGCACATCGCGGTCCCGGACCCAGCGGTCGGCCAGAAGCGGGGCGACGAACAGGGCGAACAGGAGCGAGATCGCCAGTGCGGCGGACATGGTGATCGCCAGGGCCTTGAAGAAGCCGCCCGTGACGCCGCCGAGGAAGGCGAGGGGAGCGAAAACAAGGACCGTCGCCAGGCTCGATCCGATCAGGGGGCGGATCATCTCCGAGGCCGCCTCGAGGACGCTGCCGCCGGCGTCGGAGCCGCGATGGCGCTCCTGCAGCCGTCGCATCAGATGCTCGAGCATGACGACCGCATCATCAACGACGAGGCCGACGGCCGCTGCCATCCCGCCCAGGGTCATCATGTTGAAACTCATGCCCATCAGGCCGAGCACGACGGTCGTGGCGGCCAGCGTCGCGGGCAACAGCAGGGCGACGATCAACATGAATCGCAGACTGCGCAGGAAGATGAAGAGCACGATCCCGGCCAGCAGCGCACCCAGGAGAATAGCGTCCCGCACGCTTCCGGCGGCGGCGGTCACCAACTGCGACTGATCGTAATAGGTGACGATCTGGACGTCCGGCGGGGTCTGTGACGCGAACTCCGCGAGGCGCCTGCGCACCTCCTTGACGAGGGCGACGCTATTGGCATCCGGCGTCTGGCGGATATTGAGCAGGACGGCGTCCCGGCCCTGCGAGGTCACCCGGGTCCATTGCGGCGTCTGACGGGTCACGACCTGGGCAATGTCGTCCAGTTCGACGACCCCGCGCGTTCCGGTCTGGACGACGGTGCGGCGAATGTCGTCGATGCCTGTCAGACGATTGTCAGCCAGAACCAGATAGAGCCGATAGCGATCTTCCAGCCGACCCGTGGCCACCACCACATTGTTGGACGACAGGGTGCGAGCGAGATCCTCGATCGACAGGCCGAGCGCCTGGAGCCGGGCCGGATCGGCGAGCACCTGATACTCCTTCTCCTGACCACCGAGGACAGTGACGCTGGCCACGCCGGGCACGGAGGACAGCAGGGGTGCCAGCTGGAGGTGCCCGAAATCGCGCAGTGCGATCGGATCGCGGCTCGGTGACACCAGGGCCAGACCCAGCACCGGAAACACGGTGGGGTCCATGCGTCGAACCTCGAAGCGCGTGCCGGCGGGAAGGTCCGGGACCACGGCGTTCACGGCGGATTCCGCCTGCAGGGTAGCGGCGACCATGTCGGCGCCCCAGGCGAAATTGACCGACAGCTCCGCCGATCCGCGACTGCTGGTGGAGCGAACGCCGACGACGCCCGGCACGGTGCGTAGGGCCTGCTCGACCGGACGGGTCACCTGATTGACCATCTGGTCGACGGGACGGTCACCGGCGTCGAGGGCGACGACGACCCGCGGGAAGTCAATGTGCGGGAACAGGCTGACGGGCAGTCGCAAGGCCGAGACGGACCCCGACAGCGCCAGCAGCACAAAGGCGAGAAGAATGAAGCGGACCTGGCCGCTCAGCCAGCGGCTCATCGCGTCGCCGCCGGAGCCGTGGACGGGGCGGGACCTTCCCGTGTCTTCATCCCGTCCGACAGGGCCGGACCGCCCTCTATGACGACGCGATCACCCGCCCGCACGCCGCGGGTGAGTTGCACCACATCGGCCTCTTCCAGACCGATCGTGACGGGCCGACGCGCGGCGATGTTGCGGTTGACGACGAACACATACGGCTGGTCCCCGTCGTAGAGAACCGCCGCCCGCGGGGCGACGATGGCGTCGGGCAGGGTGCTGACAACGATCTCTCCCTTGAGCGATTCACCCGGGAGAACCGGGCTGCCCGGCGGCAGGGAGACGATGACGGCGGCCAGGCGTGTGGCCGGCTCCACCCGACGGTCCACGGAGGCGACGCGAGCCTGGACCGCGGCCCCGTCGTCATGCAGGCCGGTCAGGCGGATCGCCGCGCCGGAACGAATTCTCTGGGCGTCCTCGACCTCGACCCCGAGACGGGCGTTCAGGAGATGGGTTGAGCCGAGACTGGCCACCGCCCCGCCGGCACCGACGAGCGCGCCGGGGCTGGTGGGCAGGCTGTTGATGACGCCGCTGACTGGCGCGCGGAGCGTGATCCGGCCCCCACCAGTCAGGCGGCGCAGGTTGGCGCTGGCTTCCCGGGCGGTGGCCGCGGCGGCGGCGGCCACTGTGACTTCGGCGTCCGCGGCGAGCCCGTCGGCGCGAAGCCGCTGAAGCCGCGCGTGTTCGGCGCTCGTCACGCTGGCCTCGCGGGCGAGCCGATCGAGATCGAGACGGGTCGTCGGGCTGGCGGTCAGGGTCACGATCGGCTGACCGGCCTGCACGGCCTCACCGACAGTGACGTGGATCTGGGCCACCTGGGCCTCGAAGGTCGCCGTCAGGGTCCGGATGGCCGCGGGATCGAACTCCACCTGGCCGTAGGCCGTGACGGTCTCGTCCAGCATCCGGGTGACGACGGCCGCGGTGCGCACGGCCGCGACGGGCGTCGCGGCCGTGTCCGCCGGTTTTGAACATCCGGCCAGCGCCAGTGTCAGTGCCGCCACTCCCACCGTGATCCGCATCATTTCGCTTCCCCGATCAAGGCACCCGACGCCAGTTCCAGCGCCACCCATTGTTCCGACAAGGCCTGATCCAGGACGGCGAGGGCGATCTCCTTGTCGGTGAGAGCCTGACGCGCGGTCTCGGCCGTGACGCGGGCGATGTCGCCGCGCGCGCCGGCCCGTTCGAAGGCTTCGACGGTCTGCCTCAACGGCGCGACCTGGGCCTCCAACGCGTCCCGCTGGCGCAGGCCGATCCGGTAGGCGGCGATCAGGGTGGTGATCTCCGAGCGCGTCGAGAACAGGCGCGCCTCGTATTCCGCGCGAAGCTGTTCGCGCGTGGCGTCCTGCACCGCGATCGCGCCACGGTTCCGGTTCCACAGCGGCAGGTCGAAACCGATCGCGACGCCGTTCGTCCTCACGGCGCCTGTGTCCCGCGTCGCGTTCAGCGCCAGATTCAGGCGAGGATATTGCTGAAGCAAGGCAAGCCGCAGATTGGCGTCCTGGGCGTTATAGCCGGCGCTCAGGGCGGCCAGGTCGAGCCGTTGGCGATACGCCCGTTCGACCAGATTCACCGGGTCCGGTGGCGGGAGATGAGACAGCGGCGAATCGCTCAGGGCGACGACGGCGTCGGGAGGCAGACCGAGCGCGGCGTTCAGCGCGAACCGGGCCGCCTGCAGATCGCGCTCGGCGCTCCGGGCTCGGTCGCCGGCGTCGGCCGCCGCGATGCGCCGAGCTTCCAGATGGTTCGCCGACAGATCGCCGCGCGCCACCGCCCGAAGGGTTCGACCCAGGGCGTCGTCGGCGGCGCGAGAGGCTTCGAACGCCAGCCCCCGCACGGTTTCCAGGCCGCCGATGCGGGCGGCCAGAAGTCGCGCCTGGCCCGCCGACTGCCATTCGAGCCAGGCGACGTCGAGCCGCACTTGATCCCGGCCCGCCCTGGCCGTCCGCTGCCGGAGTGGACGGGTGTACAGGCTGGACGTGTCGAACCCGAGGCCGCCGGCGATGGCATCCACGAGGCCAAGGGCCGAAACAGGGTGGTCCAGGCTGAAGGAAAATTGGGGGTCCGGCAGCAGCCCGGCCTCGAACACCTGCGCCTCTGCGACGCCGAGCCGGGCCCGTTGGGCTCTCAGATCGGGATTGGCGATGACGGCTATGACACCGAGCTGTCGCGGCGAAAGCGGTCCCGCCAGGTCAATGTCTACGGGGTCGAGCCGGGGATGGTCGAGCCGGGCGGCCGCCAGGGCCAGTTCGGCGGTCGAGGGATCGGGACGCGGGCGGTCCGGCAGGTCGGCGGACCGATAGGATACGCAACCGCCGAGGACGACGAGCGCAAGACTCGCGGCCGCGAGCCCGGACGCCCGCCGCCGTCGGGTGGCCAAGATCAGATCATCCGTCCCTCTTTCGGGCGAAGGGGTCAACGCAGTCAAACAAGGCCTCCAGCGACCGATTTTGCCCGTCCCGGCCAGCGAGACGAAGGGATGGCGCTAGTTCGCCGGTTTGAAATGCTCTTCAAGCGCGTCGACCAACGCCAGTTCGTTCGACACCGCGATCCCGGCGGCGACCGCGTTCTTCTGCGCGACGGCGGTTTCCATTCCCGACAGGGCGCTGTCGAATGCGCCGCTCAAGCCCTTGGCGGTGACGCGCGGAGAAATCCGTGTCCAGGTTTCGCGAGCAAATACCACGTCGGCGGTCATCCGACCCCAGTTGATCGGCTTCGATTTGGCGTTGGCGTCATATCTGAAGCCCGCATAGTCCAGCAGGCTGACCTCGACGGGAACCTGGGCCGAGGCGTCCTGGGCGCTCACCAGAACCCTGTAGGTTTCGACCGCCGCGATCGCGAGCGCCGAACGATTCTGATCCCGCATGGCGGTATCGATCCCCGCGCCCAGCGTGTCGAGGCGCGCGGCCTGGTCAGGCGCGAGCAAGGTTCGGGCCTCCGAAGTCGTCTGTCGAGCAACGGTCAGCGATGCGGCAAGCTCGGGGAACGTCTTGTCGAAAGCGGTTTCCGTAAGCGTCTCGTAACCCTCGGCCGCAGCCAGAAGCCGCACGTTGCGATCCGACGCCGCGGGCGAGGCCGCGGTCGCCGTGGCCGGCGGGTTCGTCTTGTCAGCCTGCGGGTTGCATGCGGCCAGGGTTGCGGCGACGACCGCGATCGCGGCGACGCCTCCGAGGGATTGGGTGATGCGGATCATGGCTCTTGCGCTCCTTGGAGAGGATGTCGCCCCGGCCGGCGGGGTATCATGCGAGGAGGCGGGCGCCGGCTCGCGGTCGAAACACGCGCCTCGCCAAGTCGGGTCGGGGTTTGACTGAGGCTCCAGAACGCCGGCCCTGGAAACCAATGGTCGCTCACAAGGGTGCAAACTGTCATTCGGGCGAGGTCCTGTCCACGACGGCCTGGCCCAGGTGGATCCGCGCGGCCAAGCCCGTGCGGTTGGAACCCAGCACGAGGTCGGCGTCATGAAGCGCCGCGATCGCCGCGACCAGGGCGAGTCCCAAGCCCGAACCGGGCGAGTGACGGCTATGGTCGAGGCGGAAGAAGCGCCGGGTCACCTTCGACAGCGCCTCGTCGGGAATGCCCGGTCCGGTATCCCTGACACAGAGGACGGCTTTCGATGCCTCATCGTAGGTCTCTATGATGATGTGGATCGGACCGTCGGCGTGAACGATGGCGTTCTCCACCAGGTTGGACAGCATCTGGATGAGCAAATCCTCGTCGCCGAGGATCAGCCTTTCGCTGTCTGCCAGGAGCGTCATGGTGTGGCCGGCCTCGTCAGCAACCGGCTGATAGGCCTCGAAAACCCGCCGCACGAGCCCCGAGGCGGACACCGGAGCGAAGGTCTCGCGTCCCGTTCCCCCCTCGATCTGGGCGATCCGGAGCAGGGCCGCGAAAATGTCCAGCGCGCCGTCGAGGTCGTTCAGGGCGTGGTCGATCGCCTCCTGCAGTCCTTCGACCGTCCCGGACCGGGCGCGGGACTGCTCCAGTCTCTGGCGCATCCGGTTGAGGGGCGTTCTGAGATCATGAGCGATGTCGGAGGATAGATGCCGCATCGCTTCCATGGATGCTTCCAGCCGCTCCAGCATGCGATTGAGATTGTCCCGCAATGCCGCAAACTCGGAGCCCAGGCCGATCGGAGGCAGCCGTTCGCTCAGATGGCCCTGCATGATCCTCGCCGTGGCGGTGTTCACCCGCTCAAGACGCCGGGCCAGGATGAGGCCCGCCGTCAGGCCGCCCAGGGCGGCGAGAACCGCCATGCCTGCGGCTCCCCAGAGTGCGATCTGCGCCATCCATTCCTGCAGCTCGTGCACCGCATAGGTCGTCTTGCCGACCACCAGACTTCCGTCAGGCAGGGGCGTCGCGAGGGTGCGGACCAGAATCGGTTCGTCGGCGCCCGCGCCGTCGTCAGTCGGCGCGGGCATGGCCACCTGGCCCAGACCGGGGCCTTGCGGGGCCTCGAGCGGAAGCTCGCCGGCCAGACGGCGACCGGTCCGGTCAAACAGGGCGTAGGAAAAAGGGCTGCCGAGCCGCGTGCGCGAGGAGACCCGGCGCTCCAGGCCGGGAAGATCCGAAGCCGCCTGGTCGGCGAGCAGAACCCGGCTCTCGACGCGCAAATCCTCTTCAATCGAGGCGTTGGCGTAGCCGGTGACCGCCCACTGGAACGCGCCGAACATCAGGGCGCCGCCCAGGGCGAAGATCACGGCGAAGGCGGTCGCGAGACGAAGCGCGGAGGACGCGAGGAGCCTAGGCGCGGTCATCGATCATATACCCCGCGCCTCGAACCGTGTGGATGAGGTCGTGACCGAACGGTCGATCGACCTTGGCTCTCAGGCGACTCATATGGGCGTCGACAAGATTGGTCCTGGGATCGAAATGAAACCCCCAAACCTTGTCCAGGAGCATGGCGCGGGTGACGACCTGACCGCTGTGCCGGGCGAGAAACTCCAGCAGTTTGAATTCCTGGGGTGTGAGATCGAGCCGGGTCGTACCCCGTCGGGCAGTCCGTGCGCCGAGGTCGAGCTGGAGGTCACCCACGTCGATACATGTTCTCAGATCCAGGACCGGCGACCGTCGGCCGAGCGCCTGGACCCGGGCCAGAAGTTCACTGAAGGCATAGGGTTTGACCAGATAGTCATCTCCCCCGGACTCAAAGCCCTCGACCCTGTCCCTGACACCGCCGACGGCAGTGAGAAAGATAACCGGCGTGGACTTGCCCGCCTCGCGGACCGCACGGACGACGGACAGGCCGTCACCGCCCGGCACCATCCGGTCGATGATCAGCACGTCGTGCGCGCCTTCGAGCGCCAGATGCAGTCCGTCGTCGGCGGTTACCGCGATGTCCACCGTGTGACCGGCCTCGGCGAGCCCGCGGGTCACGAACTCGGCGGTCTCGGCATCGTCTTCAAGAAGCAGGAGTTTCATTCTGGCGTCCCGGCAAGGGAGACGCCGCCCCCGTGTCGGGGGCGGCGTGGCGATCAGGTGTAGTCAGTCGTTGTCCTCGGGGCCGTCATTGGCTTCGTCGGCCTCTTCGGCGACCGCGCTGACGCCGCCGCTGGTCATGTCGACGGCATAGGTCGCCACCCGGTCGCCGCTGGCGACCTCGACTTCCCACTTTCCGCCGCTCTCATCGTCGAACGAGGCCTCCATGGCCTTGCCCGAACCCTGGCGTTCCGCGATCGCGACCGCCTGGGCCAGCGAAATGCGCGCGCCGTTGACGGCGGCGATCTCATCGCGCTCGTTCTCGCCCGGCGGACCTGGATTGGCGGCGACCGCCACTCCGCCGATGGCCGCGGCCGAGATCAGGGCCGCCGCCGACAATCCGACAATGAGTTTCTTGCGAGTCATGTGACGTCTCCATTCGCCCAGCATCGGGCGTGATCGAACCCTAGGCCGGCCAACCTTCGCCGATGCTCTCGCGCGGGTTACAAGTTGGAAACACGCTTGATGCGGGTTCACCGTGAGGGGCCTGATCGTCGTGAGGCCTCTGAGTTTGGAATACTTATCGAGGAATAATCATGCATCGTCCCACCCATCTGCTCGGCCTGAAAGCGCTCCGACAACGGCGGCCAGCCCTTCGGAACATCAACGATCAGGCCAGGCAGCAGCTGTCTCCGCTCGACCGCTTCGCCATCACGATCACGACACGGGTCGGAACCATGGGGTTCTTCCTGATGATCGCCACATGGTCGGTTCTCTGGCTCGGCTGGAACCTGCTGGCCCCGATTCATCTCCGGTTCGACCCCCCGATGGGATTCGTTCTCTGGCTGTTCATCTCCAATCTTATCCAGATCCTCCTGATGCCGTTGATCATGGTGGGCCAGAATATTCAGGGGCGTCACGCTGAAGCCAGAGCCGATGAGGACTTCGCCGTCAATCAGAAGGCCGAGCTCGAGGTGGAGGAGATCATCCGGCATCTCGAAATCCAGACAGAGATCCTCCGGCGGCTGGACGCCGGGAGCAAAGGCCCTTCGTCAGTGTGACCAGAACATCTGTCGAAAAAGCCGATGGCCCGCGACTTCATGCAGGATCGCAAGACTGGCGTGACCGATCACATAGGCCCAGACGAGCTTGGATGATGCCTCGTGGACGGTCATGCCCGCGGTTCGGACCGGTTCGGGAAGGACGGAGATGAGGCTCATCGTTCCCGTCACCGCCATGACGCTCATGACGATCAGGCCAAGTCCGTGGACAGCATGGGCGAAAGGATGCGAGCCGACGTCAGGCAGTCGTCCACGCCGCCAGACGGACAGGTGGAGGCGGAAGTCCTGCCAGACGGCCAAAGTCGCCTTCGGAGAGAACCACGGAACCAAAAGACTGAAGCGGACCTCGCCCCGACGGACTAGGGTCCACAGCCAGTAGGCCAGCAGCAGGCCGAGGCTGGTCAGTCCAACCCATTCGTGGAGTTCAAACGCGAAATTCTCGGGCCGTCCGGGCTTGGGCGCGATCATGAAATTGATGATGACAAGCTGGTGGATCACCGCGACTGCCAGCAGTCCGTGAAGGGCCTTCGTCAGCAGGCTTCGGTCGGTTGACATCAAGCGGTCTCCTGGAATCAGGCCAAGGTTTATGCGCCGGTGTGACGGCCTCACTTCTTTATACGCAATCAACCTGCCAAACCCTCAAACACATTCGACTATAAAAATGAGAAGCATTATCGAAATACTGCCTGTCGCCAGAAGCGGTTATTGACCGTATTGACCCGCTCTACCTTTCGGCCTTGAAGGAGCGCGGATAAATCGGGACCGCGGATGCCGTTGCACAGTGAAAGACACCTCGTGGAGAGGATCGGCTGGTTGCGGGCCGCGATCCTCGGTGCCAACGACGGGATCGTTTCCACCGCCAGCCTCATCGTCGGCGTGACCGCGGCGGCGGCGCGGCCCAGCGACATTTTGCTGACGGGGATCGCCGGTCTGGTCGCAGGCGCGATGTCGATGGCGGCGGGTGAATACGTCTCGGTCAGTTCGCAGGCGGATACCGAAGCGGCAGATCTGGAGCGCGAGGCGGGCGAGCTCGCCGCCGACCCCGAGGCTGAGGTCGCCGAACTCACCGCCATCTATGTCCGACGCGGCCTCACCGAAGAAACGGCCGCCGACGTGGCCCGCCAGTTGACGGCTCATGACGCGCTGGCCACACATGCCCATGACGAGCTTGGTCTGGTTCCCGGAATGAAGGCGCGGCCGGCGCAGGCGGCCCTGACGTCGGCCGCGACCTTCTCTGTCGGCGCTGCAGTGCCCCTCCTCATCGCTCTCGGAGCGCCCCCGACCTGGGTCGCGCCGGCCGTGGCGACCGGGGCGCTGGCTTCGCTCGCCGGACTCGGGGCCATCGGCGCCGCCGCTGGCGGGGCAGGCCGGTTGCGCGCGGCCGGGCGGGTGGCGATCTGGGGCGCTCTGGCCATGGCGGTCACCTCCGCGGTGGGTGCGGCGGTGGGCGCGTCGCTCTGAAGCCGGGCGACCGGAGGCGAGATCGCGACCGCCCGATCACCGCGAGGCGCCCGCCAGGTCTGAGCGCGCTCGACCCGTGGCAAAGCCCGGGCGTGCTGTTCGCGTCTCCCGCGGTCATCTCTCCCGGTTCTGAACCAGATCGGTGGGGGCCGCGGAGGGCAGATCGGCGTGGGATCGTCCCTGATCCTTCAGCCGTCGCAGGCGTCGCGTGAGATCCTTGAGGATTAGCTGTCGGGCCCGTGGCTGCATTTTGCGCCAGGAACGGATCTCCGGAACCGAACGGCCGCAGCCGACGCACCAGCCGGTACGACCATCGAAGCGGCAGACGTCGGTGCAGGGGGAATCGGAACTCACGGCCTCGTCTCCGGATGGTGGTAGCCGATTTCAGCCGGGCCGGCCTCATGCGGCCCGTTGTGCGCGGGTGGAGGCCGGATCGTATCCAGGGCCGGACCGATACCGGATCCTGCATCCCGGTTTGCCCGCCGGCCGGTATCCTCAGAGCGTGTTCTGCTCATTTGCCTGGCCTAGCTGGAATAGCGGCGGATAAGGGCGATCAGCTCGTCGGTGCCGATCCGGCGGTCGTTCTCGCTCAGATCGGGATGGGAGACGTGGTGTCTCAGATGGTCCTCGATCAGTTCATTGAGCAGCCCGCCCATGGCACCGCGCGCCGCCGCGACCTGCTGGAGAACCTGCGAGCAATCCGTTTCGGTTTCGATGGCTCTCTCGATCGCAGCTAACTGGCCGGCGATGCGTCGAATGCGCGCCACGAGTTTTTTCTTGCCGGTGACCGTATGTCCCATAGTTACTCCCCTAGAGTATATTGCAACCGTATGCGAGACTCGACGAAGGGGAGCCGCCCTCCGGGATCGCCCGGGATTCCGTGGCGTCCCAGGTGACCCTTTGATGTTTTCTCCCCTGCGTCACTCCGCCTACCGGCACCTCTTCATGGCCCAGGTTTCGGCCCTGCTGGGGACGGGAATGGCGACCGTCGCGCTCGGGCTGCTGGCCCACGATCTGGCGGGGGCGAGCGCCGGGGAAATCCTTGGGGCTGCTTTGGCGATCAAGATGGTCGCCTATATCGGCGTGGCGCCATTCGCGAGCGCCCTGGCGGCGAGACTGCCGAGGAAGACGCTGCTGGTCTCTCTCGACGTGGTGCGGGCCGGGGTCGCGGTCAGCCTGCCATTCGTCGGTGAAGCCTGGCAGATCTACGGGCTGATGACCGTGCTCTATGTCGCCTCGGCCGCCTTCACTCCGGCCTTCCAGGCCATGATCCCCGACCTGCTTCCGGACGAGGCCGAATACACCAAGGCGCTGTCGCTCTCGCGGCTGGCAGCCGATCTGGAGAGCGTCGCCAGTCCGGTGCTGGCGGCGTTGCTGTTGGCGGTGATGAGCTACAACAATCTGTTCGCGGGGACGGCGGTCGGTTTTGTCGTTTCGGCGCTGTTCGTCGTCAGCGCGGTCTTGCCGGCGCTGAGCACGGCCCAGCCTCGGCCCTTCCTGCAACGCCTGACCGGGGGCATCCGATTGTTCGCGCTGACGCCGCGCCTTCGGGGTCTGCTCGCGATCAGTCTGGCGACGGCGGCGGGCGGGGCGATGGTGTTCGTCAATACCGTGGTGCTGGTGCAGTCGCGCTTCGCCATGTCGGAGCAGGCGACGGCCTGGGCGCTGGCGGCGTTCGGCGGCGGATCGATGACGGCGGCGGTGATCCTGCCGCGTCTGCTGGTTCGGCTTTCGGACCGGTCCGCCATGGTGCTGGGAGCCGCCCTCATGACGCTGGTGCTGCTGGCGGGTCCGTGGGTCGCGGCCAGTTACCCGGCCTTGCTGGCGCTCTGGGTGGCCATGGGCTTCGGCTATTCGCTGACGATTACACCGGCCGGCCGGGCGCTGCGGCGGTCATCCAACGCCGCTGACCGACCCTCGTTGTTCGCCGCCCAGTTCGCCCTGTCGCACGGCTGCTGGCTGATCGCCTATCCGGTAGCGGGTCTGGTCAGTGCGGCGGTTGATCCCGGTGCAGCCTTTCTGGTCCTGGCGGGCCTGTGCGCCTCGGGCACGATCCTGGGGCTGCTGATCTGGCCGGCGCATGATCCGGATACCGTGCCGCACAGTCATGATGACCTCGAACCCGATGATCCGCACCTGCTGGAAGGCCACGCGCTGGACGGCGAAGCGGGCCATGCCCACCCCTACGTCATCGACGAACGGCATAGCCGCTGGCCGACGACGAGGGGATAGGAGCCGTGGAGATCAGACCACGCGCTTGACCTCTGTATAGGCGCCTGTGGTCTGCAGGGTGATCGTCACCGTCTCACCGGTGCGGTTGCGCCAGAACCAGCCGTGACTGCCGGTGAAGGCGGCGGTGAGGTCGCCTTCCTCACGCTGGGACGATCCCTTGCTGTAGCCATGATAGGAGGTTCCGGGCCGGTCGGCGTGGACGTCGAAATTGATCCGCCCGCCGCTGCTTGACCAGACGTAGCGGACGCGAGCGCCTTCCTGCATCACCAGCTTGATCTCGGCGCCCTGGTCGGGGGCGAGGGTGAGAACGGTCTCGTCGGTTCGGACCCCGGGCGCAGTCGCCGCGGGCGTGACTGCGGCGGTCGGCGCCGCAGCGACGGCGGGCGGCGTGGCGGCCGGCTGGAGGCCCGCCTCTTCGGCCTTGGCTTCAGCAGCAAGCTGCACCTTGATGCGGCCCATTTCCGTCAGGCCGAGCAGCGATCCGACCCGGGTGGGATCGGTGCCGTATTCGGCGGGCAGTACGATCGTGACGAGCAGACCGGCGGCGACCACGACGGCCAAGGCCGTGGACTTCAACAGCTTGCCGGTCGAGGGCAGTTCGGACGGGTCGGGCTTGTTGGCGTTTTGCATGAGAGGTCTCCGATCAGGTGACGAAGAAGCCGACGAGCTGATAGCCCGCCAGGATGAAGCCGAGAGTCATGAGGACGACATTGGCGGCATAGGCATGACGCCAGAAGCCGGTCGTCTTGCGCCAGAAACCCATGACGATGAGGATGGCGCCCAGGGCCAGAAGCTGGCCTGCCTCGACCCCGATGTTGAAGGCGATCAGGTTGCCGATCAGTCCATCGGATGACAGCTGGAAATCCTGCAGCTTGGTCGCCAGGCCAAAGCCGTGAAACAGGCCGAAAATCAGGGTCGCGGCCTTGGTCGAGGGCTGGAAGCCGAACCAGCGCTGGTAGGCGCCGAGGTTGTCGAGCGCCTTGTAGACGACGGACAGACCGATGATCGCGTCCACCAGATAGCTGGACACGCTGATGTCGGTCAGCACGCCCAGCAGCAGGGTGGACGAGTGGCCGATGGCGAACAGCGTCACATAGATGCTGATGTCCTTCATTCGGTAGAGGAAGAAGATCACGCCGAACAGGAACAGCAGGTGGTCGTAGCCGGTGACCATGTGCTTGGCCCCGAGATAGACGAATGGCCAGAACAGGAAGCCGGATGTCTCCTGGATATAGCCCTTGTCGCCCTCGGCCACGCCATGGGCCAGGGCCTGGCCCAGGGCTCCGTCGATGAGAAAGAAGAGCAGGATGGCGGCCAGCGCCATTGCGGGTGATTTGAGCCAGGACCAGGGATCCCGGCGATAGGCAACTGTCATGAGAACCTTTCCGGAGTTCGGGGAGGGTGTGGAGCGGCGGACGGTCAGAACCGCCTCCGCTTGACGCGGAACGGCAGGTGGTCGAGCCAGGCGGGACGGGGACGATCCTCGGTCCGGTCGCGGCCGTGGACGAGGCTGTAGAGCGCCGGGAGTACGAGCAGGGTCAGCAGGGTCGACGAGATGATCCCGCCGATGACCACCGTGGCCAGCGGACGCTGGACCTCGGCCCCGGTCCCGACGTTGAGCGCCATGGGCACGAAGCCCAGGCTGGCGACCAGGGCGGTCATCAGCACAGGCCGCAGACGGGTCAATGCGCCTTCGCGGATAGCCGTGGGGATCGGCTTGCCCTCTTCGATCAGGCCCCGGATGAAGCTGACCATGACCACGCCGTTGAGCACAGCGACCCCGGACAGGGCGATGAAGCCGACGCCCGCCGAGATCGATAGCGGCAGATCACGCATCATCAGGGCGGCCACCCCGCCGGTGAGCGCCAGGGGCACGCCGGAGAAGACGATGGCCGAGTCCTTCCACGAGCGGAACAGGGCGAACAGCAGGCCAAAGATCAGCAGCAGCACAGCCGGCACCACGACCTGAAGCCGTTTCGCCGCCGAGATGAGCTGTTCGAACGTACCGCCATAGGTGACCCAGTAGCCGGCGGGGATCGTCACCTCGGTCTCGACCCGCTCCTGCACTTCCCCGATGAATGAGCCCAGGTCGCGATCGCGCACGTTGGAGGTGACCACGATCCGTCGCTTGCCGTTCTCGCGACTGATCTGGTTGGGACCGACCGCAAGCTCGATCGTCGCCACCTCGGCCAGGGGCACGAATTGACGCGCCTGTCCCTCGCCCGCCGGCAGGGGTATCTGCAGGCGACCGATCGCATCGGTGTTGGATCGCAGCGCTTCGGGCAGGCGAACGACGACGTCGAAACGCCGGTCGCCCTCGAAAATCTGCCCCGCCGTGGTGCCGCCCATCGAGGTGGAGATGACCGACTGGACGTCGTTGACGCTTAAACCCAGTCGCGCCATGGCAGCCCGGTTGGGTGTGATCTGGAGGACAGGCAGGCCCGTGACCTGTTCGGTCTGGGGATCGGCCGCGCCATCCACGCCGGCGACGATGCCTTCGATCTCGGCGCCGAGCCTGAGCAGTTCGTTCAGATCGTCGCCGAACACCTTGATGGCGACATCGGCGCGCACGCCCGAAAGCAGTTCGTTGAACCGCATCTGGATCGGCTGGGTGAACTCATATTTGCTGCCGGGGATTTCGTTCACGGCGGCTTCCATCTCCTCAACAAGCTGACCGCGCGGCTTTCTCGGATCGGGCCAGTCGGAGCGGTCCTTCAGCATGATGAAGGTGTCGGCGACCGAAGGCGGCACCGGGTCGGTGGCGACTTCGGCAGTGCCGATCTTGGCCACGACCCGCTCGACCTCCGGGAAGGCGGCGATGCGGGCCTCCAGCGCGGTCTGCATCTGGATGGCCTGGCTCAGACTGGTGCCGGGGATGCGCAGCGCGTGCATGGCGATGTCGCCTTCGTCGAGATTGGGCACGAACTCCGAACCCATTCGCGACGCGCCGAAGCCCGCCAGCAGGACAAGCGCCACGGCGATGCCGATCATCAAACCCCGGGTCTTCAGCGCGAAGTCCAGCGCCGGCTGATAGCCGACCCGGGCCCAGCGCATTACGAAGCTGTCCTTTTCCTCCACCTTGCCGGTGACGAACATCGCGACCGCGGCAGGCACAAAGGACAGCGACAGGACGAGGGCGGCGGTCAGGGCGATGACGACGGTGATCGCCATCGGGTGGAACATCTTTCCTTCAACCCCGGTCAGGCCGAAAATCGGCACATAGACGAGGGTGATGATCAGGATCCCGAACAGCGACGGCCGGATGACCTCGCTGGAAGCCGAGGCCGCCAGATCAAATCGTTCTTCCCGGGTCAGGATACGGCCCAGACGGTGCTGGGCCTCGCCGAAGCGGCGCAAGCAGTTTTCCACGATGATGACGGCGCCGTCGACGATCAGGCCGAAGTCGAGCGCGCCGAGGCTCATCAGATTGCCCGAGGTCCCCGTCCGCACCATGCCGGTTATGGTCATCAGCATGGTGATCGGGATGACCGCCGCCGTGATCAGGGCGGCGCGGATGTTTCCGAGCAACAGGAACAGGACGACGACGACCAGCAGGGCACCTTCCAGCAAGTTTTTCTCAACTGTGTGGATGGCGCGATCGACCAGGTCCGTCCGGTCATAGACCGGCGATGCGGTCACCCCGTCGGGTAGCGCGCGCGCCGCCTGTTCCAGACTGACGGCGGCAGCCCGGGCCACCACGCGGCTGTTTTCGCCCGCCAGCATCAAGACCGTGGCGAGCACGGTCTCCTTGCCGTCTTCGGTCGCGGCTCCGGTGCGCAATTCTTCGCCCATGCCCACGTCCGCGACATCGGCGATCCGGATCGGAACACCGCCCCGGGTGGCGATGACGACGCTGCCGAGATCCTCGGTCGTCGAAGCCTGGCCCGGCACGCGGATCAGATACTGCTCACCGTAGCGCTCGACATAGCCGGCCCCGACATTGGCGTTGTTGTTGTTCAGCGCATCGACGACTTCGGCCATGGTCACGCCATAGGCCGACAGTCGTTCGGGCTGGGGCGTCACATGATACTGGCGCTCGTAACCGCCGATCGTATTGACCTCGGTGACGCCCTTGGTGTTGCGCAACTGGGGCCGGATCACCCAGTCCTGCAGGGTTCTCAAATCCTCGGTCGTATAGGGCTGGCCGTCCGGACGACGGGCGTCCGGCGCGGCGTCGATCGTATACATGAAGATCTCGCCCAGGCCTGTTGCGATCGGGCCGAGTTCGGGCGTGACGCCGGGGGGAAGCTGGCTGAGCGCGTTCTGCAGCCGCTCGTTGACCAGTTGGCGCGCGAAATAGATGTCGGTGCCGTCGTCGAAGATGACGGTGACCTGGCTCAACCCGTAGCGTGAGACCGAGCGCGTATATTGCAGGCCGGGCACGCCCGCCACCGCCGTCTCGACAGGGAAGGTGATGCGTTGCTCGGCCTCCAGGGGCGAATAGCCGGGAGCCTCGGTGTTGATCTGGATCTGGACGTTGGTGATGTCGGGCGTGGCGTCGATGGGCAGGCGCTGGAAGCTCCAGACCCCGACCGCGCAGGCCAGAAGGACGAGCGCCATGACGACCCAGCGGAACCGGATCGACAGCGCGATGATGCGTTCAAGCATGATGGTCGCGCCCCCTAGTGGTCATGGCTCGCGCCGGACTTGTCGATGTCCGCGCGAATGAGGAAGGCACCGTCGACGACGTATTCGGTTCCGGGTTCAAGCCCGCCGAGGACCTCGGTCCATTCGTCGGTTCGACGCCCCAGTTCGAGCATCCGCACCTCATAGGTGTTGCCGACCCTGGCGTAGACGACCTGGAAATCCCGGAACGGCTGGATGGCCTTGGTCTGGACCGCCAGCGACACCTCGCCCTGACCGACCTGGACCGTGCCGCTGACCCCCAGACCCGGCCGCCAGACGCCGCCCTGGTAGGGGAGCGCGACGTGGGCGACCAGTGTCTGGCTCATGGGGTCACTGGACGGCAGCACGGCCTCGATGACGCCGAGCGCGCGGTGATCCCCGGCCAGGCTTGTGACCTCCACGCGTTGCCCGACCCGGACGCGCTCTGCGTCGCGCGGATAGAGGAAGAACTCGGCGTGCAGACGGGTCGGATCGCCGATGGTCAGCATCGGCTCGCCATTGCCGGTAATGGCTCCGGGGTTGGCATTCTTGGCCGTGATCATCCCCGAAATCGGGGCCGTGACGGAATAGGTCTGCAGGCTTTCGCTGGATTCGACCCGGGCGAGGACCTGTCCACGCCGGACGCGATCGCCGAGCTGGACCGACATGGCCATGACGCGACCGGGATAGCGGGCATGGACCTCGCTCTGGCCCTCCGGCGTGATCTCGACCCGGCCGCTCAGCGGCAGGCTCTCGCCCAGGACTGCTCCGCCGGCTCTCTGGGTGGTTACGCCGCCCGCCCGGGCGGCATCGGCGGTGATGATGGTGCGCCCTTCATAGGACTCATAGCTCCAGCGGTGCTGGCGTCCGGCATGGGCGGCGGCGACTGTCACGTCGAAGGAGTGGGGCTCGAAGACCACGCCCGGGGCCGCGAGGTAATCGTTCTCGGCGGTGAAGACGAACCGGTCGGTCTTGGGACCCAGTCGACCCAGGGTGATGCTGGCCTGGACCTGGCGCGGATCGAGGGGCTTGTCCTTGAGATAGGGATAGAGCCGGAACAGTGGCTCCGGACCATCCTCATAGATGGTGACCTCCAGTGCGAAATCACCGTCTCGCAGCATCCGTCCGCGATGGGGGCCACGCTCATAGTCGCCCGCTGCGACCTCGCCTTCGGCTTTTTCCGCTGAACCGCCGGGACCGCAGGCGGAGACGACGACGGCAACGGCAAACAGGGCGGCGGCGATGATGCGCCGCGATGGGGTGTGACGGGTCATGAACGGATCTCCAGGCCCAGCAGGGGGGCATGCGCGCCGGTCAGCCGGTCAAGGCGGGCGCGATCAATGTGAAACTGTTTGAGAACGGCGACACGCCGGGCCCGGGTCGCGAGCAGCGCCGTCTGGGCGGAGATCACGTCGTTGTAGGTGAAGCCGCCGCGCGCGAAACCTTCGCGAACGAGAACGACGGCGCGCTCGGCCTGGGGCAGGGTCTCCTCGGCGATCCGCTGTGCTTCCATCGCCCGTGAGGCGAGCAGCACCTGAAGCCGCGCGATCTCGCGTTCCCGGTCCAGCCGAAGCGCGGCCATGTCGGCCTCGGCCGCGACCCCCTCGAACCTGGCCCGTTCGATGGCCCCCTCATTGCGGTCAAAACGACCGAGCGGGATGGAGCCGCCGACCACCAGACCGAGGTCCTGGCCCTCCCAGAAATGCCGCACGCCGACACTGACGGTGGCGTCCGGCATGGCGCGGGCCTGTTCAACCCGAACCCGGGCCATGGCGACATCGCGCTGCGCCGACAGCACCGCGAGATCGATCTCGGAGGCGGGGCCGGCCGCCTTGCGCGCGGCGCTGGTGTCCTCGAAATCGGCAGGATCAAGCGAGAAGGTCGAGGTGCCGATCCAGAAGCGTCCGAGCGTGGCGCGGGCCAGCCGGGCCTCAATCCCGGCCTGATCAAAATCGATCTGGGCCTGCGCCAGCTCGGCCTCGGCGCGAGCGCCCGCGAACAGGGGGTCGCGGGCCATGTTCACGCGGCGCTGCACTTCCGCCTGAAAGCGTTCCGCCAACGCCAGTCGCTCGCGAGCGATCTCCAGCTCGGCTCCGGCGGCCAGGGCGTCGACCCAGGCGCGCTGCACCTGCTCCAGCCGGTCTAGTCGCCGAACGGCAGCTTCAGCCTGGACCACGGCGGCTTCACCGCGCGCCAGGGCCACGCGCGCCGGCCGGTCGCCGCCCCGCTCGAAACGCTGCTCGTAGGACAGGGTCGTTTCGGTTCGGTCGATGATATTGCCCCCGCCCAGTGTGGGCAGGTTCTCGACCATCAGACCAAGGCTCGGGTTGGGGCGGACATCGGCCTGACGCACGGCGGCATCGCCGGCGCGGGCGCGGGCTTCACCCCCGGCGAGCGCCGGGTCGACGTCGGCGGCCCGCGCGAGGGCGTCGAGCAACGACAGGGCCGGCGCGTCCACGGCAGTGAGGGGCGGCTGCTGCGCCAGGGCGGTATGAGACGGCAGGGCCGCCAGCGAGAGCGCAAGCGCCGAAACGGCCGCCATGCGCGCCCACGATCCGGCAGCGCCGGCATTCGGGGTTTTCAAGGATATCTCCGGGAAACAGATTGCGCGCGCAGCCGAAAGGCTGCGCAGGTTCAGATGACCGTGCGCATCCGTTTCGGAGGATATTCGGGGCCGTCGCCGTCGTGGTTCGGCCGCGACGGATCGCCGGCGGACCAATGCTGACCTGTGGTCGATCGAAGGATCGCCTTCACGCCGTTGCCGGCTTCCGGGACGGCGTTCGGGCTGTCGCCGGTCGCGGCGTGGTGATGACCCGTGGGTCGGGTCTCGCTGGTATCCGGGTCTTCGCCGCCGGCTGCGTCAGTCCCGGTCGCAGGCTTGGGCGCGACATGGACGTGAAGCGGGTCGTGGTCCGCATCGAACGCGCTGCCGGGGGAGGCGATCGGCGGCCAGTCGAACGTATGGGCGATCCGATGCCCGGTCTGTGACGCCCCATAGAGGCTCGTCACCGCCAACAAGGCGGCGCAAAAGCTCACGCAAAGGGTGCGAAACAATCGGGACAATGGGGGCTCCTGCTTCGGGCCATAAAGCGCGTCGCCGGGTGTGGCAACGGCCAAGTTGACGCGGCATTGCACCGCGCCGAGGGCCGGGCCGCTGCAGTTGTCACGTTATGAGGGTGCGGTGCCGGGGGAACGGGGTAGGGAGGGTGGGCGCGGCGACGACTGGGGGGCGGCCTGCCGGTTGCTCGTCCCGTCCATCTCGGCACCCGATCCATGAGCACCCGGTTTCCTTGCATCTCGCCAGGCCGGCGAATTTGGATGTCTCCCCGCGATAATTCGCCAAACGTGGTTAGTCCCACGGGCGCCACGAACGCCCCGCCGCGTGCAGCCCGCGTGATCGATCACCATGATCCGGCGCAAGGATCCGACACACTGGCCTGCGACGATGGTGCGATTGCAGACGCGTCAGACCGTGTTATGGAGCGCCATGGGATTGTCCTCGGCCAGGCACGGTTGGATGGCGGCGCTGCTTGCGTCGTTTCTGGCCCTGTTTGTCCTGATCTCCGCTGCTGAGGCCGCCACCTGCGCCCCCGAAGCGGCGACCGCCCACGCTTCGGAACGGCTCGCCGACTCTTCGGCCGATCCTGATTCGGACGACAACGACCGACCCGACCAGCATGCGATCTGCGCGCATGGCCACTGCCATCACAGTTCTGCGGCGACCAGCCATACACCTGAAGCCCTGACCCCGACGACGGACGGTCGCGACCCCGTGTTGCCGTCGACTGATCGGCTCGCGTCTCGCAAACCCACCGGACCGGACCGCCCTCCCAGAGGCTGACGGGTTCGCGCGCTCACGCGCGCCTTCCACGTCAACCATCCGGGAAACAGGACCATGCTATCCACAAATTGCCGTCTGCCGCGCACCGCGGCCGGCGGAGCCGCGATCACATTCGCGGCGACCCTGGCCATACTGGCTCCAGGGTCAGCCCTTGCCGAACCCGTCACCCTGGCCGATGCGCTGGCGCGCACCGCGGCCTCTTCGCCCACTCTGGCGGCCGCTGAAGCCGACGTTGCCGTCGCCCTCGGTCGAGCCCGGCAGGCCGGTTTCAGGCCGAACCCGGAGCTTGACCTCTCCGTCGAGAATTTTTCCGGCACCGGCGCTCTTTCCGGATTGAACGAAGCCGAGAGCACGCTGAGCGTCGGACAGAGATTTGAACTGGGCGGAAAGCGGCCTGCGCGCGAGCGCGCCGCCCGGGCCGAGGTGGACGTCGCGCGGCTGCGTCTCGGGGTCGCTCGCGCCGATCTGCAGCAACAGGTGCGTGACGCCTATGCTGAAGCGTGGGCCGACAGTCGACGGGTCGAACTCGCCCGTGACCAGTTCGTGCGGGCCGACAATCTGCAGACCATCGCCACTGAACTGGTCGACGCGGGCCGCGAGCCGCCGCTTCGTGCCCTGCGGGCGCGCACGGCGGCTCTTGAAGCCGTGGGCCGGGTCCGGGCCGCCGAGGCCGAATATGCGCAAGCCCAGCGGGCGCTCGCCGCGCTCTGGGGCGGGAGCGAGGATCTGCCCGATCCGACGGGTCCGGAAACGGCGTCGACCTCGGCCGCCGTTATCGATCCGGTCGACGCGCTCGACGTACGCCTCGCCGAGGCGGAGGTCGCCACCTCGATCGCCGTCATTGATCGCGAACGCACCCTGTCGCGGCCCGATGTGACGGTGAGCGTCGGCGCGCGCCAGTTCCGCGGAACGGACGATACCGCCCTGGTATTCGGCGCGTCGATGCCGTTGGGTCTGTTCGACCGCAACCAGGGCAATATTGCCGCGGCCAACGCCGAGCGGACCGGGGCCGAAGCCCGCCGCAACGCCGCCCTCGCCGCCGCTATCCGGCGGACGCGTGACGCCCAGGCCGCGCTTCGCACGGCTGAGGCGCAACTCGCCTTCCTTGAAAACCAGGCCGAACCCGAGGCGATCGAAGCCGTACGCATCGCTCGCGAAGGCTTCTCGGCCGGCCGCTTCACCCTGCTGGACGTGCTGGACGCCGAACAGGCGCTCAACACCGTTCAGGCCGCCATGATCACCGCCGAGCTGGAGCGGGCGCAAGCCGTCGCCGCCCTGACCCGCGCCTCCGAAACCGAAGGATCCGCCCGATGAAGAGATTGACCAACAAACAACGCCTCCTGGCGGGAGCGGCCGCGACGGTCCTGGTTCTGGGCGGCGGTTACGCGGTCTCGAGCATGACCCGCGGTGCGGATGCCGCACCGGAAGCCGCCGCCGGGGCGGAAGAAAGCCATGGCGCCGGCGAGGCTCTGGAAATGGACGCCGCCCGCATTCAGGCGGCCGGCATCGTCCTGGCGCCCGTCGGCAGCGGTTCGCTCAGCGCCGAGATCGTGGCCCAGGGTACCGTCGTGGGGACGCCCAGGGGCGAGGCCGTTCTGGCGGCCCGCGCCGACGGGGTGATCACCGGTGTCTCGCTTCGCCTCGGCGACAGCGTCCGCGCGGGCCAGACCGTCGCGCTTATCGAGAGCCGCGAAGCCTCCGCGATCGCCGCCGAACGGGCGACGGCCCAGGCCCGGCTGACCGCGGCCCGGCAGGCTCTGGCCCGTGAGCAGCGCCTGTTCGACGCCCAGATTACCGCCCGGCAGGATCTGGAAGCGGCCCAGACCGTCCTGGCGGAGGCCGAGGCGGAGGCGCGGCGGACCTCATCCGCCGCCGCCGCCGCGCGGGTCTCCGGCGACGGCCGCAGTACGGGCGTCGTCAGCCCGATCAGTGGCCGGGTGACCGTCTCCAACGCGACCTTGGGCGCCTTCGTGAACGCCGGCACCGAACTGTTCCGCGTGGCCAACTCCAGCGAGATTCAGATCCAGGCAGCGGTCTCCGCCGATGACGCCAACCGCATTGCGCCGGGTGACCGGGCCTCCATCACCCTGCCCGAAGGGGAGGTACAGGCCACGGTGCGATCGATCACGCCGGGCGTGGATGCGCAAAGCCGCGCCGCCACCGTTCTGCTCAATGTGTCCGGGGTCGGGGGCTTGCGTCCCGGTCAGGCGATCGCCGTAAGAATCTTCACACGCGACGCTCGGACGACCGACGGCGTCTCGGTGCCCGAGGAAGCCATCCAGACCGTCGAGGGCCAGGAGGTGGTGTTCGTGCGGTCCGCCTCCGGCTTTACGGCCGTGCCGGTCATTGTCGGCCAGCGCAGCGCCGGACGGGCCCAGATCACATCCGGGCTCCGGGCCGGTCAGACGGTGGCGACCCGCAACGCCTTCCTGCTGAAGGCCGCGCTGGGCGCCGGCGAAGTGGAGCACTAGATCATGATCGCCAACCTCATGGCCCTGTCGGTACGGGCGCGATGGATCATCATCGCCCTCGTGCTGGTCGTCTCCACCTACGGCGCCTGGCAGTTGACCCAGCTGCCGATCGACGCCGTGCCCGACATCACCAACAACCAGGTGCAGATCAACACCTCCGACGCCTCGCTTTCGCCCGTTGAGATCGAGAAACGCGTCACCTTCCCGGTCGAGACCGCCATGGCCGGTATTCCCGGCCTGCAATCGACCCGATCCCTGTCGCGCAACGGCTTCTCCCAGGTCACCGTGATCTTCGACGAGAATGTCGACCTGTATTTCGCGCGCCAGCAGGTCAGCGAACGCCTCGTCCAGGCCCAGGAAAGCTTGCCGGCCGGAGTCCAGCCCCAGATCGGACCCGTGACGACGGGTCTGGGCGAAGTCTTTATGTACGCCATCGACTACGAGAACCCGGGCGGTCGCGGCGCGACAGTGCGCAACGGTCAGCCGGGCTGGCAGTCCGATGGGTCGTTCCTGACGCCCGAGGGCGACCGGCTGGCCGACGACGTCTCCCGCGCGGCCTATCTGAGGACCGTGCAGGACTGGATCATCGCGCCGCAGCTGCGGACGGTGAACGGCGTCGCCGGCGTCGACACCATCGGCGGCTTCGAGAAACAGTATGTGGTCGAACCGGACCCCACGCGCCTGGCCCAGTACGGCGTGTCCTACAGCGAACTGGCGGAGGGGCTGGAAGCCGCGAACCTTTCGGTCGGCGCCAATTTCGTCGAACGCGGGGGAGAAGCCTATCTGGTGCGCGCCGACGCGCGCATCCGCAGCCTCAGCCAGATCGAGGAAGCCATCGTCGCCACGCGCGGCGGCGTTCCCGTCGCCGTTCGCGATATCGCCACAGTGCGTCTCGGCGGCGATTTGCGGACCGGCGGGGCGACCATGAACGGCCACGAGGTCGTCATCGGCACCACCCTGATGTTGATCGGGGAGAACAGCCGTACCGTCGCGCGCTCGGTCGGCGAACAACTGGAAGCGACCGTTCGATCCCTGCCGCCGGGGATCAAGGTCACCCCGGTTCTGGACCGTTCCAAGCTCGTCAACGCCACCATCTCAACCGTCCAGCGCAACCTGATCGAGGGCGCCATCCTGGTCGCCATCGCCCTGTTCCTGCTGCTCGGCAATGTCCGCGCCGCCCTGATCGCGGTGGCGATCATCCCGATCTCGTTCTTCATGACCGCCATCGGCATGAACTACCTCGGGGTGTCGGGAAACCTGATGAGTCTCGGCGCGCTCGATTTCGGCCTGATCGTCGACGGCTCCGTCATCATCATCGAGAACTGCCTGAGACGGCTGTCCGAACGCCAGCAACATGAGGGGCGCCTCCTCAGCCTGCGTGAACGGCTCGAGGAGACCACCATCGCCACCCAGGAGATGATCAAGCCGACGGTCTACGGCCAGGCCATCATCCTGCTGGTCTTTGCGCCGCTGCTGACCTTCCAGGGCGTCGAGGGGAAGACCTTCTCACCCATGGCCATTACCCTGATGCTCGCGCTCGTCGCCGCCTTCATCCTGTCCATCACCTTCATCCCGGCCATGGTCGCCCTGGTGATGCGCAACAAGGTCTCCGAGAAGGACGTGTTCGTCATCCGCTGGATCAAGGCGAAATACGAACCCGTGTTGCACCGGGCCGTGGCCCGTCCCTGGCCGTTCGTCGGCGGCGGGCTGGCCCTGTTCGCCGTGGCGGGGGTGATCTTCACCATGCTCGGCCAGGAGTTCATCCCAACGCTTGATGAACGCAATCTGGCGATGGCTTCCCAGCGCGTGCCGTCGACTGCGGTTGAGCAGTCCATCCGGATGCAGCGCGGCGTCGAGAGTGCGGTGACCGCCTTGCCCGAGGTCGAGGTCATGTTCTCCAAGACCGGCACCGCCGAGGTCGCCACCGATCCGATGCCGCCCAACATCTCTGACGGCTTCATCATCCTGAAGCCGCAGGATCAATGGCCGGAGGGTGTCGACAACAAGGAAGACGTGATCGAACGGGTGGAGGCCGCGGCCAACGCCCAGGTGGGGCAAGGCTATGAGCTCAGCCAGCCGATCGAACTTCGGTTCAACGAACTGATCGCCGGCGTGCGTGGCGACGTGGCCATCAAGATCTATGGCGACGATCTCGACAAGCTGACCGCCACCGCCAACCAGATCGCGGCGCAGTTGAACGCCACGCCGGGCGCGGCCGACGTCAAGGTCGAACAGACCGACGGCGCGCCGTCGCTGGATGTGACCTTCGACCGACCCGCCATCGCGCGCTTCGGCCTGACCGTGGAGGAGGTGGCCGACACGGTCGCCGCCGCCATGGGCGGTCGCGAGGCCGGGCAGCTGTTCGAAGGCGATCGCCGCTTCGATGTGGTGGTCAGGGTTCCCGGCGCCAGTCGCAATGATCTCGACGCCATCGGCGCGATCCCGGTCATGCTGCCTGAACAGGAAGGTCGAACCCGCAGCTCCGTACCCTTGCGTCAGGTGGCGTCGTTCAACTTCACGGAGGGTTTGAACCAGATCAGCCGTGAGAACGGCAAGCGCCGTGTTGTGGTCCAGGCCAATGTGCGCGGCCGGGACGTGGGATCGTTCGTCAGGGAAGCTATGCCCAGGGTCGAGGCCGTCGCTCTGCCGGCCGGCTCCTGGATCGAATGGGGTGGCCAGTTCCAGAACCTCAAGGCGGCCTCCGACCGTCTGTCGCTGGTGGTGCCGATCTGCTTCCTGGCCATCTTCGCGGTGCTGTTCCTCGCGGTCGGCACATTCGGGCGCGCGGTGGCGGTCTTCCTGACCGTGCCTCTGGGTCTCGCCGGCGGGGTCTTCGCCCTGGCTCTTACCGGCATCTCCTTCTCGGTATCGGCGGCGGTGGGCTTCATCTGCCTGGCCGGGGTGGCGGTGTTGAACGGCCTGGTGGTCATGTCGTCGATCCGGCAACGGCTCGATGACGGCATGGAGCTATCCCGCTCCATCATCGAGGGCTGCATGGAACGGGTGCGACCGGTCATCATGACCGGTCTGGTGCCCGCCATCGGCTTCGTGCCCATGGCCCTGGCTCACGGCACGGGCGCCGAGGTGCAGAAACCCCTGGCCATGGTGGTCATCGGCGGACTGGTCACCGCGACCCTGCTGACGTTGCTGGTCCTGCCAGCCATGAGCCGGCTGGTCCTCGGCCTCACCGAGGGGCGACGTCCCAAACCCACCGACATGCCGGCCATCGAGCCGGTCCCGGCGGAATAGTCCAGGTCCCCGCCGTCGTATCGGCGGCGGGGATCCCCCATCCAAGGAGGCGATCATGCCCGACCCGATCAAACTGATGCGACTCTATACCGATGAGGCCGCCTATTTCGGCGACCGCAAGGTCTTCGAAATCGTGACCGAACGCGCCCAGGCGGCCGGCCTGGCGGGCGCGACGGTCCTGCGAGCCCTCGTGGGTTTCGGCCACACGCCCCACCTTCATCGCCGCCATCTGCTCGACGACGACCAGTCCCTGATCGTCGAACTGCTCGACCGCGAATCCAGGCTCAGGGCGTTTCTGGAAACCCTGTCCGATCTCGAACACCTCGGCCCCGTCACTCTTGAGGCCGTGGAGGTGCTGCGCTGGCCGGAACCCACGCCGGCAGACGCCCGTCAGGAGACCGTCGAATGACGTCTGAGGATATCGCACGGCCGAAGAGCGAAGCCCATGCTGAAGGGGCGGGTGGCGGCCACGAACATGGCCACGGGGGCGTTCTGGGTCCCAACACCGAGGTGATTTTCGCCCTGGCTTCCGGCGGAGCCCTGAGCCTGGGCTTCGCCCTCGAAAAACTGGCGGCGGGCGTTCCGGACTGGGGCCCGCTCGCGCTCTACCTCATCGCCTACGGCTTCGGCGGTCTCTTCACCGTCCGTGAAGCGTTCGAGAACCTCCGGCAGAAGCGGTTCGAGATCGACACCCTCATGCTCGTCGCCGCGGCGGGCGCGGCGGCGCTCGGCGCGTGGGCGGAGGGAGCCCTTCTGTTGTTCCTGTTCAGCATCGGCCACGCCCTTGAAAACTACGCCATGGGGCGGGCCAGGCGTGCGATCGAGGCCCTGGCTGAACTGGCGCCCCGAACCGCCCATGTGCGGCGTGACGGACAGGTCGTCGAACTTCCGGTCGAGGATCTGCGGGTCGGCGACACCGTGGTGGTTCGTCCGAACGAACGGCTTCCGGCCGACGGCTTCGTCGTGGAAGGAACGACGAGCATCAATCAGGCGCCGGTCACCGGCGAGAGCATGCCGGTCGACAAGCAGCCGGTCGCGGACGCGGCCGCCGCCCGCGCCCGGCCGGCCCAGGTTGGACCGGCGTCCCTGGTCTTCGCGGGCACCATCAACGGCGCCGGCGCCATCGAGATCGAGACGACCCGCAAATCGAGCGACACCACCTTGGCCAAGGTGGTGCGGATGGTGAGTGAGGCCGAGACCCAAAAATCCCCGACGCAGCGCTTCACGGACCGGTTCGAGCGCATCTTCGTGCCCCTGGTGCTGGCGCTCGCCTTCGTGTTGCTGTTCGCCTGGGTGGTGGTCGACGAGCCGTTTCGCGACAGCTTCTACCGGTCCATGGCCGTGCTGGTCGCGGCCAGCCCCTGCGCCCTTGCCATCGCCACCCCCAGCGCCGTCCTGTCCGGTGTGGCGCGCGCCGCGCGCGCCGGTGTTCTGATCAAGGGCGGCGCGCCGCTGGAGAATCTCGGCTCGCTCAATGCGATCGCTTTCGACAAGACCGGCACCCTGACCGAGGGCCGGCCTCGCATCACCGAGGTCATGCCGGTGCGCGGGACCAAGGAGGCCGACCTTCTGGCCACCGCCATCGCCGTTGAGCGGCTCAGCGACCATCCGCTGGCGGAGGCGATTGTGCGCGATGGTGCCGAGAGATTGGGCGACACCGGCGTTGCGGCCGCGACCGATCTCAAGAGCCTCACGGGAATGGGCGTGACCGCTGAACTGGGCGGGGAGACGATCTGGATCGGAAAGCCGGAGATGTTCGGGGCCGACGGCGTGGCCGCCCTCGGAGATGAGGCGACGGCCGTCGTCACCCAGTTGCGCCTGCAGGGGCGGACCCTGATGGTGGTGCGGCGAGGCGCGCGCGACCTCGGGGTGATCGGCCTGCTCGATACGCCCCGCGCCGCGGCGCGGACGACGCTCACCGCGCTCCGGGCCCTGGGCGTTCAGCGCATGATCATGATCTCGGGCGATCACCAGAAGGCGGCCCAGGCCATCGCCGGTCAGGTCGGGCTGACCGAGGCATGGGGCGATCTGATGCCCGAGGACAAGGTCGACGCCATCAAACGGCTGCGCGCGGATGGCAAGATCGCCATGGTCGGCGACGGGGTGAACGATGCGCCGGCCATGGCCACGGCCACGGTCGGTATCGCCATGGGCGCGGCCGGTTCGGATGTCGCGCTCGAGACCGCGGACGTCGCCCTGATGTCGGACGACCTGTCCCAACTGCCGTTCACCATCGGCCTGAGCCGACGAACCCGCGGCATTATTCGCCAGAACCTCTACGTCAGCCTCGGCGTCGTCGCCTTCCTCGTGCCGGCGACCATCCTCGGACTGGGCATCGGTCCGGCCGTGGCGCTTCACGAAGGCTCGACCCTGCTGGTGGTGATCAACGCCCTGAGGCTGCTCGGCTACCGTGACCCGGCAGGGGACCGGACCCCCAATGAAATACCGGTGGCTCGCCAGGGGGCACCGGCAGATTCGAGGATACCGTCATGAAACGGATCGGATGGGCTTCGGCCATCGCCCTCTTTCTCGCGCTCTCTGCCTTCACCTTCGGCCTGCTTTCCCGGCAGTCTTCCGGTGTGATCGACGAGCGTCCTCCCATGGACGCACGCCCGATCGACACCGAGGCCAGCCATGGCGGGATCCCCGCTGACAGCCCGTCGACCCGCGCCTTTCGCGAGGCGAACGCGCAAATGCATCGCGACATGAGCGTCGACTACACGGGCGACGCCGATATCGATTTCCTGCGCGCCATGATCGCCAATCAGGAGGGGGCCCTCGCCATGGCGCGGATCGCCGTTGAGCATGGCGAAGCGCCGGAGGTCCGCAGTCTCGCCGAAGAGATCATTGCGGGCCGGGATGTCGAGATCGTGCGCATGAACGTCATGCTCGCGCGCCACGAGGATGCTCCGGTCACGGGCGGAAAGCGCTGACGCCGTGGCAGGCAAGCGTTCCGCTATCCGAAGCCGCGAGCTCCGTTGGCGTGAAGGTCGCTATGGCAAGCGGCGGCGCGTTCGTCCTCAGAGGCGGCCCGCGGAGCCGCAGCCCGTGCGTGACGCCGTGGTGGCCGTCGCCGTCGGTCTGGTGGCCGCCGGCGTTGCCCTGTCTATCGCGTTCGGCCTGTTGGGGGCGTACCGGATGCCGCTCCATTACGGCTACGGTCTGGTCCTTGGAATCATCATCGTCGGCGGTGCGTTGGCTGGGCCTCGCGATCGCACCGGCTGGATGATCACGGGGGCGATCGCTCTCGCCTGGCTGCTGGGGACCGGTTACCTCTATTCCGTGCGCGACCAGATCCACCTCCGCCCCGAAGGGCATCATGGAAGGACCACCGTCGTCTTCGAACCGGGACCGGGCTGAGCGCCGGGCGAGGTCAACATCGGCGGGCATTCCGGGGCCTGGCCGGTTTCAGCGCAGGCGGCCGGCGCGAGCCGTCTGGCGCCACTCGACGCAAGGGCGGATCGTTACACACGAGCATCCGGATGTTCTGACGTTCACTCGCGAGGGCTGCGTCGGGCGGCCGAACCGGGTCAGCGGCACTCCACGGTGAGATGTCCGAGTTCGTGAACCGGCCGCAGCCGGGTTCGTATGGTTTCGCTGTCAACCGCTCCGGTGACGCTGACGATAGCGGCGTGAGCCTCGGGCCCGACCCGCCAGACGTGCAGGTCGGTGATCCGGGCATCGCCCGGTCCCTCCACGCAGTCCCGCACCTCGGCCTCGAGGGTGCTGTCCGTCGTGTCGAGCAGGACCGCGGCGGTGTCGCGCATCAGCGACCATGACCATCGTGCGATGACGATGGCGCCGACGACGCCCATCAACGGATCCAGCCAGACCCAGCCGAGGTAGCGCCCCGCCACCAGGGCGACGATGGCCAGCACCGACGTCAGGGCGTCGGCCAGGACGTGGAAATAGGCTGAGCGCAGGTTGTTGTCGCGATGGGCGCTGTGCCCGGAGTGATGATCATCATGGTGATCGTCATCATGGTCATGACCATGGTGGCCGTGGTCGTGATGGCCATGATGATGATGATGACCGCCCCCGGCCAGCAGCAGGGCGCTGACCAGGTTGACCCCCAGACCGAGAACGGCGACGAGCGTGGCCTGACCGAAGGCGACCGAGCGCGGATCGAACAGGCGCGCGATGGACTCTCCGGCGATCCCGAGCGCGACGATGCCCAGCACCAAGGCCGAGGCGAAGCCGGCGAGGTCGCCCACCTTGCCGGTCCCGAAGCTGAAGCGCCGGTTGGCCGAATGGCGCTTGGCATAGGCATAGGCCCCGGCCGCCACGGCCAGGGCGCCGGCATGGGTGGCCATGTGGAAACCGTCGGCCAGCAGGGCCATCGAGCCATAGACCATGCCGGCGATGATCTCCCCGACCATCATGACGGCGGTCAGGCCGACGACCCACAACGTCCGCCGCGCACTCTCATCGTGCGACCGGCTGAGGAAATGATGATCGTGGGTCAGATAGTCGAACTCGGTCGGGTTCATGTCGCGGGTCTTCACCTGGAATAGCGGCGGATGAGGAGGCTCAGTTCGTCAGCGCCGTTTTGGCGATCCGCCTCGCTCAGCCCGGGATCGGCGACGTGGTGACGAAGATGATCTTCGATCAGCTCTTCCAGCAATCCGCTCATGGCGCCGCGGGCGGCGGCGGCCTGCTGCAGGATTTGCGAACAGCCGGCCTCCGCCTCGATCGCGCGCTCGATCGCGCCGAGCTGGCCGGCGATGCGGCGGACGCGGGCGACGAGCTTCTCCTTGTTGGTGGAGGTGTGGGCCATGGGTACTCCCCTATAGTATCTTGCCGGAACGCGCGAGGGTGGTTAGAAGGCGCTTCCTGTTGGGGAGTAGCTTCCGGCATCTGATCGCCGGGGTCGGATCAACACACTCGCGTTTCGACGCGTGGTCCGACCAGCGGAACCACCGCCTGGCGAGACCAGCGCGTCCCACCACCGCACCGGCCGGGGAGGGAAGCGCTGTTCGTCGCCCGGTGGATGCCCGTCATGACTCCCCTTGCCATCGCTGTCCTGTCACTCAGCATGTCCACCGATGCTTTCGCAGCGGCGGTCGGTCGCGGCGCGTCGCACCGTCCGACCCTGCCCGGCGCGGTCAAGGCGGGTCTGGTGTTCGGTGTCATCGAAGCCATCACGCCCTTGATCGGCTGGGGGCTCGGCATGGTCGCCGCGGGTCTGGTCGAGAAGATCGATCACTGGATCGCCTTCGGCCTGCTGGCCGCCGTGGGCGGCAGGATGATCCGGGAAGCGACCCGTTTCCGACCGGGGGATGCGTGCGACGAGCCGCGCCGTTCCGGACCCTGGGGGCTGATCGTGACGGCGGTCGGGACCAGTATCGACGCCGCTGCCGTCGGGGTCGGCCTGGCCTTCATCGGGGCCAATATCTGGATCATCGCCGCCTCGATCGGGCTCACGACCTTCCTGCTCGCGACCATCGGCATGGTGGTCGGTCGTATGGTCGGCCGGCGCTTTGGCAAGGCGGTTGAGCTGTTAGGGGGTCTCGCCCTCGTCACGCTCGGCCTGACCATCCTGCTCGAGCACCTGGGCGTCCTCGGCGCCTAGGCGGCCTCCGGCCCGGGCTTCGCGCCCGGGCGGAGCCGGAGTTCGCGAGGGAATGGGTCTGGCGCGGATGTCGTCGGGCAACAGCGCGTCCATGACATAGAAGCCGTACCCCGCCAGTTCCCTGGCGACGCGGGCGATCTCATCCTGTCGACGCCCTGAGAGGTCGGTCTCAATGTCCGTCGGCTTGATCACGACAGCCCTCCTGCCCGAGCATCGGAGAGACGCCGTCGGGGAGGTTGCCGCAACTCAACAAGCTGTCATCGTCCCCCGTAGTGGAGGCCGCGGACCTGTCAGGCCGAAACACTGGCGCTCGGTCGACAACCACACCCTTTCGGTCCACGGCCCTTGCAAAGAGCAGATCCAGGGGAGGCGGATCAGTGGGGACGACAGGCCCGCCGGTCCGGCGGGCGAGCGCGCGGTCGGCACCGGCAGCCTGGGCCACGCGCGTTTTGAGACCGAGATGACCTGGACGGCACGAAGGACCGGTCCCAGGCAAGACAAGGACGCGCGAGAGCGACGGGAAGTGGCGTTCCCCGAAGGCCGTGACATCAGCTGCGCGATTGAGGAATGAACCCAGGGCAGCCGGGCCTTTCGACGGATCATTCGACGACGCGGGCGTGGGTAACTCCCGATCGAAGATCCTGATCAGCGCTCAGTGTAGGCGGGTAGGTCGGGTGCCGTGGAGGGTGTGGGATTGCGTTCGAGGTCGGCGATGAGCGCGTCCATCTCGGCGATCTCACGCTTTTGCGCCTCGATGATGCCGTCGGCGAGTTCGCGCACCCGCGGGTCGCGGATATGGGCGCGTTCACTCGTCAGGATGGCGATCGAGTGATGCGGGATCATCGCGCGCATATAGTCGACGTCGTTGACCGTCTCCTGACTGCGGACGAGCCAGAGCGATCCGGCGAACACCAGGACGGCTGCGCCGATGATGGCCAGGTTCAGACGCTTGTCCGTGTACATCTTGAGCATGAAGAGCAGCATGATGACGGCCATGACCGCGCCCATCACCAGCGCCATCCAGGCCCGGGTCTCGCTGAACCGTGCGTGGTCCAGCTGGTAGGTGTTCAGATACATCAATCCGAACATGACGAGTGTGGATGTCGCGATCATCGCGCCGAAGCGCAAATAGGTCTTGGTGTTCATGACAAACCTCCGTTCCTTCAAGTCCGGCCGAAACGGGTCGTAATCCCGAGGGTTGCCGGGGTGGAAAAAGATCGGCCGGACGGACGAATTCAACGACTGTCGGTGAGGGAATTCGACCTCGAAGACGTAATGCACCTGTCGTTCCGGGTCGCGCTGACTCGCCAGGTCAGAGACGAGGGTGCACGAGGCGCACCCGGCGAAAGGGCGTCAGACGGTCCCGCACGGGGGAGGTGTCCGGCCTTCGAAGCGTCGCCGGATCCAGCGGCGACCAGGTTTTTCCACACCCAGATGCAGCGCGGCGGCGGCGGCGACTG
>Ga0155082_139_pt2 | contig 50841 bp, 43 predicted proteins | sample RifCSPhighO2_01_FD_106050 | JGI IMG/M metagenome (GOLD analysis project Ga0155082, IMG submission 106050) | Sphingomonadales bacterium RIFCSPHIGHO2_01_FULL_65_20 | reverse complement strand
TGGATTGTGACGGGGCCTGGGCGTGGGCCGTGGTCGTCAGCACGATGGCGAGGACCAGCCCCGCGAGCGCGGGACGAAAAATCATAGGTGTCTCCAGTCTGTTTAGGTCCGTCGCCTTCGCTGCGACGGACAGGGACGCCCCGGGATGGGACGCCTTGCCGGATCAGAACATCAGATGCCGCATGCCGTGGGTCAGCATTCCCCCGAGCAGGCCATTCACCAGCACGGCGGCGGCGGTGGTCGTCAGGACGCCGATGTAGAGCCACTCGCGCGCCCGCCCGGGGCTCCGGACCCAGTGTTCCTTGGCCCACCAGCAGATCATTCCCAGTAGGGCGATGGAGGTTCCAAGCCACCTGTGGGCGGTATGGGTCGCGTCGTCCTGTCCCGGCCATCCCATGGCGAACCAACCCAGGGCGGCGGCGGCGGCGGCGGACACCGCAGCCAGGGCGATGATCACCCGCGTCCCCTGCGTCAGAACCGGACGGCGCAAGGTCAAGGCGGCGATCTCCAGCAAGGCGGCGACGATGAACAGGGCGATGGGGAAATGGACCGCGGCCGGATGCATGGCGCCGAGCCAGCGGACGACACGCTGCGGAATAGTCCTGGGCGCCGCATCCCCCATGGCCTGCGCGTGGTCCATGCCCTCGGCCATGCCAGCCATGGCCGGCATGGCCGAGCTGGATCCCGCGGGATGCGACACCGCGGCCGCTGGGGCTTCATGGTCCTCATGAGCGAAGGCGGGCGCGCTCGTCGAGAGGATCAGCGCCAGGGCGAACCCGGCCATACAGTCGCGAAATCTCATCGTCGTCTCCGCTCTCGTGCTCTATCTTCCCTACGCGCCGGAGCGTCTGGCCCCTCGCGTGAGGGGTTAGCGTCATTCTCGCGTAGATGAAGTCAGGGGCTACGAGGAGACTGTGGGATGACGCGTGATCTGGATGATCTTCTCGGACGCCTGGCCGCGACGCCGGACGGCTGGTCGCTCGACGGGATGGAGCCGCTTGTCTGGCGTCGGGTCGAGGCGCTTCGGAGCGAGAGACTGATGTCTCAGTTGCGCGTGGGCGCGGTCGCGGTCGCCCTGGCCACCGGACTTGCCGCGGGCGGCGTCGGGGCCGTCGCGGCCCCGCGTCCGTCCGGCGACATGGCGGTCTTCACGGTCGATGCGAATCTTTCACCTCTCGTCAGATTGGAGGCCGGACGATGATGCGCGGCTGGCGCGCCATCGCCCTGACAGCCGTGCTGGCCGCACTGGCCAGTGGGGCGGGCACCTGGATCAGCGCCAGCTGGGTTCTCAGTCGTCGCGAACCTCCATCGCTCCACGATATCGTCCACCACGACCTCAAACTGTCCGCCGATCAACTCGGCCGGATCGAAGAGATCGAAGCCCGGTTCGCAGCGCGACGCCCCGCGCTGGAGGCCGCTGTCCGGGCGGCCAACCTGGAACTGGCGCGCGCCATCGAACAGAGCGACGGCGACAGTCCCCAGGTGCAGGCGGCCGTCGATCACTTCCACATGGCGATGGGCGTCCTGCAGAAGGAGACGCTCGGCCACGTCTTTGAAATGCGGTCCGTCCTCACTCCGGAGCAGGCGGACCTTTTCGACGCGCGTGTCGTCGCCGCCCTTGCGCCGGGCGAAACCTAGCGTCGGAGTGGACACCGAGACAGACCTCCCTGCGCGCGCCGCCGCCGGCGATCGGGCGGCGTTCAGTGCGCTGATGCGGCAGACAAAGAGCGCCTTGTTTCGTTTCGTGCGTCGTTATGTCGGCGACGAGCAGGAAGCCTATGACCTGTTGCAAGACACCTATGCCGCCGCTTGGGTCGGCATCCGGCGGTATGATCCGGGCCGACCGTTCGAGGCATGGATTCGTACGATCGCCCTGAACAAATGCCGCGACTGGAGCCGGAGGCGCTTCGTCCGACGCCTGATCCGGGGCGGGGTCGATCTTTCCTCGCCCGAAGCCATGGCCGTGCCGGATGGATCCGAGCCGGCCGATGAACGGATTGAGGCCGCAGCCCGGCTCGTCCGTCTCAACGCCGAACTGGACCGCCTGCCGGACCAGCTCAAGGCGCCTCTGCTTCTCACGGCGATCGAAGGCCGCAGTCAGGGCGAGGCGGCGCAAATTCTCGGCATCTCGGTCAAGGCCGTCGAAACCAGGCTCGCCCGGGCGCGCCGCAAACTGTCTGAGGCCCTGAGCGCGGTCCCTGTTCGGTTTCGATCGGACGCCTGACAAGCGACGGGACGCTCCTCTCGCCCAGGATCGCGCGTCGCGCGAGGGGAAGTGGGGCTGTATGCGTATTCCAGTAAGAAGGCGCCGCCGCGTGACATCGGCGGCACCTTGCGCCAGCGATCCTTGATCCGCGCTGACGGCCGCCCCTGTTTTGTCTCTCTCCGGAGTTCGTCCATGAAAATCCTGCTCCTCTCCGCCGCCGCCGCGCTCGCGCTGGCGCTGGGCGCATGCCAGCGCGCCGCTGAACCCCAGCCGACGCCGGTCGAACAGCCGACTTCCCCCGTCGCGGCCGCTCCCCCGGTTCCGCAGGAGATCGCCCCCGCAGCGCCGGCCGCTGCGCCCACGGCGCCCGCGCCTGCGGCACCCAGCCGGGCCGCAACCCCGCGCCCGACCCAGCCCGCCGCACCGCAACCGGCGCCTACGCCCCCTCCGGCCGACCCGATGGCGGGGCACGACATGTCAAACATGGACGGCATGACCATGCCGCCCAAACAGTAGTTCGCGCTTTCAAATCAGGAGTTTTTCGATGAACCGTCCTTCCCTCGCCGTCCTGGCCCTCTTCGCGGCCCTCGCGCCCGCCGCCGCGCTGGCCCAGGCCGATCCCCACGCCGGAATGGCCATGCAAGATCACGCCACGATGCAGGCGGCTCCCACCCCACAAGGCGTGGTCACAAGCCCGGCGGACAACTTCATGGGCGCGGCGCCCACGGCCTTCTCCGTCACCTTCCCGCACCCCATGACGCTGACCAGCGTCAAGCTGACATCCGCTGCCGGTCAGGCGGTTGATGTCGCGGTCGCATCGGGTTCCACGCCGTCCGCGACGGTCAGCGCCCCGCTCCCCGCCCTGGCGCCGGGCTCTTATTCCGCCGCCTGGAGCGCCACCGGCGCTGACGGCCATCAGATGAACGGTGTCGTTCGCTTCATGGTGCACTGAAGGCTACGGCCCGCGCTCCAGGGAGCCGGGTCCACATTCAAGAAAACGCCGCGCGGCTGTCCGCGCGGCGTTTTTAGTGCGTGACGACACCCTGCAGGACTGCCGCGTTGGCGTCGCATTTGATCACCGGACGGTCGCCTTTCGCAAGACGCCGGCCGATTCAGACCGTGCAGAGCACAATGGACCTGTTAAAACCAGGTCCGGATGCCAACCACCAGCCGGGTCTCCTCGGCGCTGCGACCATCGGCTTCCAGGAAGTCCCGCGTGTCGCCGAATCGTCGTGTCCATTCCACGCCGATATAGGGCGCGAACTCCTTGCGGATTTCGTAGCGAACACGGACCCCCAGCTGGAGCGACGATAGTCCCGAGCCGATTGAAAGCTCGGGAATATCCTCCGCCGACAGGACCACTTCGGCGCGCGGTTGCACGATCCATTTCTGGGTGATCCGCTGATCGTATTCCGCCTCAGCCCTGGCGGTCAGTTCGCCCTTGGTCGACAGGAAGGCGGCAGCGTCAACCTCGAACCAGTAGGGCGCCAGTCCCTGGATGCCGAGCACAAGATCGGTGCGATCCCCCTCGGGCCGGTAGGTCTGGCGAACCCCGGTCTGAACGTCGAAGAAGGGCCGGATAGCGCGGCTGTAGAGCGCCTGAACCTCGGCCTCCTCGACGCCGTCGCCGAAGGCGCCTTCTCCCTCCGATTTCCACCAGAACCGGTTGATGTCGCCGCCGCTCCAGCCCTGAGCGTCCCACGCATATCCGCTCTCGCCGTCAGCGAAGGTCGTTTCGAGCTGATCGATGATGACCGCGGTGGTGCGCACATCGCCATTCTCCACACGCAGTTGTTCCCGCGCCGCAGCCATCTCGGCCGGGTCGAACAACAGATCGGCTGCGTGGGGCGGCCCGCTGACCGCACCCGCTGGGGCGGACGTCTGCGCCGGTCTTCCCGGGTTGTTCGCACTGGTCGGCACGTCAGGCGGCATCGCCATGCCCGACATGTCATGGCCTGCGGGCATAGCCGACATATCGTGCCCGGCCGGCATCGAGCCCATCGCGGCCATGTCGTGACCCGCAGGCATCGCCGGAGCGGGCTGAGCCTGGCCCATCGTCGACATGTCGTGTCCGGCTGGCATCGATCCCATAGCGGACATGTCATGGCCCGCCGGCATCGCCGGAGTGGGCTGGGCCTGCCCCATCGTCGACATGTCGTGACCTGCGGGCGCAGCCGGAGCGGGCTGAGCCGGGCTCATCGTCGACATGTCGTGACCGGCCGGCATCGAGCCCATGGCGGACATGTCGTGGCCTGCGGACCCAGCCGGAGCAGGCTGGGTCGAACCCATCGTCGACATGTCGTGTCCGGCGGGCATCGGACCCATGGCGGACATATCATGACCTGCCGGCGCCGCCTGTGCGGGCTGAGCCTGGCTCATCGTCGACATGTCGTGACCTGCGGGCATGGAGCCCATGGCGGACATGTCGTGACCTGCGGGCGCAGCCGCAGCGGGCTGAGCCTGGCCCATCGTCGCCATATCATGGCCTGCGTGGGGGTCGACCGCGACCGGCGGCGACTGCTCCGGCACGGAGCCGGCTGGACACACCGGCGCGCCAGGCGTCCCGATACGGGCCGCATCCGCCGTCGGCGAACCGCGGCGCACACAACCGGCAGGAAGAACGGGTGCAGCCTGCGCGGCCGCGGGCGTCGTTCCGTGGCCCGCATGACTTTGCGCGAAGACCGGGCCTGCCGAGGCGGCCAGGAGCAATGGGATAAGGCTAATGGATCCGCGGATCATGACGAGGCCCCTTCCATCGGGCGGACGGTGACGACGTTGAACATGCCCGCGTGCATGTGCATCAGCATGTGACAGTGGAAGGCCCAGTCGCCGGGGTTATCCGCCGTGAGATCGAAACTGACCTTGCCTCCCGGCGGCACATTCACCGTGTGCTTCAGCGGCTGGTGACCCGCGGGACCGCCGGTCACCAGTTCGAAGAAGTGGCCGTGCAGGTGGATGGGGTGGGCCATCATACTGTCGTTCACGAGGGTGACACGCACCCTCTCGTTCAACTCGAACCGGAAAGGCTCGACGCCTTCGCTGAACTTGCGACCGTCGAAGCTCCACATGAACCGTTCCATATTGCCGGTCAGGTGGATTTCCATGGCGCGGCTCGGCGCACGCTGATCGCGGTTCGGCGACAAGGCGACCAGGTCGGTATAGACGAGCACGCGGTGATCGACGCTCTCCAGGCCCATCGGGCGCTCGCCGAGCCGGTTGGTCGGAGACATGGCGACCGCATCGACGCCGACACCCACCTCCATGTTGGGAGGCGCGTTTTCCGGGTCGCGCATATTCATCCCGGCCATCGACATGCCCGCCATGGCGCCGGCGGCCGGCGCCGGGCTCGCGCCGTGGTCCATGCCCGCCATCGGCGTCTGGGGAGTCATCCCGGCCATGGAGCCGTGGTCCATACCGGCCATCGCCTGGCCGCCCATCGCGCCGTGGTCCATCCCGCTCATCGGCTGCCCGCCCATCGCCCCATGATCCATGCCGCCCATTCCCATGTCCTTCATGGTCAGATTGGGCACTTCGCGGAGCGGAGGGACCTCCGCCGTCATGCCCAGGCGGGGCGCGAGGGTCGCCACCCCCATACCCGAACGGTCGATCGCCTCGGACACGATGGTGTAGGCCCGATCTTCGGTGGGGCGGACGATGACGTCATAGGTCTCCGCCACCGAGATCTGGAACTCATCGGTCTCTACGGGACGGACGTTCTCGCCATCGGCCTGAACCACGGTCATCGCCAGGCCGGGAATGCGGATGTTGAAGATCGACATCGCCGAAGCGTTGATGATGCGAAGCCGGACACGCTCCCCCGGCCGGAACAGACCGGTCCAGTTCTCCTGCGGCCCATGGCCGTTGACCAGATAGGTGTAGGTGGAGCCGTTGACGTCGAGGATGTCGCGCGGGTCCATGCGCATCTGTCCCCACATCCGACGCTCTTCCAGGCTCATCCTGTCGCTGCCGTCCAACAGGCCAGCAAGCGTGGTGCGTTGCCGATTGAAATAGCCCGGGCTCTTCTTGAGCTTTTCCAGGATTTCGTGGGGATGAATGAAGCTCCAGTCCGAGAGGACCAGGACGTGTTCGCGATCGTAGCCGATCGGATCGACCCCCGCCGGATCGATGACGATCGGACCGTAATGGCCCATGGCCTCCTGAAGGCCGGAGTGGCTGTGATACCAGAAGGTGCCCGACTGCCGCACGGGGAACTCGTAGACGAAGGTCTCGCGCGGCCGGATGCCGGGAAAGCTAATCCCGGGCACACCGTCCATCTGGAAGGGCAGCAGGATGCCATGCCAGTGAATCGAGGTGTCCTCGTCCAGACCGTTGGTCACGGACAGCCGGACGTTCTGGCCTTCGCGCAGACGCAGCACGGGCGCCGGCAGGACGCCGTTGATCGTGGTCGCCATCGCGGTGCGGCCGTTCAGGGTGAACGGCGTCTGCCCGACGGTCAGGGCGATGTCGGGTCCGCTCAGGGTCGGAAGGTCCGAACGCAGGCCGGGTGATCCGGTCTGCGCCCAGGCCGGCATCAGCCCCTGAAGGCTCAACAGGCCGCCTCCGGCGACGGCCCCGCGCAGCAGCGCCCGGCGATCGAGTTTCATGGGATACTCCTCAAAGTCATGCGGCCGTCTCGCTCTTCAGCGAGGACCTCTAGGGGTTTACGCAGGCGGCGCTCCCCGCCCTCGCGACAGGCTGACGCAGGACCGCGGAAAACGGGTCGGAGCGCCCTACCGGGGCTTACGGTCGCGCGAGCAGCGCCTTCATCTGGGCGATCTCACGCTCTTGGCCCTGAACGATCTCGTTACACAGACCCCGAACCTCGGGATCCTTCAACGAAGCCTGCCGACACATGAGGATGGCGCCGGAATGGTGCGGGATCATCGAGCGCAGGAACTCCCTGTCCCCCACCCCGGCCTGGGTCCGCATGCCGATGAAGCTGAGCGCGAATACGAGCGCCGCGACCCCGCCGATCAGGACATTCGTGCGCTTCGAGGGATACATCGAGCGCATGAACACCAACATGAGGATCGCCATCGGCGAAACCATCATCAGGGTCATGTAGACGTTGTTGAGGTTGAGGTAGAAATGATCGAGCGACGCGATCATCGTGTACATCACCAGATACATGATGATGAAATCGAGGGTCAGTTCGATCGCAAACGAACGGTAGCTCCCCTTCATGGGAGCCATGCCCTTCATGTCGTGAGTGTCCTGCATCGGCTGCATGTCAAAATCCTCCGCCGACGATCCATCGGCATGGTCCGGGTTTCCGGCGTGATCCGTCCGGGCCGCCGCCTGAACCTCGTAATCCTGCGTTACGGCGACGGTTCCGACCCGATTAAATAAACCCGGAACCGCGTTCGGACAGCGAGGGGGACTGCGCCAAAATGCGTAATGAAGCCGCTTGCGCGCCTCTTTCGAGGACGCGCCGGCTCGGATCAAAGCTTTATGGCCCGTAGACGGAGCGCATTGCCGATCACGCTGACCGAAGACAAGGCCATGGCCAGGGCCGCCAGCGCCGGCGACAGCAATAGACCGAAGGCGGGATAGAGCAGTCCCGCCGCGATCGGAATGCCGAGCGCATTGTACCCGAACGCGAAGAGGAGGTTCTGGCGTATGTTGCCCATCACCGCTTTCGACAGTCTTCGCGCCCGGACGATGCCCTGAAGGTCACCGCCCAAAAGCGTGACGCCGGCGCTTTCGATGGCCACGTCGGATCCCGCGCCCATGGCCACGCCAACGTCGGCGGCGGCCAGGGCCGGAGCGTCGTTGACGCCGTCCCCGGCCATAGCGACGATCCGCCCTTCGGCGCGCAGTCGCTCGACGACCGCCGCCTTGTCCTGCGGCAAGACCTCGGCCTGGACCTCGTCGATGCCCAGTTTGCGAGCCACGGCCTCGGCGGTCGTGCGGTTGTCGCCCGTCATCATGACCAGGCGCAGGCCCGCCGCTTTAAGCGCCCGGATGGCCTCGGGCGTGGTCGCCTTGATCGGGTCGGCGATGCCGAGGACGCCTGCGGCCTTGCCGTCAACGGCTGCGAAGATCGCCGTGGCGCCGTCGCGTCGCAGCGTCTCGGCTTCAGCTTCCAGCGCCGAGACCTCGACACCGATTTCGCCCAGGTAACGGGCGTTGCCGAGGGCCACGCGCCGCCCGTCGACGACCCCTGAAACCCCGCGTCCGACCGGGCTGTCGAACTCGCTGGCTTCGGAGAGGACAAGTTTGCGTTCAGTCGCGGCCCGGACGATGGCGTCGGCCAGGGGATGTTCGCTGCCGCGTTCAAGGCTGGCCGACAACCACAGCAGTTCGACCTCGTCGAACCCGGCCGCGAGCCGGACAGCGGTCACGGAGGGACGCCCCTCAGTCAGGGTGCCTGTCTTGTCCAGGACCAGGGTATCGACCTTTTCGAAACGCTCGAGCGCCTCGGCGTTCTTGATCAGGACGCCGGCGTGGGCGCCGCGACCGACGCCCACCATGATGGAAATCGGGGTGGCCAACCCCAGTGCACAGGGACAGGCGATGATCAAAACCGAAACCGCCGCGACGAGGGCATAGGACAGCCGGGGCTCCGGACCGATCAATCCCCAGATCAAGGCCGCGAGGAGGGCGATCGCGATCACGGCGGGAACAAACCAGCCCGACACCGTATCGGCCAGCCGCTGGATCGGCGCGCGGCTGCGCTGGGCCTGGGCCACCATCTGGACGATTCGCGACAGGAGCGTGTCCGCGCCGACCTTGTCGGCCCGCATCACGAAAGACCCGGTCTTGTTGAGCGAGCCGCCGACGACGTTCGATCCGATCTCCTTCGTCACCGGCATGGACTCGCCGGTCACCATCGACTCGTCGATGGACACCCGCCCGTCCAGCACCTCCCCGTCGACGGGCACCTGTTCGCCCGGCCTGACGCGCAACCGGTCGCCGACGATGACCAGATCGAGCGTGATATCCTCGTCGGTTCCATCGTCCCGCACCCGCCTGGCCGTCTTGGGTGTCAGATCCAGCAAGGCGCGGATGGCGCCGGACGTCTGTTCTCGCGCGCGCAACTCCAGAATCTGGCCGACCAGGACGAGGACGGTGATGACCGCCGCCGCCTCGAAATAGACCGGCGCGCTTCCATCCATGCGCAGGAAGGCGGGCGGGAAAAGAGCGGGGAGGAAGACTGCGACCACGCTGTAGACCCAGGCCACGCCGACGCCCATGGCGATCAGGGTGAACATGTTCAGACGGCGCGTGCGCAGCGAGGTCCAGCCGCGCTGGAAGAACGGCCAGCCCGCCCACAGAACGACGGGCGTGGCCAGGGCGAACTGGATCCAGTTCGACGTCTGGCCCGGAATACGCATCGCCAGGCCGGTCAGATGCCCGCCCATCTCCAGCGCGAATACCGGCACGGTCAGCACGAGACCGATCCAGAAGCGGCGCGTGAAATCGATCAGCTCATGGTTTGGGGGTGCGACGGCGGTGACGGTTTCGGGCTCCAGCGCCATGCCGCAGATGGGACAGGACCCGGGGCCCGGCTGCCGGATCTCCGGATGCATCGGGCAGGTGTAGATCGCGCCGGGGATTTCCGCCGGGGGCGTCCGCTTCTCATCAAGATATCGACCGGGTTCAGCGACGAACTTGGTCCGGCATCCCGCAGAACAGAAGGAATAATCGGCCCCGTCGTGATGGGCATGATGCGCCGTCGTCGCCGGATCGACGGACATGCCGCAGACCGGGTCGATCACGGTTCCTGCGTCATCGGGCGCTTTCGCCGTCGAACAGCGACTGTGATCGTGCGGATGAGAAGGCGAGGACATGACAGGCTCCTTGAAGGGCTGAATGCTAGTTATACCCTATGGGGGTATGCGACAAGGTCCGGGTCACGCTATATCCAGCCTATTGGATCGGAGGCCCGGATGCAGGCAGAGACAAAGCCCAAGGTGTTGAACCGCCTGAACCGCATCGAAGGGCAGGTGCGCGGCATCGTGCGGATGGTCGAGGACGAGCGCTATTGCGTCGATGTGCTCACCCAGCTCCAAGCTGTGCGGGCCGCTCTGTTGCGTGTCGAGAGCGAGGTGCTGAAAGATCACCTTGACCACTGTGTGATGGGAGCCATGACCGGCGACGATCCTGCGGATCGGAAGGCCAAGGCGACAGAGTTGATCGCGCTTCTCGGCCGGGCGTCCCGATAGGATCGCTCGCCCTTGCGCCGATCCGCCAAGGGCTCCCACGTCAGAACGGCGCCTTCCCCGATCGGCGTGAGGGATGTCCGTTCCGCGCGCGTAGTCCATTGGACAGGCAGAGAGTCCTGTACGGGGCGGGGCTCGCACATGACATCCGTATCGCCGACCCGCGAGGGCTATCCCGCCGATCTTCGCGCGCTGACCAGCCTGAGGGCCTTTCTGGCTCTGGGCGTGGTCCTGTTCCATTACCAACTCCAGTGGGACCCCGCCCTGGGCTTCAGTCCGATCATTGAACGCAGCCGTCTCGCCGTCGACGCCTTCTTCATGCTGTCGGGCTTCATCCTGGCCCATGTCTACGGTCCGTCCTTCGCGGCAGGGACCTTCAGCTACAGGCGCTTCATCTTCGCGCGCCTGGCGCGGCTCTATCCGCTTCATTTGACCGTCTTGTTGGGTGTGCTGGTCATGGTGCTGGGCGCGTTGGCGTTCGGCGTCCGCTATGACCCGTCGACCTTCACCGTCAGGGGCTTCTTCGAGACGCTGTTTCTGGTTCAGGCCTGGTTTCCCAGCGCGGTGGGCCAAAACTGGAGCGGCCCGGCCTGGTCGCTCTCCGCCGAGTGGTTCGCCTATCTGCTTTTCCCGGCATTCGCCTTCCTGGCCGTGAAGTTCGGGCGCAGACCATGGGCATTGGTGATCGTCAGCCTGATCGCCTACGTCCTTATCGACGCCGTTTACCGGTCGCTCTTCGGCAAGGTTCTGCCGCGCGCGGAGGACGACATGGGCATCCTGCGGATCGTTCCCGCCTTCCTGCTCGGCATGGCGCTTCACGGACTGGGGCGCGGCCTGACCTGGTCCCGCGCCGCAGCCGTCTGCCTGGCTCTCGGGTCGACGATCCTGCTCCTGACCGCCATGCAGATGTCGCTGGACGACCGGATCATCGTCGCCCTGGCCGCGCCGGTCGTCTTCAGTTGGTCCATGCTCGGCAAGAGCCAGTGCGAGGGCGTCCTCGCGTCGCCGCCCCTGGTGTTCGCGGGCGAAGTATCCTTCGCCCTGTACCTGGTTCACATGCCGGTCATCGTGGCCTGGAAAGGCGTGATCGCCGAAATGCGCGGCATCGACAGCGCGTTCAGGGTCACGCCCCTGGAACTGGTCGGCTTGTTCGTTGCGACGTGCGCGCTCGCCATCGCTCTCCACCTTGTGGTCGAAAAGCCGGGCCGGCTATGGATTCGCGAGCGCAGCGCACGTTGGACATGAGGCGGACGACAGCCGATAGCGTCGCGTTAAAAGGCTCGCGCGGCTTTCTCTCCGTCTCCGACAGCGCCACAGGCGGTCGCTGATCGCCGGATTAGCAAGGAAAGCCCGGATGGAACGCAGCGTCGCACCACTGGGCTTTGGGTCGCCAAACCGTTGAGTCTCATCCATCGTCTCGTCGCCCCGTGACGCACTGGAGAACACGCCGATGAAAATCCGCACCTCGCGACGATCCCTGATGCTGGGTCTCTCCGTGGTCGTCCTTAGCGGCGGCGCCGCCAAAGCCGCACCGGCCAAGCGACTGACAGCCTACAAGACCCCATGGTGTGGCTGCTGCGGCGGGTGGATCGCTCACATGCAGCAGGCCGGGTGGACCGTCGAGGTCGTCGAGCTTGAAGATCTGGCGCCCCTCAGACGCCGTCACGGCGTCCCTGACACGGCGGCCTCCTGCCACACGGCCGTGGTGGGCTCATACGCGATCGAAGGTCACGTTCCGTCGAGCGACATCGACCGTCTGCTGCGCGAACGCCCGGTCGCGCGAGCGCTCAGCGCGCCCGGGATGCCGGCCGGTTCGCCGGGCATGGAAGCCGCCGGACGCGAGCCCTATACGACTGTGCTCGTCTTACATGACGGCTCGACGCGCCCCTTCGGCCGTCACAACGGCGCCTGAGGCGAACCGGCAGCTCGAGAACCGACCTTGGTTTTTACGCCTTTTCCCCTCTCGGGGCGAACCGGGCGACCAGATCGTAGGCCTCCCCGGGGAAGGTCAGTCGGACGTGGGTAATGGGATCATCTCCCCGCCACGTCCGCCGTTCGAGCGACAGGCAGGCGACCGAAGGTTCGATCAGGAGCAATTTGGCCGACGCCTTGGACGTATTGATCGCACTGATCTTGTGCTCGGCCTCGGTCCAGGGAACAAACCCCAGAAGCCACGTTCCCGGCGGGGTCCGGGTGAAATCGACCGCCTCTGCGGCCGGTACGGCGCTCAGACTGATCAACCGTTCCTCGATCGCGAAGGGACGCCCGCTCGCCCGGTGAAGACACTGCAAGGTGAGGATCCGGCCTGAGACGGCAAGCTCCAGGCTCTTGTTGTCTCGCCGGCTCGCCGTGCGGATCTTGCGAGACAGAAGTTCGTATCCGTAGGGCTCGCCTCGCCCCGTGATCTCCGCCTGGATGTCGGGGATATCCAGCACCGCTGAATGGATGCGCGGACGGGCGACGAACGACCCCGCCCGCCGTCGGCGAACGATCAGGCCGTTGTCGGCCAGAGGCGTCAGCGCCTTGTTCACCGTCATCCTGGAACAGCCATATTGGGCCATCAGTTCGTGTTCGAATGGAATGCGGTGACCCGGCGCCCAATCCCCTGACAGAATCCGTTCCGCGATCTCGGAGCGGATGCGTTTGTGCAGGGTGGTGTCAGCGCCGCCGGTCATGCGTTCCCCAGGTCCAGAATCCTCGCCAGCACGCGAGCATACCGGCGGGTTGTTTCGGCGTGCGCCACATGACGACCATTCCTCACGACTTGTCCACCCCGCCGCCAGACGGCGTCCACCCGGCGGTCACGCGAGGCGAAGATCCATTGATCGAGGCGGACGTCTCCGAACACCCTTTCGTCCGCGCCTGACTCGTTGGCCAAGGCGACGAGATCGGCGACCTGGCCGACCGCCAGCCCGTGACTGACCGAATCCCCGGCCGCCTGCGCGCCGCCGGCGAGCGCCGCACGGAACATCGCGCCGCCCGTCGAACCGCCCGCTTCATCAGCCATTACGTTGCGCGATCGTTCGCCCAATCTTTGGGAATATTCGAGCATCCGCAGTTCCTGCGCCGCGTCGATCAGGACGTTGGAATCCGACCCCACGCCCCAGACGCCCCCCGCCGCCAAATACGCCGCAGCCGGGAATATTCCATCGCCCAGATTGGCCTCCGTGATCGGGCACAGACCGGCGACCGCGCCACTGTTCGTCAGTCGCCAGGTCTCCGAGGCGGACATGTGAGTGGCGTGAACCAGACACCACCGGCGATCGACCTCGACCGTGTCGAACAACAGATCGACCGGCCGGGCGCCCGACCAGACGAGGCAATCGTCCACCTCGCGGACCTGTTCGGCAATGTGGATATGCACGGGGCCGCGCGTCATGCCGCAGACAACGCCGAGTTCCTCGCGGGTCACCGCCCTCAGACTGTGGGGCGCGACGCCGATGACACCGTCAGGCAGGATCGAGATCGCCCTTTCGCTGGCTTGCATCAGACGGTGGAAGCCATTCAGATCATTGACGAACCGCCGCTGCGGCTCCGCAGGCGCCGCGCCACCGAAGCCCGAATGGGCATAGAAGACCGGCAGCAACGTCAGGGCGATGCCGGTCTCCGCCGCCGCCGCCGCGATCGCCTCAGCCATCTCCGCGACATTGCCATAAGGCTGACCGTCGAGGTCGTGATGCAGATAGTGAAACTCGGCGACGCGCGTGAACCCCCCTTCAAGCATTTCGGCGAAGGCCATGGCTGCAATGGCGGCCACCTCGTCGGGACGCAGCCGATCGACGAAGCGGTACATGGTCTCGCGCCAGGTCCAGAAGCTGTCGCGCGATGGCCCCCGGGCTTCGGCCAGTCCCGCCATGCCGCGTTGGAACGCATGGCTGTGTAAATTGGACAGTCCAGGGACGCCGGTCACATGGATGTGGTCGCCGGGTTCGGCCACGGCCCCGGTCAGAATCACATCGATCAAGCCATTGCGAAGTCCGATACGGACGGACTGCGCCCATCCCGTGTCGAGAAGGGCCTGCTCGAACCAAAGCCAGGTCTCTGGCGATGCGGCGTTCTGGGCGTCGACTGTCACTGGACAATCCTCATCAGTCTGCAATATGTCTATACAATACCGGGGCGGTCGGCTAGCGATTCCTGTGAGATGTTGGAGGGCGGACCATGGAATGTGATCGCGTCTGGACCAATGCACGGCTGGCGACGGTCGCGCCCGACGCCGCTGGTCTCGGGATCGTCGAGAATGGGGTCATCGCCGCCCGTGACGGGTTCATCGTCCACGTCGGCGCTGCCTCCGAAGCACCCCCATTTGATCCCGCCGAGATCGTCGACTGCGGGGGCCGGTGCATCACCCCCGGCCTCATCGATCCGCACACCCATCTGGTTTACGGCGGCGACCGCGCCCATGAGTTCGAAGTCAGGCTGGCCGGCGCTGCCTATGAGGAGATCGCGCGCGCGGGCGGCGGCATCGCCTCGACGGTCGCGGCGACACGCGCGCTCGACGAGGCTGGTCTGATCGCCACGGCCTTGCCCAGGCTCGACGCCCTGATCGCCGAGGGCGCGACCACTGTCGAGATCAAGTCCGGCTATGGCCTGTCGCTTCAACACGAGCGGCTGACGCTTCAAGCGGCGCGGCGGCTGGGCGAACTTCGCCCCGTGTCGATCCGCACGACCTTCCTCGGCGCTCACGCCCTGCCCCTCGAGTTCGCGGGCCAGGCCGACGCCTATATCGACCTCATCTGCCGCGAGATGATCCCGGCGCTCGCCGCCGAAGGCCTGATCGATGCGGTTGACGCGTTCTGCGAAGGCATCGGCTTCACCTCCGCCCAGACGCGCCGGGTGTTCGAGACAGCCAGGGCGCACCGCCTACCCGTCAAGCTTCATGCCGAGCAGCTGTCGAACCAGCACGGCGCGGCGCTCGCCGCCGAATTCGGGGCATTGTCGGCCGACCATCTCGAATATCTGGATGACGCGGGGATAGCCGCCATGGCCGGAGCCGGTGTCGTCGCGACCCTGTTGCCCGGCGCCTATTATTTCGTGCGCGAGACCCGCCTGCCGCCGATCGAGGCCTTGAGAGCCGCAGGCGTGCCAATGGCGCTCGCCACCGACTGCAACCCCGGAACCTCGCCGCTGACGTCGCTGCTACTGACCATGAACATGGCCGCGACCCTGTTCCGGATGACGGTCGACGAATGTCTGGCCGGAGTAACCCGCGAGGCCGCCCGCGCCCTGGGCCAGCTCGATCAGGTCGGGACGCTGGAGGTCGGCAAGCGGTGCGACCTCGCGATCTGGGACATCGAGCGGCCCGCTGAACTTGTATACCGCATGGGCTTCAACCCGCTCCATGCCCGCGTCTGGAGAGGCCAATGACCGAGACCATTGTCATGCATCCGGGCGAGGTCGGTCTCGCGGACTGGCGCGCCATCTATCGCGGCGCCGCAGCCGTTCTGTACCCCGACGCCGCCCGGCCGATCCGCGCCAGCGCCGCCGCCGTCGAGCGCATTCTGGCGCGCGGCGAACCGGTCTACGGGATCAACACTGGTTTCGGAAAACTGGCCAGCGTCCGCATCGAGGCGGGCGACCTGGCCACGCTTCAGCGCAACATCGTCCTGTCCCATGCGGCCGGCATAGGAGACCCGTCGCCGACGCCGGTCATCCGCCTGATGATGGCCCTTAAATTGGCCAGCCTCGCCCAAGGCGCGTCAGGCGTGCAGCCAGCGACGGTCGCCCTGCTGGAGGCGCTGATCGTCCGCAACCTGACGCCGATAATTCCGTGCCAGGGATCGGTCGGCGCGTCCGGCGACCTGGCGCCTCTGGCGCATATGGCCGCCGCCATGATCGGGGTGGGCCAGATCGAGGTTGGAGGCGTCCGTCGTCCTGCCGCCAAGGCGCTCGCCGAGGCGGGGCTGGAGCCCCTGAAGTTGGGGCCGAAAGAGGGCCTGGCCTTGCTCAACGGCACCCAGTTCTCGACTGCCAATGCGCTCGCCGCCGTGTTCGGCGCCGAGACCTTGTTCCAGAGCGCGCTCGTCTCCGGCGCCCTGTCCACGGAAGCGGCCAAGGGATCGGACACCCCGTTTGATCCGCGCATCCACGTCCTGCGCCGTCACGCCGGTCAGATCGAGACGGCGGCGGCGCTGCGCTCCCTCATGGGCGGCTCGGCCATTCGGGCGTCGCACGCGGTCGATGACGAGCGGATCCAGGACCCCTATTGCCTGCGCTGTCAGCCTCAGGTCATGGGTGCGGCGCTCGACGTGCTGCGACAAGCGGCGACCACCCTGTCGATCGAGGCCAACTGCGTCAGCGACAATCCCCTGATCTTCCCCGATACCGACGAGGCCTTATCCGGCGGCAATTTCCACGCCGAACCCGTCGCCTTCGCCGCCGACATGATCGCGCTGACCATCTGCGAGATCGGCTCCCTGTCGGAACGGCGAACCGCCATGTTGGTGGACCCCGCCCTGTCCGGCCTGCCCGCCTTCCTGACTGCCAAACCAGGGCTGAACTCGGGCTTCATGATCCCCCAGGTGACGGCCGCCGCCCTCGTTTCGGAAAACAAGCAGAAGGCCTATCCGGCCAGCGTCGACTCCATCCCGACCTCGGCCAACCAGGAGGACCACGTCTCCATGGCCGCCCACGGCGCGCGCAGGCTGCTGGCCATGGTCGAGTCGGCCAACGCCGTCGTCGGTATCGAACTTCTGGCTGCGGCCCAGGGCTGCGACTTCCATCGCCCGCTGGGTTCGAGCACCGCGTTGGAAGCTGTCCGCAGCCTGATCCGCGAGGGCATCCCGCATCTCGACGAAGACCGCCATTTCCATCCCGACATCGAGGCCGCGCTGTCCTTGGTACGGTCCGGCGCGGCGGTCGAGGCGGCCGGCGTCGCGCTTCCCGGGATCTGCTGATGGACTGGCTTGAAATCCATCGTGGAACCGCGCCCCTGATCATCAGCCTACCGCACACCGGCTCGGATATTCCGGACGAACTCGTGGGCGGATTCGTCTCGCCCTGGCTGGCGACCAAGGACGCTGACTGGTGGGTCGATAAACTCTACGCCTTCGCGACCGATCTCGGCGCGACCACCGTCCGCACCCGGCTGAGCCGGAGCGTGATCGACGTCAATCGCGACCCTTCGGGCGCCTCCCTGTATCCCGGTCAGTTCACCACGGGCCTTTGTCCAAGGGAGACGTTCGACGGGGAGCCGCTGTACAGGATGGCAGGTCCGGATGCTCATGAGATCGAGCGGCGCCGCAGGTCCTATTTCGAGCCCTACCATGTCGCTCTGCGCGATGAGATCGCCCGGCTCCGCCGCCAGCATGATCGCATCGTCGTCTACGACGCCCACGCCATCCGATCGATGGTTCCCAGCCTGTTCAACGGCGAACTGCCCAATCTGAACATCGGCACCAACGACGACCTCTCGTGCCACCCGGCCCTGACCCGCGCGGTCGAAGCCGCCTGCGACGCCGGGGCGTTCACCCGCGTCACCAACGGCCGATTCCGGGGCGGCTGGATCACGCGGCACTATGGCAGGCCCGAGATCGGGATCCACGCCGTCCAGATGGAGCTGGCCTGTCGCGGCTATATGGATGACCCGGACAAAGCGCCTGACCCCACGACATGGCCCTCAGCCTACGACCCTCAACAGGCTGAGCCCCTGCGCGCCACCTTGCAGGCTGTCCTGATGGCCTGCCTGACCTTTGCTGAAACTCCGAGCCCGTCATGAACCGCAACGACCCCACCCGCGTTATCCGCGCCGCCACCGGCCCGGATCGCACCTGCAAGAGCTGGCTGACCGAGGCAGCGCTTAGAATGCTGATGAACAACCTCGATCCCGACGTCGCCGAACGGCCCGAGGAACTGGTCGTCTATGGCGGCATCGGCAGGGCCGCCCGCGACTGGAAGAGTTTCGACACCATCGTCGACACACTGCGCCGGCTTGAGGACGACGAGACCCTGCTGATCCAGTCGGGCAAGCCGGTCGGCGTTTTCCGCACCCATGCCGATGCGCCGCGCGTCCTGCTGGCCAACTCCAACCTCGTGCCGCACTGGGCGACGTGGGAACATTTCAACGAACTCGATCGCAAGGGGCTGGCCATGTACGGCCAGATGACGGCCGGGTCGTGGATCTATATCGGCGCCCAGGGCATCGTTCAGGGCACCTATGAGACCTTCGTCGAGATGGGTCGCCAGCACTATGGCGGCGACCTGTCGGGGCGCTGGCTGCTGACGGCGGGGCTGGGCGGCATGGGTGGGGCACAGCCTCTGGCGGCGGTTATGGCGGGGGCGTCGTGCCTGGCCATCGAATGCGATCCGAGCCGGATCGCGATGCGTCTGCGCACCGGCTATCTCGATCAGGCGACCGAGGATCTCGACGAGGCGCTCGACCTGATCCGCGCTTCCTGCGAGGCGAAGACGCCGACCTCGGTCGGCCTGCTCGGCAACGCGGCCGAGCTCCTGCCCGAACTGTTCCGGCGCGGCGTCCGGCCCGACCTGCTGACAGACCAGACCTCGGCCCACGACCCGATCAACGGCTATCTGCCCAAGGGCTGGACGCTGGAGCGCTGGACCGCGATGCGCGCCCAGGCGCCCGATCAGGTCGAACAGGCGGCGCGCGCCTCCATGGCCGAACACGTTCAGTCGATGCTCGACTTCCAAACCGCAGGCGTGCCGACCGTCGACTACGGCAACAACATCCGTCAGGTGGCCAAGGAGGCGGGCGTCACGAACGCGTTCGACTTCCCCGGCTTCGTGCCCGCCTATATCCGCCCGCTGTTCTGCCGGGGCATCGGCCCGTTCCGCTGGGTGGCCCTGTCGGGCGATCCTGAGGACATCGCCAAAACCGACGCCAAGGTGAAGGAACTGATCCCCGACAATCCGCACCTGCACAACTGGCTCGACATGGCGGCGGCGAAGATCAAGTTTCAGGGCCTGCCCGCCCGGATCTGCTGGGTCGGCCTCGGCGACCGCGACAGGCTCGGCCTCGCCTTCAACGAGATGGTGGCGTCGGGCGAACTGAAGGGGCCGATCGTGATCGGTCGCGACCACCTCGATTCCGGCTCGGTCGCCTCTCCCAACCGCGAGACCGAGGCCATGCGCGACGGCTCGGACGCGGTATCCGACTGGCCCCTGCTCAACGCGCTTCTCTCGACGGCCTCGGGCGCGACCTGGGTGTCCCTGCACCACGGCGGTGGCGTCGGAATGGGTTTCTCCCAGCACGCGGGCCTCGTCATCGTTTGCGACGGCACCGAGGCGGCGGGCAGGCGGATTGCGCGGGTCCTCTGGAACGACCCGGCGACCGGCGTCATGCGCCACGCAGACGCCGGCTACGACATCGCCCTGAACACCGCCCGCGAGAAAGGGCTCGACCTGCCCGGCATTCTCGGATGATCACCACGGTCCTTCCCGCATCGGAACGGACCGCCACACCGTGGAAGAACGGGGGCGGCGTCACCCGCGAAGTCGCGGTGTGGCCACCGGGCTCCGGCCTCGACGATTTCGACTGGCGCGTCAGCATGGCGGAGGTCAGGGAGCCGGGCGCCTTCTCCCTGTTCCCCGGCGTCGAACGCTGCCTGACGGTGATCGAGGGCGGACTGCGCCTGACCTTCGGCGGAGGGCGCGCCGTGTCGCTAAACGCACGCTCCGAGCCGTCAATCTTTCCGGGCGATCGGGCCTGTCACGGCCTGCCTGTCGGGGGGGCGGTGGTGGACCTCAATGTGATGGTTCGTCGAGGCCGTTTTCGATCGCAGGTCGAGCGGCTGTCAAACGCCCGATGGCGCCCCATTGGCGACGTCGCACTCCTGATTGCGCTCGAACCCCTCAGTGTCATCGAGGAGACCAGGTCAGACCACAGGACCACCTTGGGGGTCCTCGACGGACTGATCTGCGCCTTCGCCCCTGCGCCTCCGCCTCCGACGCTTCAGGTCGGCGGCCGCGCTCTCGGCGTGTCGATATCGGCCCTGTGATACTTGGCGAATCCTCGCCTACCGACGACGAGAGGCGATGGCGGCGCGCGTGCGGGCGACAGGCTCCGTGACATAGCTGAAATCGGAAGGACGGAAGGCGCGGAACAGCAGGATCAGCCCGCTGATCGCCAGCCACAGGATTCCCGTGGCGACGGTGATGATCAGAGGGTGGTTGAAGCTTTCGCGCTTGGTGTAGTCCATGATGTGGATCATCCAGAACACGTCCCAGAGCCTCCAGGTTTCGGTGCGTCGCTCCAATACCTCTCCGGTCGCCTCGGAAAGCAGAAGGGTCGTCTTCTCCGGATCGGCGAACTCCACCCGCCACAGCGGCAGCGGCAGTTTGCGCGTTTCGACGTCGCCTTCGGTGATCCTTCGCACGGAGGCGATAGCCTGGGCGCCGCTGAAGTCGGCTGTCGCCAGCGCCGACGCCCGGCCGGCGTCGATGGCGAGGGGCGCGCCTGTTACGGCGTCGATCAACCGGACGCCGGTGGGCGTCGCCGCCTGGTAGACATAGGCTGAGCCCAGCGGTTTCAGGCGAAGACTGGTGATCGGCTGGCCGATCCTCTCGGCCACCTGGCCCAGCGGCAGAACGGCGGCAGGAATGACGACGGCGGCGGGTTCGCGCACCGAGGTCGCGCCCGAGACCTTGTCGGTGTCAAGCAGCGCCATCATCGCCCCGCTGAAGCTCCAGAGGATGAACTGGAGGCCCAGGATGAGGCCGACCCATTTGTGAAGTGTGCGGATCAGGAACATCGGTGCGGCCTCACGCTTTGGCCGGACGCGCGCGGCGCCGACGACGGAAACTGTAGAAGAGAAGCCAGGCCCCGGTGAGAGAGGTGATGAAGGCCATCCAGGTGGTGATGCGCAACAGGATATTGTTCACATTGTCCCGGGTCTCGTAGTCCATGATGTGGAGCATCCAGACGAAGTCGAACGTCCGCCAGAGGTCGTGGCGCTTGGCCATCAGCTCCCCGGTCTGGGGCGAGATGTAGAGGGTCGGCTTCCACGCCCCTTCGTACTGCACGCGCCACAAGGGCGCGGGCCGGCCGCGCAACTCCCCGGGCGCTTCGCTGAGGAGCTCGGCGTCGACGATTTCGCCCTGCTCGGCGAAATGCGCGTCGGCGCGCGCCCGAACGGCGGCCTCGCCCAGCGGCGATAGCTGAGCGCCGGTCTGCGCATCGACCAGTCGAGACCCGCCGGACCCGCCGATGATATAGACCGGGCGCCCCAACTGGGTTTCGAGCCTGACGGTTTCGGCGCCCGCCGCGAGCGCGCTTGGCTCGACCAGCGAAGCGAGGTTCAGCGGCGTGGCCGGGATAGGCCGCACGAGACGGTCGCCGTGGATGATGTCGATATGGACGGCCGTCATGTAGAGGCCGCCCGCCGTCCAGAACACGGCCTGGATGGCCAGCAGAAGGCCGAGCCACTTGTGGGATGTTCTGGCAAGGGCCGGCAATCGCATGGGCGGTCTCTCGATAAGCTTGGTCGCAAAACGCACCCGCCGGGCGGCTGGAAGCCACCCGGCGGTTACAAGACTTAGTTGAAGCGGTAGGTCAGACGGACATAGCCGCGGCGACCCAGGAGATCATAGGTCATCGTGTCGGTGTTGCCGTCGGTCCAGCTCTTGATGAACGGAGCCTTCTTGTCGAACAGGTTATCGACGCCGAAGGCGATATCGGCGCTTTCGCCCAGGCGATAGGCGAACTGGGCGTTGTGATAGAAGACGTTCGGCGAGGTGTAGCCGATGTCCGTCGGGGCGGCGTTGAAGTCGGTCGCCTCCCCGATCATCTGCACCGAATAGGCGCCCGTCCAGCGCGCGTCCGTCACCGAGGCGCTGGCCAGCGAGCGCCAGTGCGGATAGCCGCCGTTGCCACCGCCGATATGGCCGGCGAATTCGATGGGGGCCCCGCCCTGGAACGGCGTGATCGTATACTCGTCCAGATAGGTTGTGTTCCAGTCCAGGCTGACCTGACGGTCCCAGAGGTCAAAGGCGTAGCGCAGCCCGATATCGACGCCCGTCATCTGTTCCTCACCCGCGTTGGAGGGTTGAGCCGACAGATAGTTGACCTCGCCGGTCAGGGTGCTGCGAGTGAAGTTCGTCGGGCCGCAGAACGGATGGCTCAGTCCGACCGAGGCGTAGCAGACCGCCAGGCGGGTCGAGCCGGGGATGGACCGGATCGCATCGGTGATCTTGATATCGAAATAGTCGACGGTCATCGACAGGCCGGACACCTGCGAGGGTTGCCAGACCAAACCGAGGGTCAGGGTTTCCGTGGATTCCGGCTGGAGGGCCGAGTTGCCCCCAACCGTCGTCAGGATAGAGTTGCCCAGCTGGACATAGTTCGCCGGCACGCCCGACGCACGGCAGTTCGCCACCAGGGTCGCGTTGGTGCTGGTGGAATAACGGCTGCACGGATCGGTCGTCGTCAGATTGCCTTCGGCGACGCCGCCGAACAGTTCCGGGACGCTCGGAATCCGGAAGCCCGTTCCGAAGGTCGCCCGGAACCTCAGGTCGTTGATGACCGTCCAGTTAAGGCCCAGCTTGTACGTCGTGTTGTCGCCGAACAGATTGTAGTCCGAGTAGCGAACCGCTGCGTCGAGATCGAGCCGCTGAATGAAGGGCAGGTCCGCAAGCAGGGGCGCAGACAGCTCGAGATAGGCTTCCTTGGCGGTGACGCTGCCCGCGATGGGCGACTGCTGGTTGGTATTGGCGATCCCCAGCACCGTCAGGGCGTCGGGGTTTCGATACCCTTCCTCCTCGCGGTAGACGAGCCCGGCGGCTGCGGCGAGGGGACCGGCAGGAAGTTGCAGGACCGTGCCGGTTACGTCGGCGGTGACGCTGCGCTGTTCGTTGCCGCCGGTGTCGCGTGAGGTGAACAGGATGTAGTTGAGGACCTGAGGACTGATGTCGCCGAAGCCGAGGTAGTCGCCGCAGGGAATGGCCGCGCCGGCGGCGGAACTGCAAACCGCCGTGTTGAGCGTGTTGCGAACCCGCTCCAGGTTGGCGACGTTGGTGCTGCCGTCGACACCGGTGCTACGCCCCCAGTTGGCGGCGACCTCCCAGCTCCAGTCGCCCATGAAGTCGCCCCTTGCCCCGCCCACGAAGCGGTAGGTGTCCGTTTCCTGGAAGAACTGGCGTGGGCCGGGTTCCAGCAGGCGGCGCTGGATCAGGGTGATGTTCTGACCCGTCGGATTGGTAGGGTTCGTGGCGAGGATCGCCAGGTTGCGCAGCGTTCCGGGCGAGGCCACCTGGTTGCTCTTGCGGTGGGTGAAGAAGGCTTCCCCGAACAGGGTGACGTTGTCGGTGAGCCGGTAGTCGGCGAGGAAGGCCGTGCTGAACCGTTCTATCGGCGAGACCGCGTTCAGATAGGGATTTGAGTTGAAGTTGTGCTTGGCGGCGTCATAAGGCTCGTAGAAATTGCCGTTCCCGCCCGGCGTCTGGTTGAAGTTGATCTGCTGACCGTTCGGCAACACGGCGCGCCCGCCGATCGTCGAGGCGCTCGATACGCAGACTAGCTGTCCGCCGACCTCGCCGAGCCCGCAGGCTGCGCGATCGGCTAGATTGACCGCTTCGGTTTGCTGATACGACAGGCCGGCGACGACGCGACCCCGGTCGCTGTGGATCCCCCAGAGCAGGTCTAGAGTGTAATCTTGGCCATCGCCTTCATCAGTGATGCCGTATTTGCCGGAGAGCTTTAGGCCTTCGAAATCGTTGGCCGTGATGATGTTGACCACGCCGGCGACCGCGTCGGCGCCGTAGATCGCCGAGGCGCCGTCCTTCAGGACGTCGATCCGCTGGATGATCGCGGTGGGGATCATGTTGAGGTCCGGCGCGCTGTTGGCGCCGGTGCCGCCGTTGACCACGCGTCGACCATTGATGAGGGTCAGAGTCCGATTGATGCCAAGGCCGCGCAGATTGACTTGGGCCGTGCCGTAGCCGTTGCCGGTCCAATACGCGTTGGTTTGTCCTCCGGCGTTTCCGGCCGAGGCCGGCAAGCGCTGCAGCAGGTTCTCGAGATTGGTGATCCCGGTGTTGGCGATCTGCTCCTCGGTAATCACCGTGGCGGGGCCGACGCCGCTTATGTCCGCCCGTTTGATCCGGGTCCCTGTGACCACGACTTCATCGATATTGGTGGTCGCATCTTGGGCCGAGGCGGCCGCAGCACACAGGGTCGAGGTGATGACCGCACCTGCGAACAAAAGCCTCTTTCTCAGGCGGTTCATCATGGTTCCCCTTGCCGGTTCAGCTCCCGATAGCCGTCCCTGTGCAAACAAAGCTCCGATCCCCAACCCGCCGAGTCAAGACATGTATAGACATATTAAGGGGTCAGATCTTCTCCGCAGCTTGCGAAGATTGCGTACATTGGGGTGGGCTATTGCTAAGAAATGCGCATGCGCGCATGAATAGCAGCGGCATCACCGGGTCCAGGGGCTGGACGTGGCTTTTTCAAGGCAGCCCGACTTCTACGAGCAAAAGCAATGGTGCAACGCAAAAGCCACAGCCATCTTGAATGGCGCTCTGCACATCGCTTTACGCAGCAATCAGCCTGACCCCCCGTAAAAATTTCACTCAGTGCGTCGATTTTTTATAGACGAGATCTGATTGCATCGAGCGCGCACTCGTCTGCCGATCGCAAGTCGCTCACGCTGGCAGCAGAGTGCAAGCCGTATGCGACCGTGCTGATCCTAAATAACGTTCAAATCGCGTGTTCGGCCGAGAGGACGGCGCCTGACTGACCTGTCTTTGCGTGGCGAGGAGGGGAGGAGCCGAGCCAAGTCTGGACGGGGCGGTCGAATCCGTAACGAAACGCGGCCGCAGCGAGAAAGGCGCCGATGAAGCCGACCCACCAGAGCGCCCAGCGGGGTCCTGACGGCAGGGCTCCTTGCCCCAAAGCCTCAAGCAGGCCGAACCAGACGATGCGGGTCACCTCATTGGTGAGGAACATCGAAAAGGACATCAGGGCGAGATGTTCGATCAGGCGCGAGGGCTTGATCACGGGGATGGCCCCGGCCGCCCAAATGATCACCGTCATCAAACCCAGGGACAGCAAACTGAAGGCGCCGAAAGCCTGGAGGACGATGAGCGTGGCGGCGGCCGCGAGGCCGATCGCACCCGAGGTTCGCGGCGCGACATAGACGCGTGAGCCGTAGTAGGCCGCTGCCACACCCAGCAGGAAGAGCGGTAGAGCGCGAACAATGCCAAAGCGCAGCGGCAAACGGTAGATCGGATCGCCCAGCCACATCAAGGCGGCGAGATTGGAGATCATGACGACGATCACCGCGCCGACCAGGACGAGAGCCGGCGGCCAGCGCCAGAGCGCGCGACAGATCCAGGGCAGGAGAAGGTAGCAGCCAATCAGGGCCGAAAGGGTCCAGGTCGGGGCGTTCCAGCCCTGCCCGCCCGGCACGCCATAGGCCTGGACCAAAAACACCTGCGCCGGCAGCTGCGACCAGTCGAACCACTGCGGATTGCTTGGCGAGACGCCGGCCAATGCCGCGCCGCCGACGATGGCGATGAGGATCAGACTGACGACGAGATGGGCCGGGATGACGCGAAGCAGACGCTGGCGGACATAGGCGCCCAGCGACGCCTGCCGGGTAGCCAGCCTGTCGCCGTAGATGCGGGCCAGGACGTAGCCGGAATCGATGATAAAGAAGTCGGTGAGCAGATAACCGCGGTCGAACACCGGATGGAACTGGGGCAGCGGGACCGGCGCCGCCTCGCGAAAATGGTAGAGGATGATCAGCGCCCCGACAATGAAGCGGAGCGCGTCGAGCCATCCGCCGCGCGCGATGCGCGGCGGGGATCGGTTCATGGGCTCATCGGCGACGCGGCGCATGGGCCGACTCTAGACCCGCAGGGGGCAAAGAAAGGTTATCGCCGGAACTCGCTCCGTTTGCGGGCGCGGTGTCCTGATCCAGGCTTATGGGCTTTCACCCTTCCCGTGGCGAACAGCTCAGTGCTGAGCGGTGAGGCATTCGGCGTGATCGCCGAGCACCTCGATCACCCGACATTCCGCAGTCGATCCGTGCGGACAATCGGCCATCCGCGCCACCTCCACCCGCAAGGCCGTCAGTCTCGCGATCTTGTGGTCGATCGCCGCAAGGTGTGAGCGCGCCAGGCTGTCGGCGCTCTCGCACGGACCGCTCGGGTCGCCGGCCAGGGCCAGGAGTTCGCGAATGGGTTCGATCTCGAACCCCAACTCGCGGGCGTGCCGAATAAAGCGCAGCCGCTTGAGGTCGCCTTCCTCGTAGAGCCGCCGGTTGCCGTCGGTGCGCGGCGGCGAGGGCAGAAGTTCGATCTGCTCATAGTAGCGGATCGTGGGAACCTTGATCCCGCAGGCCCTTGAGGCCCCGCCGATCGTCACGCCCTGGCTCATTTTCCGCTTGCTCCTCTAGTCACTAGAGGAATTAGCGTCGCTCTGAGTTCGAGACAAGGAGCAGGTGATGTCAGCGGCAACGATCGAGAGCCGATACCGGGTGACCGGCATGGATTGCGCCGGCTGCGGTCGCAAGATCGACACCGCCATGCGCCGGCTGGCCGGTGTCGAGGACGTGTCCGTCAGCGTGTCGTCGGGCGTTCTCAAGGTCCAGCACGGCGGCGCCGTCGGTGACGACGCGGTCCTGCAACAACTCCGCAACCTTGGTTACGAGGGCGAAGCCGAAAACTCTGTCGCCAAGACTGAGGGCCAAGCCCACGTTCATGGCGCGCCAGGCGATGACGATCGACCCTGGTGGGCGACCGCTAAGGCCCGGTTGACGGCGGCCTGCGGCTTGGCTCTGCTCCTGGCCTACGCTCTCGGCTCGGCCTTCCCGGCAATCGAACGCTATGTGTTTCTGGCCGCCCTGGCGGTCGGCCTGATCCCCGTGGGACGGCGCGCGATCTCGGCGGCGCGCTACGGCACGCCCTTCTCCATCGAAATGCTGATGACGATCGCCGCCGTCGGCGCGGTCTTCATCGGCGCGGAAGAAGAAGCCACAGCTGTCGTCCTGCTGTTCCTGGTTGGCGAGATGCTTGAAGGCGTCGCCGCCGGACGCGCCCGCAAGAGCATCCAGGGCCTGACAGCTCTGGTGCCCAAGACCGCCTTGGTGGAGGTGGACGGGATCACGACGGAAATCCCCGCCGAGACGCTCGTGATCGGGGCGACGATCCTGGTGCGCCCCGGCGACAGGGTCCCGGCCGACGGCGACATCCTCGAAGGCGCGGGCGAAATCGACGAAGCCCCGGTCACGGGCGAGAGTGTGCCCAAACGCAAGGCCGTCGGCGATCCGGTCTTCGCCGGCACGATCAACGGCGGCAGCGTCCTGCGGGTGCGGGTGACGGCCGCCGCCGCCGACAACACCATCGCCCGCGTGGTGAAGCTGGTGGAGGAGGCGCAGGAATCCAAGTCGCCGACCGAACGGTTCATCGACAGGTTCTCGAAGGTCTACACCCCGGCCGTGCTCGTGGTCGGCGCCCTGGTCGCCGTCGTTCCTCCGCTGGTGTTCGGCGGGGTCTGGAGCGACTGGATTTACAAGGGGCTGGCCATTCTCCTGATCGGATGCCCCTGTGCGCTCGTTATATCCACACCGGCCGCCATTGCGGCAGGCCTGTCGTCGGGCGCCCGGCGCGGCCTCCTGATGAAGGGCGGGGCGGTGCTGGAGACGCTCGGCAAGATCACAGCCATTGCCCTGGACAAGACCGGCACCCTCACGGCCGGCAAGCCTGTCGTCACCGACGTCGTTGCGGGAACGCGGGATGAGGCCGCCGTCCTTGCTCTGGCGTCAGCGCTTGAGACGGGATCGAGCCACCCGCTCGCCTTGGCGATCCTTGGTCGCGCGAAAACGGACGGTGTGCAGACGCTACCCGCAAGCGAGACTCAGGCGATTGCTGGCGAAGGTGTTGAAGGCGTCGTCGCCGGGGAGCGCGTCTTCTTGGCTTCCCCACAGGCCGTGTCTAAGCGCGCATCTCTCTCCCCCGAGCAGGATGCGCAGATCGCCGCTTTCAATGCGGAAGGAAAGACCGTGTCCATCATCGTGGTCGACAAGGACATCGCCGGCTTCCTCGCCATGCGCGACGAGGCGCGGCCCGACGCCATGTCGGGTCTCGCCAGCCTGAAGGCGCGCGGCATCAGGCTCGTGATGCTGACGGGCGACAACCGTCGCACGGCCGAGGCTGTCGCGGCTGGTCTAGGCATCGAGGCGCGGGCGGAATTGCTGCCGCAGGACAAGCTTCGTATCGTCAAGGAACTTCAGGCCGAAGGGTTCGTGGTCGCAAAGGTTGGCGACGGCATCAATGATGCCCCTGCGCTGGCCCAGGCCGATGTCGGGATCGCCATGGGCGGCGGCACCGATGTCGCGCTGGAGACGGCCGATGCCGCCGTGCTTCACGGACGCGTCCAGGACATACCCGACATGATCACCCTGTCGAGAAGCGTGATGGGTAACATCCATCAGAACATCACGATCGCCTTGGGGCTGAAAGTCGTCTTCCTGGTCACGACCATTCTCGGGATCACCGGCCTCTGGCCGGCGATCCTCGCCGACACCGGCGCAACCGTGCTGGTCACCGCCAATGCGATGCGGCTGCTGCGCTGGAAACCCAAGAGCTGAGCGAAAGCCGCACATGTCCAGTGGCTAGCTGATGGGTTTGCAGACGGGTTAGCCCTCTCCAGCCATGCCGCCGGGTCGGTCGGCTGTGGCCAGCCCCTCGACCGAGCCGTGGTCGGCGGAGGGCCGTTCTCCTTCGTCGATCATAGCGGAGGGCTTGGCGGTCTTATCTTCGGTCGGGACGGAAGGCGAAGGCTCCGCGACCGGCTCGTCCGCAAGGTCGCGAGGATCGGATCGGTTGGCGTCCTTCGGGTTAGTGGCGTCTGAATCAGGCATGTTGTTCTCGCTTTCCCATCAGGAAGGCCTGTCATCCTGCCTTCGTTCCGGTCGGCGTCCCTGGCTTGCCTAAACCGTCAAGCCAAGGGCGATGAGACACGCCCAGCAAGCCAGGCACGCCAGTCGGGCAGGCAAGCGCTTCATCATGATGAAGGTTGCCCCGCTCCCCAGGGTCAGGACGACAGCGTAGGTGACGACGACGACCGCTCCGAACGGAAAGAGTCGCGCCGCCACGAACAGGCCGGACAGGGCGGACAGCCCCACGCCGACAAAGACCGCAACGATCTCAGCCAGGAGACCCAGCGGCCTTTCAGGGCGCTCCGGCCGGCGTCGCCGACGCGGCGTCTGGCGCACGCTGTAGGACGGCGCGCGACTGCGTATGGTCTTCCCGAACTTCGCCATCACGTGTCCCCGCCCTAGGCGTGAGGCGTGTCGCCATGGCCCGGTCCGGTCTTGTCGCCGTCGGGCCCGAGTTCGATCTGGACCGTCGCGTGCTCGATCCCGTGAACCTCCTCCAGCTTGGTCAACACGGCGAACCGTACCGGCTCGGGTGGTTGGCCTTCAGCGATGACCACATGCACGGACGCATTCACGTCGTCGCTGCTGACGCCCCACAAATGCAGATCATGAACGTCGGTCACACCGGGAACGGTGGCTATGGTGGCGCGGACGGTGGACAGAGAGAGACCTTTAGGCACGCCTTCGAGAAGAATGTGGGTCGTGTTCTTCAACAGGATCCAGGTGCGGGGCAGAACCCACAGCCCGATACCGATCGCGACGATCGGGTCGACCCACGTCCAGCCTGTGAGCATGATGACGATGGCGCCGCCGATGACACCGATCGAGCCCAGCAAATCGGCCCAGACCTCCAGATAGGCGCCCTTGACGTTGAGGCTCGTGTCCGCGCCGCCGGCGAGCAGGCGCATCGACACGAGGTTCACCACCAGCCCGAAGGCGGCGACAATCAGCATCCCCGTCGATCCTACCGGCTCGGGCGAGAACAGGCGGAGAATGCCTTCGTAGAGGACATAGCCCGCGACGAGGAACAACAGCACCGCATTGAAGGTGGCGGCGAGGATTTCGAATCGACGGTAACCAAAGGTGCGCAGGTCGTCGGAGCCGCGTTGGCCGATTTTGATGGCGGCCAGCGCGATGGCGAGCGCGGCGACGTCGGTCATCATGTGCGCGGCATCGGACAGCAGCGCGAGGCTCTTGAACACGACCGCGCCGACCACCTCCGCGACCAGGAAGGTGGTCGTCAGCGTCAGGGCGATGGTCAGCCGTTTACTGCTCGCGGCCGCGCCGTGGGAATGGCCTTCACCCATTGATTTGGTCTCCTTCGGTTCCGGATTGCGTCCAGCGCAAGACCTCCACCGCTTCAAGCGTGACGGGCCCCAGATGTTCCAGGTCCGACAAGGTCTCGACAAAGGCGCGCAGTTTGGCTTCCTCGTCGAGGATCTCGATGACCACGGACTGATCGTCGTCCAGCACATGGCGACGGTGGAGACGAGGGCTATGACCAAAGCCGACGAGGGCCTGTAGTACGGTGGCGCCCGCCACCCCTGCGGCGCGGGCCCGGGTGGTGACGACCTCGAAAACCTTCTGGTCTCCGAAATAGGCGGATTCATCGGTGTAGATTCTGAGAAGTTTGATCGGGCCGGTCATGGGTCTCTCCAAAAAGGACCCGCGTCGCGCCGGGTAGGCGCGACGCGGATCAGATCATTCCGCAGGCGCGGGCGAAAGCCGCTCAGCCGGCGAGCTCTCGGGGGTCGGCTTCTTCTCGCTCAGGCCAAGGATCAGTTTGCTGATCGCGGGCAGGACGAGAAGCGTCAGCAGAGTTGCCGTGATCAACCCACCGATGACGACCATGGCCAGGGGCTTCTGGACCTCGGCTCCCGTCCCGTGGGCGAGCGCCATGGGCACGAAGCCGATGGCCGGGACGAGACCCGTCATGATGACGGGGCGGACCCGCTCCATACAGCCGTCGATGATCGCGCGCGAAAGCTCCATTCCGTCCTCGAGCCGTTGCCGGATGCTGGACATGACGACCAGACCGTTCAGCACGGCGACGCCCGACAGGCAGATGAAGCCCACCGCCGCCGAGACCGAGAAGGCGATGCCGGTGATCGCCAGGGCGAAGACACCGCCCGCCAGTCCGAGCGGCACCGCGGCGAACACCGCGATCGCCCGTCCGAAACTCCCCACGGCCAGGAAGAGGACCGCGAAGATCGCTAGGAAGCAGATCGGCACGACCAGGGCCAGCCGGTCGGAGGCCGCCTTCAGATTCTGGAACTGCCCGCCCCATTCGATCCAGGAGCCGGCGGGCAGGGCGACCGTCTGAACCTTGGGCATCGCCTCGGTGACGAAGGAGCCGACGTCGCGACCGCGGACATTGGCCTGGATGACTACCCGCCGCTTTCCGTTTTCTCGGCTAATCTGGTTCAGACCCTCGGCGAACCGGAACTCGGCGACCTGGCGCAACGGGACGGACGCGCGCGTGCGGCCCTCCTGTTCCGGCAGCATGACGGGCAGGGCGGCTAGGGCGTCCAGGTTGTTGCGACTGATCCCCGGCACGCGGACGACGACATCGAAGCGGCGGTCGCCCTCGAAGAGCTGCCCGGCCTCGCGTCCGCCCATGGCGGCGGCCACCGTATCGGCCACCTCCTGGACGGTGAGGCCGAACCGGGCGATCGCGGCCCGATCGAAGGTGACGTCGAGGGACGGCGCCCCGTCGGTCTGCTCGACCTTGACGTCCGCAGCGCCGGGGGTGGCGGTAAGCTGGGCCGCGATCAGATTGGCCGTGGCCGTCATCTTCTCGAGATCGTCGCCATAGAGTTTGATCGCGACGTCGCCCCGCACCCCGGCGATCAGTTCGTTGAACCGCATCTCGATTGGCTGGCTGAGCTCATAGGCCTGACCGAGCTGGCTGCTCGCCGCCTGTTCGATTCGGCCGAGGACATCTTCCTTGGACTTCACGTCCTTGGGCCATTCCTTCTGATCCTTCAGGATGATGAAGCCATCGGAAATGTTGGGCGGCATCGGGTCGGTGGCCACCTCCGCCGTACCCGTCTTGGAGAACATGACCTCCACCTCGGGCAGTTGCGATATCGCCGTCTCGACGCCCCTTTGCATGCGCACCGATTGTTCGACGGCGGTCGAGGGCACCCGCTGCGAGGCCAGCGCGAGGTTGCGTTCATCGAGGGTCGGGATGAACTCCTGGCCCAGCAGGGTGAAGACGAAGGCGGCGACGCCGAACAGGGTCACCCCCGCAGCGATGAAGGGCCAGGGTCTGGCCACGGACTGGCGCAGGACGGGCTCGTATTTCGCCTTGATCCAGCGAATGATGAAGACGTCTTTCTCCGAGACCTTGTTGCGCATCAGGAGCGCGATCATCGCCGGGATGAAGGTGATGGACAGCAGGAAGGCCGAGACCAGGGCCAGCATCAGGGTAATGGCCATGGGCGAGAAGGTCTTGCCCTCGACGCCCTGGAAGGTCAGCAGCGGGGCGAAGACGAGCAGGATGATGGTCTGGCCGAAGACCGTCGGCTTGATCATCTCCTGGGTGGCAAGGGTGGTCTCCTCGAGCCGCTCGCGCAACGTCAGCAGACGGTTCTCGTGATGTTGCCGGTCCGCCAGTCGTCGCAGACAGTTCTCGATGATGATCACCGAGCCGTCGACGATCAGGCCGAAGTCGAGGGCGCCCAGGCTCATCAGATTGCCGGGAACGCCCATGAAATTCATGCCGATCGCCGTCATGAAGAAGGAGATCGGGATAATCAGGACCGCGATCAGCGCGGCCCGCACATTGCCGAGCAGGAGGAAGAGGGCGACCGCGACGAGCAAGGCGCCTTCCAGCAGGTTGCGCTGAACCGTCGCGACCGTGGCGTTGACGAGTTTGGAGCGGTCGAGCACCGGCGTGACCTTGATCCCGGGCGGGAGAGACCGGGTCGTGAGGTCAAGCTTCTCGCCGACCGCCTTGGCGACGGTGCGGCTGTTCTCGCCGATGAGCATCAGGCTGGTGCCGATGACCACCTCGCGTCCGTTCATCGTGGCGGCTCCGGTCCGCAGGTCGCCGCCGAGGCGAACCGCGGCGACGTCGCGAACGGAGACGGGAACCCCGCCGCGCGTGGCGATGATCGCTTCCTCGATCTGGCTCAGGCTTCGGATCCGTGCGTCGGCCCGCACCAGATAGGCCTCGCCGCCGCGTTCGACGAAGTTCGCCCCTACCGAGAGATTGGCGGCTTCGAGACCTTGCGCCAGTTCGCTGAACGACACGCCATACTGGGCGAGACGCGTGGCGTCGGGCTCGACGACATACTGCTTCTGGAAGCCGCCGATGGTGTCGACGCCGGCGACGCCGTTCACCGTCCGCAATTGCGGCGCGATGATCCAGTCCTGAACCGTCCTCAGATAGGCCGAACGCGAGACGTCGTCGGTCAATCGGTCGCCCTCGGGCGTCAGGAAGGACCCATCCGACTGCCAGCCGGGCTGGCCGTTGCGTACGGTCGCGCCGCGACCGCCGGGGTTGGCGAAGTCGATGGCGTACATGAAGACTTCGCCGAGACCGGTGGTGACCGGTCCGATCTGGGGTTGAACGCCCTCGGGCAGACTGTCCCGGGCCTGGCCAAGCCGCTCGCTGACCTGTTGGCGGGCAAAGTAGAGGTCTACGTTCTCGTTGAAGATCACGGTGACCTGGGAGAAGCCGTTGCGCGACAGGGAGCGCGTCGACTGCAGGCCGGGAATCCCGGCCATGGCGGTCTCAACCGGGAAAGTGACCCGCTTCTCGATCTCCACGGGCGAGAGGGAGGGGTCCTGGGTGTTGATCTGGACTTGCTTGTTGGTGATATCCGGCACGGCGTCGATGGGCAACTTCGTCAGCTGCCAGGCGCCGTAGGCGGAAACGAGCAGTACGAGCGCGATGATCATCCATCGCGCCCGCACCGACAGGGCCATAAGGTTTGCGATCATGACCTATTCGTCCTCGCCCGAGCCCTTGCCGAGCTCGGCCTTCAGCAGGAAGGCGTTGCGCGTCGCGATGGTCTGGCCGGCCGTGAGGCCGGAGGTGACCTGGGTCCGCCCCCCGCTGCGCTGGCCCGTCAGGACCGGGGTGGCGACAAAGCCCGTTGGTGTGCGGATGAAGACGACATCGCGGCCCTCGAAGGACTGGATGGCCTCGTCGGGCACCGAGACGCCGGCGACGCCCTGGCCATCGCGGGTGAAGATCCTGGCGGAGATCGCCTGACCGGGGCGAAGTCCTGTGCTGGCCGACGGCGTCAGAAGGACAGTCGCCGAGCGGCTTTCGGAATCGACGCCCGGCGTGATGGATCGCACGACCGCATCCAGATCGCCTTCGGGAAGGGTGATCCGCGCCCGATCTCCTACCATGATCCGCGCCGAGTCCTGAGCAGAAACAGAGGCCTCGATCTGGACCTCCCGACTGTTGGCGACCCGGAACAGTTCGGTGCCGGCGGTGACGAAGGATCCGAGAACCACTGGAGCGGCAGTCACCCGGCCGCTGATCGGACTGACCACACCCGTGCTGCGCCCATCGCGGGACACGCGTGCGGCGGCCGCTGCGGAGGCGGTCCTTCCGGCCTCAGCCTGGGCCTCGGCCAGTGTGGTCTGGGCGGCTTCAAGATCCTGGCGCGCCGTGATCTTGGCGTCGAACAGTCTCTGCTCGCGCGCCAACCCCTGTCGCGCGGCCGTCAGCCGGGCCGAGGCGGTGGCGCGTTCGGCGGCGATCGCCGAGGCCTCACGGCTCTCGATCAGGGCGACGGTCTGACCCGCTGACACGGCGTCGCCGAGGCGGAGGCTGATCCGGCTGACTACCCCGTCCGCGCGGGCCGCGAGGACGGCCTCCCCCTGGGGCGTGCCGGCGACGGTGCCCTGGGCAAGGATTTCCGCGCTCAGGGAACCATCTTCCACGGGCGCAAGCACGATCCCGGCGGCCTGGATGCGGGCGGCGTCCATGGGTAGGGCGTCGGCGCCATGCGCCGGCGCTTCGGCGGCGGTCGCCTCGACCGGGGCCTCGGCAGGTTTGGAGCCGGCGAATATCATCACACCGGCTCCAGCAATCACGACGGCGGCGACAGCGCCGCCGATCATGAGTCGCGTCTTGGTTTTGGACTGTCTCATTGGGTGGATCCTTGAGTCTCGGTCACGCGGGTCAGGGCGGCGAGCGCCTGAGAGCGTTCCAGTTCAGCGGTGATGAGGTCGGACTGAAGGGTGTTGAGCGCGTCTTCAGCGTCCAGCACATCCAGCAGTGTGAATCGGCCGGCAGCGAAGCCCTCGCGAGCGATACGGACAGCTTCGATGGCTTCAGGCTCGGCCCGGGTTTGGAGGAAGGTCAGGCGTGCCTCGGCGGTGCGGAGCGCCGCTTGGGCGTCTCGGGTCCGACGGATCGCCGCCGCAAGGGCGGCATTGCGTCGAGCTTCGGCGCCTGTACGATCAGCGTTGGCGGCGGCGATATTGCCCTGGTTGCGGTCGAACACCCCGATTGGCATCGAGGCTCCGAAAACCACAGCGGTGTCGTCGGTGCCGCGAAACTGGCGGGCGCCCACGCTTAGCGTGACGTCCGGTCGCGACGAGGCTCGTTCCCGGTTGAATATCGCTACGGACGAAGCGACCTCGGCTTCGGCCAGACGAACGTCAAGCGAATCCGCCGGATCGATAGCGACAACTGGCGCCGCCTCGACGAGCGGAGCTTGAGGTTCAGGCAGATCCTCGACGCCGCCCCATAGAGCGGCCAGCGCACGCTGGGCCTGGGCGTACTCGGCTTCGGCCGCCCGAACGCGACCGACCGCCTCAAGCGCCGCAGTCCGGGCCCGCAGAGCGCGCAGCGGCGGCTCCCGTCCTGCGTCAACCAGTTCGGTTGCAATCGTCTGTAGGTTTTCGGCCCGAACGAACTGGTCGCGCGCGAGATCGACGCGACGACCGTCGGCATACGCCTCGGCATAGGCGATCCGTACATCGTTCAGCAGATCCGCACGGGCGACGGCGAGACGCACACGGGTAGCTTGGGTCTCAGCTTCGGCAGCCCGCTGGCGCGCGGTTCGTTTGCCGCCAAGTTCGAACTTTTGACCAACAGAAAGCGTACTTTCGGTCTGATCCAAACCCCGAAAGCCGCCAGTTCCGGCGAAGTTCTCGACGGCGAGGTCGAGTTCGGGGTTGGGCCTGAACCCGGCTTGTCGGGCACGGCCCTGGGCCGCCATGACGGCGGATTCGGCCGCGGCGAGGATCGGGGAGGAGGCCGAGGCGCGTGACAGCGCCTCGGCCAGGGTGATCGGTTCAGCCCAGGCGCGAGTGGGCGCCGTGAGGCTGAGCGCGGTGGTCAGGGCGACCACAGCGCTGCCGACCGCCCAATGCGGTCGATGGAATTGGAGGGGTGGCATTGATGTATCCCAAGGGTTGCTGACGAGGAGCGCGCACGGGCGCGCGGCTCGTCAGCCCTTGGGGGGGCGCTTCAGTCCGCCGGGAGCGTGTGATGCCAGCGGGGCTGCGCCGAGCGGCAGCTCGGGCGCCCCTATCGCCGTCCGGCCGAGATCGGGGCTGAGCGGCTGAGGGATGGCGACGCCGCCGTGGTGGCAGTGACCGTGAACGCAAAGTCCATGGCCGGTCGGGGCTTTGTCTGTTGGCGATGACGGCGTATCGAAGGACGCTGTGGCATGCGGAGGGGAGAGTTCCGAACCACAGGCCGCTGCGTCAGCCAGGGGAACCAAGACAAACAGGACGGTGACCAGCGCAATGAGCGCCGTTACCAACCAGTGTTTGCGGGAATTCGCGACCATCGGGCTCCATACCACGTTCGCAACAAGGGGCAATCGCCTTATCCTGTCCCTTTGCGCGCACTGGCGGTCTGGACCGGCAGCGTGTGTCCGGCCGGCGGAAGCTCGGGCGAGCGTCGGCGGTTCGGGTCGTGACCACACCAGCGAAGGCGCTATCGTCCCGTCGTATGACAATCCGTGGCCGAAAAGTTTGAAAGGTTGAAGACTGGTCATGGCGTTTCGCGTACTACCCAGCCTGCATCCTCTAGCCACTAGAGGATCGACACTTGTTTTGCCGGCATGACCTCAATCTTGTCATCCGGTTCGCCGAAACTGATCGGTCGGCGCTCCGCCGAAACCGGCGATAAGGTTCCGACCATCTGGTCCTATGAGTGGATCGGCCTGGGGACGGAGCCGTCTCGGACCGCCGACGGCCGCAGGCCTTACGACGCGGCGGTCTACCGGCGGTTTGCCTTCTTCAAACACGCCCGTCTCCTGAACTTCGACCTGGACGCGATCCGCTCGCTGCTCGACCTCAGCGATCAACTCGATCGTCCCTGCGCGGAGTCCATTGTGATTGCGGGACTTCATCTGGTCGAGTTTGAGCTCAAGATGGAACGGCTCAAGCCCTGCACGGAGGCCAAGCACGACTGTCTGTTGTCGGTCGGGACGGCGTAACGTCTTCGTCTGTCAGGGCGGCGACTAAGCGCCGCCCGCGGTTTTGATCCTGCGGTCTCGTCGGTTAAGCTTGGGTCGATTGCCGTTTCTCGACCTTTCGGCGGACTGGGGGGCCACTTCCCGCGAGGTGACCGAACCCCCAATCCCAAGCGTGGACAGACTTGGTCGGAAGCCTCAGCCGCCGTTTTGTCAGCTCCATACCCGGGTCTGGCCGTTGTCCAGTACCAGGAGGCTGACAAGGGCCAAGGCCTGCCTGCCTTCCAGCCGGTGATCCCGCCGACGTCCCCCGAACTGCCAGACCCTTGGCGACAAGGGCCTTGCGGACAAGCCCCTCGAGATCGGCGATGGGCGCCTGGCCTTCAAGGAAATAGGCGCCAACAACAGCCGTGTGGCAGGAGGCGGGAAGAGGCACGCCGTGTCCGGTTCTACGATGCAAAGTGGATGCGGTGAATCACGTCAAGGCCCCATCCCGTCCGGCGCGTATGGTCGATCCAGCCGCTGGGCGTTTTGTAAACGACAAGCCGGGTCGCGTGCGTGCCTGCGTCAGGGATGCGCTGGGGATAACGCCAGCAATTTGCCCGTCAGGATGGTCAGGCGGCCCGCTGTTGTTCTGGCATATGGGGCTCCGATGCGCCCGACCCACCTGCGCCCGATCCGATGGAGACAGGTGCGACACGTCGCCGCCCTGTGACGCGAGGGTTCGCGAACAGCAAGGGCCCGGGAGCGGCAACCCTGTGCGCAGCAGTCCTCACAACGCCGCGCCGCTTCGGATAACAGGTGCGCTCCGCAGGTTCGACCAAGGCCACGAAGGGTTTGCAAGCGTCACCTTGGCGGACGAAGTAACAGATTGCACCGTCTGGCAAATGACAGTAAGCGCCCCAAAATGACCTGGTCGATGGCGACATTGGCGAAACTGATGCTGGCGGTGACCCTGGTCGCCGCCACGTTTTTCGTCGCCCCCATCGCCGAGGCGGCGACCTGCGCGTCTGAGCTTGTTGTCGCCCACGCTGCGGCGGACCCCCACCCGTCAGACGACGAACCGCAAGATCCCGAAACCGAGCACGGAATCTGCGCGCATGGCCACTGCCATCACAACGGGTCGGCCAGAACCGATTCACAAGACGCTGTTCTGGCTCAGCACTACGGCCGGCCAGTTCACGCCTCGCTCCCGCATAAGGTTCGGGCCTCGATATCGCCCGACGGCCTAAAACGACCCCCTAGAGGCTGACACGACCGCCGCGCACTCGCGCCTGTTCTCGTGTCAACTCTCTGGAAAATGAAACATGCCTCCCTCCTATCGCCGGCCGCCGCGTTTCGCGGTGGGCTGCGCGCTGGCCGCTCTTGCGGTTACGCTGGCCAGCCCATCCCAGGCTGACCCGGCCCCGTCGTTCGCCGATCTTCTAGCTCAGCTCGATCAGGCCCCGGCCACCCTCGAAGCCGACGCCTTGTCCGACGCGGCCCAAGCCCAGCTGCGGCAAGCGGGCGTCAGGCCCAATCCGACCGTGGGCCTGACCTCGGAGAACGGCTTCGGCACGCGGGACTTCTCGGGTTACGGCAATGCCGAAACCACGCTGTCGATCACCCAGGACCTGGAGCTCTGGGGGCGGCGCTCGGCGCGGATCGATGTGGCGCGCGCCGAGGCGGGAACTGCGGGACTGCGCCGGAATCTCGCGGTCGTGGACGCGGCAGGCCGGCTGGCCCTGGCTTATGCGACCGCTGAAGCCGCCCAGCGTCGGTTCGACCTGGCGGAGGAGTTTCTTGCCCTCACCCTCGCCGATGCGCGCGCCGCCCTCGTCCTCGTGCAGGAGGGGCGGGAGCCGTTGCTACGCGGCATCCAAGGAGAGAGCGAGGCCGCTGCAGCCCGCGCAAGCCTCGACGAGGCGCAGGCCGAACGGGACGCTGCCTTCGCCCGCCTGACCGCCATCGCTATGTTGCCGACCCCGGTGACCGAGATCGAGGCCAGCCTGCTCGACCGGACGCCCGCCATGGCCATAGTGCCGGTCCTGGCCGCGCCGACCGTCCGCGTCGCTGAAGCGGAGCGCACCTCTGCCGAACGCCGTATCGCAGTCGAGCGAATCCGGGCGCGGCCTGATGTCAGCGCCAGTGTTGGCGTTCGTCGGTTCGAGGCGCAAAATGCGACCGCCCTGACCATCGGCCTAAGCCTGCCGCTGCCGCTGTTTGATCGTAACCGCGGAAATATCGAGGCAGCCCAGGCCCAGTTCCGCGCCGCCGACGCCCGACTGTCGGGTGCGCTACAGGACGCCCAGGCTGACAGGGCCGCCGCCAGAGCCCGTCTCGGGGCTTCGGCCAGTCGGGTCAGTGCTTCCGAGGCCGGGATCGCCTCGGCTGAGGAAGCCTACCGCCTTTCCCGGATCGGGTTCGAGGCGGGGCGTATCTCCCAGCTTGAGCTGCGCCTGACCCGCACAACCCTGATCAACGCCCGAAACGCCGCCGTGGACGCCCGCCTTGCGCGTGTTCGCGCCGAGATCGACCTTGCGCGCCAGGACGGCCGCGCCCCCTTCCAAGGAGCCGAATGATGCGCCAGCGCACTTCCAACAAGACTTTGCTGATCGGCGGCGCCGCTGCGCTCGTCGTGCTCGGCGGCGGCGCTACTTATCTGGCCGTGAACCGACCGGCCCCGCCGGTCGCGGCCGAGGGGGAGGCCGGGCACGCCGAAGCCGAGGGCGAACATGCCGGGGGGGAGGCCGGGCATGCCGAGGGCGGCGAGGCCGCCGAGAGCGCTGTAGAGGGCGTCGTTGAACTGACCGCCGCCCAAGTCGAGGCGGCCGGTATCTCGATTGTTTCAGTGGTCGGCGGAGGCGGCGGCGAGACCCGTCTGTCGGGCCGTGTCGAGCCTATGATCGACGCGCGCGCCGCCGTCGCCGCCGTCGTCGGCGGCCGCGTCGAGCGCGTGCTTGTGGTCCCGGGCCAGACCGTTCGCGCGGGTCAAGCCCTGGCCATACTCGTCAGCGGGGACGCCGCCAGTCTGCGCGCCGACGCCGACGCCGCCCAGGCCAACGCCGTCGCCTCCCAACAGGCCCATGCACGCGAAGAAAGTTTAGCCGAGCAGGGGGTGGTTGCCAAACGTGAGGCCGAGATGGCCCATGCGCAGGCGCTCAGCGCAGAGGCGGCTGCGCGAGCGGCCCGGGCTCGCGCAGCCGCCGCTGGCGGTCCGAACGCCTCGGGGCGGGTCAATGTCTCCAGCCCGATCTCTGGCGTAGTGACTAGCGTCCAGGTCGGACCCGGGGGCTTCGCGGCCCAGGGGGGCGTGATCGCTGAAATCACCAACCCGGCACGGGTCGAGATCGTGTTCAACGCTCCGCCCGCCTTAGCGGCGCTCGTTCGCGCTGGCGCGGCGATGCGGGTTCAAGGCCCCGGAGCCGAATTCGACGCCATCGTCACAGGGGTCGCGGCCGGCGCGGGCGCGGAAAGCGGAGCCACCGTGGTGCGGGCACGACCGACCGGAGCCACCCTTCCGCCAGCAGGATCGGCCCTCTCGGGCTCGATCGTCACAGGACAGGCGACAGGGGGTATGACCGTGCCGACAGAGGCCGTCCAGACGGTGGAGGGAGCCACGGTCGTCTTCGTTCGCACCGCGACCGGCTTCAGAGCCGCCCCTGTTTTGGCGGGACGTCAGGCCAACGGCCGCACCGAGATCCTGCGTGGCCTGTCAGCGTCCGACCGGATCGCCGGCACGAATGCCTTCCTGCTCAAGGCCGAACTGGCCAAGGGCGAAGCCGAGCATGGCCACTAGGACGCACTGATCATGTTCAAAGCTCTCATCGAGACTTCCGTCCGCTTCCGATGGTTCGTCGTCCTTGTTACGGCGCTCGTCGCCGCGCTTGGCCTGTTCGAACTGACGAAGCTCCCGATCGACGCCGTGCCCGACATCACCAACAGGCAGGTTCAGATCACCACCGTCGCGCCTGCGCTGGCGCCCGAACAGATCGAAAGACAGGTCACCTATCCCCTTGAAACGGCCATGGCAGGCATTCCCGGCCTCACCTCGACCCGCTCCCTGAGTCGCAACGGCTTCAGCCAGATCACCGTCATTTTCACCGATCAGACGGACATCTACTTCGCCCGACAGCAGGTCGCTGAACGGATGGCCCAGGCGCGCGAGCGTCTTCCGGAGGGTGTCGAGCCCAACCTGGCGCCGATCACGACAGGGCTTGGCGAGGTTCTGATGTGGACCGTCGATTACAAACCCTTCACGGCGGCCAACATGGCCAAACCCGGGCAACCGGGCTGGCAAGCCGGTGGTGGCTATCTGACGCCCGAAGGTGATCTGCTGACGACGCCGGAACGACGCGCCACCTATCTCCGCACTGTACAGGACTGGATCGTCGCTCCGCAGATGCGGACGGCTCCCGGCCTAGCAGGCGTCGACACCGTCGGTGGCTATGTCAAGGAGTACGCCGTCCGACCTGACGCCTCCCGGCTATCCGGCTACGGTCTCAGCCTAAACGACCTTATCCAGGCGCTGGACCGAGCCAACACTCAAGCCGGCGCCGGCTATGTCCAGCGGGCCGGTGAGGCCCTGACCGTGCGCACCGACGCCCTGGCCTCGACCATCGAGGACCTGGCCCAAGCGCCGGTCGCCAATCGCGGTGGTCTCGTGGTGAGGGTTGCCGATGTTGCGACCGTGGAAATCGGTGAGGCTCCACGGCTGGGCGGGGCAAGCCGCGACGGCCATGAGGCGGTCCTCGGTACGGCGCTGATGATTGCGGGCGGCAACAGCCGCACGGTTGCCCAGGCCGCCGGCGAACGTCTGGAGGAAATCCGCGGCACCCTGCCGTCGGGGATCGAGGCGGTGACGGTTCTAGACCGTAGCGCCCTGGTGAACTCCACAATCGCCACGGTGGCGCGGAACCTGATCGAGGGTGCACTTCTCGTGATCGTGGTTTTGTTCTTGCTGCTCGGTAACATCCGGGCTGCGTCGATCACCGCTTTGATGATCCCGCTCAGCTTCCTGTTCGCCGTCATCGGCATGAACCGGTTCGGCATCAGCGGAAACCTGATGAGCCTGGGGGCCCTCGACTTCGGCCTGATGGTCGACGGGGGAGTGGTGGTGATCGAAAACACCCTGCTGTTGCTGACGCAGCGCCGGGCGTCGCTCGGCCGGATGCTCACCCGCCGCGAACGCTTGGACGTCGCTGTTCAATCCGCGAGACAGATGGTCAAGCCAGCCGCCTTCGGCCAACTGATCATCCTGCTGGTGTTCACCCCGCTGCTGATGCTGGAAGGCGTCGAGGGTAAGACCTTCGTGCCCATGGGGGCGACGGTCATGCTGGCCCTCGTCGGGGCGTTCATCTTCTCGTTTACCTTCGTGCCGGCCATGACAGCGCTCCTCGTGCGCGATCCCAAGACCGTACATGTCGACGAAAGGGGCCACGCTGAGGAGCATGAGACGTTTATCCTGAAATTCGCGCGGCGTTGGATCCAGCCAGCCATCCGGGCGGCGGTCGATCACTCCAGGATCGTCATCGTCGCTGTCGTCGGCGCGCTCGTCGTGGGCGGTTTCGCCTTCACGACATTGGGCCGGGAGTTCATTCCGACCCTGGATGAGGGCGACATCGCCATGCAGGCCCTGCGCGTCCCATCCGCGTCGCTGGAGCAGTCCCTCGCCATGCAGATGGCGCTAGAGCGCGCCATCAAAGCCCAGCCGGAAGTCAAGACTATGTTCTCTCGGACCGGCACTGCGGAGGCGGCGGTGGATCCCATGCCGCCCAACATCTCCGACAGCGTCATCATCCTTAAGGACCGCAAGGAATGGCCCGATCCCAAGCTTGAGAAGGAAGCCTTGCTCGAGCGGTTCGAAAAGGTCGCCGGTACCCAGATCGGCAACAATTTCGAGTTCAGCCAGCCTATCGAACTTCGCTTCAACGAGTTGATCTCCGGGGTGCGAACGGACCTCGCGGTGCTCGTCTACGGTGATGATTTCGACACCCTGCAAAAGGTGGCGGACCAGGTGGCGATCCAACTTCGCGCCACGCCGGGCGCGGCCGACGTCAGGGTCGAACAGGCGTCGGGCCTGCCGACTCTCACGATCAGCGTCGACCGGTTCGCCGCGGCCAACTACGGCCTGTCCGCCGCAGATATCTCCGAGACGGTCTCGGCCGCCATCGGCGGCGCCGAGGCCGGCCGGATTTTCGAGGGTGACCGCCGCTTCGACGTCGTCGTTCGTCTGCCCGCCGACGCCCGCAACGATCCCGCAGCGCTCGCCGCGCTGCCGATAGTATCGTCCACGGGGGTGATCGTGCCCCTGTCTTCGGTGGCCCGGATCCAGACGGCGGAAGGGCCGAACCAGATCAGCCGCAACGACGGCTCGAGGCGGATGGTGGTGCAGGCCAATGTCCGCGGCCGCGATCTCGGCGGCTTCGTCACCGAGGCGCAGGGCAAGGTCGCGGAGATCGCGCTTCCACCGGGTGTTCGTCTCACCTGGGGCGGGCAGTTCGAAAACCTGAAGCGGGCGGAGCAGCGGCTGGGTCTCGTCATTCCGATCGTCTTCGTCCTTATCGGGGTGCTGCTGTTCATGGCCTTGGGCTCGTTTGCGGAGGCCGGTCTGGTGTTCGCCTGTGTCCCCTTGGCACTGATTGGCGGCGTTCTGGCCCTCGTCATGCGGGGCATGCCGTTCTCGGTCTCGGCAGCGGTGGGCTTCATCGCCGTGTCCGGCGTCGCCACCCTGAACGGTCTGGTGCTGATGCAGGCCATTCGCGAACGGCTCCAGGCAGGGCTCGGACCCCGTGAAGCCGCCATCGAAGGCGCTTTCAGCCGCCTCCGGGCGGTGCTGACGACGGCGCTCGTCGCTATCGTCGGCTTCATCCCGATGGCGCTGGCTCACGGCGCCGGCGCCGAGGTGCAGAAGCCTCTCGCCACCGTCGTCATCGGTGGCCTGCTGACCGCCACAGCCCTGACCCTACTGGTGCTGCCGACCTTCGCGGCTCGGGCGGTAAAGCATCGCAAAGACGAGGGGATCGAGGACTGATGACCAAGGACGACTCGGACCGCCGGCAAGGGCGAACCCTGCTGGTGGTCCTCGCGCTCAATGCCGGTCTGGCCGTGGCGCTCGGGATCGGCGGCGTGTCCGCCGATTCCAGCGCATTGCTGGCCAACGCTGTCGATAATGGATCGGACGCGGCCGTTTACCTGTTCAGCTATCTGGCGATCGGCCGAGCCGGATCCTGGAAACGCGGCGCTGCGCGTCTGTCGGGGCTGATGCTGCTGATCTTCGCGGCGGGCGTCCTCTTGGACGCCCTTCGCCGCTTCCTGACCGGAACGGAGCCGGTGGGGCCCACGATGATGGCCCTCGCGGTCGTGGCGGCGGTAATCAATCTCGTCTGTCTGATGCTGATCCGCAGGCAGCCGAGTGGCGACGTCAATATGAAGGCGGCGGAGACCTTCAGCTTCAACGATTTCGCCTCCAACGGCGGCATCCTAGTCGCCGGCGGGCTGGTCCTCTGGCTGGGTCAGGCGTGGCCGGATCTCGTCGTCGGGGTCCTAGTGGCAGCAATCGCGATCAAGGGCGGGCTCGACATCCTGCGGGACGCGGCCCGCGACAAGGCAGGAGAGACGACATGATACCCGTGGATTCTCGCGGCCTCCCGCCGCTGCCACCGCGTCCGCCTGGGGCGCCGAGCCCAGAGCCCCCCCGGCACGACGAGCCAGACCGTCCTGCGATAGATATCCAGGCGGTCCAGCGTCTACGCAAAGTGACGATTCTCGGTGGCGGTCTTCTCCTTGCCGCAACGACCCTGACGGTCACCTTCATCCCGGTGCTCGAACATGCGGTCGAACACGTGGGCCTGATCGCCATCATGGTCTGCATCATCGGGCGCTCCTGGTGTTCGCTCTACATCGGGGGTCGCAAGAAGCAGGAAATCGTATCGTCCGGCCCCTATTCGATCAGCCGAAACCCGCTTTATGTCTTCAGCTTCATCGGCGCCTTCGGCATCGGTTGTCAGACGGGGAGCGTGACCGTGGGTGCGATCTTCGCCCTCGCCGCCTGGATGGTGTTCCGTCTCGTGGTTTCGCGCGAGGAAGCGTTCCTCACGGACGGTTTCGGCGCACCCTACCGATCCTATGTCGCGCGCACGCCGCGGTTCCTACCGGATCCGCGCCTGTGGCGCGACGAGGCGGAACTGACGATCCGGCCCGCCTTCTTTGTCCGGACCGTGCGCGACGGCTTGGTTTTCTTGCTGGCCTTGCCTCTGTTCGAGGCTCTGGAGCGGCTTCAGCATCTCGGACTGGTGCGCGTACTCCTGAGGCTGCCATGACTGCCGGTAGGCTACTTTTGCGAGAGAGATGGTGGTCAACTGGGGCGGCGATTCCGGCGGTCGACACAGTCCTCACGCCGGGCTTCGGCCAGAAAGCCGACCGGGCCACTCCTCGGCGGTCGCCACAGGAAGTGCGCAAGGCCGCGTACACGCAACAAACATCGCCTGCGGAGCCTTCACGGACTGTCTGTCGCGCCGGAGTTCAGCCATGACCAAAACCGTCCAACTCGATCTGCCGCTGCTTCTACCCGACGCGCCGGAGGCGTCGGACGCCTGTGTCGCCCGACTGATCGCGAGCCTCGGGCAAAAGCCGGGCGTGGCTAGGGTCCATGTCGCCGAAGGCGGGACCGACCCTCTGCTCTGCATCCACTATGACCCCGAATACTTGACGCTGGGGCAAGTGCGGCGAACAGCGCAAGCTGCAGGAGCTGAAATCGACGCCAGGTTCGGCCATATCAGCGGTCAGATCGTCGGCGTTCGTCATGTCCGTCAGGCGCGCAGCGTTCAAGCCGCCCTGACGGATCAGCACGGGGTGCTTGAAGCGCGCTTGGACCCGTCGGGCGCGCTGCGGCTCGAGTTTGACAGGACCCGGATCGACCAGGGTCAGATCGAGGCCCTCATCCAGAGCCAAGGACTCGTCTTTGTGGCGGCTGCCAGCGGTTCGCGAGACGCGGGAATGGAAACGAGGGCCGTGGTCGACGGCGAGCCGTCGTTGCGGGGCCACGCGGTCCGGGCCGCCGAGGACCACACCGTCGGGCTGGTCCTCAACCCGACCGAAGCGGCCCCTCCTTCCCATGTCCAGGAAGGTGAGAGCCCCCACGATCACGCCCCAGGGGGAGAGGACACCCATGACCACGCTCACGGCGGGTTCCTGGGGCCGAATACGGAATTGGTCTTCGCCTTCGCTTGCGGAGCCGCCCTGGCTCTGGGCTTCGGCCTCGAAAATCTGGCGAGCGGCCTTCCGGTCTGGGCTTCGATCGCCTGTTACATCGTCGCCTATGGCTTTGGCGGCTTCTTCACTGTCGGCGAGGCGTTCGAGAATCTGCGACGCAAACGGTTCGAGATCGACACCCTGATGCTCGTCGCCGCTGCCGGGGCCGCAGCCCTGGGGGCCTGGGCGGAGGGCGCGCTGCTGCTTTTCCTGTTCAGCATCGGTCATGCGCTCGAGCACTATGCTTTGGGTCGGGCCAAGCGCGCCATCGAAGCGCTCGCCGACCTCGCGCCACGAACTGCCCATGTGAAGCGCGGCGACCAAATCATTGAACTGCCAGTCGACCAGGTCGAGGTTGGCGACACCGTCGTCGTTCGCCCCAACGAACGTCTGCCGGCCGACGGGTTCGTCGTGGCGGGCGTGACCAGTGTCGACCAGGCGCCGGTGACCGGCGAAAGCATGCCGGTCGATAAACAGCCCGTCGCCGACCCTGCGCTGGCCCGAGCCGATCCTTCCCGGCTTGAACCGGCCTCGCTCGTGTTCGCCGGCACGATCAACGGCGCTGGCGCTATCGAGATCGAGACGACCCGCAAATCCAGCGACACCACCCTGGCCAAGGTGGTGAGGATGGTGAGCGAGGCGGAGACGCAAAAGTCACCGACCCAGCGCTTCACCGACCGCTTCGAACGCATCTTCGTTCCGGTGGTCCTGGCCCTAGCCTTCCTGCTCCTGTTCGCCTGGGTCGTGGTCGACGAGCCCTTCCGCGACAGCTTCTATCGCGCCATGGCGGTCCTGGTCGCGGCGAGTCCCTGCGCCCTGGCGATCGCGACGCCCAGCGCCGTCCTCTCAGGCGTGGCCCGAGCTGCGCGAGCCGGTGTTCTGATCAAGGGCGGCGCCCCCCTCGAGAATTTGGGCTCACTCAAGGCCATCGCGTTCGACAAGACCGGCACCCTCACCGAGGGCCGGCCTCGCATCACCGACGTCGTTACGGTCCGGGGGACGCGGCAGGCGGACCTGCTCGCCACGGCCGTCGCCGTTGAACGGCTCAGTGATCATCCGTTGGCTGAAGCCATCGCGCGAGACGGCGCCGAAAGGCTCGGATCGGCGCCGATCGCGACCGCCTCCGATGTGAGAAGCCTGACAGGGCAGGGGGTGACTGCCCTGGTCGAGGGAGAGACGATCTGGATCGGCAAGCCGGAGATGTTCGGAAGGGGCGACGTCGGCGCGCTCAGCGACGAGACGACAGCGGCTGTGGAGCAGCTCCGTCTGCAGGGCCGGACCCTCATGGTGGTTCGCAAAGGTGCACGCGACTTGGGCGTGATCGGCCTTCTGGACACGCCGCGCGCGGCGGCGCGCGGCACGCTGACCGCCCTGCGCAACCTGGGGATCTCGCGCATGATCATGATCTCCGGCGACCACCAGAAGGCCGCCCAAACCATTGCGGGTCAGGTCGGATTGACCGAGGCGTGGGGCGACCTGATGCCGGAGGACAAGGTTGAGGCGATCAAGAAGCTCCGCTTGGAAGGAATGATCGCCATGGTCGGCGACGGCGTCAATGACGCCCCCGCCATGGCTACGGCCACCGTCGGCATCGCCATGGGAGCGGCCGGATCGGACGTGGCCCTAGAGACGGCGGACGTGGCCCTGATGTCCGATGACTTGGCTCAGTTGCCGTTCACCATCGGCCTCAGCCGTCGCACCCGCGGCATCATCCTGCAGAACCTGATCGTCAGCCTGGGTGTCGTAGCCTTCCTGGTTCCCGCCACCATCCTGGGTCTTGGGATCGGCCCGGCGGTCGCACTTCACGAGGGATCCACCCTGCTTGTGGTCATCAACGCCCTGCGCCTGCTAGCCTATCGCGATCCGGCCCAAGCGGGGGCGTCGGACGCCCGGCGGATTTGACTCGAAAATTCCAGAGGACAGAACATTGAAAACCCGTCTTGGCTTAACTTCGCTCGTGGCCCTGCTTATCGCCGCAGCCGCCTTCGGCTTCGGCTGGATTTCCCGCCATCCGGCCGTCGACCTCAAGGCGCCCGCGGCGGTCGACGCCCGGCCCTTGGATCCGCATGCCGGCCATGCCGACGCCCCGACCGACAGCGCGTCGACACGTTCCTATCGGGAGGCAAGCGACCAGATGCACCGCGACATGGCCATCGACTACAGCGGCGACGCGGACCTCGACTTCATGCGCGGGATGATCGCCCACCACCAGGGCGCGATCGCGATGGCCAAGGTCGAGCAAGAGTTCGGCGACGATCCGGATGTGCGGGGCCTGGCCGGGGAAATCATCGCCGCCCAGACGGCCGAGATCGAACGGATGCGAATCTGGCTTGCGCGCCGGGAGACCTCGAAGCCGTCCGCCGGGAAGCCCTGACTTCATGGGCGGCAAACAGTTCACACGCCTGCAGCGCAGTATAAGTTGGAAGGAAGGGCGTTACGGTAAGCGCAGACGCGCCCGGGGCGTCAAGGTCGCGCCGAAACCGCCCACTTTGCTTGAGTATGGCCTGGGCCTGATCTCCAGCATTGTTGCGGTGGCGTTCGTTCTGGCAATGGCCTTCATTCTCCTGGGGTCTTTCCAGGTGCCCATGTACATTAGTTATGGAGCCTTGCTCGCGTTCGTTGGCGCCGGGGGCCTGATCTTGGGGCCACGCGATCGTCTGGGGATAATCGTTGCCGTAGGCCTCACACTGTTCTGGATTGTGGGCGTGATTGGCCTATTTCTGATTCGCCACGAAATACAGCTACATCGTCATGAGCATCGCGATGCGGTCAGCCGCATAGTCGTGCAACCCCGAGCGCGCTGAAACGGGCGTGGAGGCGGCTATCGGTCAGGCGAGATCTTCCGGCCTCACGCGCGGCGAATGGCTGGACGTTCTGCTGGTCACAGCCGGAGCTCAGATCACCTCTATCTATCCAGGCAGGTAGCCCCGGTGTCGTAGGGCCTGTTTTATCCAGCTTTCGATCGCGGTCTTCTACTCACCAACCTCAACAGCTTCGATTCCGGCCTGTACTGCCCCGCACCTCGGGGACCGTCTGACCTAGGCTCAGGCCCCATTCCTGTGATGCGCTCGATCTGAACTAGCCTCTGCAAGGAGACTGAACATAAGCGACCGCGACCGGGTGACTGACGAGCAGATGGCGCGGCTGCAGCCGCACCTTCCAAAGAGCCATGGCAAGCCCAGGGTTGACGATCGGCGCGTGCCGAGCGGGATCTGGAAGCGGTGGAGCGAGGCTGGGGTCTTCATCCGGATGAGGGAGGTGTTATCGGCGCTCAGGCCGAACGGCGCGCCCTCATGATCGACGCGACGTAACTCTAACCAAAGGCGCACCGCACAGCTTCGATCATGGGGTTAAAAAGTCTTTGGCTTGTTTATCGGACGTCCCTAAGGCGGCATGAACACAAGGCTGTATGCTGTGACCGATGCGCACGGACGCCGGATCGGTTTCTTCATGACGGCGGGTTAAGTCCAGTGACTACGCCCGTGCACCAGACCTTCTGGACAGCCTGCCAAAGGCGCACTGGCTGTTGGGCGATCAGGGCTATGACTCGAACTGGTTCAAAGGTGCCTTGCAGGCCAAAGGCATCACGCCCGCATCCACGGAAGTAAGTTGCGAAACGGACCCATCAAATATGACAAGGGTCGATACAAAAACCGAAATCCCATCGAGATTATGTTCGGCGGGCGGAAAAACAGGCGTCGCGTCACCACGACTGATGCCCGACCATCTTCCTCTACGCCATGGCCTTCGCCCCTGACGTGATCTTCTGGCTATGAGTCTTGAGCCGAAGCGGTTGTGAAGAATGTGCCTGTCCAAGCCGTTTCGCCCTTGCCGGAGCCTGGACTCAGACACCTACGATGCTTCGGGCGTGACATAGTTGCAGCGGATTTCAACCAGTTTCATCGCAGCGAGTGCAAATCGCAGATGAGCCGAAAAACAGAGACCAAAACCATTTGGTAGCGGGATGGTAGCGGCGGGAAAATTAGGGTGGGCGATCCCTA
>Ga0155082_142_pt2 | contig 52719 bp, 50 predicted proteins | sample RifCSPhighO2_01_FD_106050 | JGI IMG/M metagenome (GOLD analysis project Ga0155082, IMG submission 106050) | Sphingomonadales bacterium RIFCSPHIGHO2_01_FULL_65_20 | reverse complement strand
ATCTAAAATGCCCATGTTCCTCAACGAAGACCAAACCATGCTGCGCGACAGCGCGCGCGAATTCCTGAAAACCGAAGCCCCGGTCAGCCATATGCGCAAGCTGCGCGACGAGGGCTGCAAGGACGGTTTCCGCCACGCGCTGTGGAAGCAGTTCGGCGAGATGGGCTTTACCGGCATCCTGATCGGTGAAGACGATGGCGGCCTCGGCCTCGGCCATGTCGAGGCGGGCGTGGTGCTCGAAGAGATCGGTCGCAATCTCTCGCCTTCGCCGTTCCTGACCACAGCAGTGGCGGGCGTGTCGGCGCTCAACCATGGCGGCCAGCATCTGAAAGACAAGTTCTTCCCCGGCATCCTCGCGGGTGAGACCGTGCTGGCGCTGGCGATCGACGAGCATGCCAAGCATCGCCCGGCGCAGATCGCGACCAAGGCGGAGAAATCGGGCAACGGCTTCAAGCTCTCGGGCAAGAAGCAGTTCGTCGTGCAGGGCGCGAGCGCCGATGCGCTGATCGTCGCCGCACGCACTGCTGGCGCGCCGGGTGAGACCGATGGCATCACGCTGTTCGTCGTAGACAAGGATTCCGCGAACCTTTCGATCGACAATACCCGGCTGGTCGACAGCTCGATGGCCGCGCATGTCACGCTCGACGGGGTCGAGGTCGATGGCGATGCGGTGATCGGCGATGTCGACAATGGCTGGCAGGTACTTTCCGCGCTGCTCAAGGCGGGCCGTGCGGGTTCTGCCGCCGAACTGGTCGGCGTCGGTTCGGGCGCGATGGATATGACCGTCGATTATCTCAAGCAGCGCAAGCAGTTCGGCCGTCTGATCGGCGAGTTCCAGGCGCTCCAGCACCGCGCAGCGCATCTCTACAGCGAGATGGAAATCGCGCGCGCCGCCGTGCTCAAGGCGCAGCAACTGCTCGACGAGGGCAAGGACAGCGCGGATATCTATGTCTCGGTCGCCAAGGCCAAGGCCGGACGCAGCGCCAATCTCGCGGTGCGCGAAGGCGTGCAGATGCACGGCGGCATCGGCATGACCGACGAGTACGATATCGGCTTCTACATGAAGCGCGACCGAGCGCTCAACGAGTTCATGGGCGATGCGAACTTCCACGCAGGCCGCGTCGCGGAGATTTTTGGGTATTGATCATCCTCTAGCCCGTCCCCTTGAGGGGAGGGGTTGGGGTGGGGCCTTCACGGGTGGCGCAGCTATGCCCCGCCCCCAGCCCCTCCCCTGAAGGGGAGGGGAGTTTTTGCATGGCACTCGATCCCGAAATTTTCGACGCGCTGCTCGAAGGCGTGCGCCGCTTCGTTGCCGAACGGTTGCGCCCGCTTGAGGCGCAGGTGTCAGAGACCGACGAGATTCCCGACGATCTCGTCCAGGACATGCGCGATCTGGGCCTGTTCGGCCTGTCGATCAGCGAGGAATATGGCGGTCTCGGCCTCAACATGGAGGAAGAGGTCCGCATCGCCTTCGAACTCGGGCGCACCTCGCCCGCGATGCGATCGACCTTCGGTACCAATGTCGGCATCGGCAGCCAGGGGCTGGTGATGGACGGCAACGAGGCGCAGAAGGCGAAATATCTGCCGCTGATCGCCAGCGGCGCGATCATCACCTCGTTCGCGCTGACCGAGCCCGATGTCGGATCGGACAGCGGATCGGTGAAGACCCGCGCCGAGCTGGACGGCGATGCCTATGTGCTCAACGGCTCGAAGCGCTACATCACCAATGCCGACAAGGCCGATCTGTTCACGGTGATGGCGCGCACCGGCGGTCCCGGCCCCAAGGGCGTGACCGCCTTTCTGGTGCCGCGCGATCTGCCCGGCCTGTCCGTCGGCAAGCCTGAGCGCAAGATGGGCCAGCAGGGCGCGCATGTCTGCGACGTCAATTTCGACAACGTTCGCGTGCCGGTCGAGAACCGGCTGGGCGCGGAAGGTGACGGCTTCAAGGTCGCGATGCGCGTGCTCGATCGCGGGCGGCTGCACATTTCGGCGGTCTGTGTCGGCGCGGCCGAGCGGCTGATTGCCGACAGCATTGCTTATGCCAAGAACCGCCAGCAGTTCGGCAAGCCGATCGCCGAATTCCAGCTGATCCAGGCGATGATCGCCGACTCGGTGGCCGAGTGCAAGGCGGCCAAGGCGTTGGTGCTGCAGACCGCCAGGGCCAAGGACCGCGGCGAGCGGATCACCGAGGACTGCGCCTGCGCCAAGCTGATCGCATCCGAAATGGTCGGCCGCGTCGCCGACCGCGCGGTCCAGATCTTCGGCGGTGCTGGTTATATCGCTGACTATGGCATCGAACGCTTCTACCGCGATGTCCGCCTGTTCCGCATCTACGAGGGGACCAGCGAGATCCAGCGCACCATCATAGCAAGGGAAGCCTTGCGTTCGGAGGGATGAACATGAGCATTGAAAACCTGTTTTCGGTCAAGGGCAAGGTCGCCCTGGTCACCGGTGGATCGCGCGGCATCGGCAAGATGATCGCGCAGGGGCTGATCGCCGCGGGCGCCAAGGTCTATATCTCGGCGCGCAAGGCCGCCGCCTGTGATGCGACCGCCGAGGAACTGGGGCCGAACTGCATCTCACTGCCCTGCGACGTATCGAGCGTCGAAGGCGCACGCCAGCTCGCCGCGCAGCTGGCCGAGCATGAAAGCCGGCTCGACATCCTCGTCAACAATGCGGGCGCCGCCTGGGGTGCGGAGTTCGAGGATTTCCCGGAAGTGGGCTGGGACAAGGTGATGGACCTCAACGTCAAGTCGCCCTTCTTCCTCACCCAGGCGCTGCATGGCCTGCTGAAAGCGGGCGCGACCGCCGAAACCCCGGCCAAGGTGATCAATATCTCGTCGGTCGACGGGATGCGGGTCAATCCGTGGGAGACGTACAGCTATCAGGCAAGCAAGGCGGCGCTGATCCAGCTGACCAAGCGCATGGCTGTCCGCCTGCTGCGCGACCATATCTATGTCACCGGCATCGGCCCGGGCGCATTCCCCTCGGACATGAACAAGGCCGCGCGCGACTATGGCGACAAGGTGGCCAGCGGCATCCCCAACAAGCGCGTCGGCGACTGGCAGGATATTTCGGGCGCGGTGATCTTCCTTGCCAGCCGCGCGGGCGACTATGTGATCGGCACCACCATCCCGGTCGATGGCGGCATCGTCAATGCCTCGGTGCCGCAGGGCGGCTACGACCCCGAAGGCCATTGATCGATCCGTTCGGACGTAAAATCGCGGCGCGCGCACTGGTTGCGCGCGCCGCTTTCATGCACACTGCCTGGAAATATTCATGGGGAGATGTGTGATGGCCTTGCGCAACCTGGCGATGGCAATCGGCCTGGGCATCGCAATGGTTGCAACCGGTCCGATCGCCGAGGCGCAATCCCGCAAATCCTCGCCCTCGCTTGGCGGGTCGATGAGGGGCCTGCTCGGCAATGCGTCGGACAGCGCGCTCGATCAGCTCGGACAGCCCGGTGCCTTCTATGCCGACGAGGCCGTGCGCATTCTGTTGCCTGGTCCATTGCAGAAGGCGACCAAGCTGCTGCGGCTCACCGACCGGGCGGGGATCACCAACAACCTGGTCAAGTCCTTGAACGATGCCGCAGGCCTCGCCGCGCAGGAGGCCAAGCCGGTCTTCCGTTCGGCCATCGATTCGATTACGCTCGCCGACGGCGTCGGCATCGTCGCGGGTGGCGATACCGCAGGCACGCAATATCTCCGGCGCACCTCGGGCGAAGTGCTGCGCCAGAAGATGCGCCTGCTGGTGAGCAACGCGCTGGGCCGTACCGGCGCCTTCAAGCAACTGGATAGCCTGGGGACCAGCGGAACCGGCGGCGTGCTCGGCGCGCTCGCTGGCGTGGACCTCAGCCGCGATGGGTTGATCGACAGCGTCACCGATCAGGCGATGTCGGGGATCTTCACCTATATCGGTCGCGAAGAGTCCAACTTCCGGAAGAACCCGCTCAAGTCCGGCAAGAAGCTGCTCGACCGAGTGATGTGAGCGGCATCAGGGCGCAGGCGTGTTCATCAGGTCGCGGACATAATCGATCAGCCCGGTCTGGCGCGCGCGGCGCATACGTTCCGAATTGAGAATCTGTCGGACTTTCTCGAAGCAGTTTTCGACATTGTCGTTGATGACGACGAAATCATAGCCATCCCAGTGACTGATCTCGTCCTGTGCACGTGCCATGCGCCCGGCGATCACCTCTTCGCTGTCGGTATTACGGCTGCGCAGCCGCCGGTGCAGCTCTTCCAGCGAGGGTGGAAGGATGAACACGCGCACGACATCGCCCTCGGCGCGCTGGTACAACTGCTGCGTGCCCTGCCAGTCGATGTCGAAGAGGAAATCCTGCCCCTCGCGCAGCCCCTGCTTCACCTGGGCCTTGGGCGTTCCATAATAATGGCCGAAGACCTTGGCCCATTCGAGCAACGCGTTGTCCTCGACCAGCCGGTGGAACTCGGCCTCGTCGATGAAATGATAGTCCTTGCCGTCAATCTCGCCGGGGCGAGGCGGGCGCGTGGTCACCGACACGGACAATGCGATATGCTTGTCCTGTTCGAGCAGCATCCTCGCGATGGTCGATTTGCCCGCACCCGAGGGCGAAGACAGGATGAACAGCAGCCCACGACGGGCAAGCGGCGCTTGGATGACGGTGTTGATCATGGCGGCTCATGGCCAAAGCCGCCGCCAAAGGTCAACCAGTTTGTGCGTTACAATTGGCGCGTCAAGGCTTGGGCGGCTTGGCCTTCTGCTTGCGCTGGTCATAGACCGCCTTGGCAAGCAGCGCACCGCCGACAAGAAGCGCGCCCGGCACCGAGCGCGTGGCGACGCGCGCCGCAATCGCTCCCATGAGTGTGCCGCCAAAAACGGTCGCCGCGACCTGATTGCGCGCCTTGGCTCCGATCATGTTGCGCAGCATCTCGTCATTGGCCGCCGTCGTGATCAGGCGACTCGCACCGTTCCAGGCACCGACGGTCCAATGCGGGCGGGCAGCGGGCGGCGCGGCGGTGACGCCGGTCCCGTCGACCGGTGCCGGTGTGTTGACCACCGGCGTCGTGCTGGCGGGCGTTGCGGGGGCGGACGGGCTGTCGTTCACGGGGTTGGTCATGGCACATCCATAGCTGATTTGGGCTCCGACCTCAAACGCCTGCCGCCGCAGGAGCGTTCCCACAACCAGTCACCGACCGATCATGTCCTGCGGGCGGACATGCGCATCGAACGTGGCTTCATCGACCAGCCCCAGCGCCAGCCCCGCCTGCTTGAGCGTCAGCCCGTGTTCGTGCGCGTGCTTGGCGATCTTGGCGGCATGGTCATAGCCGATGACCGGCGCAAGCGCGGTGACGAGCATCAGCGAGCGATCGACCAATTCGGCAATCCGTGTTTCGTTAGCCTTCATCCCGTCGACGCAGCGCTCGGCAAATCCTTCCATGCCCGTTGCGAGAAGATCGACCGAGCGCAGCACGTTGGCGCCGATCAACGGCTTGAACACGTTGAGCTCCATATGCCCCTGCAGCCCGCCGATAGTAATCGCCTGATGATTGCCCATCACCTGCGCTGCGACCATGGTCAGCATCTCGCACTGGGTGGGGTTGACCTTGCCCGGCATGATCGAGCTGCCCGGCTCGTTGGCGGGAAGCTCGAGCTCGCCCAGGCCCGAGCGCGGGCCCGAACCGAGCAGGCGGATGTCGTTCGCAATCTTGGTCAGCGCCACCGCCAGCGTGTTGAGTGTGCCCGAAAGGTGCACCAGCGGGTCGTTGCTGGCGAGCGCCTCGAAACTGTTCTCCGCCGGATGGAACGGATGGCCGGTGATGTCAGCCATCGCTTCGCACATCTCCTGCGCGAAGCCTCTCGGCGCGTTGAGACCGGTACCAACCGCCGTGCCGCCGATGGCGAGGCGATAGGTACCCGCCACCACCGCCGGTTCGATCCGGCGCCCGCAGCGATAGAGCTGGTTAGCATAGCCGGAAAATTCCTGGCCCAGCGTCAGCGGTGTGGCGTCCTGCAGATGCGTGCGACCGATCTTGACGATAGAATCCCAGGCTGCAGCTTTTTCCGCGAGCGCCGAGGTCAGCCGGTCGAGGGCAGGGCGCAGCTGCGTCTGCACAGCGAGGCTCGCCGCGATATGAATCGCCGTGGGGAAGGCGTCGTTCGACGACTGGCTCTTGTTGACATGATCGTTGGGATGGACCGGGGTCTTGCCGCCGCGTTGGCCGGTCAGCAGCTCGTTCGCCCGGCCCGCGATCACCTCGTTGACGTTCATGTTGCTCTGCGTGCCGCTGCCCGTCTGCCAGATAGTGAGCGGGAACTGGTCGTCGAGCGCGCCGGAGACCACCTCCGCCGCCGCGTTCTCGATCGCATCGGCGAGCTCTGCGGGCAAGCCATGGTTGCGGTTCACGCGCGCCGCTGCCTGCTTGACCACCGCGAGGCCGTGCACGATGCCGATCGGCATGCGCTCGTGCGGCGCGAACTGGAAATTCTCGAGGCTGCGTTGCGTCTGCGCGCCCCAATAGCAGCTCGCCGGTACCGCGATCTCGCCGAGCGAATCGCTTTCGATGCGGGTATCGATGTCTGTCAAAGGCCCAATCCGTGAAAGGCGGCCCTCAAGCCGCTATTTGCGCTTGCCGAAATCCACACTGACGACGTTGGATCCATCGCCATCGCCGCCGGGATGATCATTCTCCGCCGCTTCGTGCGGCTCGGGCGGAGGCGTATCGCCCGAGACCTGGAACTGCAGGCCGAAATCGACCGCCGGGTCGACAAATGCGGTGATCGCACTGAACGGGATGAACAGGTGCGCAGGCACGCGGTTGAAGCTCAGCCCTACCGAGAAGCCGGTCTTCTCGACCTTCAGATCCCAGAATTTCTGCTGCAGGACGATCGTCATCTCGTCCGGAAAGCGCTCGACGAGGTGGCGTGGAATGTCCACGCCGGGCGAGCGGGTCTTGAAGGTGATGTAGAAATGATGGCTGCCGGGCAGACCATTCGATTCGACTTCACCCAGAACGCGGCCGACGACCGCGCGCAGGGCTTCCTGGACGATCTCGTCATAGGGAATCAGGCTGTCGGGCGCATCGTCACTCATGCCCATTTTGTTGGACCGACATTCGATCAGGGTCAAGGCGCTAATGGCTCGCACGACAGGGCGCTGCAACAAGTGGCAAAAATGTTGCGCGTCTCCGCAAGCTGATTATAGGGCGCAGCATGCGCACCGCCCGGATAGAACGCAAGACCCACGAAACCGACATTTTCGTCGAGTTGAACCTCGATGGGACAGGCCAGTTCGACGTGTCGACCGGCATCGGTTTTCTCGATCACATGGTCGAGCAGTTTTCGCGCCATTCGCTGATCGACCTGACCTGCCGGATCAAGGGCGACCTGCATGTCGACCAGCACCACACGACCGAGGATTGCGCGCTCGCGATCGGCCAGGCGCTGACCCAGGCGCTGGGCGACAAGGGCGGCATCGTGCGCTATGGTCATGCCTATTCGCCGATGGACGAAACCTTGAGCCGCGTCGCCGTCGACATCTCGGGCCGCCCGTATTTCGTCTGGAAGGCCGCGTTCACCCAAGCACGGCTGGGCGAGATGGACACCGAGCTGTTCGAGCACTGGTTCCATTCGATCGCGCAGACCGCAGGCCTGACGCTGCATATCGAGCTGCTCTACGGCGCCAACAACCACCATATCTGCGAGAGCATTTACAAGGGTTTTGCCCGCGCGATGCGCGCCGCAGTGGAGATCGACCCGCGCAAGCAGGGCGCCGTGCCTTCGACAAAGGGCATATTGGGTGGCTGATCGCGTCGCGCTGATCGATTATGGCGCGGGCAATCTGCACAGTGTGCACAATGCGCTGAAGGCCGCTGGGGCAGGCAATGTCGCGGTGACCGACGATCCGGCGACCGTGCGCGCGGCCGACCGCATCGTCCTGCCCGGCGTCGGTGCCTTTGCCGCGTGCATGAACGGGCTGTCCGCCATCCCCGGCATGATCGATGCGCTCGAAGACCGGGTGCAGGGCGACAAGGTGCCGTTCCTCGGCATCTGCGTCGGCATGCAGCTGCTCGCCGAGCGCGGGCTGGAGCATGGCACGCATGCAGGGCTCGGCTGGATTGCGGGCGAGGTGCGCGCGATGGACGCGACGCCAGCGATCAAGGTGCCGCACATGGGCTGGAACGACGTAAGGCCTTCCGATCGCGCGCCGCTGATCGTGCCGGGTGAGGCCTATTTCCTGCACAGCTATCATTTCGCCGCCGCCAATGCCGCCGATGTCGCTGCCGTTACCGATCATGGCGGCGCGGTGACCGCCGCCGTCGCGCGCGGCAACATCCTGGGCGTGCAGTTTCATCCGGAAAAGAGCCAGGCCTATGGCCTCGATCTGCTCCGCCGCTTTCTCGACTGGACCGTTTCATGAGCATCATCGTCTTTCCCGCGATCGACCTGAAGGGCGGCCAGGTCGTGCGCCTGGCCGAAGGCGACATGGACCGCGCGACGGTCTATGGCGACGATCCCGCAGCCCAGGCGCAGCTCTTTGCCGAAGCCGGTGCCCAGCATCTGCACGTCGTCGATCTCGACGGGGCCTTTGCCGGCGAGGCGGTGAACCGCAGTGCGGTGGAATCGATCATCAAGAGCTTTCCCGGCTATCTCCAGCTCGGCGGCGGCATTCGCACGCGCGCAGCAGTGGAAGGGTGGTTCGATCTGGGCGTCGCCCGCGTCGTCATCGGCACGGCGGCGCTGACCGATCCCGAATTCGTGCGCGACATGGCCAAGGCCTATGAGGGCGGCATCGTCGTTGCGGTCGATGCGCGCGATGGCATGGTCGCGACCCACGGCTGGGCCGATGTCTCGGACGTGCCGGTGGCCGACATGGCGCGCCGGTTCGAGGACGCGGGCGTTGCCAGCCTGCTGTTCACCGATGTCGGCCGCGACGGGCTGCTCAAGGGCTGCAATATTTACGCCACCGTTGCGCTCGCGCGCACCACCGAGATTCCGGTCATCGCCAGCGGCGGGGTGAAGGGGCTCGACGATATCCATCTGCTCAGCCTGCATGCCGAAGACGGCATCGAAGGTGTCATCACGGGCCGCGCTCTCTATGACGGGCGGCTCGATCTCGCCACCGCGATCGCCATGGCCTCGCGCGGATGAGCGTCCGGGTTCGCGTCATCCCCTGTCTCGACGTCGCCAATGGCCGCGTGGTCAAGGGCGTGAACTTCGTCGACCTGCGCGATGCGGGCGATCCGGTCGAACAGGCGCGCGCTTATGACGCCGCCGGTGCCGACGAACTGTGCTTTCTCGACATTTCCGCGAGCCATGAGGCGCGCGGCACGATCATCGATGTCGTCCGGCGTACCGCCGAGGTCTGCTTCATGCCGGTCACCGTCGGCGGCGGGGTGCGCAGCGCCGAGGATGCGCGCGCGCTGCTGCTTGCTGGTGCCGACAAGGTCGCGGTCAACAGCGCGGCGGTGTCGCGGCCCGAGGTCGTCGCCGACATCGCCGAGCGCTTCGGCAGCCAGTGCATCGTTGCCTCGATCGACGCGCGCCGCCGCGCCGACGGCCAGGGCTGGGAAATCTTCACCCATGGCGGACGCAAGGAAACCGGCATCGACGCGATCGAGCACGCATTGAACCTGACACGGCTCGGGGCAGGCGAGTTGCTCGTCACCTCGATGGACCGCGACGGCACGCGCGACGGCTATGATCTCGAGCTCATCCGCACGATAGCCGACCAGGTCGACATCCCCGTTGTGGCCAGCGGAGGCGTGGGACATATCGGCCATCTGGTCGAAGGCGTGACGAAGGGTCATGCCAGCGCGGTGCTGGCGGCATCGATCTTCCATTTTGGCGAAGCCAGCATCGCCGATGCCCATCGCGCGCTGGCCGAAGCCGGATTGCCTGCGCGATCGCACTGATTTTACAGCTTTTGCAGCCAGCCGGTTGTCGGTGGGCTTGACACTTGCGCCCGTTGCGGGTGGGGCATTAACCAGTGGATGCGCCTGTTTCCGGGCGCTTGCGACATCTGGCAAAGCGCTTGCTTAACCATCAGGCATGAAGTGTCTCGGAATGAAACCCGGCAAAAGTGAAAGGTTGAAGGTCGTGCGCCGCATCGCCGTCATCCTGCCTGGCATGGCCTTGGCCACGCCGCTGGAGGCCGGTCCGCTGAGCCGGATCACGCTCGACGGGCTGACCCGCGCCGAGGGCATCCGCAGCTGGATCGAGATTACCGAGCCGGGCAGCGTCGGGTTGCTGTGCATGGGCATTATCGGCCTGCTGGTCGGGCGCTGGGCGGCCGGTCGCAACCGCAAGGGCCCGCCAAAGCGCTGAGCGCGCTTGACGCACGCCCGCCTCCGTCGCAGAGCGTCGAAATATGGCAGACCCGATCATCGCACGGCTCGAAGCCGTCATCGCAGAGCGCCGCAAGGCCTCGCCCGACAGCAGCTATGTCGCCAAGCTGTCCGTGCGCGGCCGCCCGCGGATCGCTCAGAAGATCGGCGAGGAAGCGGTCGAGGCGGTGATCGCCGCGATCCAGGGCGACGGCAAGGGCGTCGTCAGCGAGAGCGCCGACCTGATCTTCCACTTGCTCGTGCTGCTCGCCGATATGGGTCTGTCCTGGGCCGACGTGCTTGCCGAGCTCGATGCGCGCGAAGGCACGTCCGGCATTGCCGAAAAGCTCTCTCGCCCCAAGGAGTGACCATCATGCCGATCGATCCGACCCAGCCTTATGACGACCAGAACATCTTCGCCAAGATCCTGCGCGGCGAAATTCCCTGCACCAAGGTGCACGAGGATGACCACATCCTCGCCTTCAAGGACATCAACCCGCAGGCGCCGACGCATGTGCTGGTGATCCCCAAGGCCCCGTTTGTCAGCTGGGACGATTTTTCTGCGCGCGGTACCGACGAGCAGATCGCGGCGTTCGTCCGCGGCGTCGGCGAGGTGGCGCGGATGCTCGGCCTGGTCGAGCCGGGTTACCGGCTGCTCGCCAATATCGGGCTCGATGCGCATCAGGAGGTGCCGCACCTGCACGTGCACCTGTTCGCCGGAAAGCCGCTCGGTCCGATGCTGATGCGCGGCTGACATCGCCTCTTCTCAAGCCTGTGCCATGGGTCTAATCTGGCTCAAGCGGGCGTGAGGGAGGATCAAGATGCTGCGATCTCTGGCCGTGCTGTGCGCCGCCTGGTGCATGACCGCACCCGCCCTGGCCCAAACCAGTGTTCCATGCGAGACGATGCTCGGTGACCTGTGGGGTGAGACGGAGCCGCAAGCCGGTACTGCCACCGTGGACGGCACCACATTGCGCAGCCCGGCGGAGCTGGCCAAGGCAGTCGGCAAGGGCGCGATCGTTCAGGGCGGCAAGTTCGCCGGTTGGGATTTTCGTCGGCTCTCACTCACCAACGCGTGCTTTGTCGAGGCTGACCTGCAGCGCAGCCAATGGGATGACGCGCGCGCGCCTGGCATTGGCTTCATCAAGTCCAACCTGACAGGTGCCTCGCTCGCCGGCATCAAGGCTCCCGGCATCCTGCTTCGCGACGCCAATCTTTCCGATGTCCAGGCGACCAAGGCCGATTTCAGCGGTGGGAAGCTGGAGGGAGGCTGGTTCGAAGGGAGCATCGATGGCCTGAACCTTGATGGCGCGAACCTTTCCCGCTTCGATTTTTCGTGCGGCATCACGCTGTCTGATGGTTGCCCGCTTTATGGCAGCGACAAGCTGATGTCGGCGCGTGGAGCCAACCTCACGCGGGCGAAGCTCAGCAGCTTTCATCGCTACGGGCTGAGGGATATCGCGCTGGAAGATGCCATGCTCGATCGGACCGAGATATCGCCGGCGCAGCTCGCAAGCCTGAAGGGCCTGGTGATCAGTCACCCTCTCGTGCTCGTAGGAGGTGACAACCGGCTGGAGCTGACAGCTGCAGAGGCACAATCCCTGACGGACGATATCGCCATGGCCGACCCGGCAGTGCGTGATCCGTCCTTTGACTGCAGCAAGGCAACCAGTGTTGCCGAAAGGACGATCTGCCTGCCCGACAATCGCGATCTGGCCGATGCCGACCGGCTGCTCGCGCGCACTTTTGCCGAAGCGCGAAAGGCGAACCCGGGCATTGTCGCAGAACAGCGGCAATGGCTCAAGCAGCGCGACGGCTGCATGAGCGAGGAGTTTCCTTCGGACTGCCTGCGCAATGCCTATGCCAAGCGGCAGGGGCAATTGCTGGGAGCGCTGGGCGAGGGCAACTGGCTCAAGCCCGGCGAGGCAGCGCTGTTCATCGATGACGAACTGCCGGTCAGCGAGGCGATGCGGCGGTCACAGCTGTTCGCGCGGCTGGCACCGCTGCTGGCACAGGCATCGATGGGCTATGCCTATGTCGAGCGGCAGGTCGACGGTCGTTATGACGCGAACGGGGAGTCGATCGGGGCCAATGCGCATACCTGCACCCTGGGCGCGAGCGGGCTGAACCTTGATCCGTTGACCGGCTGGTACAGCGTTCGAGACAGCGAGAGCAACCGCCAGGTTCGGGTGGTACAGATCGACGGCGACTGGCTGCGCGTGTTCGCGGATGGCCATCCCTATGGAGAGGACGCCGAAGGCTCGGCCGATTATGCCAGCTGCGGTGCGCGCGCGGCGTTCGGCCCCATGCGGCGTATCGCGCTGCCTGCGGATATCCTCAAAACCTATGCCGAGCGGGCCGCGAGCGGGCAATGACCGGCCCGCGATGCGACAGATGGGTTACAACCCGGTTGCCACCGCGTGAAAAGCCGCTAATCCTGTGCGCCACAGGGGGATAACCCCGGGACGCAACCGGCTGGCTACAGGCCCGCCAAGGGTGGGAAATCAAGAACATCATGAAATTTGCGCGTGTCAAACCGCTGGACGCCATTCTGGCGACAGCCAAGAAGAAGTCGCTGCATCCGACCCTGGGTTGGTTTCAGCTGACCCTGTTCGGCATCGGCTGCGTGATCGGCACCGGTATTTTCGTGCTGACCTCGGCCGGCGCCCAGAAGGCGGGTCCCGGCCTGATGCTGGCCTTTGCGATTGCGGGCCTGATCTGCATCGTCGCGGCGCTCTGCTATGCCGAAATTGCCGCGATGATCCCCGTCGCAGGCTCCGCCTATACCTATACCTATTCGGTCATGGGCGAACTGCTCGCCTGGACGGTCGGATGGGCCCTTGTCCTCGAATATGCGGTCGCGGCGAGCGCGGTGTCGGTCGGGTGGTCCGGCTATTTCACCGGAACCATATTGAACGAGTTCTTCGGCATAACGCTGCCGACCTATCTCACCGCAGGCCCGCTCTGGCTGGGCGGTGCACCGGGTGGCTTCGTCAACCTGCCCGCGATCGTCATCGCATTGCTGGTGACATGGCTGCTGATGATCGGCACCAGTGAATCGGCCAAGGTCAACGCCGTGCTGGTTGCGATCAAGGTGACCGCGCTGACCGCGTTCATCGTGCTGACCGTTCCCAAGACCGACATGGCGAACTTGAACCCGTTCCTGCCCGCCGGCGTTTTCGGTGGTTTCGGATCGGGCATCGGTGCAGTGGGCGCCGCTGCGACCATCTTCTTCGCCTATGTCGGCTTCGATGCAGTTTCCACCGCAGCCGAGGAAACCAAGAACCCGCAACGCAACGTTCCGATCGGCCTGATCGGCAGCCTGGGTTTCTGCACCATTTTCTACATTCTCGTCGCCGCCGGTGCCGTCGGCACCATCGGTGGTCAGCCGATCCTCGGACCCAATGGCATTCCGTTCCCCGCAGGTTCGGAAGAGCTCGCACGCCAGTGCGCGCTGCCGCAATATGCCGACATGCTGGTCTGCTCGAACGAGGCGCTGGCGCACGTGCTGCGCGAGATCGGCTTCGGCGCGGTCGGCAACATGCTGGGCATCGCCGCATTCGTGGCGCTGCCTTCGGTGATCCTGATCCTGCTGTTCGGCCAGACGCGCATCTTCTTCGTGATGGCGCGTGACGGCCTGCTGCCCGAAGGCCTTTCGAAGATCCACCCCAAGTGGAAGACGCCCTATGTGGTGACCGCCATTACCGGCGGCATCGTCGCCTTTGCAGCGGCCTTCCTGCCGGTCGGCCAGCTCGCCGATATCGCCAATGCCGGGACGCTCTATGCGTTCATGATGGTGGCGATCGCGGTGATGATGCTGCGCAAGACCGATCCGAACCGCGAGCGCCTGTTCCGCACGCCGATGCTCTGGCTGGTCGGACCTGCTACGATCGCAGGCTGTATCTTCCTGTTCCTCAACCTGCCGTTCGAGGCGATGATCGTGCTGCCCGCCTGGGGTGCGATCGGCATGGTGATCTATTACCTCTATGGCTACAAGGCGAGCCATCTGGGCAAGGGCATCGTCGAGGTGCCCGAGGATGATCCGGGCGTCGTCTCGCATTGATGCAAACGAAAACCCCGGCGTGACCCGCCGGGGTTTTTCTTTGGGCTCGGACGTGCAGCCTTACATCGGCGATTTGGGGCAGGTCCCCGGGCGGCGGAACAGCCTGCCTTTTTCCGCCCACAGGATCACGACCAGCGCCGCGACGCCGCAGCTGAAAAAGCCCAGGGCCATGGGCAGCGTCGTGCCGTCGAAGGCCTGGCCGACAAGCGCGCCGATGCCAGCGCCGAGCACGGTGCGAAATGCCATCTGGAACGACGAGGCCGCTCCCGCCATCGCGCCGAAGGGCTCCATGGCGATGGAGCTGAAATTCGCGCCGATGAAACCGACCATCGCCATGTTGAGCGCGACGATCACCAGAAACAGAGCCATCGGCTCTCCCGGCAACTTGGCGGCGGCAATCTGCAGCAGCGACAGGACGAGAAATGCCATCAGTGCCGAATGCGACACCCGCCGCGCGCCGAAACGCTCGACGATGCGGCTGTTGAAGAAGTTCGATACCGCCATCGCGCCTGCGACTGCGGCAAAGGCATAGGGGAAGATGGCTTCGGCATCGAACACGTCGGCAAAGACCTGTTGCGAACTGTTGAGAAAGCCGAACATGGCCCCCACCAGCAGACCGGCACCGGCAACATAGCCAAAGCCCTGGCGGTTGAAGATCACCTGGAACCAGGTGCTGCCGATCGTGTCGAGCCGGATGGGGATGACATTTTCGGGACGCAGCGTCTCGGGCAGGCGCAACCAGACCCAGACGCCCACTGCAGTGCCCATCGCCGACAGCAGGATGAAGATGAACTGCCATTGCGCGAAATAGAGGATCAGCTGTCCGACGGTCGGCGCGAGCACCGGCACCGCCATGAACACGATGAAGATGATCGACATGAAGCTGGCCATCCGGTCGCCCGAGAAGATGTCGCGGATGACCGATACCACCAGCACGCCCATGGCTGCAGCTGCAAAGCCCTGGGCAAAGCGCAGCAGAAGCAATGTCTGGAAATCGGGCGCAAAGGCACAGGCCCCGCCGAAAATGACGTAGAAGACCAAGGAGCCGAGCAGCACCGGCTTGCGGCCGACCTGGTCGCCAATCGGGCCGTAGAACAGCGATCCGATGCCCATGCCCATCAGATAGCTGCTGATCACGAACTGCCGGTCATTGGCGCTCGCGACATCGAAGGCAGCGCCCAGCGCGGGAAAGGCCGGGAGGATCGAATCGATCGCCAGCGCATTGAGCGCCATCAGCGCCGCCATCATCGCCACCAGTTCGCGCGTGCCCATCGGGAAGGAGCCGGTTTCGGTAGATGGTGCAGGAGTGGCCATGTCCAGGGTCTTTTCATTGTGCATTGCACCATAATGGGCTTCGGGACGATGATTGCCAACCGCGCGAGCGATTTCTATTTTGCCTCAACCCATGGAAGGCCCCGCCGATCCCCCTTTGCGAAAGATCATCCATATCGACATGGATGCCTTTTTCGCGAGCGTGGAGCAGCGCGACAATCCGGCGCTGCGCGGGCTTCCCGTGGCGGTGGGTGGCTCGTCGCGGCGCGGGGTGGTGGCAGCGGCCAGCTATGAGGCAAGGGCCTTTGGCGTGCGATCGGCCATGCCATCGGTGACCGCACAGCGACGATGCCCGGACCTGATATTCGTCAAGCCGCGCTTCGATGTCTATCAATCCGTCTCGCGCCAGATCCGCGATATCTTCGCGAAGCACACCGATCAGATCGAACCGCTCTCACTCGACGAGGCCTATCTCGACGTCACCGCGAACAAGCAGGCGATCGCTTCGGCCACCCATATTGCCGAGATGATCCGCGCCGACATTGCCCGGGAGACCGGGCTCACCGCGAGCGCCGGCGTGTCGTACAACAAGTTCATCGCCAAGCTCGCGAGTGACCAGAACAAGCCCGACGGCCTGTGCGTCATCCGCCCCGAACAGGGGCCGGGCTTCGTCGCCGCATTGCCGGTCAAGCGCTTCCACGGGGTCGGCCCGCGAACCGCCGAGAAAATGGCGGCGCTGGGCATCGTCACCGGCGCGGACCTGGCGGCCAAGTCGGAACAATGGCTGCTTCAGCATTTCGGCAGCTGGGGCAGCTATCTGCACGGCGCGGCGCGCGGGATTGACAATCGCCCGGTGCGTCCTGACCGTATCCGCAAGTCGATCGGCGGCGAACGGACCTATGGCGAGGATATCTGGACCGAAGATGGTTTGCGCGCCGCGCTCGAGAATGTCGCCGATATCGTCTGGGAGCGGGTCGAGCGCGCTGAGGGGCAGGGCAGGACGGTTACGCTCAAGGCAAGGTTCGCCGATTTCCACACCATCACACGCGCGCGCACGCTCACGCAGCCGGTCGAGGGCAGGGCCATGTTCGGGCAGATCGGTCAGGCGCTGATCGACCAGATCCTGCCGTTGCACAATGGCGTGCGCCTTCTGGGACTCACCCTATCGGGCCTGTCGCGCGCGGGAGACGAGGATCCGCAGGATGAGCGCCAGCCCGAACTCCCCTTCGTCTGATCACCATTCGTCCGAGGGGGGCAGCCCATCACGTATCTCGATGACCCTGCGCCGCGAAGCATCGGTCAGAGCATCTGGCAGCGCATCGAGCGGGAAGAACCGGGCTTCGAGCAATTCGCCGGCATCGGGCATCGGGTCGTCGCGGGTTTCGCCGACAATGACGGTGATATGATCGGGGAAGCCTTCGCTGTTCGAGATGAAATCGCCGTGCACATACACGTTGTCGAGACGGCATCCGGTCTCCTCAAACGCCTCGCGGATCCCCGCTGCCAGAACCGTCTCCTTCCGCCCGACGCCGCCGCCTGGCAGCATGAACCGGTCGGTGGCGAAATAGCTGTGCCGGATCAGCAGAACCTCGCGGCCCCGCAGCACCACCGCCTTGACGCCGCGCGTCTTGATCTGGAACACACGCCGCAAGAACAGCCGCACCCGGTGCGCGACGATATAGGCGATACGGAGCGGGGTCATGCCGCCGCTCCGAACCTCAAACGTCCAGATTGGCGACGTTCAGCGCATTTTCCTGGATGAAATCGCGGCGCGGCTCGACGACATCGCCCATCAGCTGGGTGAACACCTCGTCCGTCACATCGGCATCCTCGACCTTCACCTGCAGCAGCGAACGGTGGTTGGGGTCGAGCGTGGTTTCCCACAGCTGCTCGGCATTCATCTCACCCAGGCCCTTGTAGCGCTGCACCGCCAGTCCCTTGCGCCCCGCGGCCAGAATGGCGTCGAGCAGTGCGGACGGGCGGTTGATGACGAGGCCGGTGGCGACCACCGCTTCTTCGGCATCGTCCTCGCCCGTCTCGGCGATCGAAGCTGCGGCCGAGCTGGCCTTTACCAGGCGGCTCGGGTTCAGATAGACATCCGCGAACTCGCCCGCCACGCGGTGCAGCTTGCGCGCCTCGGCGCTGTTAAGGAAGGCGAGATCGACGACATGATGGTCGGTCACGCCGCGCCAGAAGCGTTGCAGGTGATAGCCGCCCTCAGCCGAAATCTCGCCCTGCCAGCGCGCTTCGGGATCGGCGCCGCCCATCCACTGCGCGGCTTTCTCGACCGCTGCCTGGCGGTCGCCCTGCGGCATGTCCGGCGTCAGCGCGCCGGCCAGCGCCAGCCCCTCGACGATCAGCGGATCGTAGCGCCGCGGGATATAGGTCATCAGGCTCTTCATCCGGCGGGCATGCTCGATCAGCTCGCGCAGGTCCTCGCCGCCGCGCGCGCCACCAATGGTTTCGAGCACCCGGCCCTGAAGCCCCGCATCGACCAGATACTGGTCGAGCGCGTCATTGTCCTTCAGGTACACCTCGCTCTTGCCCTTGCTCACCTTGTAGAGCGGCGGCTGCGCGATGTACAAATGCCCGGCACGGATGATCTCCGGGATCTGCCGATGGAAGAAGGTCAGCAGCAGCGTGCGGATATGCGCGCCGTCGACGTCTGCGTCGGTCATGATGACGATCTTGTGATAGCGCAGCTTCTCGAGGTTGAAATCGTCGCGGATGCCGGTGCCCATCGCCTGGATCAGCGTGCCGACCTCCTTGGACGAGATGATCCGGTCGAAGCGCGCGCGCTCGACGTTCAGGATCTTGCCGCGCAGCGGAAGGATCGCCTGATAATGGCGGTCGCGGCCCTGCTTGGCCGATCCGCCTGCCGAGTCACCCTCGACGAGGAACAGTTCGGACTTGGCAGGATCGCGCTCCTGACAGTCGGCGAGCTTGCCGGGCAACGAGGCGATGTCCATCGCGCCCTTGCGCCGCGTCAGCTCGCGCGCCTTGCGCGCGGCTTCGCGTGCGGCGGCGGCATCGATGATCTTGGCGACGATCGCCTTGGCGTGCGCCGGGTTCTCCTCGAGCCATTCGGCCATCTTGTCGGCCATCAGGCTCTCGAGCGGCTGGCGCACCTCGGAGCTGACCAGCTTGTCCTTGGTCTGCGAGCTGAACTTGGGATCGGGCAGCTTGACCGAGACGATCGCGGTCAGACCCTCGCGCATGTCATCGCCGGTGAGCGAGACCTTTTCCTTCTTCAGCAGCCCCGACTTTTCCGCATAGCCATTGAGCGTACGGGTCAGCGCCGCGCGGAACGCGGCCAAGTGCGTGCCGCCGTCGCGCTGCGGGATGTTGTTGGTAAAGCACAGGACATTTTCGTAATAGCTGTCATTCCATTCGAGCGCGACGTCGATGGTGACATCGTCGCGCGAGCCCGAAATCGCGATCGGATCGGGCATCAGCGGCTGCTTGTTGCGGTCGAGCCATTTCACGAACGCGGCGATGCCACCTTCGTAATAGAGGTCATGCTCCTTGGCCTCGGCATGGCGTTCGTCGCGCAGCACGATGCGCACGCCCGAGTTCAGGAACGCCAGCTCGCGATAGCGATGCTCGAGCTTCTCGAAATCATATTCCTGCACGTTCTTGAACGTGTCGCCAGAGAACAGGAAGGTGACCTGCGTGCCCTTCTTACCGTCGGGGGCAGGGCCCATCACCGCGAGCGGGGCTTCGGCATCGCCGTGGCGGAAGCGCATCCAGTGTTCCTGCCCGTCGCGCCAGATGCGCAGTTCGAGCCATTCGGACAGCGCGTTGACGACGCTGACGCCCACGCCGTGCAGACCGCCCGAAACCTTGTACGCATTGTCGTCGCTGGTATTCTCGAACTTTCCGCCCGCGTGCAGCTGGGTCATGATGACCTCGGCCGCCGAAATGCCCTCTTCGGGATGGATGCCGGTGGGGATGCCGCGGCCGTTATCCTCGACCGTGACCGAATTATCGGGGTTGAGCGTGATCAGCACGCGGTCGCAATGCCCGGCCAGTGCCTCGTCAATGGCATTGTCGGACACTTCGAACACCATGTGGTGCAGGCCCGAACCATCGTCGGTATCCCCGATATACATGCCGGGGCGCTTGCGTACGGCGTCGAGGCCCTTGAGAACCTTGATCGAGTCTGCGCCATAGCTGTTGGTGTTGGCGGGGTTCTGGTTGTTTTCGGTGGGGGTATTGCTGGTATCTGTCATGAATTTGCCATAGCCGCGCGCCCGCCGAAACCCAAGCATTACCGGTCGGTTTTGCACATATTTTCGATCATGCCCAGGCATGCATCTTTCCCGCATCCATGGGCTCGCCGCAGCTTGCTTGAATGCGGACTGCGAAGGCTTTAGCAAGAGACCATGAAAGCTGCCCTGCTGCCCCTCGCCATCGCCCTGACGCTTGCCGGTTGCGCCGATCCGGAGCCTGCGCAGAAGCGCGCTCCCGGCGGCGTGCAAGCGGGCGAGCGGCTCGATGCAGCCGAGCCCAGCCCGACCGCGCGCGCGGTCAATATCGGTGAGGGCGGAACGCGGTTCGCGGCTTGTCAGGGGCGGGGACGCGTCGGCAACCTGCGCGGCGGCAAGCTGGCAGTGCGCGATGCACCGTTCGACGACGCCAAGCAGATCGGCGAACTGACCGAAGACGCGCATGTGTTCATCTGCACCCGCAGCCTCGACCAGCAATGGCTGGGCGTGGTGGTGGCGAGCGAGGATGGGATGAAGCCTGTCGCGGCTACTCCGGCGCCTGCGGTGGGCAGCGAGCCGAGCAAAGTTGCGCCCACCACGCCGGCACCCGGCGTCGATTGCGGCGTCACCACTCCGGTGCGCGGCAAGCGCCCCTATGCCGGCCCGTGCCAGAGCGGCTGGGTGGAGAGCACCTTTGTCGCGGTGGTCGCGCGCTGAGCGCTTGACGCTTCCGATAGCCTCTTTCCTCTCGCGCAGGCTCTGGGCATAGTCCCGGACGACAGACGCCCTATGGCGCGCATGGAGAGGAATTCGCATGGATATTCGCGCGGAGCTTGAACAGGAATTCGGCAACTGGCCCGGCATCATCGCCGCCTGGGGCAGGGAGCGCCCCGATGCTCCCGCGCTCGATGACGGCCAGCGGCAGATCAACTGGGGAGCGCTTTCCGATCAGGTCGACCGCATCGCCGCGCAGCTGCTCGCCGACGGACTCCAGCGCGGTCAGGCGGTCGCGATCCTCGGCACGACCTCGGTCGCCTATGCACTCGCCTATTTGGGTGCGATCCGTGCAGGGGGTTGCGCCGCGCCGCTCACCACCAGTGCGACGCCGCGCCAGCTCGCCAACATGCTGGCGGATTCGGGGGCGATCCATCTGTTCATCGACCGCGAGAAGCGTGCCGAGCTGACCGCCAGTGGCGTCGATCTGGGCAGTGCGCACCACATCATGCTCGACGCGGCGGACGGCGATGCGCCCGCCATGGACAGCTGGATGGCTGCGGCGGGCAGCACTCCCGACATAGCGCCGCCCGAGCCGGGCGATCCGTTCAACATTATCTATTCGAGCGGCACCACCGGCACGCCCAAGGGCATCGTCCATTCGCATGCCATGCGCTGGCGGCAATCGGTCGCGGGCTTCCAATCAATCTACAGCGAGGACGCGCGCGCGATCCTCTCCACCCCGCTCTATTCGAACACGACGCTGGCCGTGTTCCTGCCGACGATGGTGCATGGCGGGCTCGCCCGGCTGATGGGCAAGTTCGATGTCGGCCAGTGGCTCAAGGCGGCCGAGGCGATGCGCGCGACGCACACGATGCTGGTGCCGGTGCAATATCAGCGGCTGCTCTCGGACCCCGCCTTCGATGCGCATGATCTCTCCTCGATGCAGATCAAGTTCTGCACCAGCGCCCCGTTCAGTGCCGAGCTGAAGGCCGAGGCGCTGCGCCGCTTCCCCGGCGGGCTGGTCGAGATCTACGGCATGACCGAAGGCGGCGTCGTCTGCATGCTCCAGGCGCACAATTTTCCCGACAAGCTCCATACCGTGGGCCAGCCGGTCAAGGGCCACGAGATCAAGGTCATCGACGAGAACGGTAACGAACTTCCCCCCGGCTCCAAGGGCGAGATGGTGGGCCGATCGCCGACGATGATGAGCGGTTACAAGAACCAGCCCGACAAGACGCGCGAGATGGAATGGCGCGATGCCGACGGGAATCTCTGGTTCAAGATGGGCGATATCGGCATCATGGACGAGGACGGGTTCGTCCAGATCGTCGGCCGCGCCAAGGACATGATCATCTCTGGCGGGTTCAACATCTATCCCAAGGATCTCGAAGAGGTGCTGATGCAGCAGCCGGGCGTGGCCGATGCGGCGGTGGTCGGCATGCCGTCGGAGCGCTGGGGCGAGACGCCAGTCGGCTTCGTCGTCGCCGCGCCGGGATATGCGCTCGACCTCGGCATCCTGCTCTCGGAGGTGAATGCGGAACTCGGCAAGACCCAGCGCTTGAGCGCGCTCTACCCGATCGACGAACTCCCGCGTAGCCATATCGGCAAGATCCTCAAGACCGACCTGCGCGCGATGCTGGCGGAGGGCGTATAGCATTTCACGCGAAGCCGCGAAGGCGCGAAGAAGGGCGCTCGCCACTGGACTCGTCGGCACGTCCCAACTATCGGCTCATCCATGACCATCGCCCATGACGAATCCGTGCTGATTGTCGATTTCGGCAGCCAGGTGACGCAGCTGATCGCCCGCCGGGTGCGCGAGGCGGGGGTGTATAGCGAGATCGCCCCGTTCAGCAGCGCCGAAGCCGCGTTCCACCGGATGAAGCCCAAGGGCATCATCCTCTCGGGTGGCCCCGCATCGGTAACCGAGGAGGGCAGCCCGCGCGCACCGGACGCGATCCTCAATTCGGGCCTGCCGATCCTGGGCATCTGCTATGGCCAGCAGACCCTGACCCAGCAGCTCGGCGGCACGGTCGAGGGCGGCGGTGAGAAGGGCGGCGAATTCGGCCGAGCGTTCATCGAGATTACCGACCGCTGCCGGCTGTTCGATGGCCTGTGGAAGGAAGGCGAGGCGCATCAGGTGTGGATGAGCCATGGCGACAAGGTCACCGCGCTCGCGCCCGGCTTCCGCTCCGTCGCTTCCTCGCCCGGCGCACCCTATGCGGTCATCGCCGATGACGAGCGCTGTTTCTACGCGATGCAGTTCCACCCCGAAGTCGTGCACACACCCGATGGCGGCAAGCTTATCGCCAATTTCGTGCGCCATGTCTGCGGCTGTCGCGGCGACTGGTCGATGGCCGAGTTCAAGGCCGCCAAGATCGCGGAGATCCGCGCGCAGGTCGGCAGCTCGCGCGTGATCTGCGGGCTTTCGGGCGGCGTCGACAGTGCGGTGGCGGCGGTGCTGATCCACGAGGCGATCGGCGACCAGCTGACCTGCGTGTTCGTCGACCACGGCCTGATGCGCATGGGCGAGGCCGACCAGGTAGTGAGCCTGTTCAAGGGCCATTACAACATCCCGCTGGTGCATGTGCAGGCCGAGGCGTTGTTCCTGGGCGGGCTGGCGGGCGTCACCGACCCCGAACAGAAGCGCAAGTTCATCGGCAAGACCTTTATCGACGTGTTCGAGAGCGAGGCGCGCAAGATCGGCGGGGCCGAATTCCTGGCGCAGGGCACGCTCTATCCCGATGTGATCGAGAGCGTCTCGTTCACCGGCGGGCCTTCGGTCACGATCAAGAGCCATCACAATGTCGGCGGTCTCCCCGAGCGGATGAACATGAAGCTGGTCGAACCCTTGCGCGAGCTGTTCAAGGACGAGGTGCGCGCGCTGGGCCGCGAACTCGGGCTGCCGGACGTGTTCGTCGGCCGCCACCCGTTCCCGGGACCAGGCCTTGCGATCCGTATCCCCGGCGAAGTGACGCGCGAGCGCTGCGACATCCTGCGCAAGGCCGATGCGATCTATCTCGACGAGATCCGCAATGCCGGGCTGTACGACGCGATCTGGCAGGCCTTTGCCGTGCTGCTGCCGGTCAAGACCGTGGGCGTGATGGGCGACGGACGCACCTATGACAGCGTCTGCGCGCTGCGTGCGGTCACTAGCACCGACGGCATGACGGCGGATATCTATCCTTTCGACGCCAGCTTCCTGCAGCGCACCGCGACCCGGATCATCAACGAGGTCAAGGGCATCAACCGCGTGGTCTATGACTATACGTCAAAGCCGCCCGGCACGATCGAGTGGGAATGAGCCTCAGCGCAGCCGCTTGACGAAAAGCCCACCATTTTCGCGCCTTTCGGTGACGAACTGAGGCGAGGCTTCGAACATGTCGAGCAGTCGCGCAAAGCCGTGGTTTCGGACGTCGAAGCTGGACCGATTGCCCGCCAGCTTGCCCACCTCGCTGAGCGAGGCGAAGCCGCGCTCGTCGCGCTTGCTCGCCTGATAGGCATCGATCAGCAGCTTGATCACCTCATCATCGATGGCGCTGCCACCTGCGGAAGGCTTCGGCTCGTGTTTTGGCGCGGCCTTGGATGACGTAGCGATTTCCGCTTTCTTTTCGGCGCTCTGGACCTTGATCAGCGCGCCCACATCGATGAAGCGGGTGCATGCCTGCTTGAACGCCTCGGGCGTCTTTTCACCGCCAAAGCCATAGACCGGCAGCCCGTCCTGCCGGATTCGCTGTGCCAGCGGCATGAAGTCGCTGTCCGAACTCATGATGCCGAAGCCGTCGACCCGGCCCCGGAACAGCAGGTCCATCGCATCGATGGTCATCTTCATGTCGGTGGCGTTCTTGCCCTTGGTCAGGTCGAACTGCTGCTGTGGCTCGATGCCGAACTTGTGGACGATATCCGCCCAGCCTTTCAGCGCGGGCTTGCGCCAATTCGCATAGGCGCGGCGGATGTTCACCGTACCCAGCTCGGCCAGCACGGTCAGCACCGGGTCGATGCCGGCCGGGCTTGCATTGTCGGCATCGATCAGCAGGGCGATATTAGGGGGTGTTTCTTTTGCCATGGCAGACGGTGGCCGCTGCCGCGCTCAAATGCAACGGGTCATGGAACCAGCCATTGGCCGTGCCAGCTGCCATCCGGTTGCAGGCGGAAGATCGCGCGGCGGTGGCCTGTATGCGCGAGGTGGAGGAACTCGATCGTTTCGATCCTCGCCAGCAGCACCGCGAAATTGGCGCGGCCGGGGGCGACTTCGGCGTCGTTCTCGGGCTTGCGGCCTTCTATGTCGGCGGGCAGGCCCGATACCGGGATATCCGAAAGCGTGCCCGGCGCAGGATCGGCGAGATAGCAGCGGCGGGCGAACAGCGTCGCGTCGTTCCAGGCCTTGTCCGCCGTTTCGCCGTCCGTCTCGATCCGGCCCGTGCCAGAGAGGCGGAACTGGCGCTTGGCAGCAGGATCGTAGGCGAGCACCGAGATCGGCGCGCCATCGCCAAGCTCATCGACCTTGGCGGCTCTGGAGTCGGTGTGGAAGCGCAGCGTAGCCGTCGCCGGATCGAACGCGCGCAGCACCATCACGCGCTGGCTGGGCGTGCCATCGGCGCGGACGGTGCCGATCACCGGCGTGTGCATCGCGCTGCGGCGATCCTTGCTCGCGCGCCCGAGACGGCGGAAGATGTCGGCGCGCACCTCGTCCAGATCGTCGATCACCTCATCCAGCGGATTCATCGCGGCACCCCTTTTTCTTGCGAGAAGCCGATCTAGTCTGTGCCCAAGCTTTTACCAGTGGAAGTGCGCTTGGCCCTGCGCTAAAGCGCGCAGCATGAACGAGATCACGCCCATCGAGACGCCCGAAGGCCGACCGGCCCGTGTCCGCAAGCCCGACTGGATCCGGGTGAAAGCCCCGACCAGCAAGGGGTTCAACGAGACGCGCAAGCTGATGCGCGACCTCAATCTCAACACCGTGTGCGAAGAGGCGGCCTGCCCGAATATCGGCGAGTGCTGGACCAAGAAGCACGCAACGGTGATGATCCTGGGCGATGTCTGCACGCGGGCCTGCGCGTTTTGCAACGTCAAGACGGGCATGCCGCGCAAGGTCGATGCCAGCGAACCACAGCATGTTGCCGATGCCGCAGCTTCGATGGGGCTCGAGCATATCGTCATCACCTCGGTCGATCGCGACGACCTGGCCGATGGCGGCGCGAGCCAGTTCGTCAAGGTGATCGAGGCGCTGCGCCGGACGACGCCGAGCACAACGATCGAGATCCTCACCCCCGATTTCCGCAACAAGCACGAGGCGGCGGTCGAAGCGATCGTCGCGGCGCGGCCCGATGTGTACAACCACAATCTGGAAACCGTGCCCCGGCTATATCCCACCATCCGTCCCGGTGCGCGCTATTATGCCTCGCTGCGCCTGCTCGAGATGGTCAAGCGGCTCGACCCGTCGATCTTCACCAAGTCCGGCATCATGCTGGGCCTGGGCGAGGAACGGCTAGAGGTGCACCAGGTGATGGACGACATGCGCTCGGCCGATGTCGATTTCCTCACCATGGGCCAGTATCTGCAGCCGACGCCGCGCCATGCCAAGGTGATCGATTTCGTCACGCCCAAGGCGTTCGATGCCTATGCCGCGATCGCGCGCGCCAAGGGCTTCCTGCAGGTCGCATCGAGCCCGCTCACCCGCTCCAGCTATCATGCCGGCGAGGATTTCGCAGAGATGCGCGCTGCGCGAGAGGCGAAACTGGCGAAGCAGGCGGCGCGCTGAGGCGATCATGCCCTCGCACCGCGAAACCCGTCATCTGCCCTTCCGGCCCGACCAGATGTACGATCTGGTCGCGGATGTGGCGCGCTATGCCGAGTTTCTGCCCTGGGTGATCGCGACCCGCGTCAAGTCGGACAGTCCGCACGAGATGGTCGCGGACATGGTCGTCGGCTTCAAGCAGCTGCGTGAGAAGTTCACCTCGCGCGTGCGCAAGGTGCCGGGTGAAAAGATCGAGGTCGAATATCTCGACGGGCCGCTCAAGAATCTTGAAAATGTCTGGCAGTTCGCCAGCGACGGGCAGGGCGGCTGCACCGTCGATTTCTATGTCTCGTTCAACTTCAAGAACCGGTTGTTCGAATCGCTCGCCGGGCAGTATTTCGACCGCGCCTTCCGCAAGATGGTGAGCGCGTTCGAGACGCGCGCGGCCGAGCTTTACGGCAGCAGCAGTTCCAGCGCGACCATAGCCGCCTCCTGACGGATTTCGGAGCGGCTGAGCGAGGGATCGAAATTCTTCTGCTCGGCGCTGATGTCATTCTCGTTCTGGCCGCGCAGCGCGCAGGCGAAGACCACCGTTCCCACCGGTTTGCTCTCCGACCCGCCGCCGGGACCTGCAATGCCGGTGATCGCGACCGCGACATCGGCATCCGAATGCTTCAGCGCGCCGCGCGCCATGCCCCAGGCGACCGCGACCGAGACCGCACCGAACGTGTCGATCAGTTCGGCGCTGACGCCCAGCGACTCGATCTTGGCCTCGTTCGAATAGGTGACGAAGCCGCGCTCGAGCACCTCGGAGCTGCCCGGAATTTCGGTGATCGCCGCACAGACCAGCCCGCCGGTGCAGCTTTCGGCGAGCACGACCTTGCGGCCCGCAGCGGCGTTTTCGGCGACGACGCGCGCGGCGAGCTCGGTGAGCGAGGGCGGGAACAGGCCGGTCATTGGTTCGGACCTTCGCAGATCGTGAAGGGGTTGGACTTGGCCTGACCGGGCTTCTTGTCGTTCTCCCCCAGCTTCAGGAAGGCGACGAGGAGCTTGCCGACATTTTCCGGCGGGAGCGGTTCGAGCGCCGAATAGAATTCGTCGATCGTGCCGCAATCCTCGGGCTTGATCTCCTGCTCCACCAGCGCGCTGATCGTCGCCAGCAACAGCGGACGCACGACATCGGGGCTGGTGCCCTCGGGCAGCGGCAGTTCGAAGGCCGAGAGGAAGGCACGCCCCGCCTGCGGCCAGGCCCGGTCGGCAGCGGGCCGATAGACCTGAGTGATCCGGGTCGATGCATTGCGCAGCGCCGATCGCACGGGCAGGTGCGGCGCGCAGGCCTTTTGCGCGCTGGTGAGCGCGTCGGGTAGCGCGCTGATGGCCACCGATTGCGCCTCGGCCGGGGTCAGGCACTTGGCCGCCTGCGCGGCATGCGCGGTCTGGCTGGCAAGTGTGCCGACGACCGCAAGCGCGGTCAGACTGGGCATCATGCGGCGAAGCAAGCGGGTCATGCGCTGGCATCCTGTGCTGAAGGAGAAGGGAAGGGGGCGAGGACGGTGGCGACCGCCTGGGCGGCGATACCCTCGCCGCGCCCGGTAAAGCCGAGGCGCTCGGTGGTGGTCGCCTTGACCCCGACCTGATCGGGATGGAGCTGCAGAATATCGGCAATGCGCTGCTGGATCGCCCGCTTGTGCGGACCTATCTTGGGCGCCTCGCAGATGATCGTGAGGTCGATATTGGCGATCTCGGCGCCTCTGCAGCGCACCAGCGAGGCGGCGTGCGCGAGGAAGCGTGCCGAGTCCGCACCGCGCCATTGCGGATCGCTCGGCGGGAAATGCTCGCCGATATCACCCAATGCCATCGCGCCAAGCAGCGCATCGGTAATGGCGTGCAGCGCGACATCGGCATCGCTGTGCCCGACCAGCCCGCGATCATGCTCGATCCGGATCCCGCCAAGCCAGAGCTCCTCACCCGCGGCCAAGCGATGCACGTCATAGCCAAGGCCCGTGCGCGGCATGGTGGCAGTGCGCGGAGTATCCATCGCGAAATCCTCAGCAAAGGTGATTTTCTTCAGCGCTTCATCGCCCTCGGCCAGCGCCACGTCCAGCCCAGCCGCGCGCGCGATCTGGCTGTCATCGGTGGCCAGCGCACCTTGGGGCCAGGCGAGATGCGCCGCAAGGATCGCATCGAAATGAAAGGCCTGCGGGGTCTGAATGCGCCACAGACCCGCGCGATCGACCGCAGCCTGCATCAACCCGGCGTCGCCGCGCGCAAGGCTGTCGACCACGGGCAGCACGGGCACCGCGCCGGGTTGCATGTCCAGCGCCCAGTCGAGCCGGTCAAGCACCGCCGACGCCAGGTGCGGGCGCGCGGCATCATGGATGAACACCCGGTCGCTGCCGCCCTGCGCCGCGATTGCCAGCAATCCCGCGCGTACGGAATCGCTCCGCTCCGCACCGCCAGTAACGAAGCTGACATCAGCTAGCCCTGCCAGCGCCGCCTCGGCCTGCGCCTGCTGCCCTTCGCCGATCACCACCATGATGGCGCATTCGCGCGGCCAGCCGACAAAGGCCTCGACGCTGTGCCGTAGCAGCGGCTTGCCCTGATGCAGCGCATATTGCTTGGGAATATCGCCCCCGGCGCGCAGCCCCTTGCCCGCCGCGACGATTAGCGCGGTGCGGCGAAGGCCTGGCTGGCCCGCAAGGGACGGTGCATCGTTCATCGGGCAGGGCGCATAGACCAAGTGCCGCTTGCTCGCCAGCGGCTTTGCGATTATGTGCGCTGCCTAAATATTAGGCATCATATCCCCATGACCCAAGAACCTCTTCTCAAGCCGATCCAGATCGGCCCGCTCCAGATCGACGAGCCGGTGCTGCTCGCGCCAATGACCGGCGTGACCGACATGCCCTTCCGCACGCTGGTGCGCCGCTATGGCTCGGGGCTCAATGTCACCGAGATGATCGCCAGCCAGGCGATGATCCGCGAGACGCGCCAGTCGCTGCAAAAGGCCGCCTGGCATCCGGTCGAAGAGCCGGTATCGATGCAGCTTGCCGGCTGCGGGCCATATGAAATGGCTGAGGCGGCGAAACTCAACGAGGACCGCGGTGCGGCAATCATCGACATCAACATGGGCTGCCCGGTCAAGAAGGTGGTCAATGGAGATGCCGGATCGGCACTGATGCGTGACCTGCCGCTCGCGGCGAAGCTGATCGAGGCGACGGTCAATGCGGTCAAGGTGCCGGTAACGGTCAAGATGCGCATGGGCTGGTGTCATGACAGTCTCAACGCCCCCGAACTCGCGCGCATCGCCGAGGATCTGGGCGCGAAGATGATCACCGTGCACGGTCGTACCCGCAACCAGATGTACAAGGGCAGCGCCGACTGGGCGTTCGTCGCGAAGGTGAAGGCGGCGGTGAAGCTGCCCGTGATCGTCAATGGCGATATCTGCAGCATCGACGATGCCCGCAAGGCGCTCGAGCTGAGCGGTGCAGACGGTGTGATGATCGGTCGGGGCGCCTATGGCAAGCCGTGGCTGCTCGGCCAGGTGATGCACGCGCTGCGCACCGGCGAGACGCTGCCCGATCCCGATCTGGACGAACAATATGGCGTGATCGTCGAGCATTATCACGCGATGCTCGATCACTACGGGGCCGAGACGGGCGTCAAGATGGCGCGCAAGCATCTCGGCTGGTACACCAAGGGCCTGCCCGGCTCGGCGGACCTGCGCAACAAGATGAACACGCTCGACAATCCCGATCAGGTTCTCGCCATGCTGGGCGAATTCTACCGCCCCTGGCTGCGCCGCGCCGCCGCCTGATGGAGCAGCATTCCGGTCTGGCGCCGGACGCCGCCGCGCAGCTGCAGAGCCTGCCGATGGCGGTGGTGATGCTGCACGCGGACCGGACGATCGCAGCAGCCAATGCGGCGGCGGAAAACATGCTCGAGCAGAGCGCGCGCCGTCTGGTCGGGCGACCGCTGTCCGAATTCCTGCAATTCGACGATGCCCGGATCGGGGCGGCGCTCAACCAGCCGGACACCAATCTGGCGGCGCACGGCATGCGCGTGCATATCGGCCGCACCAGCACGCGCAAGGTCGATATCTCGCTGAGCCCGGTGGGGCAGGGCGAGGGCTGGCAGCTGCTGGTGCTGAGTGAATCGGGTGCGGGATCGCCGCTGTTCGACAGTGAGGCGGGCACAGAAGGCTTTGCGGTGCGCGGGCCCGACATTCTGGCGCACGAGATCAAGAACCCGCTCGCCGCGATCAAGGGCGCGGCGCAATTGATCGAGCGCCAGCTCGACGGGGCAGGGCGCAGACTCTCGGGCCTGATCACGGCGGAGGTCGACCGCATCGCGTTGCTGATCGACCAGATGCAGTCGCTCACTCGCCGCACCGCCGCGCCGATGAAGCCGTGCAATATCTACGAACCGCTCGGCCGGGTGCGCGAGATCGTCGAGACCGCGCATCCCGATACGGTGCGCTTTATCGAGCGGTTCGATCCCTCGATCCCGCCCGTGCTCGCCGATGCCGACAATCTGGTGCAGATCCTGCTCAACCTCATCACCAACGCGCGCGAGGCGATGGAGGGGCAGCCGGACGCCTGCATCACGCTCACCACCAAGTTCGTCAGCGGCGTGCGGCTGCGGCTTTCGCGCGACGACCGCTATATCCGGCTGCCCGTCGAGATCCGCGTGACCGACAATGGCCCGGGCATCGATACCGACATTGCCGAGGATATCTTCTCGCCCTTCGTCACCACCAAGAAGACCGGGCAGGGGCTGGGCCTCGCGCTGGTCCAGAAGCTGGTGCGCGACATGAACGGGCGGATCGTGCACGACCGGGATTCCGCTGCGGGGCTCACCCATTTCCGCCTGTTCCTGCCGCTGGCACCGCAAGAGGGCTGACGCATATGGCCAAATCGATTCTGCTGGTCGAGGACGACCGCGCGATCAGCCAGGTGATCATGGCCGCGCTCGAGGCCGAGGGGTGCAGCGTCGACCATTGCACGTCGATCGCGCGGCGCAACGCGCTGGTGGCGAGCAAGCGCTACGCCGCGATCCTCACCGATGTGATGCTCGAGGATGGCGACGGGATCGCGACCTTGGGCAGCGTGCTCGAACGCCAACCCGACACGCCGGTCATCGTGCTTTCGGCGCAGAATACCCTCGACACCGCCGTTCGCGCGAGCGAGGCAGGGGCGTACGAGTATTTCCCCAAGCCGTTCGATCTCGACGAACTGATCCGCGCCGTCCTCCAGGCGATCGCGCGCAGCGGCGACGTGTCGGGCAATGCCGATGCCGACCCCGCCGATAGCGGGCTGCCGCTGGTCGGGCGCAGCGCGCCGATGCAGAACGTATACCGCATGATCACGCGCGTGCTGCGCAACGACTTGTCGGTGCTGATCCTGGGCGAATCCGGCACCGGCAAGGAACTGGTGGCCGAGGCGATCCACCAGCTCGGCCATCGCAAGCAGGGCCCGTTCGTCGCTGTGAATATGGCCGCGATTCCGGCCGAACTCATCGAATCCGAGCTGTTCGGGCATGAAAAGGGCGCGTTTACCGGTGCGGTGGCTCAGTCGATCGGCAAGTTCGAACAGGCGCATGGCGGGACATTGTTCCTTGACGAGATAGGCGACATGCCAATGCAGGCGCAGACGCGGTTGCTGCGCACGCTGCAGACCGGACGCATCACACGGGTCGGTGGCCATCGCGAGATCGAGCTCGACGTCCGCTTCGTCGCAGCCACCAACAAGCCGTTCGGCCCGCTGATCGAGGCCGGGCTGTTCCGCGAGGACCTCTATTACCGGATCAACGTGGTGCCGATCGACCTGCCGCCGCTGCGCGACCGGCTGAGCGACATTCCCGCGCTGGTCGACCATTTTCTGGCGCTGGCGGTGCAGGAGGGGCTGCCTAGGCGGAGCTTCGACGATAGCGCCATCGCCGCAATGCAGCGGCGCAACTGGCGCGGCAACGTCCGCGAGCTGCGCAATCTGGTCTTCCGTGCGGTGATCATGAGCCGCGACGACCTGATCACCGCCGATGCGCTGGGCAGCATCTTCGACGAGCCAGCGCTCGGCACCGGCGAGACGCGCCGCGAGGAGAGCGATTTCGAACAGGCGGTGAGCCGCTTCCTGCTGACCGAACGCCCGGAGAACGGCGCCGTCTATGACAAGGCGCTCGCGGCCTTCGAGATTCCGCTGCTTCAGGCGATCATGCGGCGTTGCGACGGCAATCAGGTCAAGGCTGCGGCGGTGCTGGGCATCAACCGCAACACGCTGCGCAAGAAACTGGTAGAGCACGGCATGGCGAACGGCGAGCTGCGCTGAAACGGTTGCCAAATGCGGTGATATCCGCCGCATGCGCTGAAACCTCTTGTATTCCGGCAACGCAACTGTTGTAAACTGAACACTATGCCCGCGTCTGCCGCACAGCTTCCCAACAGAAAGAGTCGCCTGACCCGCCGGTTCGCGGTGATGATGCGCCGAGGCAGCCTGTTTCCCGCGCTCGAGATCGGCTGCGTGCTGTTGCTGATCGGGATGCTCGGCCTGTCCTGGTGGCTGGTGAGCAGCTATCAGGGCCGCGAGGCGATGGTGCCCGCACCGGTCACCGCGACGTTGCTGGTCGCCAATCTGGTGCCGGCCATGGCGTTGCTCGCGCTGATCGGACGGCGTGTCGCGATCAGCCGTGCCAATGCCAGCGGAGAGCAGGGCACCGGCCAGCTCCATGTCCGCTTCGTCGCCCTGTTCTCGCTGATCTCGTCAATCCCGATGCTGCTGGTCGTCGTGATCACCTCGCTGCTGTTCCAGTACGGCGTCGAGTTCTGGTTTTCCGAGCGTGCACGCACGATGCTCGAGAATGCCAATGACCTGGCGCGCGGTTATTATGAGGAGGGACGGCGCGACGTCTCAGCCGAGACCGTCGCCATGGCGAGCGACCTGCGCCAATATCTGCAGCAGACGCGGATCGACAGCCCCGAATTTGCTGAGGCCTATGTCTTCCAGGTCGCCGGGCGCAAGATGAACGAGTCGGCGATCGTCGAGGTCGGGTCCGATGGCGTACTGCGGACCGCCGCGATCGTCGATCCGGACAACCGCACCTCGTCCGACCGGGTCAGCCCCGCGATCATCCGCCAGCTCGACAAGGGCGAGACCGCGGTCGTCTCGGCTGAGGCGGACCGGATCGAGGTGGTCACGCCGATCGACCGCCAGGCCAAGATCTATCTCTATGTCGCCCGCGCCTCGAACCAACTGGCGCTCAGCCAGTGGGAACGCGCGCAGACGGTGCTCACCGATTACAAGGCGCTGTTCTCGCGCTCGCAGAACCTGCAGGTCCAGTTCAACATCGCGCTGTTCTTCGTCTCGCTGCTGCTCGTTGCGGTGGCGCTCTGGGCGGCGCTCAAGTTCGCCGACCGGATGGTGCGTCCGCTGACCGACATGGCGGGGGCCGCACGCGACATCAGCACCGGCAATTTCGCCATCCGGGTCGATACCGCCAATCGTACGGACGAGGTCGGGGTTCTGGGCCGCGCGTTCAACCGCATGGCGAGCCGCCTCGCCGAGCAGACCTCGGCACTGATCCGCGCAAACAGCCAGCTCGACGATCGCCGCGCCTTTACCGAGGCGGTACTGGAATCGGTCAGCGCCGGGGTGATCTCGGTCGATCCGATGGGCGTGGTGCGGCTGATGAACAGTACCGCACAGCGGCTGCTGCAGACCGAGGTCGCGCACTGCCTGGGCTGCACGCTTTCCGACATAGCGCCGCCCTTTGCCCGGCTGGTGGGCGAGGGGACCGAGAAAGCGGTGATCCAGTATTCGCGGGAGAACGACCTTCTCACCCTGGCGGTGCGCGTGGTGCGCGAGCCCTATGGCATCGTCATCACCTTCGAGGACATCACCCAGCAGCTGGTCGACCAGCGCCAGGCCGCCTGGTCGGACGTCGCGCGCAGGATCGCGCACGAGATCAAGAACCCGCTCACCCCGATCCAGCTCGCCGCCGAACGGCTCAAGCGCCGCTATGCCAGCAAGGTGAGCGAGGACGATGCGACCTTCGGCCAGCTGACCGACACGATCGTCCGCCAGGTCGGCGATCTGCGCAACATGGTCGACGAGTTCTCGTCCTTCGCGCGCATGCCCAAGCCGGTGTTCCGCGAAGAGAATTTCTTCGATCTGGTGCGCCAGGCGATCTTCCTGCAGGAGGTCGCGCACCCGGCGATCCGCTTTGCCGCGGAAGGCGCCCACGAGGGCAGCGATCTGTGCTGCGACCGGCGCCAGATCGGCCAGGCCGTCACCAATATCCTCAAGAACGCGGTCGAGGCGATCGAGGCGCGGCAGCAGATCGAGCAGGACTATTCCGGCGCGGTCACCGCAACCGTGTTCCGCCAGGAACCGTATCTCGTGCTCACGCTCGACGATAACGGCATCGGCCTGCCTGCGGACCGTGACCGTATTGTCGAACCCTATATGACGACGCGGGAAAAGGGCACGGGCCTGGGCCTCGCCATCGTCAAGAAGATCGTCGAGGAGCATTATGGCGAACTGTCGTTCGAACCCAATGATCAGGGCGGCACGCGGGTGACGATCCGCATGGATACGGTGCTGCTCCAGGCCGGCGCGCTGCAGGATCCCGCTTCGGACGACCAGCGTTCCGGCACCGAAAAGATGACCACCATGACTTCGCGACCGGCCCGGGCCCGTGCCGAGCTGAGCCCGACCGCGCAGGACAAGGAAAGCAATTGAACATGCCCCTGGAAATTCTCATCGTCGATGACGAGCGCGACATCCGCGAGCTGGTCTCTGGCGTGCTGGAGGACGAAGGCTATCTCTGCCGCACCGCTGGCGGCAGTGACGAGGCGCTGGCCGCAATCGACGAGCGCCGCCCCTCGCTGGTGCTGCTTGATGTCTGGCTCAAGGGCAGCAAGCTCGACGGCCTCGAACTGCTCGACGAGATCAAGGCGCGCGATGCCGACCTTCCGGTGATCATCTTTTCCGGCCATGGCAATATCGACACGGCGGTGTCCGCCATTTCGCGCGGGGCAATGGACTTCATCGAGAAGCCCTTCGAGGCAGAGCGGCTCATCCACATGGTCTCGCGCGGCACCGAGACCGCAAGGCTGCGCCGCGAGAATGCGCAGCTGCGCGAAAAGCTCGGCATTTCCGACGAACTGACCGGCAATTCGAGCGCGATCAACACCGTGCGCGCCACGCTCAAGCGCGTTGCCAATAGCGGCAGCCGGCTGCTCATCACCGGACCTGCCGGCGTCGGCAAGGAGGTAGCAGCGCGGCTGCTGCACAGCTGGAGCGCGCGTTCGTCGGGCCCGTTCATCACGGTCAACTCGGCGCGCATGACCCCTGACCGGTTCGAGCAGGAGCTGTTCGGCGAGGAGGACCAGGGCAAGCTGGCTACACCCGGGCTGCTCGAGCGCGCGCATGGCGGCACGCTGTTCCTCGACGAGGTCGCCGACATGCCCGAATCGACCCAGGCCAAAATCCTGCGCGTGCTGACCGACCAGAGCTTTTCGCGCGTCGGTTCGACGCGGCCGATCAAGGTGGATGTGCGCTTCGTCTCCGCCACCTCGCGCAATCTGGAGAACGAGATTGCCGAAGGGCGTTTTCGCGAGGACCTGTTCTATCGGCTCAATGTGGTGCCGGTGGAAATCCCGGCGCTGACCGACCGCCGCGACGATATTCCCGCGCTGGTCGAACATTATGTCGCGCGCTTTGCCAGCGAGCATGGCATCACCCCTCCCGAGACGAGCAGCGAGGCGATGGCGGCGTTGCAGAGCTATAACTGGCCGGGCAATGTGCGCCAGCTGCGCAACGTCATCGAGCGGACGATCATTCTGGCGCCGCGCGGACGGCTGGCGCGGATCGATGTCGACATGCTGCCGCCCGAGCTGGTCCAGGGCGATGGCGGCCGCGCTGCAGGGATATCCAGCCTGATGGGAGTGCCCCTGCGCGAGGCGCGCGAGAGCTTCGAGCGCGAATATCTCAAGATCCAGATCCGGCGCTTTTCGGGCAATATCTCCAAAACGGCAGAGTTCATCGGGATGGAGCGCTCGGCCTTGCACCGCAAGCTCAAGCTGCTGGGGCTGCACGACCGCTAGAATCCGCGCAACAAACCGCAAATACCCGCAAACTGGGCATTGGCGCGGTGCAGCATCCGCACTATGTATAGACGGCGTCCTCCAAGCGCAGCCGGGACGGGATGTGTCGCACCGGCTTTTCATGAACCGTGGCGCAACGTCGCCACCAAGACCGGGGGTCAAAAATGACCGAAAAGGCTCAGAACATTCAGGATGTTTTCCTCAACTCCCTGAGAAAATCGAAAATTCCCGTGACCATGTTCCTGGTCAAGGGCGTGAAACTGCAGGGCATCGTTACCTGGTTCGACAATTTCTCGGTGATGCTCCGCCGCGATGGCCAGTCGCAATTGGTATATAAGCATGCGATCTCCACCGTCATGCCGGCGCAGCCGATCGACCTGGGCATGTTTGCTGGGTTGATGGGGGCAAAGAGCGCCAAGAACCGCAACCTGCAGGAAGTGTTCCTGCGCACCGTGCAGGAAACAGGCGTTCCGGTAACCATGTTCCTGATCAACGGCGTGATGCTGCAGGGCAAGGTCGCCGCCTATGACCTGTTCTGCATGCTGCTCGAGCGCGAAGGCATGGCGCAGCTGGCCTACAAGCATGCGGTTTCGACCGTGCAGCCCAATGCGCCGATCGATCTGACCGGCGACTGGGGCGATGCCGAAGGCGATGATGACTGACCTCGTGGATTGCGGGGGCGGACTAGGATATATTTGACATTTGACCGACCCGCAGACCCTTGAATTCGCGCGCGGTGCCCGCGCGGTGATAGCCTATCCCGATCTTGGCCGCCGCGGCTCCGTGGACGCTGACGCGCGTCTCGAAGAGGCGAGGGGGCTGGCGCTCGCTATCGGAATCCAGGTCTGCGCCGCACATGCGTTCCGGATCCGCACGGCGCGGCCCGCCACGCTGTTCGGCGGGGGACAGGTCGAGATCATCGCGCACAGCCTGGAGGATCAGAAGGCCGAACTGCTGATCGTCGATGGCAGCCTCTCGGCCATCCAGCAGCGCAATCTGGAAGAGCGGCTCAAGGTCAAGGTGATCGACCGCACCGGCCTCATCCTCGAAATTTTCGGCGAGCGCGCCGCGACAGCCGAAGGACGATTGCAGGTCGAGCTGGCGCATCTCGATTATCAGGCAGGAAGGCTGGTGCGCAGCTGGACCCATCTCGAGCGCCAGCGCGGCGGCTTCGGCTTTCTCGGTGGCCCCGGCGAAACGCAGATCGAGGCCGACCGCCGGATGATCCGCGACCGCATGGCCAAGCTGCGTCGCGAGCTCGAACAGGTCAAGCGCACGCGCGGGCTGCATCGCGAGCGGCGGCAAAAGGCGCCCTGGCCGGTCATCGCGCTGGTCGGCTATACCAATGCGGGCAAGTCGACGCTGTTCAACCGGCTGACCAACGCCGGAGTCATGGCCGAGGATCTGCTGTTCGCGACGCTCGATCCGACGATGCGCGCGATCCGGCTCGACGGGGTCGAGAAGGTCATCCTGTCCGATACCGTCGGCTTCGTCTCGGACCTTCCGACCGAACTGGTCGCCGCCTTCCGCGCGACGCTCGAAGAGGTGCTCTCGGCCGATCTCATCATCCATGTCCGCGACATGTCGCATCCCGAGGCGGACATGCAGGCGCAGTCGGTCGAAACGATCCTGGCCGATCTGGGGATGGAACTCGATCCGGTGCTGGCGGGCGAGGGGCTTGCCGTGCCACTGATCGAAGCATGGAACAAATGGGATGTCCTGGACGAGGAAACCCGCGACCGGCTGATCGCTACGGCACCGCGCGACCGCACGGTCTGTCCGATGTCGGCGCTCACCGGCGAGGGCGTTGGCGACCTGCTGCGCGCAGCATCGCAGGCGCTGGTCATCGGTCACCGGGTGCACGATGTGACCTTGCCTCGCCATGACGGCCAGCGGATCGCCTGGCTGCACCAGCATGGCGAAGTGCTTGAAAGTCGTGAGCAGGGGGATGACATGGCGCTTTCGGTGCGCCTGTCGGACAAGGACTGGGGCCGCTTCCAGGCGCTATAGCTTGTTCTCGCCCCACTTGGCGCGCTGCCACAAGGCTTCCTTGTCGTCGAGCGGCAGATCGGCAAAACCGTCACCAGCGATCGCCTCCATCGCGCGAAAGCGGCGTTCGAACTTGGCATTGGCCGCGCGCAGCGCATCCTCGGCGCTCACGCCCATGTGCCGGACCGCATTCACCGCAGCGAACAGCAGGTCTCCGGCTTCCTCGGCGCGCTCGGCCTCGGTCTCGGCATTGAGCAGTTCTTCGATCTCCTCGCCGATCTTCTCGATCGCACCCATGACATCGGGCCAGTCGAATCCAGTCCGCGCGGCGCGCTTCTGAAGCTTCTGCGCACGCATCAGCGCCGGCAGCGCGAGCGCGACGCCATCCATCGCGCTCTCCGCACCGCCACTGCTGCGTTCCTCGGCCTTGATCGCTTCCCAATCCCAGGCCTCGACCGACTGGTCGGCGAAGATATGCGGATGCCGCCGCACCATCTTGTCGCTGATAGAGGCGATCACATCGGCGACCGAGAAATGCCCGGCTTCCTCGGCCATACGACTGTGGAACACGACCTGCAGCAGTAGATCGCCAAGCTCGTCCTTGAGCGCAGCCATATCGGCGCGCGTGATGGCATCGGAAACCTCATAGGCTTCCTCGATCGTGTACGGCGCGATCGTCTCGAACGTCTGCTCGATATCCCAGGGACAACCGTGCTCCTTGTCACGCAGTCGCGCCATGATCGCCACCAGCCGGTCGAGTGGCACCGGCGATTGAGGGGAAGCGCTGGACGGAACGGTCTGGTCGGTCATGAGCATAAGTCCGATAATATATATTATGTTAAATTAAAAGGCATTCAGCGGCTGGGCTGGCGCGGCACCAATATCATGCTGCTCCCCTCGACGCGCCAGCTTTCCAGCTCGGACAGAAAGTTCATGCCGAGCAGATTGGTCTCGCCGAGCCCGTCCGAAATCAGCACGTCATGATCGCGCATCGCCAGCGAACCGACGCGCAGGTCCGCGATCGACGCGCGGTCTGCCTCGACCATGCCGTTGGCGGTTTCGATCACCGTCTTGAGACCCAAACCGCCCGGCTCGATCCCGGCAGCCTCGGCTGCCTGGGTCGAGATCGCGGTAAAGGTTGCGCCGCTATCGACCATGAACCGCATCGGACGACCATTGACCTCGGCGGTCACCCAGAAATGGCCGTCCTCGCGCTTGCGCAACGTCAACGGCGCGCCCGTGATCTCCGGCGCGCTGGCGAGCCCGAGTTCGGCCGATATGCGCTGCCAGATCAGCTTCATTTCGGGGCGAAAGCTCACCAGCAGAAAGATCAGCGCGAAGATGCCGATCCAGGCCAAGGCCATCTTGATCGTTTGCCCGATGGGCAGCGCCCGCGAGATCAGCGCGCTGCCGACCAGGACCAGCAGCATCAGGCTATAGACCAGGCTGGCAGTATCGCTCTCGCTCATGGCGCGATCCGGTCCAGATCGACGACCATCCCGTCGTAACCCGGCTCGACGCCTTCGGGGAGTTCCAGGCAGAGCGCGGCATAGTCGAGTGTCTTGTCCATATGCGTCAGCACCGTATGCCGCGCGCCGCATTGCTCGGCCAGTTGCAGCGCCATGGGCAGGCTGGCATGCGTCGGGTGCTTCTCGTGCCGGAGGCAGTCGGTGATCAGCAGGTCGCATCCTGCATAAAGCGCGACCATCTCGTCAGTGAAATGGCTGAAATCGGTGGCGTAAACGATCGACCGACCCTGTAGGTCGAAGCGAAGCCCGGTCGAAAGAACCGGTCCATGCGGCTGGTCGACCGTGCGCACGGTCAACCCGCAGATCGCCTGTTCATCGCCGAGCGCGGCCGCCGAAACGGTCGCCGGATAACCGTCACCACCTTCGAAAACATAGTCGAAACGGGTGACAAGGCTCTGCAGCGTATAGTCCTTGGCATAGCCGGCTATCGGCTGGCGCGTGCGGTGAAAGAGCGCGCGGAGATCATCGATCCCGTGCGTATGGTCGGCATGGTCATGCGTCCAGATGACCGCATCGAGTTCGCCGATCTGTTCGCGCAGCAACTGGTGCCGCAAATCGGGAGACGTATCGACCAGGATGCGCTGGGCATCATGCTCGATGATGACCGAGACACGCGTTCGGCAATTGCGCGGATTGGCCGGATCGCATTCGCCCCAGTCATTGCCGATGCGCGGCACTCCGCCCGAAGTGCCGCAGCCGAGCAGAATCGCCTTCACGGGCGCGCCCGGTTGAACAGCGCGAAGAAGTTGCGCGAGGTCGTCTCGCACAATTGTTCGTAGCTTTCACCTCGCAGATCGGCGAGGAAGCGGGCGGTATCGGCGACAAAGGCGGGTTCGCCCTGCTTGCCGCGATGCGGCACGGGCGCCAGGAACGGTGCGTCGGTTTCCACCAGCAGCCGGTCTGCAGGAATGTCCTTAGCAACGGCGGCCAAATCCTTGGCATTCTTGAACGTGACGATGCCCGAGATCGAGATCGACAAGCCCATGTCGAGCACCTTGGCGGCAAAATCGGCGCTGGCGGTGAAGCAATGGATCAAGGCGGGGAAGGCGCCCTTCCCCATTTCATCGGCCAGGATCGCCGCGGTATCGGCCTCGGCATCGCGGGTGTGGATGATCAGCGGCAGGCCGGTCTGGCGCGCGGCGGCGATATGCGCGCGAAAGCAGCGGCGCTGCTCGTCGCGGTCCGACTTGTCGTAATAATAATCGAGCCCGGTCTCACCGATGCCGACCACGCGCGGATCGATTTCGGCGCGCGCCACCAGCCGCGCGGTATCCATGTCGGGATGCGCGTCGGCTTCGTGCGGATGGATGCCGATGCTTGCCCAGACATCCGCCTCGCGATGCGCGGTCGCGGTCACGTCGTCCCACTCGCTGGCACGGGTCGAGATGTTGAGCATAGCGGTCACGCCCGAGGCGCGCGCGCGCTCGAGCAGCACCGCCTGCTGCTCGGCCATGCCCTTGTAATTGAGGTGGCAGTGCGAATCGACGAGCATCAGGCCGCGTCTTCCGCCGGCAGCTCGATGCGCGGGAACAGCGGCTTGGGCGTAGCGATCGCGAAATCGCTCTCGGCCAGCGGCGAGTACCAGTGCGTGCCCATCCCGGCGATGCTGCGCGCGTCATCGGGCACGCCCATATGATCGAGCAGGGCCTTCGCGCTGCCGGGGATCACCGGCGAGATCGCGATCGCGAGCTGGGCGATGGCGATATAAAGCGTCGCCAGCACCGTCTGCATCCGCTCGGGATCGGTCTTCTTCAGCGCCCAGGGTGCCTGTTCGTCGACATAGGCGTTGCAGGCGAACACCGCGCGCATCCACGCTTCCAGCCCTTGCGATAGAGCCAGCTCACCGAACGCCTTGGGCAGATCACGCTGCAGCGCCTCTTCCAGCGTCGCGAACAGTGCCTCGTCAGCAGGCGTGTGGCCGTGCACCGCAGGCAGCGCGCCATCGAGATTCTTGGCGATGAAGCTCAGGATCCGCTGGGCGAGGTTGCCGAAACTGTTGGCGAGATCGGCATTGGCGCGCTGCGCGATCGCTTCGGGCGAATAGCTGCCGTCCTGGCCGAAGCTGACTTCGCGCAGCAGGAAATAGCGCAGCTGGTCGACGCCGAACGCATCGGCCAGCGCGATCGGATCGACGACATTGCCGACCGATTTGGACATCTTCTCGCCCTTGTTGAGCAGGAAGCCATGGCCGAATACCTGTTTGGGCACCGGAATTCCGGCGCTCATCAGGAAGGCGGGCCAATACACGGCGTGGAAGCGCACGATATCCTTGCCGATCAGGTGCAGGTCCGCTGGCCAGTACTTCATCAGCGGATTGTTCGCATCGGGATAGCCAAGCCCGGTCAGATAGTTGGTCAGTGCATCGACCCAGACATACATGACATGCCCGTCGCTGCCCGGCACCTTGACACCCCAGTCGAAGCTGGTGCGAGAGACCGAGAGCGGGCGCAGGCCCGATTTGACGAAACTGACAATCTCGTTGCGGCGGCTGTCGGGCTGGAGGAATTCGGGATGCTCGTCGTACAGCGCCAGCAGCTTGTCCTGATACTGGTCGAGCCGGAAGAACCAGCTTTCCTCGACCGTCCATTCGACCGGCGTGCCCTGGGGCGAGACCTTGCCCCCCTGCCCGTCTTCGACCAGCTCGTCCTCGCCATAATAGGCCTCGTCGCGGACCGAGTACCAGCCTTCGTAGCGATCGAGATACAGGTCGCCATTGGCCTCCATCGCCTGCCAGATGGCCTGGCTGGCGCGGTGGTGGTCGTCCTCCGAGGTCTGGATGAAGCGATCATAGCTGACATCAAGTCTGTCACACATTTCCTTGAAATATTGCGACATTTCATCCGCCAGCGCGCGCGGCGTGGTCTCCAGCTCGCGCGCTTTTTGCAGCATCTTCAGACCATGCACGTCGGTACCGGTCTGGAAGCGCACGTCACGGCCCATCAGCCGCTGGAAACGCGCGATGACATCGGCGGCGATCGCCTCATAGGCGTGGCCGATATGCGGGCGACCATTGGGATAGCTGATCGCGGTGGTGATATAATAAGGTTCGCCCATGGCGGTGATGTCTGCCGTTTCTAGTCGAGGTTGGCCGGTAATGAGCGCCTATCTAGGCGGGGCCAGCCGTGCCAGCAAGCTGCCAATTTGGAACGCCACGGCCGAGGCATCCAGATTGAGCACCACCGCGCGCGAGGCGAGCGCCCCGATCTCCTGCCAGGCCGCGATCGCGCCCGGCAGCCGCTCGTCGCGCAGATCGCGAATGCGCCGGGCGGCGAAACGCGGCGCATAGGCGAGCAGCGCCTGGAACCTGTCGCGATTGGCTTTGTTCGCCACCAGGGCGCCCAGTGCCAGCCGCGCCCGATGTGTGCTGTCGCCATGATCCGCAATCTCGCTGAGCAGCACATCGATCTTCGCCATGTCGAGTCCGGCAAAGCTCAGCGCCTGCCCCGGCGCCCCCTGGCCCAGCCGCACCAGCGCCGCAATCTCGCCCTCGGGCAATTCGGGCCGCGCGGCGCGCAAGGCTCCCGCCATATTGGCATCGTCGAGCGCGGGAAAATCGAGCACCAGGCAACGCGAGCGGATCGTCGGTAGCAGGCGGCCCGGATTGTGCGCGATCAACAGGAACACCGTGTCCGCAGGCGGCTCTTCAAGGCTCTTGAGCAGCGCATTGGCCGCGTTGCGCTCCATCAGATCGGCGGAGTCGAAGATGATCACCCGGCGATCGGCCAGGCTGGGGCGGACCGTGAGCCGCTTCTGCAAGCTGCGGATCTGATCGACCTTGATGTTGCGCGCGGTCTCGAACGGCTTGCCGTCCTCGGCCTTGCGCGCCTCCTTGTCGTCCTTGGGCCCCAGCGTGATGTAATGGCAGTCGGGGTGCTTGTCCTGCAGCAGCAGTCGCCCCGACGGGCTATCCATATCTCCATCGAAATGGTCGCCCCGATGATCGGGCGAGCGCGTCAGCAGATGCGCGGCGGCTGCGAGCGCGAAGCTGCGCTTGCCGATCCCTTCGGGCCCGGCGAGCAGCCAGCCATGGTGCAGCCGACACGCCTGGAATGCGCGCAGCAGCGTCGTTTCCGGCTCGGCATGGCCCTTCCAGTGTGCGGTCGAAGCCTTCATGACGTCATGCCATCAGCGGCTGCAGGGCCGCGACGATGCGCGCATGCACCTGCTCGCTCGGACCGCTGGCGTCGATGATGCGGAACCGCTGCGGCTCGGCCTCGGCAAAGCTGCGGAAAGCGGCAACGACCCTGGCATGATATGCGGCATCGCGCCCACCGATCCGGTCGCTATTCGCGCCGTCACGGGCCGTGGCGCGCCGCGCCGCTTCGTCGGCGGGCAGTTCGAGCAGGATCGTGCAATCGGGCAGAAAGCCTTCCGAGCCGAACCGGTGCAGCGAGAGGATCGCCTCGTCCCCAAGCCCCCCGGCGGCGCCCTGATAGGCCCGGCTGCTGTCGACGAACCGGTCGGAGATGACCCAGCCCCCTGCCTCGACCGCCGGGCGGATCAGCCTTGCGACATGGTCGGCGCGCGCCGCCGCGAATAGCAAAGCCTCGCTGCGCGCATTCCAGCGGTCGGCGCCGCCCTCGAGCAACAGCGTCCGGATCGCCTCTGCGCTGTCGGTGCCGCCCGGCTCGCGGGTGACGGTGACATCACGTCCCTGGCCTTTCACCCAATCGGCGAGCAGGCGAATCTGGGTGGACTTGCCCACCGCCTCGCCGCCCTCGATCGAGATGAAGCGCCCCCGCATCGCCGGTCAGGCGCCGAAGAACGAGAGGATACCGGCCCAGATGCGTCCGAAAAACCCAGCCTCCTCAACCGCCTCGCCCGCGACCAGCGGCATCACCTGGCGCTGCATGTCCGGTGCGGAGACGATCAGGCTGGCGACCTGCTGGCCCTTGGCGATCGGCGCCTTGAGCGGGCCCTGATAAACGACCTTGAGCGAGACCTTGTCGGTATCGGCCGTGCGCGGCAGCGTCAGCGCCAGGTCGCGCGGCGCGACGAGCGGCAGTTCGCGCATGCTGCCCTGCTGCACCGGCGCGGTATCGACGGTCTTGCCCTTGGTGAACAGTGGCACCGACTTCCACGCCTTGAAGCCCCAGTTCATGAAGCGCACCGATTCATCGACCCGGCCGTTGAAGCTGTCGAGACCTGCGACGACCATGACCAGACGGCGGCCATTCTGTTCGGCCGAGCCGGTAAAGCCATAGCCCGCCTCGTCGGTATGCCCGGTCTTCAGGCCGTCGGCTCCCGCCACCTTGCCGAGCAGCGGATCGCGGTTGGGCTGGGTGATCCCGTTCCAGGTAAAGCTGCCCTTGGAATAGAAGCGCTTGTACAGCTTGGGATGGTTGCGAATCGTCGCGGTGGCGAGCGTCGCCAGATCGCGCGCTGTCACCTGGGTCACGCCCTCGTCGGGCCAGCCGTTGCTGTTGCCGAAGCGGCTGTTGGCAAGGCCGATTTCCTTCGCCTTCTTGTTCATCATGTCGACGAACGCCTCTTCGGACCCGGCTATGCCTTCGGCGAGCACGACACAGGCATCATTGCCGGAAAGCGTGACGATGCCGTCGAGCAGGTCGGCGACGGTGACCTTGCTGCCGACCGCCAGGAACATGCTCGACCCCTGGTTATTCCATTTCTTCCAGGTTTCGGCGGAGACCGGCAGCGTCTGGTCGAGCTTCAGCTCGCCCTTCTTGATCAGGTCGAAAGCGACATAGACCGTCATCATCTTGGCCATCGATGCGGGCGGAATCTGCTTGTCGGCATCGCGCGAGAACAGCACCGCACCCGAGGACAGGTCGGTCATATAGGCGATGGGGGCTTCGGAGACATAAGAGGGGGCGGCAGCCGCCAGCGGCGTCGCCAGCAGCGAAAACAGGGTGAGACCGATAATCGGGGTTTTCATGCGGTATCCATGGTGTGCGTGTTGCAGGGACGCAGGCCTTTGACTGGCCCGTCTGTGTCAGCGACCGGAGTCCTGCTGAATCTGTACCCCCTGATAGCCTTTGCGACGCGCCAGCGTAACCCCCTGCTGCGCGGCATTTGCATCAGGATAGGGACCATAGCGGACACGAAACAGCTTGCCATCGGCGCTCGCGACGGTCTTGGCGCCGATCCGCCTGGCCAGTTCGTCAGCCCGCGCCTTGGAAGAGAAGGATGCGACCTGGACGAAATAGGAGCCGGCCGCCGCCGCTGCTGGCGGCACAGCAGGCGCGGGGGCGAGCGTCGCGCGATTGTCGCCGGTGCTGTTCTCGGCCATCTGCGGCCGGCCGCCCCTGCCCCCCTTTTCGCCCTCGACGATGAAGCGGTCACTGCCCTGGGTGCGGGGGGTCGGGGATGGCAGCTGCGCGGCCGGTTTGGCAGCCGCTGCTGCCGGTCCTGCGGGGGTTCGCGAGCCCGGTGCGGGCTTGATTTCGGGGCTGGCCTTGGTGCCTGCGTCTGCCACGACGGGTGCCGGCGCGGCATCTGCCGCCGGGATCGACGCCAGATTGGCCGGCTTTGGCTTGCCTTCGAGCTTGCGGCGCAGCGGCACCAGCAGCGATTCGGGCGTATCCATCCGCGCCGCGACTTCCTGGCCCTGGCGCAGCCTCGCGCGCTCGGCCTCGGGCGGATTGACCCGGCGTACGCGTACGGCAAAGGAGCCCTGCCCCAGCACGCCCAGCTGGCGCGCTGCGCCCTGCGACAGATCGAGCAGACGCTCGGGCGCTGCCGGTCCGCGATCGTTGAGCCGGACCAGGATGGTCTTGCCGGTGTCGAGTGCGGTTACCTCGACATAGCTGGGCAGCGGCAACGTGCGATGCGCGCCGCTGATCGCTTCGGGGTTGAACGTTTCGCCATTGGCGGTGCTGCGCCCGCCCAGCTCCTGCCCGTACCAGCTGGCATAGCCGGTCTCATCATAATTGAAGGCATCGCTCGGCGTGTAGGTGATGCCGCCGAGCTGATACGGCTCGCCCAGCTTCACCGGATAGTCGGTGACGCCGCCCGCTGTCTTGGGCGGCGCGGTCTCGAGGCTGCGCGTGACGGTGCTGCCCCCGCCGCATCCGGTCAGCGCGAGGCTGAGCCCTGCGCTCACGATCATCCAGTTCCTCATCCCGCTTCCCCCTTTTGCCCGGCCGATCAGTTGCGCACGCCGTCTGCCAGCAATCCTACCGACATCGCATAGTAATTGGAGCAATTATAGTCGAGGATCGCCCGATAGTTGCGCGTCAGAAGATAGCCCTGCGCATCGAGCCCCGGCGTCAACAGCAGCGAGGCCTTGATCCTGTCGTCGCCGGGCCACACGCCGCCGCGCGGCACCACGCCCAGCGCCTTCCATTCGCGGAGCGTCTTCCACTCGCTATGCCGTTCGATGGCGCGGGCGCACTTGGTCACGGTCTCGCGATTGGCAATGGCGGCCGGGTTTATCGTGGAAGGAATCGAGACGGCAAAGCCCCAGGGTTCGCCGCGTTGCCAGCCGGCCGCGACCATGTAATTGGCGATCGAGGCAAAGGCATCCGCACGGCTCGACCAGATTTCCGCCTTGCCGTCGCCGTCACCGTCCTTGGCAAGCTTGAGATAGACCGAGGGCAGAAACTGCGGATAGCCGAAGGCGCCGGCATAGCTGCCGCGCAGTACCGACCGTGGCACGCCGAGATCGACCATCTTGAGCACCGCGATCAGCTCGCCCTCGAACAGGTCGCGCCTGCGCCCTTCATAAGCCAGCGTCGCGAGCGCGCGCGGCAAGTCGGTCTTGCCCAGCAGCGTGCCATAGTTGGTTTCATGCCCGAAGATTGCGACCATGATCGAGGCTGGCACCCCCGTCTTCTGCTCGATCGCGACCAGCCGGGCGGCCTCGTCGGCATAGACCTGCTGGCCCTGGCGAATCTTGGCGGCGTTGATGCGCTTGGCCATTTCGGGACCGAATGAGGGAAAGCTCTGTCCGGGCAGAGTCGGCGCGAAACGACGATCGAGCGCGGCCACGCTTTCGTCGAAGCTCAGCGTCGGCAGCACGGCATCGATCGTCCGCTGCGACACGCCCTCGCGCCGCGCGCGGGCGGCGACACTGTCGAGATAGCGCTGGAAACCCTGGGTCTGCGCTGCCTTCGCCTCCGCGCCCGGTAACGGCTGGACGATCTCGCGCTGCGCCGTACTGGGACTGCCGCAGGCGAGCAGCGCAGCGGTGCTGATGACGGCGCATGCGCGCACCGCAGCCGAGTGTACGATATTGAAATTCATGCGATACTCCCAGGGGCGGTTGTGCCACCAAGCCGGTGCGGGGGAAAGGGCACAGATCATGCACCCATCCCGCCATGGCCACGCTTGACCGGCGCTGAACCACGCGGGCATGCTGCCCGCAAGTTTCGCTTTCCAGATTTTACCACCTCGGCTAACAACCGCGCCGCACACTGGGCCCGCACTGGCGCGCCTGGCGCTGTCTGTGGAAGAGTGTCCGAGTGGTTTAAGGAACCGGTCTTGAAAACCGGCGAGGGTGCAAGCTCTCCGTGGGTTCGAATCCCACCTCTTCCGCCAATGTCCAAAAACCTTATTCCGGACGCGAGACCCACCACCGCCAATCGGCCATGATGGGGGCATGGTCCATGTTGTAACGTCCAAGTTGCGGCTTGATGTCGGCGATATCTCGGCTTGGCGGCGTAGACTGTGCCGGGCTGAACGACCAGGCTGAGGGCATTGCCACATCGCTGTCCCGTGATTAGACCCCGGCGACGGCATTGCGCGCCGCCCGGTTCAGATTATCGAACCTGCTGGGATTGTCGGGCTCCTTGCGATCTATCTGCGCGCTAGCGCTTCGCCACAACTGGGCGAGCCGGGATGGATGCCATGCCTTCGTGCTGCGTCCGGGCTGCACACACGATCTCTTCTACATGTGCGGCCGGAGCACCTAGCCCGGTCAGCCCCATGAGCAGCATGTCGCCTAGCCGAACCGCGGCGACCTGGCGCGAAGGGCGCGTCTCGACAAGGTGCATCATCAACACCTGGCAAAGGCCGAGCCAGTAGAGCACGCCCGATTGGCGCGCCTCCGGCTGGAGCAGGCCCTGTTCCAGCGCCGCTTCGATATCGTCACTGAGCCCGCGGTTCAGCGGATGCGACTGGTTGGTGGCGGGCACCTGACTGCGCAGCAGCACCATCGCCCGGCGCGGCTGTTCGACTGCGAAACGCGCGGCCACGGCCATCCCTCCGGCGATGCGCGCGACGGGATCGCTCACGCCTGCATTGGCGCGCGCCACCTCCGCCTCCACCTCCAGCCGCACCTCGGCGGCCACGGCGGCGGCGAAATCGTGCTTGTCCTTGAAGTGGTTGAAGAAACTGCCCTTCGCGACCCCCGCCCGTGCAACAAAATCGTCAATCGGAATGGCATCGATCGGACGATCGACCATGAGATCGAGCCCCGCAGCGATGAGAGCCACGCGGGTTCTCCCGGTGCGGGACGGCCGGGATTCTGGAAACGTCTGACTGGACATACCCGAGCCCTACTTGACCAGACAGTCAAAATCAACCATTTTGACCAAATAGTCATATATGATTCGGCATGCGATGCCGGACGCACAAAAGGAGTGGGTCATGGCGATCATCAAGGTCGAGGACATCGCGCATGTGCGGTTTGCCGTGCCCGACCTTGCATTGATGCGCGGATTTCTCGAGGATTTCGGGCTCTCCTGCTTCGAACAGGGCGGAAGGCTCTACGGCAAGGGCAGCGACGGACGACCGTTCATCCATGCAACCGAGCCGGGGGCAGCAACATTCCTTGCGGTTGGGCTGCGCGCTGCCAGCATTGCCGATCTGGAAATTCTGGCCGCCCAGGAAGGCGTTGCCGTCGAGCCTCTGGAAGAGCCCGGCGGCGGCATGGTCGTCCGCCTTGCCGATCCGGACGGATACCGCGTCGAGGTGGTCGCGGGCCAGCAATGCGAGGCGCCCGCCCCCTGCCCTCGCCCACGGTTCAACTCCGCGGCCGACAAGCCTCGGCAGCGCGAGACGATCCGACTGGAGCCCGCCCCCGCGCATGTTCGCCGGATCGGTCATGCGGTGCTCAAGGTGAGCGATTTCCGCGCCTCGGAGCGGTGGTGGAAGGACCGCTTCGGTTTCCTCACCTCCGACGAGATCGAGGCGGCGCCGGGCGTCCCGCTGGGTGCGTTCATGCGCTGCGACCGGGGAGACGTGCCGTCCGATCACCACACCATCTTTCTCGCCCAGCTCCCCGGCTCTCTCGGACTGCTTCACGCAGCCTTTGAAGTCGAAAGCCTTGATGACCTGATGCTTGGCCACGAGTATCTCAAGGTCCGCGAGCGCCAGGCTGCCTGGGGCGTGGGGCGGCACATCATGGGCAGCCAGATCTTCGATTACTGGAAAGACCCGTTCGGCAACGAGCTGGAGCACTGGACCGACGGAGATCTGTTCACCGCCGCCGACCCACCCGCCAAACAGACGATGCAGGCGCTGCTCGCGGTCCAATGGGGCGCACCGCACCCGATGTTCGCCGGCAGGATGGCCCCGCCGCCTGGCCTTGTCGCTTTCGTCACCGCGCTGCAGCTGCGCCTGAAGCGCCTCTTTGCCCGCTCACCCAAGGAAGCCTGATCCATGAAACTCTGCACCTTCACTGCCGATGGCGTCACCCGCACCGGGATTGTCGTCGACGACACAGTGGTCGAGACCGGCGTGCCGGGCTCGATGATCGACCTGATCCGCGATTGGGACCGGTTGAAGCCCGAGCTTGAGACGAGAGCGGCAAGCGGTGGCGGGGTACCGCTCGCTTCGGTGAGGCTCGAAGCCCCGGTTCAGCGCCCCGGCAAGATTTTCGCCATCGGCCTCAACTATGCCGACCACATCGCCGAAAGCGGCCTCGGCACGCCCGAGCGGCAGGTCTGGTTCACCAAGGCGCAGACCAGCGTCAACGCTCCCTATGATCCGATCCTGATCGCGCGCGGAACGATGACGCCGGATTATGAGGCCGAACTGGTGGCGGTGATCGGCCAGGGCGGCAAGCACATTGCCGCTGCCGACGCGTCTGCCGCGATCTTCGGCTATTGTGTCGGCAACGACGTGACCGAGCGCATGTGGCAACATGCCGTACCGCAATGGTCGCTCGGCAAGAGCTTCGATACCCACGCACCGATGGGCCCCTGGATCGTCACCGCCGACGAGCTGGGCGATCCGCATGATCTGGGCATCCGCTGCTACGTCAACGGCGAGGAGCGGCAGAGCTCGAATACCGGCCACCTCGTCTACAACGTGTGGCAGCAGGTCGAGCACCTGTCGGTCGGCATGACGCTGGAGCCCGGCGATTGCCTGTTCACCGGCACCCCTGGCGGCATCGGCGCGGCGATGAACCCGCGCCAGTTTCTCAAGCCGGGCGACGTCGTGCGCACCGAGATCGATCGGCTCGGCGCGATCGAAGGCATCATGGTGGCGGAAGACTAGGGCGTTGGTGCGGGCGATGTCCACGCACGGAATGGGCGATCGGTGCACCGGAAAGGTCACCGTGGCCCAAGACTGCATGGTGCTGGCGTTCTGAGGCTGGCGGGAGGGGGGGGCGATGGACGATTTCGATTGTGACGTGCTGATTGTCGGCGGCGGGCCGACCGGAGTGACGCTCGCCTCGCTTCTGGCAGGGCGCGGCATATCGGTGATCGTTGCCGAGAAGGAGACGGGCATCTTCCCCCTCCCCCGTGCGGCGCATATCGACCATGAGGGGATGCGCATCCTGCAGGAGGCGGGCGCGGCCGAGGCGGTCATGGCGACCAGCCGCCACACCAGCCGCTACGAATTCCGCAACGCGAACGGCAAGGTGCTGCTCTGCTTCGACGGGGCTGACCGGATCGGCCCGGGCGGATGGCCGGTGGCCAACATGATTCACCAGCCCTCGGTCGAAGCCGCGCTCCGCGCCTCGCTCGCCGAACGTGCGCCCGATGCGCTGCGCAGGGGGTGGGAGATGGTCGGCTTCGCACAGGACATTGAGGGGGTCACCGCCCGTTTTGCAACGCCGCAAGGCGAATGCTCCGTGCGCGCGCGCTGGCTTGTGGGGGCTGACGGAGCACGCAGTCCGGTCAGGAAGGCCTGCGCCATCGCCTTCGAGGATCTGGGCTTCGAGGAGCCCTGGCTCGTCGTGGACGTCCTGGTCGACGATCCATCGCGCCTGCCAGCCGCCAATCTCCAGATCTGCGATCCCGCGCGTCCCACGACCTGCGTCCTCATGGGCGAAGGCCGCCACCGCTGGGAGTTCATGATCCTGCCCGGCGAGAGCGCCGAGGCGATCAGCACCCCTGCTTCGGTGGAGCGTCTTCTTACGCCGTGGAATGTGGCAGGCGCTGTCAGGACCGAGCGGACGGCCGTTTATACGTTTCGGGCCCGCATCGCCGAACAATGGCGCAAGGAACGCGTTCTCCTCGCCGGAGACGCCGCCCACCAGACCCCGCCATTCGCCGGCCAGGGCCTGTGTTCGGGGCTGCGCGACGCGGCCAACCTTGCATGGAAGCTGGCCGAATCAGTGAAGGGCGGGGCCTATGCGACGCTGCTCGACACCTACCAGCCCGAACGCGCGCCGAACCTGCGCGCGACGATCGACATGGCGATCATGATGGGCCGCATGGTGTGCACGACCAGCCGGGTCGGCGCGGTCGTGCGCGATGCCAAGCTCGGCCTGGCCCGGATGCTCGGCAAGCTCCCCGATGCACCGCCAGCCTATCCACCGCTGGCAACGGGCGCCATCATGAGCGGCGCATCGGCGGCGGGCAGTTACTTCCCGCAAGCCATTGCGAGCAACGGCGCTCGCCTCGACGATGTTCTGGGCCCGGACATGGCACTCATCAGCCGCAGCGCGCTGGC
>Ga0155082_118_pt1 | contig 57074 bp, 57 predicted proteins | sample RifCSPhighO2_01_FD_106050 | JGI IMG/M metagenome (GOLD analysis project Ga0155082, IMG submission 106050) | Sphingomonadales bacterium RIFCSPHIGHO2_01_FULL_65_20 | reverse complement strand
GAAGAAGAGGTCGCCCGCTGGTTCCGCGATCATATCGTGGAGCGAGGCTGAGGCTTACTCGCCCGCAGGCTCGGCTGTTTCTTCCGCCACGTCGCCATTATCCTCTTCCGCGATGCGCGCCGCGCTGACCACGTGTTCGTTGTCGGCGACGTTGAACAGGCGGACGCCGGCCGAATTGCGGCCGATCACGCGCATGGTCGAGAGGCTGAGGCGGATGAGCTTGGCCTGATCGGTCACGAGCATCAGCTGGTCCGACTGGTGCGCCGGGAAGCTCGCCAGCACCGGGCCGTTGCGCTCGATATTGTCGATATTCGTGATGCCCTGGCCGCCGCGACCCGTGCGGCGATATTCATAGGCCGAGGACAGCTTGCCATAGCCATTGGCGCAGACGGTGAGGATGAACTGCTCCGCCTCGGCGAACTGCTGCATCCGTTCGGGCGAGAGCGTCGGCTGTGCCTCGTTGCCCTTCCAGGGCGCGGCGCGCAGATATTCGTCGCGCTCCTCGGTCGTGGCATCGAAGCCGCCCAGGATCGACAGCGAGATCACCTCGTCGCCTTCGCGCAAGCTCATGCCGCGCACCCCGGTCGAGGTGCGGCTCTGGAACTCGCGCACATCGGTCGCGGCAAAGCGGATCGCCTTGCCCTGGCGCGTGGCGAGCAGCACGTCGTCGCCCTCGGTGAGCAGCGCGACGCCGATCAGCCGGTCGTCCGACCCTTCGTCAAAGCGCATAGCGATCTTGCCGTTCGAGGGGATGTTGGTGAACGCATCCATCGAGTTGCGGCGCACGGTGCCGTTGGCGGTGGCGAACATCACGTGCAGATCGGCCCAGGTATTCTCATCCTCGGGCAGCGGCAGCACGGTCTGGATGGTCTCGCCCTGCGCCAGCGGCAGCAGGTTGACCATCGGCCGTCCGCGTGTCGCCGGACCGCCCTCGGGCAGGCGCCACACCTTCTGGCGATAGACCTTGCCGTGCGTGGAGAAGAACAGCACCGGCGTGTGCGTCGAGGTGACGAACATGCTGGTGACGGCATCCTCGTCCTTGGTCGCCATGCCCGAGCGGCCCTTGCCACCCCGCGCCTGCGCGCGGAAGGCATCGAGCGGCGTGCGCTTGATATAGCCCTGCAGGGTGACGGTGACGACCATCTCCTCGCGTTCGATCAGGTCCTCGTCGTCGATGCCGTCGGCCGCTGGCGCGATCTCGGACAGGCGCGGCGTGGCGAACTCGCTCTTCACCGCGATCAGCTCGTCGCGCAGCACCTGGTACAGCTTGGCGCGGTCACCCAGGATGGCCAGATATTCCTCGATGCTCGCGGCCAGCGCCTTCAGTTCGTTGCCGATCTCGTCGCGGCCCAGCGCGGTCAGGCGGTGCAGGCGCAGGTCGAGGATCGCGCGCACCTGGATGTCGCTGAGCGTGTAGGTATCGCCCTCGATCTCGGCCTCGATCGCCTCGACCAGACGGATATAGGGGGCGATCTCCTCGATCGGCCATTGCCGCGCGATCAGCGCTGCGCGCGCTTCTGCGGGCGAGGCGGACGAGCGGATGATCCGCACCACCTCGTCCATGTTCGTCACCGCAACGACCAGGCCAAGCAGGATATGCGCGCGGTCGCGCGCCTTGGCGAGCTCGAACTTGGTGCGGCGGGTGATGACCTGCTCGCGGAAGCGGACGAACGCCTCGATGATCTCCTTGAGCGGCAGCACCTCGGGGCGACCGCCGCGGATCGCCAGCATGTTCGCCGGGAAGCTCGACTGGGCCGGGCTATGCCGCCATATCTGGTTGAGCACGACTTCGGGCGTTGCGTCGCGCTTGAGGTCGATGACGACGCGCACGCCTTCGCGGTTCGATTCATCGCGAATGTCGCTGACGCCCTCGATGCGCTTGTCCTTGGCGGCTTCGGCGAGCTTTTCGACCAGGCTGTTCTTGCCGAGCTGGAACGGGATCGAGGTGAGCACGATCGAGCGGCGGTCGCCTCGGCCTTCCTCGATCTTGTGGCGCGCGCGCATGATGATCGACCCACGGCCGGTCGAATAGGCGTTGCGCACGCCCGCCTGGCCCAGGATCAGCGGTGCAGTGGGGAAATCGGGGCCGGGGACGATCTTCATCAGATCTTCCAGCTCGATCATCGGATTGTCGATCCACGCGAGGCACGCGTCGATCACTTCGCCGAGGTTGTGCGGCGGGATGTTGGTCGCCATGCCGACCGCGATGCCGCCGGCGCCGTTGACCAGCAGGTTGGGGAAGCGCGCGGGCAGCACCTGCGGCTCGTCGCGTGAACCGTCATAGTTGGGCGTGAAGTCGACCGTGTCCTTGTCGAGATCGTCGAGCAGGCTGTTGGCAACCTTGGCGAGGCGCGCCTCGGTGTAACGCATCGAGGCTGGCGGATCGGGATCCATCGATCCGAAATTGCCCTGGCCGTCGATCAGCGGCACGCGCATCGACCAGTCTTGCGTCATGCGCGCCAGTGCATCGTAGATCGCGCTGTCGCCGTGCGGGTGATAATTACCCATCACGTCACCGACGATCTTGGCGGACTTGCGATAGGGCCGACCAGCGACGAAGCCGCCTTCCTGGCTGGCGAAGAGAATGCGGCGGTGGACGGGCTTCAGGCCGTCGCGGACATCGGGCAGGGCGCGGCTGACGATGACCGACATGGCATAGTCGAGATAGCTCGACCGCATCTCGTCGACGATGTCGATGCGTTCGATTTCATTGGGTTCCGCGGTTGCGGTGGTATCGTTCATTCCATGCGCCTTTTATGCCTTTTGTGACGCTTTCGCGTCATGATCGGCTCTAGGCGACAGAGTGCGGAAAAGCCAGCTTTTGCGGGCGTTTTACGGGTATTTTTCAACAGGAAAAACAGGCGCTTGGCAACGCGCCAAAGTCAGGGCTGGATGGCGCTGCCGTCAAAGGCGAAGATACCGCCCGAATCGGCCGGAGAAAGCCGGTCGAGCACGTCCAGCATCATGCCCGCACTCCGGTCCGCATCGAACAGCTTGCCCTCTGCGACGTTGCCCTGGAAGGGCTTGCTCAAGGCGGTGTCGACCGTTCCAGGGTGCAGGGCGACCGCGATCGACTGGTCGTTGCGACGGCCCCATTCGATCGCGATGTTGCGGATCGTCATGTGCAGCGCCGCCTTGGCCGCGCGATAGCCGTACCAGCCGCCCAGCCGGTTGTCCGAGATGCTGCCGACGCGCGCGCCGATCGCGGCGAACAGGGCAGGGGCCTTGCGCGGCATCAGGGGGATGAAATGCTTGGCGGCGAGCGCGGGGCCGATGGTGTTGACCGCAAAATTGCGCGCCATCCAGGCGGCGTCGAGGTCCTTCATGCTCTTTTCCGGACCGCGTCCGTCTGCGTGGAGCAGGCCCGTGGCGACGATCACCCGGTCTGGGGCAAGGCCCCGGTCAGCAAGCCGCGCTGCCGCCGCAGCGATGCTGGCCTCGTCCTCGAGATCGATATGGTCCTCGCCGGAAAGGCTGCGGGCGAGCGCGATCACGGTGTCGCCGCGCACCCCAGCCTGCCGGACGAAGGCCGCGCCGATGCCGCCCGAAGCGCCGATGACGACCGTGGTGCGGCTCATGCGCGCACGAAGCGCCAAATGTCGTTGTCGCTCGCCTCGGCATCGAAGCGATAGCCGTCGCTGTCGAAACCCTTGAGCGCCTCCGGCTCGGCATGCCGGTTCTCGCACAGGAAACGCGCCGCCATGCCGCGTGCGCGCTTGGCATCGAAGCTGACGAAACGCGGCCCCTTGGGCCCCTGCTGGCGGAAATCGGCGGTGATGACGCGGATGCCGCGCTTGGCCAGCCCCTTGTCGGCGGCGGCGAAATATTCCTGGCTGGCAAGGTTGATCACGGTGTCGCCGCCGCTCGCGCTCAGGTCCTCGGCGATCGCGGCGGCAATCCGGTCGCCCCAGAAGGCGACGAGCGAGCTGTGGCGCGGTGCCCAGCGCGTCCCCATTTCAAGGCGATAGGGGCGGATGCTGTCAAACGGTCGCAGCAGGCCATACAGGCCCGAAAGGATGCGCACATAGGTCTGGGCAAAGTCGAGCGCGGGCTCGTCGAGCGTCTTGGCCTCCAGCCCGGTATAGACATCGCCGTTGAACGCGAAGGCGGCCGGCCGTTCGGGCTGATCGAAAAAGCCGCGATAGCGCGCATAGTTGAGATCGATCAGCGCATCGGACACCGGCATGATCTGCTTCATCTTCGCCTTGCTCAGCCGCGCGGCGGATTTCACCAGCCGTTCGGTCTCCGGCTCGAAGCGTGGCTCGCTCGGGCTGATGGCAGGGGCGGGCGAATCGAAATCCAGCGATTTGGCGGGGGAAAGCAGGATGATCATGATGGCCAGCGCATAGACGAGCGACGAACCGATGCAAAGGCCATCGAACGAACTCGAACGAGCGGTGCTTTCGCCCGCTTGCCACCGCCGCCATCGGCTTTTTGGACCGGAACCGCAAAGGTCGTTGTCCGTTCCTGCCAGAGCCATTAAGGACGGCTTCATCAACCAGCCGCCAAAGGCTGACAGGTGATCGGCAGCTCAGGCTTTGCCGTGTTTTAGTTCGGAGGATAACATGCGTCGCATTTCCCGTTTCAACATGGCCCTGATGCTGGCTCTGGCCGGAACCACCGCGGTTTCGCTGGCGCTGCCGGTCGATGGAGCCTTTGCCCAGCGCACCGAGAAGAAGGGCAAGAAGGGCAAGGATGAAGCGCCGCAAATGGAGCTGAGCGCAGAGTTCCGCAACGCGTTCTCGGCCGCCCAGACCGCCTTTGGTGCCAGCGATTTCGTCACGGCAGAAGCCAAGCTGAACGAAGCCGCCGCGGTCGCTGCGAGCGCCGACGAGAAATATCTTACCGGCAAGCTGACGCTGCAGATCGGCCTCAAGAAGAATGACGAGGCGATGCAGATGAAGGGCATCGAACAGGCGCTGGCGAGCGGCAAGTCGACCGACGCCGAAAAGAAGACCTTCAACAGCTTCATCGGCGAAAAGGCGCTGCTGAAGAACGATTTCGCCCGCGCCCGCCAGTATCTGACGGCTGCGGTCGAGGCAGGCCAGAATGGTCCGGTGAACCTGTTCCAGCTGGCCGAAGCGCATTTCGGCGAGGCGATCGCCAAGTCGGGCGGCCGCAGCATCGATGCGACCAACGCGCCGATCGCTGCCGCAGGCCTGCCGTATCTGCAGCGCGCCGTGGAAGCGGACCTTGCCGGTACCAAGCAATATTCGGCAAGCTGGGCCAAGCGCGGCTTCCAGATCGCGCGGGCGACCAAGACCGACAGCAGCGTCTTTGCCAACCTGCTGCTCCGCGCTGACGCGGGCAAGGGTGCGTGGCACGAGGTGGTGCAGGCCGTGCAGGCCGATAACCGCAACTTCACCAGCGAGCAGAATCTCGACGCGATGCGCCTGCTGCGCATGGCGGGCGGCATGACCAGCGCCAGCGATTATCAGGAATATATCGAGGCCGCCGGCGCTGCGCGTCGTCCGACCGAAGTCATCGCGCTGATCGAGGAAGGCAAGGCAGCAGGCATCATCACCGACGGCAATGCCTATTTCAAGGACGCGCTGGCTACCGCCAGCGGCGCGCGCGGCGAATATGTCGCGACGCTGCCCGAGTCCGTGCGCGATTCGCGTGGCAAGGCGACCGCCACCGTCACGCTGGCGACCGCAGACGCGCTGCTTGCGAACAAGCAATATGCCGAGGCCGAAGAGCTGGCGGGCATCGCCGTCACCAAGGGCGCAACTGACAAGGAACGCGCGCTGATGGTCCAGGCGATCGCGCAGGTGGCACAGGGCAAGTACGAACCCGCGCGTCAGACGCTGGCTGGCGTTACGGGCGTGCGCGCCCCGCTCGCCAAGCTGTGGACGCTGTACATCGACCAGAAGGCAGGCGCTGGCGCGACCGCTCCCGCAGCCTGATCACGCGCAAGCCGATCAGCAAAAAGGCAGGTCAGGCAATCCGCCCGACCTGCCTTTTTCGCGTCCGGCAAAGGCGATCATTCCTCGAGCGGGACGCCCGGCTGCTGCTTGCTGGTGCGGATGGTCAGCGATGTCTTGACGCTCGCGACATTGGCCGCCGGTGTGAGCTTCGATGTCAGGAACGCCTGGAATTCCTGCAGGTCGCGCGCCACGATCTTCAGGATGAAGTCGATCTCGCCGTTGAGCATATGGCATTCGCGCACCTGGGGCAGGGTGCTGACATGCTCCTCGAACGCCTTGAGATCGCTTTCGGCCTGGCTCTTCAGGCTGACCATCGCGAACACGGTGATCGCAAAGCCCAGCTTCTGCGGGTCGATATCGGCATGATAGCCGCGAATGATGCCGGCTTCCTCCAGCGCCCGCACGCGGCGCAGACAGGGTGGCGCGGTCAGCCCGACACGGCTCGCGAGCTCGACATTGGTAATCCGCCCCTCATCCTGGAGCCGGGTCAGCAGCTGCCGGTCGATATGGTCCAGACTTGACACGATTTTTCCCCTGGCTTTGCTAGGCAACCGCCGGTGCCGACGGTGGGTTGCCATCGTCGGCCGCGTGCAAGCTGCGGTATTTCGGCGTGCGGCAGAAATAATCCGCAACATCACGCCAGCTACCTATAATATAATTATTCGGTAACGCAATTGTCCCACATTGCGACGCGATAAAAAGCGCCCTTTCGCAGGTGAGCCGACAGAGCTATCCCTTGTCCTGGCCGGTCGGCTGCGTGTAACGAACACGCCCGCCCGATCCAATAAATCGTGCTGTTCCAAGGACCTTGCCCCAAGCCGATGCGCTACGACGACCGCCTTTCCACCGTCCTGGCCGGTAGCGTCCCCACTGGCGGAGCGGCAGTGGCGCAATATCGGCAGCTGGTGGACCTGCTCGGGCAGATCTGCGGCAATGATCTTGACGCGCGGCATGCGCCTGCGCTGGCCCGGATCCACGAACTTCGCACCAGTGTGAGCGATGCCGATCGGCTGCTGACCGTGCAGTGCCTGTCCGGGCGGCTGGTGTCGCCGGTGCTGGTTCAGTATCTCGCATCGGAGCGTCCCGAAATCGCCAGCGCGGCGATCCGCGCCGCACGGCTGGACGACGCAAGCTGGGCGACGCTCGTCCCCGCGCTCCCCACCCGCGCGCGCGGCTTCCTCCGCCATCGCCGCGATATCGGCCCGCGCACCCAGGCCCTGCTCGACCAGCTGGGGCTCTACGATACCGCGCTTCCCGCCGCAGAGGTTCAGGTGCCGGCCGATACGGCGGCACCCACCGAGCACGAGCCGGTGGCCCAGGCCTCCGAAGCCGAACCTGCCGTGCCGCTACCGGTCGACGCCGAAGCGATCCTCGAACCCGAGGCCGCGCCCGAGCTGGTCGCCGCGTCCGAGCCTGCCGCGATGCCGCTGGTCGAGGCTGATCCCGAACCGGTGGTCGAACCTGAACCCGAGCCCGCACCGGTCGCCGCCAGTCCGCAGAGCATCGGCGAAATCGTCAAGCGGATCGAGGCGCTGCAGGAAGTGCGCATCCGTCAGGCAATGGAGCAGGAGGCGCCCAGCCGCGATGGCTGGCAGCAGCTCGAACAGACGCTCGGCACGCCCGAGAGCACTGCCGCCGAACCGGTCGAGACGGCCAGCGCCCTGCCCGAGGGGCATCAGCATTTCCAGTTCGCCACCGGTATCGACGGCAGCATCAGCAGCACGCGCGGCATGCTGCTTGGCATGGTGCATGGGCTTTCGCTCGCTCAGCCGGCGCTGAGCGGCTTTCGCGGCGTCGATGCCTCGGTTGCGACGGCGTTCAGTCGTCGCATGCCGATCCGCGGGGGGCGCGCCGATCTGGGCAGTGCCGCGTCGCTGGCGGGCGAATGGCGCGTCGATGCCGATCCGTGCTTCGACCGCGCCACCGGCCGCTTCACCGGCTATAGCGGAACGCTGCGGCGCCCGATGCCCTGGGAAAGTGCGGGCCCCGATGCGGCCGCAGCCGGGCTGACCGGGCGCGATGGCCTGCGCCAGATCGTGCATGAACTGCGCACGCCGCTCAATGCGATCATGGGCTTTTCCGAGATTATCGAGCAGCAGCTGTTCGGTCCCGTGCTCAGCGAATATCGCCAGATGGCGCAGCGCATCCGCCAGGACGCGCGGCAATTGCTGAACGGCTTTGACGATCTCGATACGGCGCTCAGGCTGGACCGCAACGCGATCGACGATCCCGATGGCCATGTCGCGCTGAGCGAGCTCGCCGAACGCCTGTCGGCGCGGGTACAGCCGCTGCTCGATTATGCGGGGGCATCGCTGGTTCTGGGCCCGGTTCCGCAGGCTTCGGTGATTGCCATGTCGGCCCAGGCGCTCGACCGTATCGTTCCGCGCCTAGCCGGTGCGCTGATCGGCAGCTGCGAGGCGGGCGAGACGCTGCACGTGCAGTTCGCCGATCACAGCCCGACCGTCGACATCCTGTTCAGCCGCCCGAAGACGCTCGCCGGGCTCGATGAAGCGGCGCTGTTCGATGTCGACCGCACCGATGCCGGGCCGCGCGACGGCGGTCCGCTGCTCGGCCTGGGCTTCTGCCTCAGGCTGGTGCGCAACCTGCTCGCCAGCCATGGCGGCGCGCTCGCGATCGAGGACGAAGCTCTGCGCTTGACCTTGCCCGAGGCGGGGATTAGCGCAGAAGCCGCGCGATCCTAGGCGGGAGGAACGCGCACGGAGTGGCGACCGGGGAGGGGCCAGGCCGATCATTTGCGACGCTGCGAGACATGAGCGCATGACCTTTGCAAGATTGCCGGGCAAGGATGATTTTGTTCGCTTTTCGCCCGAATTCGGCCAGCGTTATCTGGTGACGGTCGATGTTGAGGAAGAGTTTGACTGGACCCGACCGATCGAGCGCGAGGGCTATTCGCTCGAAGCGGTCGAGGCGATCACCGATTTCCAGAAACTGTGCGAGGATTATGGCGTAACGCCCTTGTATCTCGTCGATTGGCCGGTGATTTCGGACCCGCGCGGGCGCGAGATCTATGGCGCTCTGGTGCGCGAGGGACGCGCCGAGGTCGGCATCCAGCTGCACCCCTGGGTCAATCCGCCGTTCGAGGAAGAGGTCAACCAGCGCAACACCTATGCCGGCAACCTGCCCAAGGAGCTCGAGCGCGCCAAGTTCTTCAAGTTGCGCGATGCGATTGCCGAGGTGACCGGCAGGCAGCCGATCGCCTATCGCGCCGGTCGCTATGGCATTGGCGGCGAAACGCTCAACCTGCTGCGCGAGGCGGGGGTGCTCTACGACACCTCGGTGCGCGCCAATTTCGATTACAGCAAGGCGGAAGGACCTGATTTCTCGCAATATCCGCTCGAGCCCTATTGGCTTGACCGGAAGCTGGGCATTGTCGAACTGCCGGTAACCTCGGTCTATTGGGGCCTGTTGCGCCGTCAGGGAACGCTGTTCCCGCTGGCCCAGATGGCAGGCGTGACGAAATCGCTGATGGCGCGCGGGCGGCTGCTCGAGCGGATATCGCTGACGCCCGAGGGAATCTCGATCGAGGAGGTGGTCCGCGGCATCGACATTGCGCTCGACGATGGGCTGCCGGTGCTCAATTTCTCGTTCCACTCGCCTTCGCTCAAGCCGGGCTATACGCCCTATGTCCGCAAGGACGAGGATGTCACCGCCTTTTACGACTGGTGGCATCACGTGCTGTCCTATCTCGCGCAGCGTGGGGTGAAGCCGACCAGCATTGCGGATATCGACGCCCATATCCTGAGATGATGCCGTTGCGCGTGGTGCGCTAAAACCCATGCCGAGGCTTTTCGCGCTTGCCATGCAGGCCCGCGCTGGGCTAACCGCGCCTCTGGCACAGCCGGGACGGGCCTGTAGCTCAGTTGGTTAGAGCTGGCCGCTCATAACGGCTAGGTCGGGGGTTCGAGTCCCTCCGGGCCCACCAGTCCGTCCGGAAAGACACCGCCAGGAGCCGACCAGAGCTGGCCGGATCGGGGAGTAGCGCAGCCTGGTAGCGCATCTGCTTTGGGAGCAGAGGGTCGCAGGTTCGAATCCTGTCTCCCCGACCATTTTCATGAAATCTTTATTTTTCAACGCCTTAGTTGTGAGGTGCTGGCGGGGAATATACACAAAAATATACACTCCGCGGACGCACTCACGACGCGGGGTGCTACACTGTATCGGCTAAGCTACGACGTTCCACGTGCGGTGATGGCAGTCTCGTTCCGAGAGAAGAGCGTGCGGTTCGGCGCGCTCTCTGGACGGTGAGACACACCCCAAGCTGATCATCAACGAGCCTGGCATCGGTTTTCGGATCGCTGCTGGCTTCTCGACCGAGATAAAAACAAGCGATTTCATGATTTTGGTGCATTGAGAGGCAGCAGCCTTGCATTGGGCACAGAGGTGCATGAGGCCCATGCTGCATCCCGCGCTATTCCTTTTCAGCCCCGAAGCGCAGCCGGACACCAGCGTTGAGGATGAAACCTTCGAGCGGGGCCCAGGCATCGACAGTCCATTGTCCGCTGGCGGCGCGGCGCGGGAGCAGCAATGGATCATAACGGGTCTGACGCACGTTCAGCAGATTCTCCGCATTTGCAAAAAGGCTGATGCGACCGAGCGCGATCTCGCCAAGAAGCCCCAGGTGAAGATAGGGGCGTGAGCGCGTCCTGTAGGGGTTCTCGTCCAGCAGTTGGCGACCTGTATAATAGGCTTCAATGCCAATGCGTCCCTTGCCATGTTCCTCCCACATCGCGACCAGACCGGCGGTATGCCGCGGGGTCAGCGGAATGGCCCGGCGACGCCTCGCCGCAGGATCGGGCTCGCTTGAATCGATGAACACATGGTTGGCCGTAACCGTAAAGCCCCCGTGACGGAATCTCACCAGCGCCTCGGTTCCACGCAGCCGCGTAGCGCCATCGACATTGACGAGCCGCACCCGGTCTGCCGCAATGGCCTCGATCCGGGTGGCATCGTCAATGTCCGATCCGAAAAGCGTGAGATTGGCTTCCCACGGGCCGGTGGCATAACCGATGTCGAGCGAGCCGGTGATAGCTGTTTCGGCCTTGAGGCTGCGCAACGGTTCCAGACGCGAAAGCCCCGCGGCATCAATCTCGTCAACGAACGGGGTTGGCGCGAAATACCCATGACCGAGAGAGGCGCGCACGGTCCAGCCGCCCGGCCGGTAGAGAGCCGACACACGCGGACTGAACCGGGTGCCGAAGCGGTTGTGGAAATCCACACGGCCGCTGGCTGCAAGGGTCAGGTCCGCGCTGGCTCGCTGCTCGACCTGCACGAAGAGGCCCGGCGCATCATAAGCATAATCGAGCGCGCCGAAGGTCTGCGATACGAAGCGATCCGACTGGAAGGCGGCGCCCATGACCCATCCGGTCGATCCGTTTTCGCCCGCGATGGACGCTTCCGCAAAAAGGCTGGTGTGCTTGTCATCTTCCCGCACTGCGCCAAACTGGTGGCGATGGTTCTGGCGCACCGCCGAGGCGCGCAAACCGAATGTGCCCACGCCTGCAAGAGGCATTGCAAACACCAGACCCGCATCCCGCCGATCGGTATCCTGAGCCTGCACGAACCCAAGACCGTCTGGTGCCGTGCGGCCGGGCGCGGTTCCGCCGGTGCGCTGCTCCGTTATCGCGCCGAGAGTGAGATACAGCGATGCCCCGTCATCCCCGGTCCACTGGAGACGCGGCCGCAAAGTCAGCCGATCAAAGCCTGCGATGTCGCGCCAGCCGTCATCGTCGAGATCCTGCCCGGTCTGGCGGTGCGCGCCAGCGGTCAATGAAACGCCGATCTGGCCGCTTGCCGGTCCGGCCAGATAGGCGGTAAGGTCCTGGCCGCCGCGCGTAGTTGCGTTGGCCAGTATGTTTGCCTCCGGCGCATCGCCAGGGCGTCTGGAAATGAGGTTGATGACCCCGCCCAGCGCTGATGCACCGTAGAGCGCCGACACCGAGCCCTTGATGACTTCGACCTGCGCCAGGTCGGTCGGTGGCACCTGCAACAAGCCAAGCGAGGCGGCCTGCCCGCCATAAAGCGGCAGATTGTCGGCCAGTATCTGGGTATAGCGTCCTTCCAGTCCCTCCATGCGCACATTCGCGCCGCCAAGCGCCGGGGACGTCACCTGCGCTCTCACACCGCTGATTTCGTTGACCAGCATTGCGATACTGCCGGGCCGCATCAGTGCCTTTTCCTCGATCTCTTCCCCGGCAATCACCTCGACCCGCAGCGGTTCGTCCTGCAAGCGGCGACCGAGGCGGGTGCCCTGCACAATGATGCTCTCCTCTTCCGCCTCTGCCTCAGCGGTCTTGGCCTCAACGGGTGCTGGTTGCGCCTGCACGGACGAGCCGAACGCCTGCGCACAGGCCAGCAGGATGAAACCTGTCGCGGACAAGCCGGGATGCATTGCAGCGCTGACTTTCCTGCTGCGCCATGGTGTGAGGACCATCGACCTCATTCATTCATCGCCTGTTGCAGATCGCGCGGAATGTCCATCGGTGCAAAGGCGCTGACGGTGCTGCGCCCCGTATTCCCGAGGGGCAGATGGCCCGTGAGATTGCCGATCGGCGCGAGGAAAAGCCTGAGCAACTGCCCCATTACCTCACGAGCGTCGCGCTGATGCAGGGCGAGCCTGAGCATCGCCCAGTGCGAAACGAGATGGGGGACGAGCCTCATCTGCGCGATGATATGGGCACGCTCCAGATGATGCCACGCCATGGCGATGTCGTCCGCCAGAAACGCCTGTCTTGCCGCATCATGCTCAGCCGCCAGAAAATCCGCCCATGCAAGCTTCGCACGATCAGGCATGACGCAGCTCGCTGCGCGCCTGCGCCAGGATTTCGATGCTCCCCCATATGGCCAGGCTGGCCATGAGCGCTGCAACCACGAGATCGGGCCAGGCTTTGCCGGTGCCGAAAACGCCCATGGCAGCGACCAGCACGGCAATATTGCCGATCGCATCGTTGCGCGAGCATATCCAGACCGAGCGCCGGTTGGCATCGCCATCGCGGAACCGATACAGCAACAGCGCCACCGCAAGATTGACGGCCAGCGCCAGAGCGCCGGTCAACCCCATGGTCTGCGGATCAGGAGCCGCTCCTGCGACCACGGCATAGATGGCATTGCCGAGGACCCACAGGCCGAAGGCGACCATGCTGGCGGCCTTTGCCAGCGCGGCACGCGCGCGCCATGCCAATGTCATGCCTGCCACCCCCAGGCTGATGGCGTAATTGGCGGCATCCCCCAGAAAATCCAGCGCATCGGCCTGAAGCGCGCGCGAATCCGCGCCTAGCCCCGCGATGATCTCGATGAAGAACATCGCGCCATTGGCTGCCAGTGCCAGCCACAGCACGCGGCGCCAGCGCGGATCGTCGGCGAAAGTGGGATCATGCGAATGTGGTTCGCAGCAGGATTTGCTCATGCGACTTTCCTTGTCATGCCCGAGTCGCAGAGGCATATGCACCCTGTAGCCACTACAGGGTCAAGCAATGCGTATCGGCGAACTGGCGCGAGCCACCGGGACTACGGCGGAAACGATCCGCTATTACGAGCGGGAGGGCATATTGCCCCAAGCGGACCGCACCGATGGCAATTATCGCGACTATTCGCCTTCGCACCTGGCCACGCTCACATTTGTCCGCCGCGCCCGCGAGCTCGGGTTCGGCATGACGCAGGTGCGCCAGCTGCTGGCTCTGTCCGATCACGCCGACAAGCCTTGTGGGGATGTCGATCTGATCGTTCAGGCGCAGCTTGTCGAAGTGGAGCGCAAGATTGCCGACCTCAGTCGCCTGCGCGAGGAGCTGGCCGCCATGCTGCGTCAATGCGAGGGCGAGAGCATCGCGGAATGCCGCGTGGTGGAGAGCCTCGGCGGCCGACGATAGGCCAAGTCAGAGCGCTCTCGGCGCCCACAGGATGATGGCGGCACCCAGCATGCATATCGCCACGCCGGACACATCCCAACGGTCTGGAGCCGAACCTTCGACGAGCCATATCCACGCCATGGCGGAGCCGATGTAGATACCGCCATAGGCCGCATACGCCCGTCCGGCATGCTCGACCTCCACTTGGGCCAGCAGCGATGCGAACAGGCACAGAGCAAGGAGACCGGGCAAGAGCCAGAGCACCGATCGATCGAGGCGATGCCATGCCCAAAAGGCGTAGCAGCCCGCAATTTCGGCGAGTGCGGCCGCGATATAGATCGGATAGGTCATGCGCCGCGATGAGTTGCACATGGACTTCGGCTTCGCAATCGCGATGCTCGAATCCCCCGCCGCCGCGCGACGATCGCTTCGGGCAGGGCATGATGCCTGCTGCGCAGAATCTTCCAGGTCGCCGGAACACGTCTTCCCTGGACCATCAGCACGAGGCCGGTCATCGCGAGTGCAAAGCCGAACAACCCGAGAGGGTCTGGGTCGCTCAAGCCGGGCACGATCCTGATTGCACAGGCAAGCCCGAAGAACGCCGCGCCGATACCCCGCCATAGTCTGTCGCGGCGGGTCATGCGGCAATCTCAATCGGCGCATCGGCATCCTCGATCACCAAGCGTGCAGCGGCACCGATCAGGTCAGCGACCCTTGGGTCGGACCGGGCACACGAACGCGCGAGCAGGATGTCGGCTGGGAAGGCCGCTTCTTCCTCCAGCGCGTCGGCAAGATCGGTCGCCTGGAAGCAGATGCCGATGGCGGGATCGCAGATCTGCGCCGCCATGGCCTGGGCATCGGCAACCAGCGCGGAAGCCGCATCGACTCCGCGTGCTTCGATCGCCGTGAACCCCAGCGCACTGGCCTGGCGAACGGCACAGAGAAGCAACGTGCCATTCGCGCAGTCGGTATCGACGATGCGCACGGAGCGGCGGTTTTCGGCACGCAGGACGTTGAGCGCCGCGACGACTGCGGGCCAGCGCCGATCGCTGCAATGCTCGGGTCGTGGTCCTGGTGTCCGTTTCGTCCTGATGCCGCGTGACCTGCGCACCGGCTGCACCATGTGCTCCGCAAGGTTGGTCATGCCGGACTCCCGACGCGCGGGGCGTCCGGCTTTGCCGCCTTGGGGACAGCTCTCTCCCAAGGCTGGACCGGGGCAAAAGACACCGATGCCTCCATCGGCGTATCCTTCAGCCTGATGCAGGAAGCGGGCAGCGTGCCCCGTTCGCTGCGCGCGAAGCGCATCGCGGCAGCCAGCGAGATGAACCTGCCTTCCATCCACCCCCCACTCGCCTGGACCAGCCAGTGGCCAGCCCTGTCCTGCCCGACAAAGATCGTCTCGGGCTCGGTTTCGATATGAGCTTCGCAAGCGGCAAACATTCCAATATTCCTCATGCAGGCCATCGCCATCGCCTGGCTCGGCTATGTCGGGCGGCGATCGACGGCAGAGGAATAATGGGCCGATCGGCGTGAAGCCTCGATGGCATTTCCCGCCTGGATTCGTGAAAAGCGCGTAAAAAGGGGATGGCCGCAAGCGTGCCATCGGGGTCCATGCGGCTTGACGTCGCCATGCGATTGTGGGAGCAGAAACGTATCGGGGTCAGAGCAACCTCCCGATCAGGCCGTTCCGGCCCAAGCGTTGCCTCTGGCCTGCCCGGCGATGCGGGGCAGCAACGAGAGGGCGTTATTGGCAGTGAACGATAGAATGAACACCCCGGATTTTCGCGAACTTGTCCGCGTCTTCGCGCGCATCGGCTGCCTGAGCTTCGGCGGCCCTGCCGGGCAGATCGCTCTTATGCACGGCGAAATCGTCGAGAAGCACCAGTGGGTGGATGAAGAGCAGTATCTTCACGCCCTGAATTTCTGCCACCTGCTGCCCGGCCCGGAGGCGCAGCAGCTGGCGACATGGATCGGCTGGCGGCTGCATGGGCTCAAGGGCGGCCTAGCCGCGGGCCTGCTTTTCATCATTCCCGGCGCGCTGGTCATGCTGGCGCTGTCCTCGCTCTATGCTCTGGCCGCTGATCTCGACTGGTTTGCCGCGCTGTTCCTCGGCATCAAGGCAGCCGTGCTGGCAATTGTGGTGCAGGCGCTGATCCGCATCGGCAGCCGGGCACTCAACACCCGGTTCAAGCAGGGTCTCGCGATTGCCGCCTTTCTGGCGCTGTTCCTGTTCAACCTGCCCTTCCCGCTGGTGGTGCTGGGCGCTGGCCTGATCGGCATGGTTGTGGCCAACTACCGGCCCGACCTGCTGGCGCTGAAGCCTGCATCCGGCCACGACAGCGCGCCGCGTCCTTCGCTGGCGGCGATGGGGCGCACGATGCTGCTATGGCTCGCCATCTGGGCAGCGCCGATGGCGCTCGTGCTGGTCGCGCTCGGTCAGGACCATGTGCTCTGGGATGTCGGCCTGTTCTTCTCGCAACTGGCGATCGTCACCTTTGGCGGTGCCTATGCGGTGCTGGCCTATATGGCACAGGAGGCGGTCCAGACCTATGGCTGGTTGCAGGCCGGCGAGATGGCCGATGGCCTGGGCCTGGCCGAGACGACACCTGGACCGCTGATCCTGGTGACGCAGCATGTCGGGTTCCTCGCAGCCTTCCGGTCGCCCGAACCCTTTTCGCCGCTGGTCGCAGGCATGGTGGGAGCGGCATTGACCACCTGGGTGACGTTCGCCCCCTGCTTCCTGTGGATTTTCACCTTCGCACCGTGGATCGAACGCTTGCAGCATGCGACACGGCTGAAGGGGGGCCTGGCCGCGCTGACCGCTGCCGTTGTCGGTGTCATCGCCAACCTGTCGGTCTGGTTCGCGCTGCATGTGCTGTTCGCGCGCGTGACAATGGCGCAGATCGGCCTGATGCAACTGAACCTGCCCAACTGGGCCAGCTTCGACTGGCGGGCAGGCTTGCTCGCCGTGATGGCCGCGATCATCCTGTTCGCGCTCAAGTGGAGCATCTTCCGCATGCTCGCCATTCTTGCCGTGGCCGGCCTGGCTCTCGGCAGTCTCTGACAAGGACGCATAAGCCATGACCGAAATCGATCGACGCGACGCCATCGGCATGATGGGACTTGGCCTCGCCGCTGCGGCGATTGCGACACCCGCATCGGCCCAGACCGCGGGCATCGCCCCGGCCTTTGCCGGCCAGCACAAGCCGGTGCCTCTGGGGTTTGATCCCGCCAAACTGCCCGGCTTGTCGGAAAAGCTCATCCGATCGCATTACGAGAACAACTATATCGGTTCGGTGCGGACGCTGAACATGATCGAGCAGCGGCTGTCCGCGGCCATGGCGGACAAGGACCTGCCCCCGATCGTCTATGGCGGCCTCAAGCGCGAGGAACTGCATCGCACCGGGTCGGTCATCCTGCACGAGCTGTATTTCGGTGCGCTCGGCGGTGATGGTGCGGCTGCGGGCGACATGCAGAAGGCGATCGCAGCCGCATTCGGCTCGTTCGCCGCGTGGGACGCAGAGTTCCGGCGCACGGCTTTGTCGCTGGCCGGCGGATCGGGCTGGTGCGTGCTGGCCTGGAACACCCACTCGGCCAGCCTGCACAATTACTGGGCTTGGGACCATATGCACCAGCCGGTCGCCAGCGTGCCGCTGATCGCGCTCGACATGTATGAACATGCCTATCACATGGATTACGGCGCGGCGGCGGCGAAATACATTGATGCCTTCATGGCCAATCTGGACTGGCAGGAGATAGACCGCCGCTATCGCCGTGTCGCAGGGCCAGGCTGACAGGGCGTGGCGCGGCCTGGTGGATGGCTCGCAGAAGGCGCGGCACTTCCAAGGTCCGCATCCACTAATTCTTCGTCGAGCTGGCCGCCATGCGCCGGCCGCTGTGCCTCAACGCCCTGACCGCCTGAGATGGCTCGTTAATGTGGGATGCGGGGCATGATGGCCCTTGTCTGCGCCTCAAAAGATACCCGATGCAACCGCGACAGGTTCAAAGAGCTATTGGGTATCTTTAAAGCCGCAGTCTCGGCGTTATCGAAGGGGTCTCAAAAGCTACAACTTGTGATGCAACGTCGCTGAAGCGTGGAGCATCAAAAACCGAAACCGCCTCTTGCCAATCAGTTTGGTAGACAATATATCCAAGGTGTGGGCGCAGTTGCATGCAAGGCGTCCACACTATCCTCCCGTGGAGTGTGTAATGTCTGCCTCAAATCCCCCTGATGCAGACGACAAGGCGCAGCCGCCGATCCCCTTGTCGGCGATCGAGCAGGCCATCGCGAAACTGCGTTATGGCACCGTGGTGCTCACCGTCCATGAGGGGCGGCTGGTGCAGATGGACGTTACCGAAAAGCACCGGTTCTCCTGAACGGCGATGTGAGCGCGTCCTGCGCTCAGTGGAACGCTTGCAGCCAGTCGGATACCATGGCCTGTCCCGCAGCCACCGCAGACGGCCCCAAAGCTGCGTAATCGCTCGCAAGCTTGCGCGCGCAGATATTCTGTGCGGCGAGACTGTCGCCGGCTTCGTCGATCCAGTGGTGCACGCGCGAGTCTATGCCCATCTCTGCATGGAACTGGAGCGCCAGCAGGCCGGGACCGCGCCGGAACGCCTGGTGCGGATAGAGGTCGGTGCTGGCCAGCCATTCGGTGCCCGGCGGCAGGTCGAACGTGTCGCCATGCCATTGCAGGACCGGCGTGTCGCCAAGATGGACCAGTGGACTGTCGGCGCCCGGCGGGGTGAGATCGATCCGCGTGAAGCCGATCTCCTTGGTGCCTCCGGGATAGACGTCCGATCCCATCGCTGCTGCCATCATCTGCGCACCCAGGCAGATGCCGAGCGTGGGGCGATCCCTGGCCAGCCGCGCCGACAGACGCTCAAGCTCGTGCTCTATCCAGGGATGCTCCTCGCGGTCATAAACCCCCATCGGGCCGCCCATCAGCACGACGAGATCGGGTGAGAGAAAGTCGAGATCGGCAAAGCCGGGATCGGTCACGTCCACGCGGTCGATCACATAACCCATGTCCTCGATAGGCTGGCGGAATCCGGCTATGCCTTCATAAGGCACATGGCGGACGAGAAGCGCGGTCTTGGTCATGGGTCAGTCCTGACGGGAGCTATCGTCCCGGTCCTCGTGGTCGAACCGCTGGCGGCGCGTGACCTCCAGCATGAAGATCTGGCCGCCGCGCACGCTCAGCGTCACGGTGCCATATTCGACGCCCAGCACCGCTTCGGCAATCGCAGGAATAGTTTGGTCGAAGCGAGCCTGTCTTTCAGCTCTCGCCTCCTGCGATAGCTTGGTCTCGTCTGGCATTGCGGGTCCTTATTTCGTCGGATGAGGCTGGTCAGGGGCGGTAGGTTGCCTGGTCGGGGAGCACGACGCCGACATCGCGGGCATAGACATCCCATTCCGCGACCAGCGCTTCACGGACGTCCGGCTGCCGCCCGGCAAGGTCGCGCGTCTCGCCGGGATCTGCCGCGATGTTGAACAGCCGCCATTTGCCGTCGCCGGTATCGACCAGCTTCCAGTCGCCACGCCGCACCGCGCGCGATCCGAACAGTTCGGTGCCGATCGCCTTTTCGGCGGGCCAGACGCGCTCCGACCTGCTGCGCAGCCACTGGCTCCAGCTTCGTCCGCGCACTGGCTGGAGGTTCGGCTTCGCGCCGGCGGACGATGGGTGCTGCACGCCGGCCAGATCGAGAAAGGTCGGCACCACGTCCATCACGTTGAGATAGGCGCTCGCGACCGATCCCTGGCGCGCGATGCCGGGATAATGCAGCACCGCCGTCGCGCGGGTTCCGCCCTCGGTAGTGTATGCCTTGTAGAGCCAGGACGGTGCGGTTGCGGCCTGTGCCCAGCCGGGGCCGTAAGCGATATAAGACGCCGCCGTGCCTCGGCTCGCGAAGCTGTTGTCGGCACTGGCCAGCCGCTGCTTGACCGAGGGCAGTTCGCTGCGGGCGAAGTCGATGCCTTCCGCGCCATTGTCGGCCATGAACAGGATGACGGTATTTTCGAGCTCTCCGATGCGGCGCAGATGCTCGATCACCAGCCCGATATTGCGGTCCATGCGATCGACCATTGCCGCATAGATTTCCATGTCGCGCGCGGCCGCTGCCCTTTCCGCCTTGCTCAGCGACGACCACCGCGGGGTGCGCTTGTCGAGCGTGTGCACCGGCGTCTTGGGATCGAGCAGACCGAGCGCGATCTGGCGCTTCAGCCGCTGCTTGCGCAGCGCCTCGTAGCCGGCATCATAGCGCCCGCGATAGCGCGCGATGTCCTCGGGCGGGGCCTGGAGCGGCCAGTGGGGCGCTGTGAAGGCGAGATAGGCGAAGAAGGGCTGGCCGGTCCTTTGCGGGCCGATCTCGTCGATGATCTGCGCGGCGAAATAGTCGGAGGAATAGAAGTCCCTGGGCAGCGCAGTCACCACCTCGCCGTTGCGCGTATAGGTGGTGGGGCCGTTGCGGTCCGATGCGCCGAGGCCGAAATGGTTATGCCCGCCCTGGAGCAGCGCGAAGCTCGACTGGAAGCCGCGCGCATGCGGGTCCTGCTCGGCGGTGAGGCCCAGATGCCATTTGCCCGAAAACAGCGTGCGATAACCTCCGCTCGCGAGGATCTCGGCCAAGGTGGCGACATCGCGGCGCAGATAGCCCTCATGCCCCGGCTTCCCTTTCTGGTTCGGCGCGACCAGCTCGGCCATCGTGCCGAGCCCTGCGAGGTGATTGTCGGTGCCCGACAGCAGCATCGACCGGGTCGGCGAACAGGTCGGCGCGACGTGGAAGCCAGTGAGCCTGAGGCCGCGATAGGCGAGCGCATCGAGATTGGGTGTCGCAATCTCGCCGCCAAACGCGCCGATGTCCGAGAACCCCAGATCGTCGGCGATGATGATCAGGAAATTGGGCCGCCGCGCCTCTTGCGCAGCGGCAGGGGCGGAAAGCCCGATCGCGGCGAGCAGGCTGAACAGGGCGCGCTTGATGGTCATCACGGATCTCTTGGTAGGCATGAAACAAAAAAGGCGGCCCGTGCGAATGGGGGGAGCACGGGCCGCCAGGTTCCGAGAGAGGGTTACTCCGCCGGTTCGAGCTCGACCGCGCGCTCTTTCTTCACGGTGCGGCTGCGGCGACCATCGATGGCGACGGGAATGTCACCCGCGATCGTCGCGCGGCGCAGCGTGCGGCGTTGCAGGCCGAAATCGGCGATCGCGCGGTGCTGCGTCGCGCGATTGTCCCAGATAGCGACGTCGCCCGCGCGCCAGCGCCAGCGCACAGTGTTCTCCGGCTTGGTGATATGGTCCTGGAGGATGCTGAACAGCCGCTGCGAATCCGCGCTGTTGAGGCCGACGAACTGCTTGACGAAATGGCCGAGCAACAGGCTGCGCTCGCCGCTGACCGGGTGGACGCGCACCACCGGATGCTCGGTCTCGTAGACGGTTGAGGCGAACACCTTGCTGTGCTCCTCGGCGCGCTTGGCGTCCTTGGTGCCGAGCACGGCGGCATAGTCATACTTGTTCGAGTGCACCGCCCAGAGGCCATCGACCAGCGTCTTCAGCGCCTCGGGCAGTTCCTCATAGGCAGTGACGCCGTTGGCCCAGAGCGTGTCGCCGCCGGCCTGGGGGATGGTGATCGCGCGCAGGATCGAGGCTTCGGGATAGGCATCGACAAAAGTCACGTCGGTGTGCCAGCTTGAGGCTGCGTAACCCTCCTTCGTGTCCAGCTCGAGCAGATAGTGAGATCCTTCAGCGACCGGCACCGTGGGATGGGCGATCGGTTCACCCAGCCGCGCGGCAAAGGCTTCGTGCCGGGCATCGTCGAGTTCGGCCTGGTCGCGGAAGAACAGCACCTTGTGGCGGACGAGCGCCGTCTTGATCGCCTCGATGCTGGCATCGTCGAGGTCGCCAGAGAGCGCTAGGCCGCGCACCTCGGCACCGATGCGCCCGGCCACGGGCACGATGTCCAGCGGGCTTTGCGGATCGGCGGCATTGATGAAGCTGTTGATGAGATCGGACATGGAAATTCTCCTGACTTGCGAACGGGGAAAACGGGAAATGGGGAAAGCGGGTTCGGGGATGAGCTGTTGACTAGGTCATGGCGGGGCCTTTCTGCTGGAGGTCATTCGGCGGGAACGAGCGTGGCTTCGCGCGCATCAAGCTCGCGGCGGATTTCGGCATGGCGGGTTTCGTCGAGCGGGAAGCCCGCGATGAGCCAGGCCGAGAGCGCATGAGCGATGGCAGGGCCGAGGGCAAAGACCAGCGCGAGCCCTTGCAGCGCCTCGGGGCTGTTGCTGGTCTTGGGATCGAAGCCGAGCCAGGCGACCAGCGGCAGCGCGATGCCGATGGCGACAGCGGTGGCGGATTTGCCCGCGAGGCTGAACACCGAATAATACAGGCCCGCACGGTCGTTGCCGGTCTCCAGCCGGTGCTTGTCGGCGACATCAGCGACAATGGCGCGGAGCATCAGATTGCCCGATCCCTGCGCCAGACCTTGCGCCAGCGTGAGCCCCAGCAGCAGCGTCATGTTGTCTGGTGCCACCAGCACCAGGCCGAGGTTGATCGCGACCTGCACCAGTTCGCCTGCCACCGCCGTGCGATGCTTGCCCAGCCGATAGCCGATCTTCAGCCAGATCGGGCCTGCCAGCACGCCGAAGACGAACTGGAACAGGAACAGCCCCGCCGCCCATTCGGGCCTGCCCATGTAGAAGGTGACGTAGAAGACGATCAGCGCGGCGCGGATGTTCTGGCCCAGCGTGACTGCAAAGTCGGAGCCCAGCACGCGCAGCAGCAGCCGGTCGCCGAGCACGGCGCGCACCACCCGGCCCAGCGGCTCGCGCGGGGCGATGCTGGCGGGCGCCGGCGGCTCCTTGAAGGCAGTCAGCGTCAGCACCAGCGCCGGCAGGATGGTGACGGCGACCAGCCCGCCCATCAGCGCGAGCTTGAGCCCGCCATCGCCGGGACGCAGCTGGTCGGCCAGGGTCGGCAGGATCAGCGTGAGCAGCAAAGCGCTCGCGGTCACCACCGTCTGGAAGGTCGCGACACGGGTGCGCTCGTGATAGCGGCCCGATACCTCGCCCGACCAGGCCAGAAACGGGATCTGCACCGCCGTCCAGCCGAGATAGAAGAAGAACAGCACGATCGCGAGATAGGCCGCGCTCACCTGCACCGGCGGGAAGAACAGGAACCAGGCCGAACCGGCGAACAGCAGTCCGCCCGCCGCGATCCAGGGCTTGCGCCGCCCGAAGCGCGAGCGCGTCCGGTCGCTGAGCACGCCCATGAACGGATCGAGCAGCGCATCCCACAACCGGCCGACCAGGAAGATCAGGCCGATGGTGGTCAGCGACAGGCCATGGTCCTGCGCATAGACCGGCGGCAGATAGACGCCGAGCGGCAGGCCCGCTGCGGCGACCGGGACCGCGATGGCCGAGAAGCGGGTCAACCGCCAGGCCGATAGCCGGTTCTCGTCCGTCGCTGGGGCTGCGGATGATGTGTGCGGGAACGGGAAGATCGTGGCCATGGTCGTGTCCCTTCAGATCTTGGTGCGCAGCGTGACGCCTATCGTGCGGGGTTCACCGATGATTGCCGTGATCGCGCCCGTATTGCCGGGGCTCAGCGTCTGGAAATATTCAGTGTCGGTGAGGTTGCGCGCCCAGATCGAGGCGTCGATCGAACCATCGGCAAGCCGCACGCCGATGCGCGCATTGAGGAGACCGTAACCCTCGACCTCGCCATAGCGTGACAGGCTGACCGTGGTGTTGAGCGAAGAGCGATGCGAGAAATCCGCATGGCCGTAGAGCTCCAGGGTATGCCCGCCGCTTTCGAACAGCGGCTGCGAGGCGTCAACGCCCAGCGTGTAGGTGAACTTGGGCACGCCGGGGATCTGCCGTCCGGTCAGGTCCTGGATGCCGCCAAGGTTCAGGTTCTCCGGCGCCTGCGGGGCGTTGCGATAATCGCGGAAGGTCGCATCGACATAGGAGCCCGAGGCGGTGAAACTCAGCCATTCGCTCGGCGCGACGACCAGATCGGCCTCGATCCCGCGCGAGCGCACCTTGGGGATATTCGCGATATACTGGCGAACGTTGACCGTGCCCGGCGTCAGCTCGGTGATCGCGGTCTGGTAATCGGTGGTCTCGGTCCAGAAGCCCGCGAGGTTGAAGGTGACCCGCCGGTCCCAGAGCTGGCTCTTCAGCCCCAGCTCGAAATTGTCGATCTTCTCGGGCCGCACGTCGGGGTCGATCCCGGCCGGCAGGTTGGTGAGATTGAGCCCGCCCGACTTGTTGCCGCGCGAGTAGGTGGCATAGGTCAGCACGGCCGGTGTCGGCTTCCATGACAGGCTCAGCAGCCCTGACAGGCTGTTGTCGGTGAAGCTCGTCTCGAAACTGGTGACGGGATTGAACTGGTTGCGGATCGCGAGCGCGGCGGTCGCCACCGCTGTCGGCAGAGTTGCCAGATTGGTGCCCGCAACATGGAACTGGCTGAACGCGCCCGACTTCTTCTCGTTGGTGAACCTGAGGCCGCCGGTCAGCGCGAGCGTATCGGTGATGTTCCAGTCCGCCTGGCCAAAAAAGGCGAGGCTCTTGGTCTCGGGTGTCGAGATCGAGTTCGCCTCGAACCCGTTGAGCGCGGCATTGCCCACCGCTGCGGCGACCGTCGGCAGGTTCCAGTTGGCCGCATTGGCGCCGTAGGCCGTTGCGCCGAAGCCGCGCACGATCTGCCAGAAATAATAGGCACCGACGACATAATCGATGGTGCGCTTGCCCGTCGAGGCGAGCCGCACTTCCTGGCTGAACTGGCGCTGGCGGTTGGCCTGCTGCGCTTTAGTGATGATCGGCAAAGCGGTCGCGTCGCCGTCATTGGCCGGGTTCCAGTCCCACCAGCGATAAGCGGTGATCGAGGTCAGCGCCGCGCCGCCCAGGTTCCAGTCGATCTGGCCGGACGCGCCATAGCTGTCCATGTTCGACTGAAAGGGCGAGTTGGAATCGCCCAGCCTTGCGAACGGATCGATCGGCAGCGGCGTGTAGCCCGCACGCGCCGAACGTTGCAGGAAGTTGTTCGGGATGACCGCGCCGTTATCGTAGTTCGAGAAGATCCCGGCGAAGACGTTGAGCACGAAATCCTGTTTCTGGCGGGAGAAATCACCGATCAGCTTGATGTCGAGATTGCTCGCCGGACGGATCAGCAACTGGCCGCGCGCTGTGAAATTGTCGTAATTCTGTGCGTCCTGCCGCGTGGTGACATTGTACAGGAAGCCGTCGCGGTGCGTGTCGGCCAGGCTCAGGCGGAAGGCGACGACATCGCCGATCAGCGGCCCCGAGAGCGACCCGCGCACCTGATGATAGCCATAGTCGCCGACCGTCGCCTCGCCCTGGAATTCATAATCGAACACCGGTGCGCGCGTGGTGATGTTGATCGCGCCGGCGGTGGTGTTCTTGCCGAACAGGGTGCCTTGAGGCCCGCGCAGCACCTCGATCTGCTGGAGATCGACGAGATCGAACTGCGACTGGCCGACGCGGCCATAATAGACATTGTCGATATAGAAGCCGACGCCGTTCTCGAGCCCGTCATTGGTCAGCGCGACGTTGGAGCCAAGCCCGCGGATGTTCACATTGGTGTTGCGCGGGTTGAAGCTGAAGATCTGCAAGCTGGGGACGAGCTGCTGGATCTGGCCGAGCGTGAAATTGCCCGTCGCCTCGAGCTGGCTGTTGTCCACGACGCTGAGCGCGATCGGCACATCCTGCGCCGTTTCCTCGCGGCGGCGCGCTGTGACCACGATCGCGGCGGATGCGGCTTCGGCGTCTTCGGCCAAGGTGTCGCTACTCTCGGGCTGGTCTTCAGCAGCCCAGGCCGGCCCTGCGGTCAGGAACAGCGCAGTGCTGCCGAGCAGCGCGGCCAGACCTCGCTTGCGGACCAAGCGGGCGTTGCGGTTGGATGTGTAGGTCATGCTGCGCGCCTCCGGGTTGCGGAGACAGGGACAATCGAAGTGCCTTCGTCACGCGCATCATCGGCGCAGGGGTCGGGGAACTTGAGGATGACCGGCGCGCGCGGGGTCGAGCCGACCGGCTCGGGGAAAGGGCCATAGAGAGCAGCAAGGCTCTGCTGGATCGAGACGGGGTATTTCGCCAGGTCGGCGGTAGTGAAGGCAGGCTGGATAGGCATAAGGCACCGTTCGCTCCCCCGACGCCAGACGGGGAAACGCCATCAATCGTATTGGTAGGTGAGCAGGCCGTGCATCAGGCGAACGTGGACAGACGGGCCGCGCCAGGGTCGCACCCGTGGCCGGTTCAGGGTCTGGTTGATCGTGTCCGAAAGCTGCGGCGTGCGGTTGGACGCGCTGAACAGCGATTCAGTCTGTCAGGTCTTGCACATGATCGTTCGCATCGTTTTCTCCCCAAAGAGACGTGGGGGGAACACGGTGCCTGGCGCTGTCGCCTTCAGCATCGCGCGCTTTAGCCGTTGGTAACGCGGAGCAAGCTGCTTCCCATTCAAACGCCGCGGGCCGCTGGGGCCATAGTGCGGATGGGATTATCCATCCGCACATTCATAACTATATTGGTTGAGAAGTGGGGTCAAGCCTGTTGCGCCCGGTGCCGCACAACAAATTCTGCTCTACCCTGAAAGCTGTGCTTGTTGCCTTGCAATGGCTCCGCTGCCCGTCAGAATGTCGCGATCAGCGCGAGGCTGATATAGCGGGTATCGCCAGTCGCCGGCGCGTTCGGGGCTGCGCGCAGGAACTGTCCCTTTGCCAGCAGAAACGCATTGAGCTCGCTGCGCAGGCTGCCGGGCACCAACCAGTATCGCACCCGACCTTCGAGCTGGTGTCCGGCAAAGCTACCCGATCGTCCCCGCACGTCCCGGACGCCGGTGGAGGCGAAGCTGTCCGCTCGCTCTGCGAGCCACATCGGGCGATAGGAGACAAAGCCGTCGTGGCGCTTGCCGGGAGCGGCCTCGATGCGCACCCCGGGGCTGTCGATATTGCTCCGGCCGATCGCCGCCAGAACGCCGGCCGGGCTGAAATCGGCGCGGCGCATGCCGAAAAGGGTATCGAACCGGCCATATTTGCCGCCGGGGGCATCGCCGCTGGCATGATCGTATTCGACCGAGATGCGCAGCCGCGCTGGGCCAGGAAAGGTATATCCCGCATCGGCATGTGCGAACCACGAACTGACATCGAGCAGCGGGGCGGTCGTGCGCGTCGTCTCGCTGGCCTCGCCGAACTGGTAGGCGGCTTCCACCTCGAAGTCGGGCTTGCCTGCCGCGGGTTCGCGGATCAACCGCGCAGCGAAGGTGTGCAGATTGCGGTCGCGCGTCGCACGGCGCAGCGAGTCTCTCTCCTGCAAACGGATATACGAGGCTTCGGCCATGATCCCGGCGATCACATCAGGGTGCCAGACAAGGCCGCCCCACAGCCGAAGATCAAAACTCTCCTTGTCGAGCGCACCCCGGTTGTCGAGCACCGATGGCTGGTCGTCGGGCAGGCGGATCTGGGGTAGAGTGTAGATGAACGTTGCCTGCGGCCCGCTGCGGATCTTCAGGTCGGCGCGCAGACCGGTATAGCCGTTAGTGGTGTTGCGGTAATCGTCTGCGGCCACCAGCCGCCGAGACCCCAGGTTGAGAATGAAGCGACCGGCTTCGAGCGTCAGCTTGTTGCCCTTGCCCGGCTCGAGATCGAGCGCGACATAGGCTTGCACGGGCTCGAGCGTGTTGACATCGTTGGCGCTGACCGACGAGCCGGGTCGCCCGAGCCAGGCACGGCTGTCGAAGACCTCCGCGCCGATCCGCAGCCCAGGCGACGGCGCAAATTCCACCAGCAGCGTCGAGCGCATTGCAATCTGCTCGTCCTGCGGCGGCAGGTTGATCCGCGGCTGCCCTGTCAGGCTCTCGTAGCGCAGCCGGATGCTGCCTGAGACCTTGATGTCGGATGGATTGCCGATCGCGTCCTGCAAGCGCGGTGGCTTGGCGTGCACGGGCGATGGGAAGGCAGCAAGCAGCGCAGCCGGTGCGGCAGTGCGCAGAAATGTTTGAAACATAAGCCTCATCGTGGCCAAACCGGCCATGAAATGAAGCAACCCCTGAGCGCGCGCTGCGCCTAACCGGGCGGTCGCACTAACCCGGTGCTTAGTTCTTGCCGCGATTCGAGGCGCAGTGCAATCGTTTTGTCATGTAGTTTGGTAGAGAATAAATGGGTATGCGCGGATTGACAGATATGTTCCTTATTTGTTCTAATTGGGTGATGCGATTCAGCTTCACCCATGCCCACCCATGATCCCGTCACCGCCATCGCCATGCGCACGCTCGAGGACGTTGTCGCGCAGGCGCAATGCGGTGCCGTCCACCGCACATGGGGCCATCGGCTGGCGCTGAGCTGGCTGGTGCGTGGTGGTGTGGCAGCGGACTGGCAGGCGAGCAGCTTCTGGCAGACGATCGACGATCCGGTCGCATGGGCCTATTCCGAACAGGGCGGGCACGACCACCGCATCTCCATCCTTATGGGACTGCTCGACACCTGGTATCTCGTGCTGCGGCAGCCCCGGCCCTCGCTTCAGCAGCGGGCACGCTGGGCTCGAGCTTATGCCCCCGACATTGACATGGGCAGCGGCACCCCGCAGCTTCCCTGCATGTGTAATCGCTACCAGCCGGGCGAACGGCAGCGCATCGAAGATCATTTCTCGGCCAAGGTGCTGCGTGCATTCAACGAGGGACCGGCGACGGTGCACCCCAGGGAACCCGGCTGGGTCGTGCGGCAGCATGACGGCCAGATGGTGCTCGAGCAGATGACCTGGGGCTTCCCCGTCGTGCTGCGTGGCAAGAAGGGCCAACCGCTCAAGCCCAAGCCGGTGAACAATGCGCGCTTCGACAAGCTGGGCGCCTTCTGGAAGCGCTGGGCTCTGCTGCCCGAGCATCGCTGCCTGATACCGGCTGCGCGCTATGCCGAGGCCGTCGGCACGCCGGGCAAGATGACCGAAACCTGGCTGTCGGTGAAGGGCAAGCCGATCTTCGCCTGGGCGGGCCTCTGGCGGACATCGGACGAGTGGGGCGAGGTCTATACCGGCGTCATGACCGAGAACGCGCCGGAACTGGAGCACATCCACGACCGATCGCCGGTGATCCTCACGCCCGACCAGTGGCAGACCTGGCTCACCGCGCCGCTCGAGGAGCTGTATCAGTTCGACCGGCCGTTCCCGACGGATGCCATGTGCGTGGAGGCGACCAAGGAGCTTTGGGCACGGCGGTGAGCTTGTGTCGCCGGGCCGGTGGATGGCTCTTCCTGTGGCTACCCGCCTGATAGGCTGCACCCGGATATGGGGGACGCGGATTTTCTAAGACATCTCGCTTTGGCGATCCATGGGCAGGCATCATTACGGAATGAGCGCCGCATCATCCATGTCCCGGCAGCCCCCTGTGGCATGATGAGGCGAGGGGCTGAACTTCTTGCTTGGCGCGGCGGGGGGACGGCGGCTAAGGCTGGCAGCACACACCATGGCGTTATTGAGGAGGGCGAGTGCCGATACTGGACTGGATGACGCGCGGTGAAGATGTGCGTGCGGCGGCGCAGGTGCCGTATCGGTTGCTGGAAGCTGTGCCTGAGCTCAACGGCGGTGATTCGGCGTCGGGCAACATGCTTATCCAGGGCGACAATCTCGACGCGCTCAAGGCGTTGCTGCCCTATTAAAAGGGCGCGGTGAAGTGCATCTATATCGACCCGCCCTATAACACGCGCTCCGCGTTCGAGCACTATGACGACAACCTGGAGCACAGTCAGTGGCTCTCGATGATCTACCCCCGGCTGGTGCTGTTGCGCGATCTGCTGGCCGAGGACGGGAGCATCTGGGTCTCGATCGACGATAACGAGGGGCACTACCTCAAGGTCATTATGGACGAAGTGTTCGGGCGGCGAAATTTCATTGCGAACGTCGTGTGGGAAAAATCCGATAGCCCGAAGATGGACTCGAGATTGTTCTCATCACGGCACGATCACATATGCCCATGTGTCCGAGCGCAATTTCTTCGAGGCGGCAGAGGGGCTGAAGGACCGGCTGACCGAGATGGGCTTTGACGAGCGCACGGCGCTGGAAGCGATTGTCGAGCAGCCTCAAGCGTTCGAGTGGCGCGAGGACCAGCCGCTGTTCACCGCACCAGTGCTGCCGGTGCTGAGCGTGCATGAGCGCCCGGATCAGAGCGACTGGACCCCCGAGATGGTCGAAGCGACGCGCATGGCCGACGATGGCCAGGGCGGGGTGGCGATCACCTTCAACGCCGATGCCCCGGATGAGGTGCTGCTCAAGGTCGCCGCCGCGATCAGCGCGGGCACGACCAATCCCACCACGGCCGTCGAGGCGTTCATCGCGCGCCGCGCGGAGAGCCTGTCACCGGCCGAGAAGGGTGAGGTGCTGACCCTTCCACGCCTCGCCATCGAGGGCGACGACGGTCAGATTGAGATCGTCTTCCCCGAGACGCTGGTCGATGTCGGTGGGTGGGACCTGAGCCAGGTCGATACCAGCCTTCCTGGTTTCGCGCTGACCGAGCGGCCCGATACGTTCGAAATGGACGTCGAGGGTGACCGGGTGGTCTATACCCGCATCGATGCGACCGCCGAACTGGCGCTCGACGATGCGACCGACTGGGATGTAGCGGCGCTTTCTCGCTGGCTCGACCGCACGACCCGGCAGCGCGACGTGGCCCAGCCGATCTTCCTGGAATATTGCCGCCGCGTGGTGGCGGGCGTCGCCGAGCGCATACCGCTGGCCCAGCTCGTGCGTGGCAAGTTCGCGCTGCGCCGAGCGATCATCGCGCGGGTCAAGGATCTGCGTGAGCAGGCTGGCATTCGCGGCGTGCAGATGCTGATGACCGACATCGCGCCGGTGCTGGCGCTGGGCGACAATGGGTTCAGCTTCTCGAAGCGAGGCTATGATCCCCGGACGCCCTATGTCGGGAACTGGAAGCCGAATAAGCACCTGTTCGCCCAGGTCGGCGATCTCAAGCATGGCGGCGAGGAGTGGCAGGCCGCCATGCAGATTGATGCCCATCCGGCCGTGAAGCACTGGGTTCGCAATGTGGACCGGACAGCATGGTCCTATGCCCTGCCGACCTCGACCGACATGTTCTACCCGGATTTCGTCGCCGAGCTGATCGACGGCCGCAAGCTCATCGTCGAGTATAAGGGCGAGGACCGGACCGATAACCGCGACAGCCTCGAGAAGCGCAACATCGGGGCGCGGTTGCAGGAGATCAGCAACGGGTCGGTTGTGTTCCTCTGGGCCGAGCGTGACCGCGACGGCGGCGTGAGCAGGCAGATCGACATCGCGATCGCTTGAGGGCCAGTTCTCATTAGACGCGATGTGCAGGGAGTTAGCGCATGATTTAAGGCGCGCCCGGCATAACTCGACGCCACCGAGGTTCAACCTGCCAGCCTGACCTTCTCGCGCGCTGACCGCACGTCGCGAGCAGGCGGCGTCCCAAACATCCGACCGTATTCGCGGGCGAACTGCGAGACGCTCTCATAGCCGACGTCAAAGGCAGCGCGGCCACGACTGCGACCCTGTGAAAGCATCAGGCCATCTGATGAACGATGAGGAGGCCCAGGGCGATGCGTGGCATCGCCCTGGGCTATCTTCAAGCCTTCCGCACCATGCCCGACCTACACCCGCCGAGGATCAATTCTTCGCCGTGCCATCCACAAGCGCTTCGATGTCGGCGCGCAAAGTTTCCCACTGCTCGCCATCAAGCTTTGCCAGTCCGAAATGGCGGAGCAGCACCGCACCCTCGGTTGCCAACAAGGCTATCCGCAGTGCTCGGGCCGAAGCTCCACCTTCAAGCAGATCGGCGAACCGCTCAGCATACCAGGACTGGACAGACCCCAAATGATCGGGGGTCTGAATGAGGCCCGCGACAAGCGCAGCGGATCTTGCCGAGCTGTCAGCGTTCTCGTCGAGTGCAATCGCTACGTGCGCAGCGATACGCCTCTCCGGGGATACTTCGCCGACGCCTTCCAGTGCCGCGTTCAGATCGTCGGCATAATCGTTCACCCAGCGATCCAGGAGAGCGCTTATCATCGCCTCCTTGGTGCCGAAGCAGGATTGCACGCCGCCCTTGCTGATGCCCGCTGCCTTAGCGACTGCGTCAATGGTCAGCGCCGCCGCACCGCGATCTGCAACGATCTGGTCGGCAATTGCCAGCACCTGGTCGCGATCGATTGAGGGTCGTCGTCCCATGCCTACTCCTTTTTTCATACGGTGGTATTGAAATATTTCAAATACGATCGTATGTCAAATTCGGAAGGAGATTCAGGCATGGTTGGCCGCAAGGTAGTGATAGTTGGTTCCGGCTTTGGCGGTCTCGCCGTAGCACGCGGCCTTGAGGGCACCGATGCTGAAGTGACGATCATCGATCGATCCAACCATCATCTGTTTCAGCCGCTGCTCTATCAGGTCGCGACAGCGGCGCTGAACCCATCGGACACGGCAACCGCGACACGCAGTCTGTTCAGCTCGTCGGACAATGTGCGCGTGCTGATGGACCATGTCATAGGGGTGGATACCAGCCGGTCGGTGGTGCTGACGGACCAGAGTGGGCACGTCGCCTACGACTTCCTGGTGATTGCAACAGGGGCCGATTACAGCTTCTTTGGCCATGACGAATGGGCCGAGCATGCACTGGTGCTCAAAACCATGGATGATGCGCTGACGATCCGCGAGCGCGTTCTGGCAGCATTCGAGCGCGCAGAACTGGAGGTCGATCCTGCCGAACGTGCGCGACTGCTGACTTTCGTCGTTGTTGGCGGAGGGCCGACCGGAGTGGAGATGGCGGGCGCCATCGCCGAGCTCGGGCGGACGACCCTGGCTGGCGATTTTCGACGCATCGACCCGCAGGAGATCCGCATCATCCTGGCCGAGGCAGGCAGCCGTCTGTTGCGCCCCTTTTGTCCGCAGCAATCGGCTCATGCTCTCAAAGCACTCGCCGCGCTGGGCGTCGAGGTCAAACTCGGTGCTGTTGTGCAGCAGATCGAGGACGATGGCCTATGGCTTGGAGACGGCCGCATCGACGCTTCGACCATCATCTGGGCCGCCGGCACCAAGGCACGTGCGGCTGCAAAATGGATCGGCGCAGCAGCCGCATCAAACGGGGGGATCATCGTCGATGAGCACTGCCGGGTGCCCGGCCATGATGCCGTTTTCGCGATCGGAGATGCCGCCAGTCAGACCGCCGCTGACGGGAGCATATTGCCGGGCCTTGCCCCGGTCGCAAAGCAGCAAGGCCGCCACGTTGCGAGAATGATCCGCGCGCAGCTGAGCCATGGCCGGGCGCCAAGGCCATTTCGCTATCACAGCTGGGGCATGATGGCGGTGATCGGCCGGTCGCAGGCGGTAGCCGATTTTGGCTGGCTCAAGGTCAATGGCCTTGTTGCATGGCTGTTATGGTCGATGGTGCATCTGTTCCTGCTCATCGACTTCCGGTCTCGCAGCTCGGTCTATCTTTCGTGGAGCTATGCCTGGTTCACCCATGGGCGGATCGCGAGGCTGCTCACGCGAGGTAGCGCGACCGCACAAAAACCCTTGGTGACCAAGGAGGCATCGTCATGAGTTGGCTCTATCTCGTGCTCGCTGGCATGTTTGAAATCGGCTGGCCCGTCGGTTTGAAAATGGCGCAAACCCCTGCAACCCGCATAAGCGGGATCGCCATTGCCATTACCTTCATGGCGATCAGTGGCGTCCTGCTATGGCTGGCGCAGCGCACCATCCCCATCGGCACGGCTTACGCCATATGGACTGGTATCGGCGCTGCGGGCACGTTTTTGGTTGGCGTGCTGATCTATAATGACCCCACGTCGCTTATGCGCTTTGCGGGCGTCGCGCTCATCATTGCCGGTGTCGTGACATTGAAACTTGCGCATTGAACGCATGTGGCGCACGCAGCCTGCCTGGGACATCTGCGATCATCCTGACCGCTACCAGGCTCGGCTGCGGTTTTACCCATGGAACTGCACGCCGTGTGTGGTGGCTGCGTGCGCATGAGCTTGACGATGGTGATGATGGAATACCCTACCGAGGGGTGCCGGGATCAACCCGAAGCGGCGTAGAGCTTGCATAAGCTCGGTGCACCAAAAACATAAAAAAGGTGGTTTTGTATTACCGTTTTGATGCAAGGTTTTCGGGGTAAGCCAGAAACAGGCAAGCTGCTATTGATCGAAAAAGTTGATTAAAAACGCCGAATTCCGTCAACAAAACAGCAACTAAATTCAACCTGGCGAAGCGCACCTCCATGCCGTCGGATGAGGCATTCAACCACGCTGACTTCGAGAAAATCAAGCTTTTCTGCGGCGTTGCGGGCGCGGCGGTGTAGGGCAGAAACAGCGGAAAGCTGAGTTTTGCTGCCGCGGTCCGACTGGCTTGCCTATCGCCGCCGCAGGCGACCAAAGTCCTGTGCTCCCAACCGCCACAAGTATCATGCTCCTTGCCGTGCCATGGTGCGCACATAGGGCAGCCACAGCAGGATCAGCGTTCCCTCTCCCGGACGGGCCTAGCAATCCAGATGGCCATGCAGCGACGAGGCGCGGGCCTTCATGCTGGCGATACCCTTGCCGGCCTGACGCGAGGCCATGTCGATTGATCCATGGCCATTGTCCGCAACATAGGCGGCGACACCGGCGATCCTTTCGCGCTGGTCCTCGCGGCAGCCGATGCGGATTTCGGTCGCTCCCGCATGGGCGAGCACATTGCCGATCGCCTCCTGAAAGATGCGCAGCACGTGCAGTGCGTTGGCAGCATCGAGCCACGGCAACGGATCGCAGGGCTGGACCTCCCATTTGCAGCCGATACCGGCATCACGAAGGTCTCCTGCCATGCGGTGACGAAGGTTGGCGATGAGCGCCACGAGGTCGCCTTCGACCGGCTCGAGCGAGTCCACCGTGATCTTGAGATCAGCCAGCGCCCGGCTCAGCGTCTTGATCGTGGTGTCCGGCTGGTTCTGCTGCCGCGCGACGGCAAGCGCGGTGATGAGGTTAGAACCGATCCCGTCGTGCATCTCCTGCATCAGGCGTCCGCGCTCAACCGGCAGAAGCTTCAAAATACTGCCAGCGGCTGCGCTGCCGAGGTGGAAGCCAGCGCGACCGACATCATCACCGCCGTGCGCATCAACACCGATGGCGGCGATGCGATGCTGATCGACCAGGTCCAGGTCTATCGCGACGGCCGCAAGATCTTCTGGGACGGCCGCGACAATGGCGGCGGCTATTGCCTCTCCACCGATGCCGGGGACACCGCAGGCGGCTGGGAAGCAGCAGCGAGCGGCTGCTCGAAGTCGCACACGTTCAGCAACCCGGCCTGAGATGGTGTGCGGTGAATACGGAACCCCGCCATGCGATGAAACATGGCGGGGTTGTTTTGGGGGAGAGCTACGTCGTCGCGGGAGCACCGAGGGCACTGTAACCCATGATGCTCCGCAGGGGCGCTACCAGCCGTTCTCAGCGCGTTCTGGCGCGGTCAGCTCCCAACCGATGTCTGCCCTGTATCGATGCGCTACGCAGGGTCCCTTGCACCGTGTGAGCGCTTCCTCGACATGGGCGCGACCGACGCTCGTCAGGGACTTGCCCCAGCCAGGTTCGACCGACAGACCGACCTCGCCGATCCCATGCTTGGCCCGCCAGCGCATCAGCACGCCGATGGCTTCTGGCAGATGGGTAGCGAGGACGATCACCGGAGCGTGCGACCGGCTGATCATACGATAGGTGCGGTAGCTGTCACCGCCCCGCTTGCCGCCGGGAAAGCCGACGACGCTCATGCCGTTGCCGGTTCGAAGAGCATCGAACCATCCAGCTGCTGCACGATCACACCGGCGACGTCGCCACGCTCGACGGTCTTGACGGTGAAGTTGTCCTTGAAGTCGGCGGGAGCCCCCCGACAGATCGAGAACCTGCCAGGTGCATCGCCGGACCTCGCGATCCAGAAGGTGACATAGACCGCCGATGCGTGGTCCATGTCGGTGGCGGCGATGCACATCTCCTCGCCGGTGTTGTCGTTGCGAACGTTGAAAAGCTTCATGTCGTTGACCTCGTCGTCGTTGTTGATGACTTGGTGTGACATGGTCCCGCTTGGCATGCGGGTGGGAAATGCGGTGGCAATGGGTCGAGTATCTAAGTGGAGGCTGGTGGGCTCGTTATGCCATGTGCACCTACTTGCACCATGATGATGAGAATGGCGCGGCCGGCGGACGAGCTAGGCCAACCGGCCGGTGATTTCGTGCCAGAAGTCGCGCGTCGCATCGACGATGGATCGGGACATGGTCAGGCGGCGCTTTTCCAGGCGGTCGTCATGTCTCCGCACGCTCTTGAATAGGTAGTTGACATACCGCTGCCCAGCCCTGGTGAACTCGGCACCATGCTTCGCCCGACGCGTCACCGGATGCCCCCGAATACCTTGGCCAGCTGCTCGCATGGCAGCGTCTTTGATCCGCTCACCGTCACCAGGTGCGTCAATCAACGCACCACCATGAATGTGCAGAATGGTAGGTGCCTTGGTGAGTTTGCTCCATCCCTCGATGACGAAGAAATGCTCCAGCCCAGGTCGAATAACGGCCAGCTCCTTGCGTAGCCTATCCCTGATCTCCGCACGGACGTCTCTCCCCTGGGCTACCAGCTTGGCTTCCAGCTTCGGATGGATGTGGATGTTGAATGTCTGGAAGGACCACTCGTCCATGAGCATGACCGCCAGCTGGACCTTCAGCCATAGGGTCAGGTCGTCCCAGTGGGGCATGGGGCGCCCGTTCTCCTGTGTCCGCTTCGGGAACGGTGCAAGCCTCCTGTTCCAGCTGGGTTTCACCCCCTCCAAACCCATGTAGACTGATAGCGGCTCGATCGGCCGTCTCAGGTTGTTATGCCAGCTGATGCCGCGTGCCCTCAAACGCCGCAGTATTCGGTAGATTTCGACGTCGCGCCGCTTCTTGCGAGCGTTGCGTTGGCGAGGAGGCAAATTTCCACTTTTTCGACGAGATTTCATGGCTTCACAATGCTGCGCGCGATGGCGGGCGGGCCGGTTAGCACCGATGGCACGTCGTTGCTATGACCCTGATAGTCACACCGCTCATTTCACCGCAAATGCGAAAAATCGATCGGCTGCCCGCCCTCAACTACACGGCCATCGCTGATCGGGACGAAGGAGGCCGCCTCAATCATGTCTCGACGGCGTTCGATTGTGCCTTGGGGCATAGTGCCATACCCTGTCGTGGTAATCGTGTCTGCATGGCCCAAAATCAGGGGGCCGAACTCGCGGTCCTGGAAACCGGCAGCCCGCAGCTGATCCGTCATCGTATGCCGGAATGAGTGAGCACCATAGCCGTCACCACTCTGCTTCATGCCGATCTTGGTGAGATAGTCGCGCCACCAATCTGACGGCTCGTCGCCATACTGGCCACGTTTGCCAGGCTGCAACTCGACGAAAAGCTGCCGGTAGCCATTGTTTTTGGATAACTTGCGCTGCCGTTCGACGAAATCGAGCACCCCTATTGCAATCAACGTCGAGTGGATTGGCACAATACGACTCTTGCCAGATTTGGTCCGTTGTCCCGCCTTCTCGTCGTCCCGCAGGTGAAAGCACCAGACTCCATGTTCTCTTACGATGTCCCGGAGTTGCAGCTGCGCAATCTCGCCGATCCGGGCACCTGTAAACAAGCACATGAGCGGTATCCACTTGCGCCAGTCGTCTGCCATCTGGTGGCCAGCTACGTGCTCTTTGCCGTCTTGCAAGAAGCCCTTGAAGAGCGGCGAGCGTAACATGGTGTCAATCTGACTGGCCGAGAAAGGTGGGCGAGGGTTTCTGCGCTTCTGCACCCGCTGGTGTAGGCCATGAAACGGCTGTGACTCCGCATAGCCTTCTTCAACGAGCCAGTCGAAAAGTGGAGCTACGGTGGATGTATATCTGGCTCGAGTAATTGCTGACAGCGTCGGTTCGCAGCGTTGTCTCGCTTGGGCAGCGATTTCTCTTATGCCGAGGCCCTTGTAGTCGTTGCGCTTCGCGAAATTCGGCGGCAGTTTGGCGACGGTGTTCCTGAATTCGCGACATTCATCGCGAGTGATAGACCCGATCGCACGATCGCGTCCCACGAAATCAGCGAACAGTGTCACCACCATACGATCCTGATCGATCCCAGATAGGCGCTTTCTGCCCTCAACGACCCGCTGCTTGGCGTAGTCCTCGAACAATTCGAGAATCGTCTCGCCCGGCGTAGCACGAAGTCGCTCCCGATCCTTCACGCGCCGGACTAGGGGTGTCGATGGCTCAGCTTCTATCCCTGTCGAACTTAATCGATATTGAGCCCGAAGATGGTCACTGCGTGCCTCGGAAATCAAAGCGCAAGTCTGATTGTGTAGCGAACTGCCTCGCGAAACCTCTGCCCCTAATGCTTCCAGCACCGCGTCAGCTTCATCTTCGACGGTCGAGAAATCACCAGTCGCAACTGCCCGGATGTGGTCCTCAAGCTCCATCTGTGTCCAGCGCACATGTCCTTGGAACATGATCGGCCCTTTGCCCCTCAACGTGTTGCGCGCCGTGTCAGCCTCGGCCTTCGGGAGATCGTAACCCATGATGACGGCTGCCTCCTCCAACTCATCGATGGTCGGCTCCCGGACGGTGGCTAAAGCCGCAGGTTGGACAGTTTCGGCGGCGGGGAGTAGCCCCCATTGTGCAAATAGTTCAGCGCGCTTCTTGCCAGCGAGAACCGCTGCCTCGCGTGGATCGGTAGTGTTCAGAGACTCCATGATTGGCTTGGTGCCGTAGCGGTGCTGGACCACTTTAGGCACTGCCATCCGAAACCAGATGAAGCGCGAGTTTTTTCTTGCCCATAGGTAGGGACCGAGTGGCTTTGTCATGGCAGCCTCGTAACTGTCGATGGCCGAAATATACATCGAAATATACAGCGGCTCGTCGCAAAACCCCAGGCAAACTGCGAATCGTGGTTCTAAGTGTGTCAAGCCCTCAATAAGATTCGAATCCTGTCTCCCCGACCAATTCTACCGTCTTGGCAAGTCAGCGCAGTCCGGGCAGCGCCTTGCCTAGCCCGTCCAGCGCTGCCTGCAGCGTCGCGCGGTGCTTGGCGAAGCAGAAGCGGACGAGATGGGTGGGCGCGGCCTCGGCGTAGAAGGCAGAGATCGGGATCGCGGCGACGCCTGCGCTGCCAATGATCGCCTCGCAAAATGCGACGTCGTCCATCACCACCTGCGATGCGGCAAGGTCCACGGTCACGAAATAGGTCGCGGCCGAAGGGATGGTGGCAAGGCCTATGGCGTGCAGGCCAGCGCAGAAAAAGTCGCGGCTCGCCTGATGCTCGGCGCGCGCCATCGCGATCCAGGCGTCCTCGCCGTTCAGCCCCTCGGCCACCGCCCATTGCAGGTGCGGCGGGCTGGTGAAGGTGAGGAACTGGTGCGCCTTGGCCAGCACGTGTGCGATCGGCGGAGTGGCGCACATCCAGCCGAGCTTCCAGCCGGTCAGTCCGAAGATCTTGCCGGCTGAACCGATCTTCACCGTGCGCTCGCGCATGCCCGGTTGCTGCATCAACGACCGGTGCTCAGCGCCATCATAGACCAGCGCCTCCCACACCTCGTCGCAGATCGCCATCAGATCGTGCTCCACGCAGGCCTGCGCGAGCAAGGCCAGATCGTCCGGATGCGCGCAGGTGCCGAGCGGGTTCATCGGGTCGTTGAACACGATCAGCCGCGTGCGCGGGCCGATCGCGGCTGTCAGGCCGGCAGGGTCGATGCGCCAGCTCTTCCGGTCCATGTCGACGATGCGCGCGATCCCGCCGGCACGCTGCACCAGCGGCAGATAGGCGTCGTAGAGCGGCTGGAACAGCAGCACCTCGTCGCCCGGCACGATCAGCGCGAGCAATGCGGCAGCGATGGCCTCGGTCGCGCCCGAGGTTACGACCACTTCGTCGGCGGCCAGATCGAGCGCCTGGTGCCGCGCGTACCAGCCTGCCACAGCGTCGCGCAATTCGGGCAGACCGATCATCGGCGGATACTGGTTCGACCGCTGGTGCATCGCATCGCAGCCCGCCGCGATCACTGCCACGTTGATTGGACCATCGGGAAAGCCCTGGCCCAGATTGATCGCGCCAGTCTCGCGCGCACGCATCGACATCGCCTCGAAGATCGTGGTCGGCATGTCGCGATAGAGGGGATTCATGGCATCTCCGGCTCAGGCGGGCAGGGGGGATGGCGATGGCTTGGCATCCGATGGCTGCCTCTGTCCAGAGCCGTTGTGCCGGAATTGATCGTTGCGGCCGGGCCTCGCCTCTGGATCGGTCTGCTGCTTTGCGCCAGACTGGCCACCAGATGCAGATAAGGGATAGCCAGTGCCAAGAACAGCCAAGCCGGGAATGCCCGTCCATGCGGAAAGCCATCAGATCGCGCGGATCGGCTGGCTGCGCGCCGCAGTGCTGGGGGCGAATGACGGGATCGTCTCGACCGCCAGCCTGATTCTGGGCGTCGCGGCCTCGGGCGCGGACCGGCAGGCGCTGCTGGTGGCGGGAGCGGCAGGGCTGGTGGCAGGCGCGATGTCGATGGCGGCGGGCGAATATGTCTCGGTCAGCAGCCAGTCGGACACCGAGGCAGCCGACCTGGCGCGCGAGCGGGCGGAACTGGCGGACGATCCCGAGTTCGAACGCGCCGAGCTGGCCGCGATCTATGTCGGGCGCGGGGTTGATCCGGTGACAGCGGATCGGGTCGCGGCGCAGATGATGGCGCACGATGCGCTGGGCAGCCATGCGCGCGACGAGTTGCACATCAACGATCTGACGGCTGCAAGGCCGCTCCAGGCGGCACTGGCCTCGGCACTGACCTTCACGGTCGGCGCGGCGCTGCCGCTGTTGCTGGCGGGCCTGCTGCCAATGGGGTCGATGGTGATGGGCGAGGCGGCAGGATCGATCCTGTTCCTCGCGCTGCTGGGCGCGGTGAGCGCCCGGGCTGGGGGTGCTCCGGTGGCACGTCCCGTGATCCGCGTCGTCTTCTGGGGTGCGCTGGCCATGGCGCTGACGGCGGGGATTGGCAGGCTGGTCGGCGCTGCGGTGTAATCGGGCCTCAGGACGATCAGACGATGACGCCGGGGCCGATGCTGGCAGCGATGAAGACGACCGAGGTGATGGCGGCGAGGGCGGAAGCGATGACGTTCATGATGGTGGTTCCCTGTGTTCGAGACGGTCTGGAAGCGATGCGGATCAGACGATGATGCCGGGGCCGACGCTGGTGGCGACGAGGATGACCGAGCAGATGGTGGCGAGTGCGGTGGCGAGAATGTTCATGGGGAAGGTCCTTTCGATTTCGAGATGAGCGAGGGGCTGGAGATCAGGCGACGACGCCGGGAGCGACGCTGGCGGCGATGAACAGGCTGGAGGTCAGGATGGCGAGAGCGACGGCGGCGATCTGGCTCTGGGCGTTCGAGAAGAGGGTCATGGCGGTGTCCTTTCGTGAGTATCTGGTGGTTCCGGTCGGTGTGTCCGGAGATGCCAGATACTCTGCACACGCCGTGCCAAACTGAAAAAGACACGCTATTCCAGCGGTTTAGCCTTTTTCAGGCCTGCGCAGAACATGAATGAATGCTGACTATTGGGAAAATTTCCCATTAATCGGGATGGGCATTTTCAGCGATAACAGATTCCGCGAAGCGGCATCCGTTGCGCTGGTCCTGCGCGTATCTATGTTCGACATGAGGCAGCAGAAAACGGGGCCGCGCACGGAATGAGGGACAAGCTGGAAATCTGGTATGACGGCGCGTGCCCGCTCTGTACCCGTGAAATCGCGCTGATGCGGCGCCTGGACCGGCGCGGGGCGATCGACTTTGTCGACGTATCGACGCCGGGCGGCTCTTGCCCGATCGACCGCAAGGCGCTGCTCGAGCGCTTCCATGCGCGCGAAAATGGCGTGATGCTCTCTGGCGCGGCCGCCTTTGCGGCGATGTGGCGTGCCATTCCCCTGCTGCGACCGCTCGGCCTCATCGCGCGCTGGAAGCCGGTACTGGCGCTGCTCGAGCGTGCCTATCTGCGCTTTCTCAAGATCAGACCACGCCTGCAGGGCCTGCTGCGCGAGCCACGGGCATGAGCGGGGTGTTCGAACCGACGCGCGCAGCGGGCCTCGCGCGGATGCACGCCTTCGTGCCGCATGCGGGCCGCGCCTATGCCGAGGGGCGCAACAGCGATCTCGGGCCCGGTCGGCCTAGCGCCGTGTCGCAGCTTTCACCCTGGCTGCGCTTTCGCCTGCTGAGCGAGCAGGAAGTGTGCGCAGCGGTGCTCGAGAAGCACGCGCTCGCGGCGGCCGAGAAATATGTGCAGGAGGTGCTGTGGCGCACCTATTGGAAGGGCTGGCTCGAGATGCGGCCCGGCATCTGGACCCGCTTCGTCGAGGAGCGCGATGTGCAGCGCGAGCGGCTGCGCAATGTCCGCGCGCTCGAACAGGCCGAGCAGGGGCGCACCGGCATAGAGGGCTTCGATGACTGGGCGCGCGAGCTGGTCGAGACCGGGTATCTGCACAATCACGCGCGTATGTGGTTCGCCTCGATCTGGATCTTCACGCTGCGCCTGCCCTGGACGCTGGGCGCGGATTTCTTCCTGCGCCACCTGATCGATGCCGATGCGGCGAGCAACACATTGTCCTGGCGCTGGGTTGCTGGGCTGCAGACGGCGGGCAAGACCTATCTCGCCACCGCCGACAATATCGCGCGCTATACCGGCGGGCGGTTTGCGCCGAAGGGTCTGGCGGAGATCGCCGAACCGCTGACCGAAGCACCGGTTCCTGCCGCTACTCCCTTGGGCGAGGCCGGGTGTGCCAGGGGTGCGCCGGCGTTGCTGCTGGTCACGAGCGAGGACATGCACCCGGATGAAGCGTTGCTCCGCGAGGCCGATATCCGGGGCACCTGCATTGCTGCCGATCGGGCGCTGCTCTGGGGCGACAAAGCACGCGCCTTTGTTGCGGAAGCTGCGCGCGACATGGCTGCGTCGCTCGGTGACACCGGCAAGGCGCCGGTGAAGCGGATAGATGCCCTGAATGCCGAGGCGATCGTGCAGGCGTCGCGTGAGGCGGGCGTCAACCGGGTGGTGGCGCCTTATGCGCCGGTCGGGCCGGTGGCGACGCGGCTGGCGGACATCGCCAAGGCACTAGAGGGCGAGGGGATCGAACTCGTGCAGGTCCGCCGCGATTGGGACGAGACCTTCTGGCCGCACGCGCGCAAGGGTTTCTTCCCGTTCAAGCAGCATATGGGGCGGCTGCTCGAGGATATGGGGCTCACCCGCACCTGAAACGGGGCGTGAGCGAAACGGGCCCGGCGCTTGCCGGGCCCGCGGTCGGCATCAGTGATAGCGGCGCAGCAGGCCCGCGAGCTTGCCCTGCACCTGCACCTCGTGCGGCGCGTAATATTGCGGCGCATAGGACGCATTGGCGGGATCGAGCCGGATGCGGCCGTTCTCCCGGCGCAGATATTTGAGCGTCGCTTCCTCGCCGCGCACCAGCGCGACCACGATCTCGCCGTCGCGCGCGGTTTCGGTGCGCTTGATCAGCGCGAAATCGCCGTCGAGAATGCCCGCCTCGACCATGGAATCTCCCGACACTTCGAGCGCATAATGCTCGCCCGCGCCGAGCAAGGCGGCGGGAACAGGCAGGATCTCGGTGCCCTCGAATGCCTCGATCGGCGCACCGGCGGCGATGCGGCCGTGCAGCGGGATCTCGAGCACATTGCTGTTCGCCGGCTCTGGCAACACCGCCTTGCGCACCGTATCCATGCTGACGACATTGCTCCGCGCAGCATCGGCGCGCGCGGCGGCAGCGGCAGCGAGTTCCTTCTCGCGCGGCTTCACGCTCGACTCGGGTAATTTCAGGATCTCGAGCGCGCGCGCCCGGTTGGGCAGGCGGCGGATAAAGCCGCGTTCCTCGAGCGCGCTGACCAGCCGATGCACGCCCGACTTGGACTTGAGATCGAGCGCTTCCTTCATTTCCTCGAACGAGGGAGACACGCCATCGGCCTCCAGCCGTTCCTGGATGAAGCGGATCAGGTCATGTTGCTTGCGGGTCAGCATCGCCGAATTTCCTTGTCCCAGCCGTTCGCATGTTCGAACGAACACGGAACAATTACGAAACAAAGGCGGTCAGGTCAAGACCTTGTGTCAAGTTGGTCGAGCAAGCGCGATATAGTCGATGCGATCGCCCGGTCGGGCCGCTGCCGCATGGGCGGGACGCACCACCAGCGCATCGGCCCGGTGCAGCGCGAGCAGCGCGCCACTGTCCTGATTGGCCAGCCGCACCAGCCGCCCGTCGCGCCAGGCAGCGCGGACGAAGTCCTGGCGCGGTCCGTTGGCGGGGAAGGGTTCGCCTGCGATCGCTTGGGAGATCATCGGGACAAGCGCCTGATAACCGAGCATCTTGCGAACCAGCGGCAGCAGCAGCAGCGTGGCGGTGACATAGGCGGAGACCGGATTGCCCGGCAGGCCGAGCACGATGGCCTCGCCCAGCCTGCCGACCATCACCGGCTTGCCCGGCCGCATCGCGATCCGCCAGAAATCGACTGTGCCGCCGCAATCGGCAAGCGCCGGCTGGATGAGGTCATGGTCGCCGACCGATGCGCCGCCGGTGGTGACGATGACGTCGGCCTGGCGGTGCGCGTCGAGCGCGGCGGCGATGGTGGCGCGGTCATCGGGCAGCAGCGGCGGGACGGTCAGATCGCAGGGCAAGGCAGACAGCAAGGATGCGAGCATCACGCCGTTGCTCGCCGGAATATGCGCGGGCGATGGCAAGCGTTCGCCCGGCGGCACGAGCTCGTCGCCCGTGCTGAGGATCGCGATGCGCGGGGCACGGTGGACGCCGAGTGCGCCGTGCCCCGCCATCGCCGCGAGCGCGATCAGCCGCGCGTCGATCACCGCGCCAGCCTCGGCGAGCAGTGCCCCGTGCGCGAAATCATGGCCTGCGCGGCGGATATGCGCGCCGGGGGCGGCGGGACCGTCTCCGTTCAGCGTCAGCCGCTCGCCGTCGCGCGCGATATCCTCCTGCACCACCACGCAATCCGCGCCAGCGGGGATCATCGCGCCGGTGGAAATGCGCGCGGCCTCGCCCGAACCGATCGTGGCTGCAAGGGGCCGTCCCGCCGCGCTTTCGCCGATCACGCGCCACGGGCCGGGCAGGTCGGTGCTGCGCACCGCATAGCCGTCCATCGCGGACAGATCGGCGGCGGGCTGGTTGCGCTGCGACACCAGCGGTTCGGCCAGCGCCAGCCCGGTGGCCTGGTCAAGCGGAAGGCTGATCGCGGGGCGGGGATCGGCGAGCGCGAGCAGGCGGCGTTGCGCCTCGTCCAGTGCGATCAGCCCGCCTGCCATCAGCCGGCGGTCCAGTCGCCCGACTTGCCGCCGCTTTTTGCGAGCAGCCGCACGGGTCCGATGACCATGGCCTTGTCGAGTGCCTTGGCCATGTCGTAGATCGTCAGCAGCGCGACGCTGGCGGCGGTCAGCGCCTCCATCTCCACCCCGGTCTTGCCGCTGGTCCGCACCCGCGTCTCGACGCGGACGCCGGTGTCGACATAGGCGAAATCGACCGAGACGCTGGCGATCGGCAGCGGATGACACAGCGGGATCAGGTTGCTTGTCTGCTTGGCGGCCATGATGCCCGCGATGCGCGCGGTGCCCAGCACGTCGCCCTTCTTGATGTCGCCCGCGCGGATCGCGGCGATCACCGCCGGGGTCATGGCAATCACCCCCTCGGCCACCGCCTCGCGCACGCTATCGGCCTTGGCCGACACATCGACCATCTGCGCCGCGCCGGTGGCGTCGAGATGGGTGAGCTTGTCCATCAGGCCGCCGCTCCGGTGAGCAGTGTCCGCGTGGCGATCGTCACGTCAGGCTGGCGCATCAGCGACTCTCCGACCAGGAAGCAGCGCACCCCCTGCCCGCTCAGCCGGGTGCAATCGGCATGGCTGTTGATGCCGCTTTCGGACACCGCTATCCGGCCGTCGGGGATCATGCCGACCAGCCGTTCGGTGGTGGCGATATCGGTGACGAAGCTGCGCAGGTCGCGATTGTTGATGCCGATCAGCGGCGACTTGAGCTTGAGCGCGCGTTCCATCTCGGCCTCGTCATGCACCTCGACCAGCACGTCCATGCCGTGGTCGAACGCGGCGCTCTCGATATCGGCCATGGTCGCGTCGTCGAGCGCGGCGACGATGATCAGGATCGCATCGGCCCCCAGCGCGCGGCTTTCGGCGACCTGCCAGACATCGACCATGAAGTCCTTGCGCAGGCAAGGCAGGTCGCACGCGGCGCGCGCGGCGACGAGATAGTCGTCATGCCCTTGGAAATACGGTTCATCGGTCAGTACCGAAAGGCACGCTGCGCCGCCCGCCTGGTACTCGGCGGCATGCGCAGCGGGGTCGAAATCGGCGCGGATCAGGCCCTTGGAGGGGCTGGCGCGCTTGATCTCGGCGATCAGGCCGAAACCGTCGCGCGACTTGTCCAGGAGCGCGCGCGCAAGGCCGCGCGGTGCGGAAGCAGCAGCGGTGCGGCGTTCGAGTTCGGCCTGCGATATCAGGGTCTTGCGCCGTGCGACTTCCTGCCGCTTGACCTCGCAAATCTCTTCCAGCTTGTTCATGTGGCGGCTTTCGTGAAATCGATCCAGCAGTTGAGCAGCGCGTTGGCGAGCCCCTTGTCGATGGCCTCGGCGGCTTCCTCGGCCCCTTCGGCGAGGCTCTCCACCTCGCCCGCGATCAGCAGCGCGGCGGCGGCGTTGAACAGCACCGCATCGCGATACGGCCCGGTCTCGCCCTGCAGTAGGCGGCGCAGCGCAGCGGCATTATGCGCCGCGTCGCCGCCACGGATCGCTTCGATCGGGTGCGTCGGAAGGCCGGCATCGCTGGCCTGCCAGCGCTTCATGATGACGCCATCGGGGCCGATGTCCGCCACCTCGTTGCCCCCCGCCAGCGACAGCTCGTCGAGCCCCTCGTCGCCCGAGACGATCAGCGAATGTTCGGTGCCCAGCATGTCGAGCGCCTCGGCATAGACATGCACATAGCCTGGCCGCGCGATTCCTATCAGCTGGCGGCGCACGCCTGCGGGATTGGCGAGCGGCCCCATCAGGTTGAAGATGGTGCGGCGGCCGATCTTCTGCCGGATCGGCTGGATGCGGCGCATTGCCGGGTGATGGTTGACCGCGAACAGGAAGCAGATGCCGATCTCGGCGAGCGACTGTTCGGCGCTGGCCCCCGCGGCGGCCATGTCCATGCCTAGCGCCTCGAGCGTGTCCGCCGCGCCCGCCTTGGACGAGGCGGCGCGGTTGCCGTGCTTGGCGACCGGCACGTCGCACGCGGCGACGACCAGCGACACCGCGGTCGAGACATTCAGCGTATGGTGGCCGTCGCCGCCGGTGCCGCAGACATCGATGGCATTGGCGGGCGCGGCGATCGGGATCACCCGGTCGCGCAAGGCCTGCGCGGCGGCGGCGATCTCGATCGCTGTCTCGCCGCGTTCGGATAGGGAGATCAGGAATTCGGCAATCGCCTCGTCGCTCACCGTGCCGTCGAGGATCGCGGCAAAGGCCTCAGCAGCGTCGTCGCGGCTCAGCGGATGGGCGGTATCGGGCAGCCGGGTCATGCGAGCAGATCTTCGCGCATCGGCTTCACCTCGAGCCCCGCCAGCGCCATGAAATTGGCGAGCATGCGGTGGCCATGTTCGGTGGCGATGCTTTCGGGGTGGAACTGCACGCCATGGATCGGCAGCGTGGCATGGCGGAAGCCCATGACATGCGAGGTCTCGCCCGCCCGGGCCTCGACGCGCGCATTGACGATCATCTCTGGCGGCAGGCTCGCTTCGGGCACCACCAGCGAATGGTAGCGCGTGGCGAGAAAGGGCGAGGGCAGGCCCTGGAACAGCCCGGTGTCGTCGTGCACCACGGGCGAGGTCTTGCCGTGCATCAGGCCGCCGCGCACGACCTCGCCACCGAAATGCTGGCCGATCGACTGATGCCCCAGGCACACGCCGAGCAGCGGCTTTCCGGCATCGGCACAGGCCGCGACCAGATCGAGCGAAATGCCTGCCTCGTTGGGCGTGCATGGGCCGGGCGAGATCAGGAAGGCCTGCGCATTGGTCGCCAGCGCCTCGCGCGCGCTCAAGGCATCGTTGCGCTCGACCCGCACGTCCGCACCCAGCTCCATCAGATAATGGACCAGATTGTAGGTGAAGCTGTCGTAATTATCGATGACGAGGATCATTGCCCGTATCCCGGTTCGCTGGCGAGGCGCAACGCTTCGCGTGCGGCGGCGAACAGGGCGCCCGCTTTGGCCTCGCATTCGCGCTGTTCATAGTCGGTGACGCTATCGGCGACGATGCCGGCACCCGCCTGGACGTGCATGGTGCCGTCACGAACGATGGCGGTGCGCAGCACGATGCAGCTGTCGACCGATCCGTCGGGCGCGAAATAGCCGACGCCGCCGGCATAGGCCCCGCGTGTCTCGGGCTCCAGCGACGCGATGATTTCGCACGCGCGCACCTTGGGCGCGCCGCTGACGGTACCGGCAGGGAAGCCCGCGAACAGCGCGTCGATCGCGTCATGGCTCGGCTCCAGCGCGCCAACGACGTTGCTGACGATGTGCATCACATGGCTGTACTGTTCGACCGTGAAGCTGTCGGTGACGCGCACCGTGCCTGCCGCCGCGACGCGGCCGACATCGTTGCGGCCCAGATCGAGCAGCATCTGGTGCTCGGCCAGTTCCTTGGGATCGGCGAGCAGGCTCTGCCGGTTTTCCAGGTCCTCCGCCGGGGTCTTGCCGCGCGGACGGGTTCCCGCGATCGGGCGGATGGTCACCTTGCCATCGCGCACCCGCACCAGGATCTCGGGGCTCGATCCGATCAGCGCCAGGCCAGGCAGGTCGAGGAAATAGAGAAAGGGCGAGGGGTTCACCCGGCGCAGCGCGCGGTAGAGCTCGATCGGCGGCAGCGCGAACGGCGCGGTGAAGCGCTGGGCGAGCACGACCTGGAAGATGTCGCCCGCCTCGATATAGTCCTTGGCCTTGAGCACCATCTCGCCATATCGGCCTGGCGCGAGCACGGGCTGCGGCGTCAGGCTTTCCGGATCGAGCGAGGCATCGCGCACGGTGGCAGGCAGCGGCGCGTGCAGCGCGCGTTCGGCCGCATCGAGCCGTTCTTCGGCCGCAGCGATCGCCTGCTCGGGATCGCCGCTGCCGGCCCAGATCGGCGCGATCAGGAACAGTTCGTCTTTCAGACGGTCGAAGATCAGCAGCACGGTGGGGCGTACGAACAGCATGTCGGGCAGCGTCAGGTCCGATTGCGGCGCGCGCGGCAGCTTCTCGACCAGACCGATCGTCTCATAGCCGAAATAGCCCACCAGAAAGGCGAGTGCGCGCGGCAGTTCGGGCGGCACGTCCATCCGGCAGGTCTCGGCAAGGCCACGCAGCGCATTGAGCGAACCTGTATCGCAGTGCGCGAAGGCCGCGCGATCAGTCGCCCAGTGCGGGTTGATCTCGGCGGCATTGCCCGAGGCGCGGAACACCAGATCGGGCGCCAGGCCGACAAAGCTGTGCCGCGCGCGTGTTTCGCCGCCCTCGACCGATTCGAGCAGGAAGTCACCGCGCTCGCGCTCGATCAGCTTCAAGGCTGCCGAAACTGGCGTTTCGGTATCGGCGATCCGCCGCCGCCAGATCAGGCTCGACCGGCCATCGGCCAGCGCCTCGGCGGCCTGTGTGCGGTTCTGGCTGGAAGGGCCCGCCATCAATTTTCCCGATTACGGCCGGTCAGCTGGTCCTTCACCCGCTTGATGGCTTCCGGATTGCGCTTCACATTGGCTTCGACCTTGAGCGCCGCCAGCAGCTGCCGACCATATTCGTCGGCCATCACCTGGCCAAGCTGCTGCTGCGTCGCGGCCATCAGCTCGGGGACCTTGCTCGCATCGCCGCGATTGATCTTCGACAGATGCACGATGAACCAGCCGGTGCGGTTGGGCCCTTCGAGCACCTTGGTGGTGCCTTCGGCCATGCTGAACAGCAGCGCCACAGGCGGTGGCACGCGGCCCTGCTGCTGCATGATCGTCTGCCGGTTGGTACGGATCTGCTCGATATTGGGCAGGCGCATGCTGGCTCCGGCGACCGCCTTTTCGAGCGCCGCAGGGGTGCGCGACGACTTGGCGATGCCGTCGGCCAGCTTGCGCGCAGAGGCGAGGCCCTGCGCCAGCGCCCAGTCGGCAGCGACACGCTGGCGGACGCTGGCGAGTGGCGGCGGTGCCGCGCGCTTGATCTCCTGCACTTCGAACACGGCGAATTCCTTGCCCTGCTGCACCTCGACCAGCTGCGGCTCGGCATCTTCCTCCAGTCCGAAGGCTACGGGCAGCATCGCCTGATAGGCGCCTGTCGGCGCGAAATCGGGCCTGCCCGGCGCCTGGCCATTGGCGAGCATTTCCGGACTGACCTGCAGCTCGAGCTTTTCGTCCTTGGCGATATCGGCAAGCGAGGCACCATCGGCGATCCGGTCTTCGAGATTGGCGGTGAAATCAGCGACCGTCTGGCGCAGCTTTTCCTGCGCGATCTCGTTTTCGAGCAGGTTGCGCACCTGCTCGACCGAACGTCCTGCAATCGCGCTGACGCTGTCGACCCGCACGACATGCCAGCCCAGCGGCGAACGTGCGGGCGCGGCAACCTTGCCTGCGGCGGTGGCGAACACGGCATTGGCGACGGCAGCAGAAGCGTTCTTGGTCAGTTCCTGCTTCGACTGGAGACCAAGGTCGATCGGCGCTAGCCCGGCTTCCTTCGCGGCGGCGGCCATGCTGGCACCACCGTTGATCTTCGCGGCGATCGCCTTTGCGGCGGCCTCGGTCGGCACGATCAGCTGTTCGACATCGCGCTTCTCGGTCGCGGCAAATTCGGCCGAACGCTTCTTGTACAGGGCCGCGATCTCGGCGTCGCTGACCTTGACCTGGTCGCGAAAGCGGTCGGTGGTGAAGGTGGCAAAGCGCAGGATGCGGCGCTCCGGAATGCGGTAGCGCGCGGCATTGGCGGCATAGAATTTCTGCAGCTGGTCATTGGTCGGCGCGGTCTTGGGCGCGAAGGCGGCCGACGGGACAAAGGCGATCTGGCCTTCGCGACCTTCCAGGATCAGCCCGGCATAAGGCAGCGCCATCTGCCGCGACAGCTTGGCGCCGAATGTCGCGGGCAGCAGCAGCTGGTCGCCCAGCAGGCTGCGGCGGATATCTTCGCGCACGCGCGCTTCGGTCAGACCCTGCTGGGCGAGCGCATTGCGGAACAGCGTCTCGTCGAACCGTCCATCCGCGCCCTTGAACGCCTGGATCCCCGCGATCTCGCTGTCGACCAGACGCTTGCTCGCGCCCAGGCCGATGCTGGCGGCGAATTCAGCCGAGGCATAGCTGCCGATCATCTCTTCCAGCACGCCGTCGATGCCGCCCTGCGCATCGAACGAGGCCATGTCGAGCTGCGGGTTGCGCTGGCGGAACTGCTGGAAGGCGTTGGTGACGGTGGTCGAGAACTCGCCGGTGCCGATTTCCTCGCCGCCGATCTGGGCGACGCTTTCGTTGCCCACTCCGCCAAAGCTCGCGCCGCCGGTGACATCGGACGCCGCAAAGGCGACCGCGATCAGCGCGAGAAAGATCAGGCTGACGACAACCCCGATCTTGGAATTGAAGAAGGAACGGAAAAAGGTGATCATCGGTCGGTCCGCCAAAGCGCCGGGCGTGCGATGACCCGGCCTCGTGAAAATGCGGGCTGGCTTTAGGGGGCTTTGCCGCGCGCTTCAACCCTTGGCGCCGCTGTACCAGCTGTAAACTGCGCGTGGCCTGAGTGGCCATGCCGTGGCTGGCCAAGCGGCTCGCGATTTGCTAGCCGCGCGCCCCACAGCATAAACACAATGGGGAAGACAGCATCGTGGCCAGCACAGCATCTTATATCGTCGGCAACTGGAAGATGAACGGTAGCGCGGCCGATGTCGCGGTGCTGCAGGCGATCGCCGAGGCCGCCGCAGCAAACGGCCATGTCGATGTCGGCATCTGCCCGCCTGCAACGCTGATCGCGGCCTTTGCCGCCGCTGCGGGCAAGGTGCAGATCGGCGCGCAGGATTGCCATGCCAAGGCTTCGGGCGCGCATACCGGCAATCTGTCCGCCGCGATGATCCGCGAGGCGGGTGCGACCTGTTCGATCGTCGGCCATTCCGAGCGCCGCGCCGACCAGGGCGAGACCGATGCCGATGTCGCTGCCAAGGCCGAGGCGCTGCACGCTGCCGGCATGGGCGCGATCCTGTGCGTCGGCGAGACGCTGGAGGAACGCGATTCCGGCAATGCTATTGCCATCGTCACCGCGCAGCTGGCGGCGTCGCTGCCGGCATCGGCGAGCGGCGATTGGCTTTCGGTCGCGTACGAGCCGGTCTGGGCGATCGGCACGGGACGCGTGCCGGTGGCCGAGGATATCGCCGCGATGCATGCGGCGCTGCGCGCGACGCTGGTCGCGAAGCTGGGCGAGGCGGGCCAGGGCGTGCGCATTCTCTACGGCGGATCGGTCAACCCGGCCAATGCAGCCGAAATTCTGGCCATTGCCGATGTCGGCGGCGCGCTGGTCGGCGGAGCCAGCCTCAAGGCAGAGACCTTCATCCCGATCATCGAGGCCGCACCGCGCTAATCGGACCTTGGCGCGTCGAAGGCGGAGCCGCCGCGCCGGTTGCGCTGGCGCGGCCTAATCGCCCTGCCGCGCCGGTTGCGCTGGCGCGGCCTAATCGCTATGTGCGCGCCAATCCTGAAATTCATTTGCTGGGTCTGACCGTTCATGTCGTCGATTTTCCTGTTCATCACCATCGTGCAGACGCTGATTGCAGCGGCTCTGGTGGGTGTCATCCTCATGCAGCGTTCCGAAGGGGGTGGTCTGGGCGTCGGTGGCAATCCCAATGGCCTCATGTCGGCGCGTGGCGCCGGTGACCTGCTCACCCGCTCGACCGCGATCCTGGCAACGCTGTTCGTGCTGCTGAGCATCGCACTGGCGGTGATGGCGGCGAACATGCACTCGGTGGGCGATATCGATACCTCGCTCAAGCGCGGTACCCCCGCCCCGATCAGCGATCCGCTCACAGCGCCTGCTCCGGCAGCCCCTGCGGCGCCCGCCAATGGCGATCCGCTGTCGGCGGCCGGCGCGCCGGCTGCAGCGCCCGCGACGGAGGCACCTGCTGCGGCTCCGGCCCAGGGCGACGCTCCCGCCAACTGAAATTGAGGCGGGTCGGGGAGAAATCCCCGGCTGTTCACAGATTTTTGTCTTTCCTGCGGATTCGCGCGCTTGTCAGTCTTGCGCGCGAACCGCTAACGGGTTTCTCCCATGGCGCGTTATATTTTCATCACCGGCGGCGTGGTTTCCTCTCTTGGCAAGGGCCTGATGGCCGCAAGCCTGGGCGCTCTGCTGCAGGCACGCGGGTACCGCGTGCGCATCCGCAAGTTCGATCCCTATCTCAATGTCGATCCGGGCACGATGTCGCCCTATCAGCACGGCGAGGTGTACGTCACCGATGACGGCGCGGAGACCGATCTCGACCTTGGCCATTACGAGCGCTTCACCGGCGTGTCGGCGCGCCAGTCGGACAATGTGACCTCGGGCCGCATCTATCAGACGATCATCCAGCGCGAGCGGCGCGGCGATTATCTCGGCGCCACGGTGCAGGTCATCCCGCACGTGACCGATGCGATCAAGGAATTCGCCCAGGCCGAAACCGATGATCTCGACTTCGTGCTGTGCGAGATCGGCGGCACCGTCGGCGATATCGAATCGCTGCCGTTCATCGAGGCGATCCGCCAGCTGCGCAACGAGATCGGCCGCGAGAACACCCTGTTCGTGCACGTCACCCTGGTGCCCTATATCGCGGCGGCGGGCGAGCTGAAGACCAAGCCCACGCAGCACAGCGTGCGAGAGCTCACCTCGCTGGGCATCCAGCCCGACATCCTGCTGTGCCGCTGTGAAAAGCCGCTGCCCGATTCCGAGCGCGCCAAGATCGCGCAGTTCTGCAACGTCCGCAAGGAAGCGGTCATCCCCGCGCTCGACGCCCGCAGCATCTATGCCGTGCCGATGCAGTATCACCGCGAAGGGCTGGACAGCGAAGTGCTGCGCGCCTTCGGCATCACCGATGCGCGCGAACCCGACCTTTCGCGCTGGGTCGATATCATGGAGCGCCATGAGCATCCCGAGGGCGAGGTGACGATCGGCGTGGTCGGCAAATATGTCGGCCTGCAGGATGCCTACAAGTCGCTGCACGAGGCACTGGTGCACGGCGGCCTCGCGAACCGGGTCAAGGTGCATGTCAAATGGCTCGATGCCGAGCTGTTCGAAAAGCTGCCCGACGACGAGCTGGCGGCCGTGCTCGAGCCGATGCACGGCATTCTGGTGCCCGGTGGTTTCGGTGAGCGCGGCAGCGAGGGCAAGATTTCCTCGGTTCGTTTCGCGCGCGAACGCAACGTCCCGTTCTTCGGCATCTGTCTGGGTATGCAGATGGCGTGCATTGAGGCGGCGCGGAACACCTCCGGCATCACTGCAGCTTCGACCACCGAATTTGGCGAGACGGACGAACCGATCGTCGGCCTGATCACCGAATGGATGAGCGAATCCGGTCTGCAGAAGCGCAGCGCCGAGGGCGATCTGGGCGGCACCATGCGGCTGGGCGCGTTTCCGGCCAAGCTATCGGGCAACAGCCGTGTGCGCGGCATCTACGGCACCGATATGATCAGCGAACGCCACCGCCATCGCTACGAGGTCAACACGGCCTATCACGAGCGGCTGGAACAGGGCGGACTGGTCTTTTCCGGCATGTCGCCCGACGGCGTCCTGCCCGAGATCGTCGAGCGGCCCGATCACAGCTGGTTCGTCGGGGTGCAATACCATCCCGAGCTCAAGAGCAAGCCATTCGATCCGCATCCGCTCTTCGCCAGCTTCATCGAGGCCGCGGTCGCGCAGAGCAGGCTGGTCTGACCCAGGGCAATATCGGTTAACCCGAGGGGGCCGCGCGGTTGACATCCGTTAACCGCTTGACCCTCTTGGCGCAATTTTCCTGCGTGTTGCCCCAATTTACCACATACTGTAATGCCCATTTTACTCTATTTGACGGTGTTGTGCGGTGGCGCACAGCGGCGTAAAACGATTCGGGCAAAAGCACATCTGTCGGCGGCGACAGGGACGGCCGCAGCGAGATGCTCGGCAAGGACAAAGCCGACAGAAAGGAAGGGACAAGGGGCAATCATGCATGCGAACGAGCTTGCCGCGCTGTTGGCCAGCCACAGCCTGTTCGCCGATTGCGACAATGACGAGCTGTCGGACATCATCCTGCGCGGGCATTTCGTCCGCTACCGCAAGGGGCAGGAGCTGATGGGGCAGGGGGATGATGGCGACAATCTGCTGATCATCCTGACCGGATTTGCCCGGGTGAGCATGGTGGCGAGCAACGGTCACGAGATCGTGCTCGATTATGCCGAGCCCGGCTATGTCATTGGCGAGATCGCGTTTCTGGATGGCGGACCGCGCACGGCCTCGATCGAGGCGCTGACCGAAGTGACCGCGCTTTCGCTGTCGCGGCCGGCCTTCGACGAGATTGCCGAGCGGCACGTGTCGATGCCGCGACGGATGCTCAGGGTCATGGCCAAGCGGCTGCGCCAGGCGAACGACGTGATCGAGGCGGACCGGGCCTTTACCTCCGGGCCCAGGCTGGCGCGCTATCTGCTGCGCTTGATGGTTTCGGGCGCGAAGGAGGGCAAGCTCAAGCTGGACCTCAGCCAGAGCGAGCTCGGCACATTCGCGGGATTGTCACGCGAGCAGATTAATCGCCAGCTTTCCGCCTGGTCTGATGCGGGGCTGATCGAGCTCGAACAGGGACGCGTGAAGATTATCGATCGCGACACGCTGCTGGAGATTTCCGAAGCGGCCTGAACGATCGGCTAGGTGAGTTTTCGAGTTTTCCGGGGCAGGGCCAGGTTATTGCGACCCGGCCTGACCCTGCCGCCGGAAAAACCCCCGCGCCCTACGGGCGCGGGGTCCCAGTTCAGATTTTCTCCGGTGGGCGGTGCGGTAAATGCGACCCGGCCAATCCGGCCTAAGGAGAAAGCAGCGTCCTGAGCGGGCGCGGGGGGCGGGCTCGCAAGGGTCCGCCCTCTTTTTATTGCGAGCGGATGGCGATCCTATGGCCGCTCAGTCTGAGCCTGTCGAAGGCCCCGCGCACATGGATCGAATGATAACCACGTCACCCCCGCGAAGGCGGGGGGCCCGCTTCTGGCGAAAGTGAAGATGAAATAGCGGGATTCCCGCCTTCGCGGGAATGACGACCGAATCTGGTCAACCCTGGGCGCGGAGCCTTCGACTGGCTCAGGCTGAGCGGAGGTGGCTGGCAAGGCAGGTCGGCACAACAAAAAGGGTGGGCCGCTGCCGACCCACCCCGTTGCATTCTACCCTTTTGAGCTGGCGTTACGCCGCCTGGCTGTCGCCTTCATCCTTCGTCGAAGCCTCGACGACCTGCAGCTTGGGGGTGCCGTTGATCGCGATCTTCTTGGGCTTCATCGCCTCGGGCACTTCACGCACCAGATCGATGGTCAGCAGGCCATCTTCCAGATTGGCGTCGCTCACCCGCACGAAATCGGCCAGCTCGAAGCGGCGTTCGAAATTGCGGTTGGCAATGCCCATGTGCAGGAAGTTGCCGCGCGATTCGCTCTCGGCAGCCTTGCGGCCGGACACGACCAGCAGATTCTGCTGCGCGGTGATGTCGAGCTCGTTCGGCTTGAACCCGGCAACCGCGATGGTGACGCGATAGGCGTCGTCGCTGCTCCGCTCGATGTTGAACGGGGGGTAGTTGTCGCCCTGTGCAGCCCGGGCCTGGTTTTCCAGCAAGTCGAACAGCCGGTCAAAGCCAACGGTGGTGCGGCGATAGGGGGTGAAATCAAAACGGTTCATCTTCAAAATCCTTGTTCAAGCGATTTCAAATGGTTGAAGCCCGCTGCTGCGGCACTTCGGACGATGTGAACCACCCTGACGGCGTGGAACACGCGATAAATCTAGGCGCTGGAAATCGCGTTTCAAGATCAATTTTTTGTAGAAGGGGATGCCCGCGGGGCGGCACAGCCCGGCGTCTGCAGCAGACGAAAAAAGAGCGTCCGGCCCCCAAGACCCGGACGCTCTTTATCAGGTTCATATCGCGCGCTGATGCCCAAAAGCCTCGCTCGCAAAGGTCGCGTCCGTCAATGTGGTGTAGAATTGGGTGTGGCCAGCGGGCTGCATTTTCAGGCGGCCTTGGGTGTAATCTGTAGCGGCTGTGCCTCCTCG
>Ga0155082_132_pt1 | contig 62851 bp, 70 predicted proteins | sample RifCSPhighO2_01_FD_106050 | JGI IMG/M metagenome (GOLD analysis project Ga0155082, IMG submission 106050) | Sphingomonadales bacterium RIFCSPHIGHO2_01_FULL_65_20 | reverse complement strand
GTCGAGGGACGCAGCGCAACGTCCCTCGACTTCGCTCGGGACAAACGGAGGGGGATAACCCCATGATAGAAACCGAAACCTCCATCGCCCCCATCTGGCCCGGCGATACCGACTGGGAGGCGCTTGCCGCGCGCGCCATTTCCGCAGCATTGGCCGTCAGCGCGCAGGGGTCGCTCGCCAGCGCGCCGTTCACCGTCTCGGTCAGCGTGCATTTCGGCACCGATGACGAGGTGCAGGCGCTCAACCGCGATTATCGGCACAAGGACAAGCCGACCAATGTGCTGTCCTTTCCCATGATCGATCCCGACGATTTCACTGCGCTGGCGAACACCGGCGCCGACGATTTTGGGGGCGAGGTGCTGCTCGGCGACATCATGCTCGCCTATCAGACCTGCGCGCGCGAGGCGGAGGAAAAGGGCATTGCGCTTGGCGCCCATGCCACCCATCTGGCGCTGCACGGCATGCTCCACCTGCTGGGGCACGACCATATCGACGAGGCCGATGCGGAGATCATGGAAGCGCTGGAGGTGAAAGCGCTTGCCAATCTGGGCATCGACAATCCATATTAGCAGTGCAAGTTCAGATGCTGCCTTCCCATCAAATCCAAGAGCGGGGTTAAGATTCAGCCAGTCATGGCAGACGGAGACAGTAATGGCGGGGGGAAATCCACCGCACAAGACGAAGGTTCGGGGCGAATATGGCGGGGCTTGAAGGCCCTGCTGTTCGGAGAACAACACGACCAGTCGTTGCGCGCCCAGCTTGAAGAGGCGATCGACGAGCACGAGGATGATGACGATGCCGATGGTGCATCGTCGCGTGGCGACCTGTCGCGCATCGAGCGCGAGATGCTGCGCAACCTGCTGCATTTCAGCGAGCATGATGTCGACGATGTCGCGGTGCCGCGCAGCGACATCATCGCGATCGACCGGCACGCGAGCTTCGACGCGCTGGTCCAGATCTTTGCAGAGCACGGGCACAGCCGCGTACCGGTCTATGACGGCTCGCTCGATCACATCGTCGGCATGGTGCACATCAAGGACGTCTTCCCGATCATCGCCGCCGATGGCCCGCGCCCGGACAGCTGGGAAAATCTGATCCGCCAGCCGCGTTTCGTGCCCGAAACCATGGGCGTGCTCGACCTGCTCGCCGAGATGCGCCAGACGCGCACGCACCTCGCGATCGTCATCGACGAATATTCGGGCACGGAAGGGCTGGTGACGATCGAGGATCTGGTCGAGGAAATCGTCGGCGATATCGAGGACGAGCATGACGACGAGCCCGAAACGCTGGTGACGCCCGGCGAGAACGGCGCCTGGGAGGCCGATGCCCGCGCTGAACTCGCCGATGTCGCCAAGCTGGTCGATGCGGCGCTCGGCGAGATCGACGACGAGGTCGATACCTTGGGCGGGCTGGCCTTCATGCTGGCGGGCGAGGTGCCAGCTCCCGGACGCATGCTCGAGCATGACAGCGGCTGGCGGCTGGAGATCGTCGACGGCGACGAGCGCCGCGTGACGCGCATCCGCCTGCTGCCGCCGCCCGAGCCGGTCGCGGCGGAAGCCTGATCGGGCCCTCATCTCAATGACCCGTCATTCCCGCCTTCGCGGGGGTGACGAAGGGGAAGTTGAGTGCAAATCCCGCAAATACTGGCTTTTGCATCAAAGCGGGCCTAAGGCGGGCCGATCATGGACATTTCCGATCTCCGCATTGCGCTGTTCAGCGGCAACTACAATTACGTGCGCGATGGCGCGAACCAGGCGCTCAACCGGCTGGTCGGCTGGCTGCTCGACAATGGCGCGCAGGTCCGCGTCTATTCGCCGACCACGAAAACCCCCGCGTTCGAGCCGGCGGGCGATCTGATCAGCCTGCCCTCGCTGCCGATCCCCGGCCGCGCCGAATATCGCGTGACGACGATCCTGCCGCCCAGGATCAAGAAGGACCTGAACCGGTTCGCACCCAATGTCGTGCACATTTCCAGCCCCGACAGCGCCGGGCATAGCGCCGTGCGCTGGGCGCAGCGGCACAATATCCCGGTGCTGGGATCGGTGCACACGCGGTTCGAGACCTATCCGCGCTATTACAACATGGCGTTTCTCGAGCCGGTGCTCGAGGCCATCCTGCGCCGCCTCTACCGCAAGTGCGACGCCATTGTCGCGCCGTCCGATTCGATGGCGCAGGTGCTGCGCGAACAGCGGATGAGCTATGATGTCGGCATCTGGTCGCGCGGGGTGGACAAGCACATCTTCAACCCCGGCATGCGCGACATGGACTGGCGGCGCTCGCTGGGCCTGGCCGACGACGTGCCGGTGATCGGCTTTCTCGGGCGGCTGGTGATGGAAAAGGGACTCGACGTCTTTTCCGATTCGATCGACCGGCTGGTGCGGCGTCAGGTTCCGCATCAGGTGCTGGTGGTGGGCGAAGGGCCCGCGCGCGGCTGGTTCGAATCGCGGTTACCCGGGGCGGTGTTCGCAGGCTTTCAGGGCGGCACCGATCTCGGCCGTGCGGTCGCGAGCATGGACCTGTTCTTCAACCCGTCGATCACCGAGACCTTCGGCAATGTGACGCTCGAGGCCATGGCCTGCGGCGTGCCGGTGGTCGCCGCCCGCGCGACGGGCAGCGAGAGCCTGGTCGAGCACAATGTCACCGGCCAGCTGGTGCGTCCCGGCGCGACGGTCGAGTTCGCCGATGCGCTCCAGGCCTATTGCGGAGACGCCGATCTGCGCGCACGCCATGGCCAGGCGGGCCTCAAGCGCAGCGAGAAATACAGCTGGGACCGGATCAACCGGGGTCTTGCTGAAACCTATATCCGCCTCATCCGCCAGCGCCAGTCGGGCAGCGGCGGCGTGCCCTATCGCGCGATTCGCTGATCCGGTATCGGCCCCCGGATTCCTCCGGGGGCCATCGGTTGGTCAGACCTGCTCGAGCGCCTGTTCGAAATCGGCGATCAGATCATCGGGATCCTCCACGCCGATCGAGATGCGCACCAGATTGTCGGTGATGCCGAGCGCCAGTTTGCGCGCATCGGGCACCGAAAGATGCGTCATTGCGGCGGGATGGCTGGCCAGCGTCTCGGTGCCGCCCAGGCTCACCGCCAGCTTGGCGAGACGCAGACTGTCGAGAAAGCGGAAGCTCTCCGCCTCGCCGCCCTTGATGAACAGCGAGAAGGTCGATCCCGCGCCCGAACAGTGGCGATCGAAAATATCCTGCTGGCGCGCATCGTGGATCATGCCGAGATAGCCCAGCCCCTCGACCTTGGGGTGCTGCGCCAGGAAGGCGCAGACCTTGGCGGCATTCTCGCCCGCGCGGGTCATGCGCAGTTCGACCGTCTCGAGCGAGCGCATCAGCATCCAGGCGGTATTGGGGTCGCAGATCGTACCGATGGTGTTGCGCAGCGCGCGCACCGGGTCCATCCACTTCTTGGGTCCGGACAGTCCGCCCGCGACCAGATCGCTGTGCCCGCCGACATATTTGGTGAGGCTATAGACCACGATATCCGCGCCATGGTGCAGCGGCTGCTGCCACAGGGGTCCGAGGAAGGTGTTGTCGATCGCGATCGGCGTCGGCACGGCTTCGTTACCCAGCACGGCATCGCGCGCTTCGGCCACCGCCTCGATATCGACCAGCGCATTGGTCGGGTTGGCGGGGCTTTCGAGATAGATCATCGCCACGCGGCCGCCCTGCTTCGCTGCCATGTCCTTCGCCTTTTCGAGCACCGCGTCGATTTCCGCGCGGGTCGCGCCGGCCGGGAAGTCGAGATAGGTGATGCCGAAGCGCGAGAGAATGCGTGCGATCATCGCCTCGGTCGCGGCATAGAGCGGACCCGAATGCACGATCACGTCATTGTTGCTGCAATAGGCGAGCAGCAGCGTGGCGATCGCGGACATGCCGCTCGAGAACACCAGCGCGTCTTCGGCATCGTCCCAGATGCTCAGCCGGTCTTCGAGGATCTCCTGATTGGGGCCGTTGAAGCGCGAATAGACCAGGCCTTCGGCGCCGCCCGGGCGCTTGCCGGTCAGCCCCTCGAAATGGCGCTTGCCCGCCGCCGCATTCTCGAACGCGAAGGTGCTCGTCAGGAAGATCGGCGCCTTCAGCGAGCCTTCGGACAGGACGGGGTCGAAGCCATGGCCCATCATCAGCGTGGCGGGCTTGAGCTTGCGCCCGCCCAGCATCTCGACCTGCGGCTTGGGCTTGCGGCGCGGAGTGGGGGTGGCGATCGGCTTGATCGGGGTGTCGGTCATATGCGGGGTTCCTGCGATTGGGCGGGCTTTTTCCCATCCCTTCCATGCCCTCATCTATGCCCGAGCGTGCAACTGATTACAAAGGAAACCAACCAGGCCGTTCAGGAGGCAAGCCCGATCGCCCCCATCTGCCGCCCGTAATCGGGCTCGCCGCGGTGCGTCGCGCGGCGGAAGCTGAAATAGCCCGCCTCGTCCGAATAGGTATCGACCCCGCTCATATGCACCGTGCCGATGCCGAACGCCGCGAGCCTCGCCGCGATATAGCCTTCCAGATCGAACTGGTAATGGTCGGCCCGGCCCTCGCGGAAGAAGCGCTCGTTCTCGGGCGCGGCCTCGCAGAAGCGGCGGAAGAAACCGGCGTCCACCTCATAGCTTTTCTGCTGGATGCACGGACCGATCGCCGCGACGATGTTCTCGCGATGCGCGCCCATGCGCTCCATCGCCGCCACCGTCGCCTCGCCGACCCCGGCAAAGGCCCCCTTCCAGCCCGAATGCGCCGCGCCGATGATCTGCGCACGCGTGTCAGCGAACAGGATCGGCGGGCAATCGGCGCCGAGTACGCCGAGCAGCAACCCCGGTCGATCGGTAACCATCGCGTCGGCCTTTGGCCGGTCCTCGACCGGAATGGCGGAATTCACCCGCACCACGTCCGCACTGTGCACCTGGTGCAATGTCACCAGCGTCGATCCGGGCAGGATCGCCTCGGCCGCGCGCCTGCGGTTCTCGCGCACCGCCGCCGGATCGTCATCCGATCCCAGCCCGACATTGAGCCCCGCAACCAGCCCGGTCGAAACCCCGCCGCGCCGCCCGGTAAAGCCGTGCGCGATGCCTTCGAGCGCGGGCGAGGTGAGGATGGGGATGTGCGTCATGCGGGGAGCGTATTGTTCGTTATTCAAGGCTCTTCACCACCTGTTCGGTCACATCCTTGGACAATCCCGGCTGCGCCAGGATCCGCTCGAGGCAGTCGCGCATCTTCGCGGCGCGCGCCTCGTCGAACCGCCGCCAGCGTCCCAGCGGCGCAATGAAGCGCGCGGTGGTCTGCGGGTTCAGCGGATCGAGCTTCAGCACCAGATCGGTCAGCAGCTCGTAGCCGCGCCCGCTCGCCTCATGGAACACCGCCTGGTTCGACACGAACGGCCAGTAGAGCGCGCGCACCCGGTTGGGGTTGGTCAGCGTGAAATCCTTGTGCCGGATGAGCTCGAGCATCTGCTCGTGCACGCGTGGATGCGCCGAGCCGGTCTGCAGCGAGAACCATTTGTCGATGACCAGCGCATTGCCCTGATAGCGGTTGTAGAAGCTGTCGAGCGCGGTTTCGCGCTGGTCTGCCTGCATGCTGGCGAGCACCGCGAGCGCGCCCTGGCGATCGGTCATGTTGTCTGCGCGCGCGAACTGGTCGAAAGCAATTCCCGCAGCATCGCTGGCTTCTGCCGAGGCGATGTAACCCAGCGCCAGCGACTTGATCTTGCGCGCGCCGCGCGCCTCGCGGCTCAGCGAATAGGGTACGGAAGAGGCGCGCTCGTGCACAATCCGCCACTGGTCGAGCAGTCGCGACCCGATCGCCTTGCGCAGCGCGCGCCGCGCCGCATGGATCGCTTCGGGGCGCACGATCAGCATCTGCTCGCCCAGAAACGCCTCGGTCGGCATGCTGAGGATCTCGGCGCGCATCGAATCGTCGAGCCGCTGGTCGCTGACCAGATCCCCGAACACCGCGATGATCTCGTCGAGCGAGACCGCATGACCCTGCGCCGCACCGGGGCCGTCCATATCGGCAATGTCGGCGATCAGCCGGTCGATGACGAGCTGCTGCAGCGCCTCGTAGCGCGCGAACGGATCGTCATCGTGCCGGACCAGAAAGGGCAGGTCGCCGCTCGCGCGCGCGACATCGAGATTGACCGGCGCGGAAAAGCCGCGGTTGATCGACAGCACCGGCGCGCGCGCATAGCCGGTAAAGCTCAGCGCCTGCTCAGCCTCGGTGAGCATCACCAGCATCTCGCCGCGATGCGCCTTCATGTCACGGTCGATCAAGGCGGTGCGCAGCGGGATCGGCATCAGCGGCTTTTCCGCCTGGCCCGGCGTGGGCGCGAAATTCTGCCTGAGGTGCAGCGTCGCGGTGCCGGTGGCGGCATCATGCTCCAGCCGCGCCTGGACCTGCGGCGTGCCCGCCTGTTCGTACCAGCGGCGGAACTGCGTGAGATTGAGCGCAGCCCCCTCCTCCATCGCGCGCACGAAATCCTCGCAGGTCGCCGCCTCGCCGTCATGCCGCTGGAAATACAGGTCGCACCCTGCACGGAAACGTTCGGGCCCCGCCATGGTCGCCATCATGCGGATCACCTCCGCGCCCTTGTTATAGACGGTGGAGGTGTAGAAGTTGCTGATCTCCATATAGCTGTCGGGGCGGATCGGGTGCGCGAGCGGCCCTGCATCCTCGGGAAACTGCGCCGCGCGCAGCATCCGCACGTCCTCGATCCGCTTGACCGCTTCGGACCCCATGTCGGCGGAAAAACACTGGTCGCGATAGACGGTGAAACCCTCTTTCAGGCTCAGCTGGAACCAGTCGCGGCAGGTGACGCGGTTGCCCGACCAGTTGTGGAAATATTCGTGCGCGACCACGCCCTCGATCGCGTCATAATCGTAATCGGTGGCCGTATCCGGATCGGCGAGGATATAGCGCGAATTGAAGATGTTGAGGCCCTTGTTCTCCATCGCCCCCATGTTGAAATCGCTGACCGCGACGATGTTGAACACCGGCAGATCGTATTCGAGGCCGTAGACGCGCTCGTCCCAGGCCATCGAGGCCTTGAGCGCCTGCATCGCATGCGCGGTGCGCCCCTCGTCGCCTGCGCGCACGAAGATGGCGAGATCGACATGAGTCCCGCTCTTCGTCGTGAAGCTGTCGCGCGTCGCAACCAGATCGCCCGCGACGAGCGCGAACAGATAGCTCGGCTTGGGGTGCGGATCGCGCCAGCGGGCATAATGCCGCCCGCCGTCCAGATCGCCCGATTCGACCAGCGCGCCGTTGCTCAGCAGCACCGGAAACCGGCTTTTGTCCGCGCGCAGCAGCACCTCGTAGACCGACATGTTGTCGGGCCGGTCAACGAACGGGATGATGCGGCGAAAGCCTTCGGCCTCGCACTGGGTGCACAGCATGCCGTTCGAGGCGAACAGCCCCATCAGCTGGGTGTTGGTATCGGGCGCGATGCGGGTGCTGAGCGTGACGATCGCGCGTTCACCCTGGACGTCGAAGGCGATTCTACTGCCCTCCTGCCTCCAATTGACCGGCTGGCCATCGACGGCGAGCGTCTGCGGCAGCGCGCCGTCGCAATCGAGCCGCACCGCGCGGTCGTGATCGCCGTTGCGGACAATGCCGAGCGTCGCGTGCACCTCGGTCGCCGACAGGTCGAGATCGAATTCAAGGCTGACCGTCTCCACCCGCCAGTCGGGCGGCTGATAATCCACGCGGTAGATCACCGGGGGTTCGTGGACTGCCGGGCTGGCGGTTGCGGTCTGGATATCGGCCATGGAGCGAGTCTAGTGCGGGGGTGAGGATTGCACAATGCGGGCTTTGTGGTGAGGGAGTTAACCAAGGTCCCTCGACTTCGCTCGGGACAAACGGAGTTAGGTTATGTCAGGCTCTTGCGACAAATACCCCGATAGTATGGATCATTATGGGTTCCCGATAACCCAATCGCACTCTTTCCCGTTTGTCCCGAGCGAAGTCGAGGGACGCATGCACTACCGTGACCCCACAGTGCATCCTACCTTGCATCCCCCTCCCCCCTCGCTAGGTTCGCGGCCATGAGCCATCTCTTCATCTTCGGCATGGGCTATTCGGCCTCGCACCTCGCGGCGAGGCTGCGAGCGCAAGGTTGGCAAGTGCGCGGGACGGGGCGCGGGGGCGATATGGATTTCGCCGATTCCGCCTCGGTCCACGCTGCGCTGGCCGAGGCGACGCACGTGCTCTCGAGCGTCCCGCCCGACCGCGCGACCGGGCTCGATCCGGTGCTCACCCATTATGCCGACATCCTGCGCGCCGCCCCCGCGCAGTGGATCGGTTACCTGTCCTCGACCGGCGTCTATGGCGATGCGGGCGGGGCATGGGTGGATGAAACGTCCGTCGTCGGCACCGGGCGGCGCAATGCGCGCACCGAGGCGGACCTGGTGTGGCAAGCGCTCGATACGCGCGTCCGCGTGCTCCGGCTGCCCGGCATCTACGGCCCCGGCCGCAGCGCGCTCGACCGGGTGCGCGATGGAAGCGCCAAGCGCATCGCGATGCCGGGCCAAGTGTTCAGCCGGGTGCATGTCGAGGATATCGCGGGCGGCGTGATCGCCTCGTTCGGCGGGCCTGCGGGCGTGTACAATCTGGCCGACGACCTGCCCTGCTCGCAGAACCGGGTGATCGAGGCCGCGTGCCGGTTGCTGGGCGCGCCGCTGCCGGCGCTGCAATCGCTCGAGGAGGCGAACCTGTCGCCGATGGCGCTCGGTTTCTACGCCGAGAACCGGCGCGTCGCCAATGGCAAGGCAAAGCGGCTGCTCGGCTGGCAGCTCGCCTATCCCGATTACGAGGCGGGGCTGGCCGCGATCCTTCGCGGTGGCGGCTGAGCCTTTAGCGCTCGAACCGTTCGATCACCCAGGGTTCGGCCTTCGCGGCCTCGGCCCAGTCGACCATCCATTCGTGCCCCAGGATCGCCTCGCTATAGGCCTGGGCAAAGCCGGGCAGCGTGATGCCATAGGTCTGAAAGCGGGTGATCACCGGCGCGAACATGATGTCTGCCGCACTGAAGCTGCCGAACAGGAACGGCCCACCGCGCCCGAACCGCGCGCGCGCCTCGGCCCAGAGCGAGAGGATGCGCATCACGTCCTGATGCACTTCGGGGCTGACGTCGAAATCGTCATAGCGCTGGCGCAGGTTCATGCCGCATTCGCGGCGCAGCGGGAGGAAGCCGGCGTGCATTTCTGCCGCCATAGAGCGGGCGAGCGCCGCGGCGACGGGGTCCTTGGGCCAGAAGCGGTCGCGATGGGTGCGATCGGCCAGCCAGTCGATGATGGCGAGCGAATCCCACACCACCGCCTCGCCATCCCACAGCACCGGCACCTTGCCGGCGGAGGGCTGGAATTCGGGCGCCTGCCGCCGCTCGGGCCAGGCCTCGTCGTACAGCGGCACCACCACTTCCTCGAACGGCAGGCCCGATTGCTTGCACGCCAGCCAGCCGCGTAGCGACCAGCTCGAATAGTTCTTGTTGCCAATGTACAGCTTCATGTCTGCCCCAATCGATCGGCTGTTCCACACGCTTCGTGTCTTCGCGTCTTCGCGTGAACCCGAATAATTCACGCGAAGACGCGAAGGCGCGAAGCAAAGAAGGAGAATGCGTTCCGGCTGCGCTGGGCCGATTCACTCGCTGATGCTGTCCATCACAAAGCCGCGCAGGTCGTCAATGCCCATCCGCTTTTCGGACGAGGTGATGATCACATCGGGAAAAGCGGCTGGATGCTTGCGCGCTTCGGCGCGAGTCAGGTCGGCGATGCGCTCGAGCTCGCTTGCCTTGATCTTGTCCGCCTTGGTCAGCACGAGGCGATAGCTGACCGCCGCCTCGTCGAGCATCTTCATCACATCGAGATCGACCGGCTTGACCCCGTGGCGGCTGTCGATCAGCACCAGGGTGCGCTTGAGCGCCGCGCGGCCGCGCAGATAGTCGTTGATCAGGAAGCGCCACTTCTTGACGACATCCTTGGGGGCCTTGGCAAAGCCATAGCCGGGCATGTCGACCACGCGAAAGCGCGGCGGGTCGCCGATATCGAAGAAGTTCAATTCCTGCGTGCGCCCCGGCGTCACCGAGGTGCGCGCGATCGCCCGCCTGCCCACCAGGGCATTGAGCAGCGAGGACTTGCCGACATTCGACCGGCCCGCAAAGGCGATTTCAGGCACGGTCGGTGGCGGCAGGAATTCGAGCGAGGGCGCGGACTTGAGGAAGGTCACCGAGCCGGAAAACAGCCGGTTCGCTTCCTGCAGCAGCGGGTGGATGATGGGCTGGGCTTCGTCGGTCACGCCTTGCCCTTGCCGTCGGCCTTGGCCGCCTTCTCTGCCGCTTCCTTGGCCGCCAGTTCCTTCAGTTGCGGATGACGGCTGTACAGCCATTTCTGCTGCGCGATGGTGAGCACGTTCGACATCGCCCAGTAGAGCTGCAGGCCCGCGGCAAACGGCGCCATCACGAACATCAGCACCCAGGGCATGATCGAGAAGACCTGCTGCTGGACCGGGTCCATCGGCGCGGGATTGAGCTTGAACTGCAGCCACATGGTGACGCCCAGGATGATCGGCAGCACGCCGATCGCGATCATGCTGGGCGGATCGAACGGCAGCAGGCCGAACAGGTTGACCGGGGTCAGCGGGTCGGGTGCGGACAGGTCCTTGATCCACAAAGCGAAGGGCTGGTGGCGCATCTCGATCGCGAGCAGCAGCACCTTGTACAGCGCGAAGAAGACCGGGATCTGCAGGAACATGGGCAGACATCCGGCGAGCGGGTTGACCTTTTCCTTGCGGTAAAGCTCCATCATTTCCGTCTGAAGCTTCTGCTTGTCGTCCTTGTAGCGCTCCTGCAGCGCCTTCATCTTGGGCTGCACCGCGCGCATCGCCGCCATCGAGGCGAACTGCTTCTGCGCGATCGGGAACATCAGCCCGCGGATGATGATCGTCAGCAGGATGATCGCGACGCCGAAATTGCCGACCTGCTCGAACAGCCAGTTGAGCAGCTTGAAGATCGGCTTCTCGAACCAGATGAACCAGCCCCAGTCGACCGCGCGGTCGAGCAGCTTGATCCCCTTGGCATCGACATAATCGTCGAGCAGCTCGGTTTCCTTGGCCCCGGCAAACAGCATCGATTTCGTCTGGATCTGCTTGCCCGGCGCGACGACCGTGGTGTCGAACAGCAGCTCGGACTGGTAGAGCTTGCCGCCCAACGCGCGGAAATTGCCCGCCATCTTGCCCTTGGTATCAGGTGCGGGGATCAGCGCCGAGAGCCAGTAATGGTCGGTAAAGCCGAGCCAGTCGATATTGCCGTTATATTCGACCAGCTTTTTCGGGTTTTCGTCGAGATCGTCATAATGCACGTCGAAATCGGCGACATCGTCGAACACGCCGAGCGGGCCGTTACGCACCGTCCAGGTGCTGGGATCGGCATTGGCGCTGGTGCGGTTGATCAGCCCGAGCGGGCGCACGATCGCGGGCGTCGTGCCCGAATTGACGAAGCGCTGGGTGACGGTGATGAGGTAGTTGGCATCGATGGCGTAGGCGATCTCGAAGCGCTGGCCCGCAGGATTCGTCCAGCTCAGCGTCACCGGCGTCTTCTGCGTCAGCTTGGTGCCATTGGCGGTCCATACGGTCTGGCTGGTGGGGACGGTGACTCCCTCGCCGATCCAGCCGAACTGCGCGAAATACTGGTCCTCGGTCCCCGCCGGCGAGAACAGGTGGACCCGGTCCGAATTCTTGTCGAGCTTCTCGCGATAGTCCTTGAGCACGATGTCGTCGAGCCGCGCACCGGTGAGGTTGATCGATCCGGCAACGCGCGGGGCGTCGATGGGAATGCGCGCGCTGCCAGCGATCACCGCCTTGCGCTCGCGGATCACCTTGGGCGCGGTGCCGGTATCGGGCACGGCATTGCTGTTCTTGAGGCCGGGACGCGGCGCTTCGACCGCATCCTCGATCGTCGCCGGGCGCGCCGGATAGAAGACTTCCAGCGCATAGGGCCATCCGAACAGAACCAGAGCCATCAAGCCGATGGCCAGGATAACGTTACGCTGATTCTCCACGCTTCAAACCTTCTTCCGGCAATTCATAAGGGGGCGCATATCTGTCAGGGCACTGGATCATGGCCGTGCCCGCCCCATGGGTGACAGCGCAATAGCCGCTTCATCGCCAGCCAGCCACCCTTAATCGCACCGTATTTCGTCAGCGCCTCGATGGCATATTGCGAGCAACTCGGGCTGTAACGGCAGCTGGGCGGCAGCACCCGCGAGGGGCCGAACTGCCAGGCGCGGGCGATGATGATCAGGATCTGGCGCATTTATGCTCCATGTCCCCTGCCCTCACCCGAAACATGCCGGACATGCCAGCGGCGTTAGACGGACATGCAAGGGCAGACGACCGGCGATGCATCAGCGCCTGCGCGGCTTGGCACGCGGCGGACGGCGGTCGGAGCTCGCCTTGCCTTCGCGCACCCGGGCGAGCGCGCGCTCGAGATCGGCCTTCATCGCGACGAAATCGCGGGTCAGCGCCTCGGTCCGCCCGATCAGCACATGGTCTGCACCCGCAATCCCGTGGTCGGGCAGCAGCGCGCGCGCGAGTTCGCGAAAGCGCCTTTTTATGCGATTGCGCACCACGGCATTGCCGGTCTTCTTGGTGACGGTATAGCCGATCCGCACCTGCTCGCGCTGGTCCGCGCGCGGCTTGACCAGCAGCACGAAGCCCGGGGTACCGACGCGCAAGCCCCCATTGGCGGCCAGGAAATCGGACCGCTGCCGCATGACAACGGGCGCCCCGGAAGGCTCCGGAGCGCCCGTGCTGTCAGTTTCGGTGCTGTCGTGCGCGCCCGCAACCACGGGCGGCGGCCCGATCAGGCGCTCAGGCGCTTGCGGCCACGGGCACGGCGTGCACGCAGCACGGCGCGGCCACCCGGGGTCGCCATGCGCGAACGGAAACCATGGCGACGCGCGCGCACGAGATTGCTGGGCTGAAATGTGCGCTTCATGCGGCACTCCTGAAAAACGGTGTTGAATGATTCGCTGCGGAAACCGGCCGGGCCGTCCCCGCGAAAGCTGGGCGCATAAGGGGCGGGCTGTGGAAAGTCAAGCGCGCGCGGCGCATTCAGGCGCTTCGGGTTTCCGCCTGCACGCGATCCCTTGCCAGCCATTGCCGCATCGATGCGGGCGGCGGCGAAGGGTTCATCGTCCGCTCGTCCAGTGCGGCGAGCGCTCTTGCCCGGTCCGCCTCGGTGAAGCTGCCCGTGGTCAGGCAGAATTCGACCATATTGCCATTGGGGTCGCGGGTATAGATCGACCGGCACCAGTTATGATCGATCTCGAGCACGTCGAGTCCGGCCGCATTCCACTGGTCGCGCCGCGCGTCGAGCTCTTCGGCGCTGTGCACTGCAAAGGCGAAATGGTTGGTCCCCGGCGGCATGTGCGCGGCCTTGTTGAGGTTGAACTCGTGCGCCTCTGCCCCGGGCACCTCGTTCAGTTCCCAAAAGGCGATGAAGCTGCTGTCGTCGCCGTCCATCCGGTAGAAGAAATGCTTGCCCCAGCCGCCGCCCATCATCGGCGCGATCTCGACCTTGACCAGCTCGAACCCGGTGATCCGTTCGTAGAAATCGTGGATCGCGGTCATGTCGCGCGCCGCCATGGCGAGGTGGTGATAGCTCATGTCAGTCCCGTTTCCGCCGGTCGACCATGCCCATGACATCGGCTGTCGCGCCTTCGGGCGCGGGCACCTCGGTCACGGGATCATCGACATCGTCATATTCCAGCCGCAGCGCGCGGCTCATCACGGCATGCATCATATAGGTCGCGGTGACATAGGTCAGTTCGAGAATCTCCTCGTCGGAAAGCTCGGCCTTCAACGCGGCGAACACGCCGTCGGGCACGCGGCCATGCTGCAGCACCAGCGCATCGGCATAGGCGAGTACGGCGCGCTGCACGGGCGTGAAGCAATCGGCGACCTGCCAGTGCGCGATCGCCTGGACCTGCTCCTCGCTCAGCCCGGCAAAGCGCGCCGCCTTCATGTGCTGAGAATAGACGAAGCGCGATCCCACCGCATAGCCCGCGCGCGTCTGGCCGAGTTCGCGCAACACCGGATCGAGCTTGCGCCGGTCGGAACGGTAGAAGCCGAAGCCCTCGGTCGTGTGGCGGAACGCATCGGGGACCAGCGCGAACACGGTCCACCAGTTGCCCGGCGTGCCCGTGGCGGTGCCGGGCTGCGCGACCGGATCGCGGTCCCCGAACAGCGCGGTATAGAGCTTGCGGGCATAGTCGTCCGCAGAATCGCGCGGGACCTGGCGCAGACGCGGCATCAGCGGCTCCTCTGCAGGCGGGCAGAGCGAGCCGCGCCGGTCACTTCATCGCCTCGCAGGCTTCGAGCACCTTCATCGGGTTGCCGAGCGGGCTGATATCGCGCAGCGCCAGCGAGAATTGCCGGATCATCCCGGCTTCATCGGCAATGCCAGCGGCCTTGGCGCGCTCCTCGGTCAGCTTCGCCGCGAGCCTGTCCGCCAGCGCGCCGACGCGCTTGCCGAACGGGCTTTCGCCCGAATCCTCGAGCTCGCTTTCGGCCATGCCGGCGAGATAACTGGTCAGCGCAAAGCACTGCATCTCGCGCGTGAACGGATCGGCGGGCAGGGTGACGACGCGCTTCGAGCTGATCAGTGGATAGCGGCTGGCGCATTGCGGCAGCAGGGTCTGCGCATCGGCGGCGAGCGTATCGAGATTGGGCGGGGGCAGGCTGGCCGTCGCCTCGAGCTTTTCCGCAAAGGTTTCGGGTGCTGCTTCCGTCTGCTGACGGGTCAGGTCGAACAGGAACCAGCTCGCCTCGGCCAGGGCCTCGGTCTTGCCGCCGCCGGTCACCACCGCCGCGTAGAAACAGGTGAGACCGGCCTCTTGCGGATCGGTGGCCAGCCTCGCCTGACGGGCGGGCGCCTGCGCGCCCGCCATCGGGGCCGCGCCAAGGGCCATCGCGGCGCTGGCGAGCGCAGCGACGGCCTTGGACACGAACCGGATCATGCCGCGAGCTTGCGCAGCACGTAGTGGAGGATGCCGCCGTTCATGAAATACTCGATCTCATTGGCGGTATCGATGCGGCACAGCGCCTCGAAGCTGAAGCTCGAGCCATCGGCGCGCGTCACTTCCACCGTCACCTGCTGGCGCGGCTTCAGATCGGCAATGCCCTTGATGGTGAAGCTGTCATCACCGGTCAGGCCCAGGCTCTCGCGCGTATCGCCATTCTGGAACTGCAGCGGCAGCACGCCCATGCCGACCAGGTTGGAACGGTGGATGCGCTCGAAGCTTTCGACGATCACCGCCTTGACGCCGAGCAGGTTGGTGCCCTTGGCCGCCCAGTCGCGCGACGATCCGGTGCCATATTCCTTGCCCGCGATCACGACCAGCGGCGTCCCATCGGCCTTGTGGCGCATCGCGGCGTCGTAGATCGGCATCACTTCCTGGCCATAGCGGCTCATGCCGCCTTCGATCCCCGGCACCATCTCGTTCTTGATGCGGATATTGGCGAAGGTGCCGCGCATCATCACCTCGTGATGGCCGCGGCGCGCGCCATAGCTGTTGAAATCGGCCTTGGCGACCTGGTGCTCCATCAGCCACTTGCCCGCCGGGCTGTCCGCCTTGATGCTGCCTGCGGGCGAGATGTGGTCGGTGGTGATCGAATCGCCCAGGATCGCGAGAGGCTTGGCCTCGATGATGTCGCCCACCGGCGCAGGCGTCATGCTCATGCCCTCGAAATACGGCGGGTTGGCGACATAGGTCGAACCAGCGCGCCAGCTGTACGTTTCCGATCCTTCCACATTGATCGCCTGCCAGTGCTCGTCGCCCTTGTAGACATTGGCATAGCGCGCCTGGAACATCGAGCGGTCCATGCACGATGCCATGGTGTCGGCGACTTCGAGATTGGTCGGCCAGATGTCCTTGAGGAACACGTCCTGGCCGTTCTTGCCGGTGCCGATCGGGGTGGTGGTGAAATCCTCGATCACCGTGCCCTTGAGCGCGTAAGCCACGACCAGCGGCGGCGAAGCGAGGAAGTTGGCGCGCACGTCGGGCGACACGCGGCCTTCGAAATTGCGGTTGCCCGAGATGACGGCAGCGGCGACCAGGCCGTTGTCGTTGATCGCCTTGCTGATCGGTTCGGCCAGCGGGCCCGAATTGCCGATACAGGTGGTGCAGCCATAGCCGACCAGGTTGAAGCCGACATTGTCGAGGTGCTGCTGCAGTCCGGCCTTGACCAGATAGTCGGTGACCACCTGCGATCCCGGCGCGAGCGAGGTCTTGACCCAGGGCTTGGGCTTGAGGCCCAGCTCATCGGCCTTCTTGGCGACGAGGCCCGCCGCGACGAGCACGCCGGGGTTCGAGGTGTTGGTGCAGCTGGTGATCGCGGCGATCATCACGTCGCCATCGCCGATGTCGAAATCCTTGCCCTCGACCGGAACACGCTCGTTGGCCTTCTTGTAGGTCTCGGCCATGTCCTTGGCGAAGACATCGTCGACTTCGGTCAGGTCGACGCGGTCCTGCGGGCGCTTGGGACCGGCGAGCGAGGGGACGACGGTCGACATGTCGAGCTCGAGCGTGCTGGTGAATACCGGGTCGACCGCGTTCGGATCGATCCAGAAGCCCTGCTCCTTGGCATAGGCCTCGACCAGCGCGAGCAGTTCCTCGTCGCGGCCAGTGAGGCGCATGTAATCGATGGTCTTGTCGTCGATGCCGAAAAAGCCGCAGGTCGCGCCATATTCGGGCGCCATGTTGGCGAGCGTCGCGCGGTCGGCCAGGCTCAGCGAGGCGAGGCCCGGGCCGTAATATTCGACGAAGCGGCCGACCACGCCATGCTTGCGCAGCATGTTGGTGCAGGTGAGCACCAGGTCGGTCGCGGTGACGCCTTCACGCAGCTGACCGGTCAACTTGAAGCCGACGACTTCGGGGATCAGCATCGAGACCGGCTGGCCGAGCATCGCGGCTTCGGCCTCGATCCCGCCGACGCCCCAGCCGAGCACCCCCAGGCCGTTGATCATCGTGGTGTGGCTGTCAGTGCCGACACAGGTATCGGGATAGGCGACGACCGCGCCGCTCTCATCGGTGCTGGTCCACACGGCCTGCGCGATATTCTCCAGGTTCACCTGGTGGCAGATGCCAGTGCCCGGAGGGACCGCCTTGAAATTGTCGAGGCTCTTCGATCCCCATTTCAGGAAGTCATAGCGCTCGCCATTGCGGTAATATTCGATCTCGACATTCTGCTCGAACGCCTTGGGATGGCCGAATTCGTCGACCATCACCGAGTGGTCGATGACGAGGTGGACGGGGACCAGCGGGTTGATCTTGCTGGTATCGCCGCCAAGCTTGGCGATGGCATCGCGCATGGCCGCCAGATCGACGACGCAGGGCACGCCGGTGAAATCCTGCAGCAGCACGCGCGCGGGGCGATACTGGATCTCCGCGTCGGACGAGGGGTTCTTCTGCCAGTCGACGATCGCCTGGGCGTCAGCGGTGGAGACGGTGAAACCGCCATCCTCGAAGCGCAGCATGTTCTCGAGCAGCACCTTCATGCTGAACGGCAGGCGCGAGATGTCGCCCAGCTTTTCCGCCGCCTTGGCCAGCGAATAATAGGCGATGGTGCGTCCGCCCACTTCCATCGTCGCCCGGGTGCCGAGCGTGTCCTGTCCAACAGCGGTCATGAGGTGTCCCTTCCAGTTATGTATGTCCCAAGGCACCGGAGCGGTGCCCCGCCTATGGCGGTTCGTCACCGACGGGCCGGATGGGGACGCGCGCGACCATTTTTTGTGCGCGGAACCGGCGGGCCGATGCATCAACCGATAAGTCGGCCAAGCCCTTAGCGCAAGGTTCTGCGGGGGGGAAGGGGGTTGGGCGTATTGAAAAACCCAGCTTGTTGGGTTATCGCTACGGTCCATAGTCGTCGTCCACCGAGAAGCCGGGATGCGGTTCGTGATCTATGTCGATGATCACGATCCGCCGCATGTCCATGTGATCGGTCAGGGTGGCGAGATGAAGGTCTTCCTGTTCGGCCCTGAAGGGCGGCCGGTGATCGACTATAGCATCGCCATGAAGACCAACGACCGCAGGCGCGCGATGGACATTATCGAACGCCACAGCGCCGACTTTCATCAGCGCTGGCAGGAGATACACGGGAGTGAATGACGTGACCGCCGATACCCACTGGTCCGATGCGCAGGCCCCTGCCGCGAGGCAGCGCGGCAAGGCGAAACTGATCGCCGAACCGCGCGCGGTCGCGGCGCGCTACGACGCCGAAACGGACCGCATCATCGTCGATCTCACCAGCGGCGCGACCTTCGCCTTCCCGCCCGCACTGGTCGAATTCCTGCAGGATGCCACCCCCGAGCAGCTCGCCGAGGTCGAGGTACAGGGCGCTGGCTTCGGTCTGCACTGGGAGACGCTGGACGTGGACTATACCGTGCCCGGCCTGATGAACGGCGTGTTCGGCACCGCACGTTGGATGGCAGCACGGGCGGGGCAGGCGAGGTCGAGGGCGAAGGCGGAGGCTTCGCGCGAGAATGGGAAGAAGGGGGGCAGGCCAAGGAAGGTGGGGTGATGGGTTAAGTTTCGTGTCTCCGGAATTGTCGTGTCCCCGGAATTGTCGAGCGCTAAAGCAAAACCATCAGTTGGTTTTCGCATCCGGCCTCGATGGAGATGGGTTAGGGTTAGTCATCGCCGGGAAATCGCTTTGAAATGTCCCCAGTTGGATAATAGCGCGCTGCCACCACTCAATTTTCACAATACCCTCTGTAATTCCCCAGTGCGTCCTAGTCCTATTTTCGCAATCATAGCAAAGTGCTCTCAACTCATTGACGCACTCACCTTCAATTTCTGCGCGCCGATCGTTCCACCGACGCAAATCTTCTTCGGTAGGCATTGGTGTCGCCCTAATGTCATTGGCGAGCTTGTCCCATGATCGCATCCATTCTGTATGACGAGCGCCTAGCGGTCCAATGCCCACAACTACCTGCACAATCGCTAGAGCAGAAATTGTCAGGCCAGCCGCCTGAGCAAGAAATACTGGTCCACCTTGCATCAGGCTCACAAAGACAGCCGTGCCAGCAAGCATTGTTATGATGTTCGACACGGTATCAAATGCACCCAAAAATGAAGCGCGACGACGATGGTATCGAGCTGAGTAATCGGCTCGATAAGATAGAAAAAATCGTTCGTCTAGGATTGCATCTAGTGTCATTTATCTTTTGGTCGCGTAGGCGGTTTCAGGCTTGAGGTCACCTTTTGGTTAGAGACTGGACGCTTTCCAATTCTAAAACTGTCTCTTAATTCAGTCTTTTGGCTCTGGGCGCTCCCTTTATCGCCCGATTTGTCGCCACCTCCTCTTTTGTCAGAACCATCAGCCATGTGCAGTCTCCTCATTGATCAACATGTCAGAATTCCAAAGCTCTTCGCTAGGGTCTTCCTCCATCACGATTCTCCATCTTGCAAAGCCTATACCTGCTGTTGGAGGGTAAGAGCGGATAATCCCATCATCAAGCTGTAGGCATTGCATCGACGCCATCATCGTACGCTCCGATCGCAAACGAACGTAGGTCCCGTTATTGTCAGCATAGGCAACAGCATTCCCAAAACGTGTAGCTGCGCAAAGATCGACTTCCGCCTTCACGCCATCCACCATAACTGCCCTGCCAGACAGTTGATCTGCTCGAAGCGGTTGAAGCGCATATGGACTAGCACTCGTCCCTGAAAGGGGGACAATCACAGTCGACTCCCCTAGCTCTCCATCATACTTTGCTGACACGCAAAGCAGCCCGTCTCCCAACTCTGGGTAATAAAGCAAGCTCCCGTTCGGAATTTCCTGTATATGCTTGATGATCAGAGATTTGGTTTGCAATTATGACCTCCGGCAAAACACTATTGTGCCGAACCTGCACTGCCCAGACAATGCTCGTCAAGCGAACATTCGGTTAGCGGAATAAATCGACCGCATCGTTTGATGCGTTGATTTACATGGTGAAAGACCTGATTGGAATTCTCGGGACACAGTGCTTAATCCGGCAATTCTAGCTATCCCTACCTGCGTTCAACCAGTCCCCCCTACCGTGAGCCCGCCGACCAGCAGCGTCGGCTGGCCCACGCCGGCGGGCACGCCCTGGCCCGCCTTGCCGCAGACGCCGACGCCCTCGTCCAAGGCAAAATCGTTGCCGATGCCGGTGACCTTGGTGAGCACCGTCGGGCCGTCGCCGATCAGCGTTGCGCCCTTGATCGGGGCGCCCAGCTTGCCGTTTTCGACGCGATAGGCCTCGGTGCAGGTGAAGACGAACTTGCCCGAGACGATATCGACCTGGCCGCCGCCGAAGCTCTTGGCGTAGATGCCGTTCTTCACGCGGCTCAGCAGTTCTGCCGGGTCATCATTGCCTGCGCGCATGAAGGTGTTGGTCATGCGCGGCATCGGGGCGTGGGCATAGGACTGGCGGCGGCCGTTGCCGGTGGGCGCGACGCCCATCAGCCGCGCGTTCAACCGGTCCTGCATATAGCCGCGCAAAATGCCGTTTTCGATCAGCACGTTTTCCTGCGTTGGCGTGCCTTCGTCATCGATGCTGAGCGAGCCGCGCCGGTTCTGGATCGAGCCATCGTCGACCACGGTGACGCCATCGGCGGCGACGCGCTGGCCGATGCGGCCTGAGAACGCGCTGGTGCCCTTGCGGTTGAAGTCGCCTTCCAGGCCATGGCCGATCGCCTCGTGCAGGATGATGCCAGGCCAGCCGGGGCCGAGCAGCACGGTCATCTCGCCCGCGGGCGCGGCGACGCTTTCCAGGTTGGTCAGTGCCTGAGCGAGCGCCTCGTCGATCGCGCGGTTCCAGACCGCGTCCTCGAACATCGAATCGTAGAGATAGCGGCCGCCCATGCCGAAACTGCCGACCTCGCGCCGGTCGCCCTTCTGCGCGACGATCGACACGTTGAGCCGCACCAGCGGGCGGACATCGGTGGCGACGAAACCGTCGGCGCGCACCACCTCGATTACCGACCAGCTGCCGACCAGGCTCGCGGTGACCTGCGCCACGCGCGGATCGCGCGCGCGCGCGGCGGCGTCGATCTTCTCGAGCAGCGCGATCTTGGCCTCGAACGGGATCGATTCGAGCGGATTGCCATCGGTGTACAAATGCCGGTTGTTCCTGCGCGGCGGCGGCGCGGCCTCGCCCTTGGCCGGGTCGAGCAGCTTCAGCGTCTCGGCGGCGCGGCGGATCCCTGCGGCGCTGACATCATTGGCATGCGCAAAGCCGGTCATCTCGCCCGAGACGCCGCGCAGGCCGAAGCCCGAATCGGTCGAATAATCGGCGGTCTTCAGCCGGCCATCGTCGAAGACGAAGCTCTCGCTTGCCGAATATTGCAGGTAGAGCTCGCCATCGTCGCAGGCTTTCAGCGCATCGCGGGTGATTGCCTGCGCGGTATCGGGGTCGAGCGCATCAGCGCGGTAGAGGAACGAGCGGGGATCTGTCTGGGTCATCGCAGACATATGCGCGCTCGGGGGGCGTTAGGGAAGGGGTGGGCGCGCAAACCCGTCATTCCCGCGCGCGCGGCGGGTGACGAGGAACGGGCGGCGGCATGACGCGGCTTCACGTGGAACAACCCGCTCAACCCAAACGAAAAAGGGCGACCTGCGCATGGCAGGCCGCCCTTTTCTTCATCCCCGTGCCCGAAGGCGCGGGAGCAGAAGATTACTTGAGCTCGACGGTGCCGCCGGCTGCTTCGATCTTCGCCTTGATGTCTTCGGCTTCAGCCTTGCTGACGCCTTCCTTGATCGCCTTGGGAGCGCTTTCGACCAGGGTCTTGGCTTCGGTCAGGCCCAGGTTGGTGATCGCGCGGACTTCCTTGATGACCTGGATCTTCTTGCCGCCGTCGCCGGTCAGGATGACGTCGAATTCGGTCTGCTCTTCAGCAGCCGGAGCAGCGCCGCCAGCGGCGGGAGCGGCAACAGCCACAGCAGCAGCGGCCGAAACGCCCCATGCTTCTTCCAGGGCCTTCGAGAGTTCAGCGGCTTCCAGAACGGTCAGCTTCGAGAGTTCTTCGACCAGGTTTGCGATATCTGCCATTTTAAGTCTCCAATTCTAAACATGTTGCTTGCCGCAGCCGGTCCGGGCGTGCGGCGGAGGTACAAAAACTTATGCGTCTTCCTTGGCCGCATAGGCGCCGAACACGCGGGCGAGCTGCCCGGCGGGAGCCTGAATGACCTGAACCACCTTGGTGGCCGGGGCATTGACGAGACCAATGATCTTGGCGCGCAGTTCGTCGAGCGAGGGCATCGAGGCAAGCGCCTTCACACCTTCGGCATCGAGGACCACATCGCCCATCGCGCCGCCAACGATCTCGAGCTTCTCGTTATCCTTGGCGAAATTGACCGCGACCTTGGCCGCTGCCACCGGGTCGCCCGAAGTCGCAAGCGCGACGGGGCCGGTGAACAGGTCGGCGATCGAGGCATAAGGCGTGCCCTGAGCGGCAAGCTTGGCCAGCCGGTTCTTGGTCACTTTGTAGCTGGCGCCTTCCGCACGCATCTTCGTGCGAAGCTCGGTCGACTTGGCAACGGTCAGACCCAGATTACGGGTCACCACCACCACACCGGCTTCACCGAAGGTTGCGTTCAGCGAGGCAACAGCGGCTTCTTTTTCAGCACGATCCATGCCGTTCTCCTTCCACATGAGCGCATCGGCTTATGGACGATCGAAGACCATCCACCGGTGCGCCCGGTTGCTTGTGCAGCGCGAAAAGGGCCGTTGCCGGTCCTGGCCGCTCTGCTCCGTCTGTCCGTGGGGGTGTTTGCCGAGCCGAAGCCCCGGATGCGACGATGCGCGCGGGACAAAAATGGCAGCGTCTGTGGTGCGTCGGGCGCACGACAGTGAAAAACATGTCCCCGTCTAGGCTGGGAATTAAGCGGGGCAGATCCCCCGCACCAACTGTCTCGGACGGTGATCGGACACGCCTCGCGGCACGTCCGGTCGCGCAGGCCATTAGCAGTGTGGGGCCCAGAGTCAAGCGCCATCGGGTTTTCGGTCCGGCGCAAACCGCCATCCATGTGGCGCAGATCACTTGTCTATCATTTTAGTTGAGTTATTTTGATGCCATGGTTCGCCGCTCCCCGGACGGACCGACTCGAAACGGAAGGTGCCCCATGACTGCATTCGCTCCGCATACCGACCCCACGATCCTGCTCGTCCCCGGACTCGACAATAGCGGCCCCGCGCATTGGCAGAGCCTGTGGGAGCGCCAGTGGCTGAACTGCCACCGCGTCGACATGGGCAACTGGCACACCCCCAACCGCAACGCCTGGGTCAACCGGCTGAATCTCGCGATCCGTCAGACCGAAGGGCCGATCGTGCTGGTCGCGCATTCGCTGGGCTGCCATGCGGTCGCATGGTGGGCGGCGCTCGAGCGGCCGCACGCGGGCGGCAAGGTGGCAGGCGCGCTGCTCGTCGCCCCTCCGGAAGTCGACAATGCGCCGGCCGATCCGCGTCTCAACAGCTTCGCCCCCTCGGCGCGCGGGGTGCTCCCCTTCCCCAGCCTGTTGGTGAGCAGCCGCGACGACCCGTATATCAGCCCCGACCGCGCCTATCGCCTCGCCAGCTTCTGGGGCGCGGACCATATCGATGCAGGCCGCGCTGGGCATATCAACGCCGATTCGGACCTGGGCGACTGGCCGTTCGGACAGAGGCTGCTGGCGCGATTGCTCGACGTCGCGGAACTGTCGGGCGAGGCAGGACATTATCCCCCTGCCCCGCTCCGCCGACTGGCGGCCGACTGGCGGCCCGACCTGACCGAGTGAGGGTCAGGCGCGTTTCACGCTGACCTGCTGCTCGACCAGCTCGACGGTGCCGAAGGCGGTGAGAAACGCCACGTCGAGCGCGTCGCGACCGACGCCGATCTTCACCATGTCGGCGGCGGTCGCCATGCCAGTGGGGTCGACCAGATGCCAGGCGCCGCCCGCGCCGTCCGGATTGGCGAGAAAGACCTCGGCCACCGCATGGAAATCCTGCGGGGTGACATCGGGCGCATAGACGCTGGCGAAGCGCGCGGGAATCGAGCAGGCGCGCGCGAGCACGATCATGACGTGCGCATAGTCGCGGCACACCCCGTGGCGCGTGACGAAGCTGTCGAGCGCGGTGGTCGTGGCGTCCGAGCTGCCCGATTGATAGGTGAAATGCTCGGCGATCCAGCTCTGCATCGCCGCGATCCGCGCGCCGCCCGAAAGCTCGCCGAACTCGGTATCGACGAAGCTGTGGAACTTGGTCGCCGGGCAATAATGCGAATCGAACAGATATTGCACCGTCTCGCCGGGCAGCTGGTGCAGCGGCATCTGCGGCAGCGTGGCGACATCGGCGAGATCGCGCAGCACCGTCATCCGCGCGCGATAATCGATGCTGAGCCGTCCGCTGGTGCGCAGCCAGATGCGGTCGCCGATCCCGTCGAGCGCGGCCACCCGGACGAAATGGTCGCAATGCGATGCCTGGATATGCGCCGATTCGATCCGCTGTTCGGGGATGGCCGCCGCCTCTACCTGGAGCAGGATGTCGGTGGGAACCTCCATGTCATAGGTCAGCGTGACGTGCAGATCGAGGGTCATGGGGTGCGGCTCCGGCCAGAGAGGGAAGGCGATGGGGGTTGGCTGTCGAAGCCAGACACCAAAAAGGGGCCGAAGGTTCCCCTCCGGCCCCTGAAAGGCTTAGCAGCAGATTGTGACGATCAGCCTGCGTGCACTTCCGACACGTCGACCTTCAGGCCGGGGCCCATCGACGAGCTGACCGAGATCTTGCGCAGATACTTGCCCTTGGAGCCCGAGGGCTTAGCCTTGACGATCGCATCGACGAACGCGTCGAAATTGGCGCGCAGCGCTTCGTCCGAGAAGCTCGCCTTGCCGATGCCCGAATGGATGATACCGGCCTTTTCGACGCGGAATTCCACCTGGCCGCCCTTGGCCGCCTTGACGGCTTCGGCGACGTTCGGGGTCACGGTGCCCAGCTTCGGGTTCGGCATCAGGCCCTTGGGACCCAGCAGCTTGCCGAGACGGCCGACCACACCCATCATGTCGGGGGTGGCGATGATGCGATCATAGTCGATCTTGCCGTTCTGGATTTCTTCCATCAGGTCTTCGGCACCCGCACGCTCGGCACCGGCGGCCAGAGCCGCTTCGGCCTTGTCGCCGCGCGCGAACACGGCGACGCGCACGTCCTTGCCGGTGCCCGAGGGCAGCGACACGACGCCGCGGACCATCTGGTCGGCATGACGCGGGTCGACGCCGAGGTTCAGCGCGACTTCGATGGTCTCGTCGAACTTGGCGCTCGCCAGTTCCTTGATGGTCTTGATGGCTTCATCGACACCGTACAGCTTTTCAGCGTCGAGCTTGGCGGCGAGAGCCTTTGCCTTCTTGGTCACCTTTGCCATGATCTCAGCCCTCCACCACTTCAAGGCCCATCGACGTTGCCGAGCCTTCGATAATCTTCGTTGCCGCTTCAATGTCGTTGGCATTGAGATCAGCCATCTTCACCTGCGCGATTTCCGCGAGCTGCGAACGCTTGATGGTGCCCGCGCTTTCCTTGCCCGGAAGCTTGGAACCGCTCTTGAGGTTCGCTGCCTTCTTGATCAGGTAGCTTGCCGGCGGGGTCTTGGTCACGAAGGTGAAGCTGCGGTCGCCGTACACGGTGATCACGGTCGGCAGCGGGGTGCCCTTTTCCATGTCCTGCGTGGCAGCGTTGAACTGCTTGCAGAATTCCATGATGTTGACGCCGCGCTGACCCAGGGCAGGGCCGATCGGCGGCGAGGGGTTGGCGGCACCAGCGGCCACCTGCAGCTTGATATAGCCTTCAATCTTCTTTGCCATGATGGCACTCCTTCATTCTGTCAGGCGAAAGGCAGGTGCCCGTCGCCCTCAAATTAAGCGGTCAAGCGATCCACCCGAAGGGTGCATCTCCCGCACTGTGCATCCTCTCTCCTTCAGGGGAGAGGATACGGAGCGTTACCGGCTTGCCGGTTACGCGGAGTTGGAGAGGGGATGCGTCCGGATCGAACGCCTGAGCCCCGCTCCCACTGCGACTAGGCAGCAAGCTGCCAAGTCTCGTTGCCCTCTCCCCCGAAGGGGTGAGGGCAAAATTCCATGTGGGTCGCATCGCGAACCGGAAAACCGGTTCCCACTTTTCCTGCGATGCCCCCTTATTTCGCCAGCTCGACATGCTCGAAATCGAGATCGACCGGCGTTGCGCGGCCGAAGATCGAGACCGAGACCTTGACGCGGGCCTTGTCGAAATCAAGCTCCTCGACGATGCCGTTGAAGCTGGCGAACGGACCTTCGAGCACCTTGACCGAATCGCCGATCTCGTAATCGACGTCGATGCGGGCGCGCGGCGCGTTGGCGGCTTCTTCCTTGGTGTTCAGGATGCGCGCGGCCTCGGCATCGCTGATCGCCTGGGGCTTGCCGTTGGGGCCGAGAAAACCGGTGACCTTGGGCGTGTTCTTGACGACGTGATAGACATCGTCGGTCATCTTGAGCTTGGCCAGCACATAGCCGGGGAAGAACTTGCGCTCGGTCTGCACCTTCTTGCCGCGACGCACTTCGGTCACGGTCTCGGTGGGAACCTCGACCTGCTCGACCAGCGCCGACAAGCCCATGCGCTCGGCATCGGCGAGAATGGCGTCGCGGACCTTGTTCTCAAAGCCAGAATAAGCGTGAATGATATACCAGCGCGACATTCAACTCTCTTTCAAAACAGCGGACTGGCGATCAGGCCAGGGTGAGCAGCCACTTGACGATGGCGCCGAAGATCGAATCGACGGTCAGGAAGAAGATCGCCAGGATGGTCATCAGGATGAACACCATGATCGAGGTGGTCACCGTTTCCTGGCGGCTCGGCCAGACGACCTTCGAGGCTTCGGTGCGCACCTGTCGCACGAACTCGCCGGGGCTGGTCTTCTTTCCTTCGCTGGCCATGGCCTTCACTTTCCTTGTTCCGATGGGCGGACATATCCGCTTTGGCAGACACATCGCCGCCAGCCTTGCCCGGCTGAAACGCGATATATGCACCCTGTCGGAGAAAGACAGCCCCATAGCCGCGCAAATCCGCAGAAGCAAGGGGATTCAATGGAAGGGGATGCCCCGCTTGGGGGAGGCACTGATCGCCGCTGGCAGGAGTGGAGGGACTCGAACCCCCGGCATTCGGTTTTGGAGACCGACGCTCTACCAGCTGAGCTACACTCCTTCGCGGGCAGGCGACGCCCTTAGCGGGTGCCGCCGCGCTGTGCAAGCGCTGCAATGACCTCGAGCCTCGGATGTTGGCATCGTGACACGAGAAGATCCGCCTTCTGAGAAAGCCGAACCGACCTTGATAAGCAAATTGCGACACGTTCGATCTGCCGCGACGTGCGTTCAACGGTCCTGAAGGATTTCCGTCGGTATCTCGAGTCGTGTCATTTTCCACGAGAGGAAACCGGTCCTTTCAAGAACGAAAGAAGGTCCGACTTCGCCAGATTTGGTGTTTCGCGTCCTTAACCGAAACCTGTCCAATCCCAAATATTCCGATTCTGTTGCTATATCGGGATTAACTCCACTTTTATCTGTGTCCTTCGGCTTCCGTCCCCGGACCATCGCCCCAATTCCGTCTGCGGTTACATAGGCCTCAACCATCCGATCCACGATCGCCGGCATCATCATCATGCCAAGCCCGGCAAACGGGTTGTTTTGCATTTCAGGATCGTTCTGCATCTTCGCCATCATTGCAGCGGAAAGCTGGGACTTGAGGCTTTCCCGTACAGCAGGAAAATCGACCTTGGCCTCAAGTGCATCGACATCGCCATCCAACGCGGCATTCCGAAGTGAATATACGGCATAATACGGGGAGCCGACATAAATGCCGATCAATGCCAGAAACAGCACCAATCCGATTGTTGCCCACCGCTTCATTGTGATTCTCTCGTAAGATATTTTCTTTCACGTAGCAGAGTCACCAGGCAGAGACTAGAAATGTTCGACATTAAACGGCGAGCCGTTGGGAGCGCTCAAAACGAAAAAAGCGGGGCGAACCCCGCTTTTCTCTTTGTCGTAATCCTAAAAGAAGAACAGGCGACCAGACGCATCAGCGCTTCGAGAACTGGAAGCTCTTGCGCGCCTTGGCCTTGCCGTACTTCTTGCGCTCGACGGTGCGGCTGTCGCGGGTCAGGAAGCCTGCCTGCTTGACGGTGCTGCGCAGCGCCGGTTCGTACTTGGTCAGCGCCTGGCTGATGCCGTGCTTGACCGCGCCGGCCTGGCCCGAAAGACCGCCGCCCTTGACGGTGCAGATCACGTCATACTGATCCTTGCGGTCGGTGATGTCGAACACCTGGTTGATCACGAGACGCAGCGTCGGGCGGGCGAAATACACGGCCTGATCGCGCTTGTTCACGATGATCTTGCCGGTGCCGGGCTTCAGCCACACGCGGGCCACGGCGTCCTTGCGGCGACCGGTGGCATAGGCGCGGCCCTGCTTGTCGAGCTCCTGCTCGCGCAGCGGGGCGTTCGAAACCTTGGCGACGGGCGCGTCGGTGGTTTCGATGTCGGCGGCGATGTCCTTGATGTCGGACAGGGATTGCACGGTATCAGACATTATGCACCCACCTTGTTCTTGCGGTTGAGCGAGGCCACGTCGAGCACTTCGGGCTGCTGGCCGGCATGCGGATGTTCGGTTCCGGTGAAGAGGTGCAGGTTGCGCATCTGCTGGCGACCCAGCGGACCACGGGGAACCATGCGCTCCACCGCCTTTTCAAGCACGCGCTCGGGGAAGCGGCCGTCCAGCACCTTGGCGGCGGTCACTTCCTTGATGCCACCGATATAGCCGGTGTGCTTGTAATAGACCTTGTCGCTGCGCTTGTTGCCGGTCAGCTGCACCTTGCCGGCGTTGATGACGATGACATGGTCACCGCAATCGACATGCGGGGTGTAGCTCGGCTTGTGCTTGCCGCGCAGGATGTTGGCGATGATCACCGCGACGCGGCCGACCACCAGTCCATCGGCATCGATAATATGCCATTTCTTTTCCACCTCAGCCGGCTTGATCGACTTGGTGGTCTTGAGCAAAGCCTTCATGGCCTTCAACCTTCCAAAACGTCCTCCGCTGCGGTTCCAGATCGGGTGGATCGGGAAGTGCGACCGGCTGACAGATTTCCGTGACACGACAGGCCGCTGGTCAGCAGGCCTGAACGAAGCGCGGCTAATGACGATCAGGTCCCGATTCGTCAAGCATTTTGGGGGTTTTGGCGTAGGGTATCATGATACCATCGGCTTTCCGACCCTAGAGAGTCCGGGAAAAGCCTCGATTCGCACCATCCGAAGGAGCCGTCGCCCGGCGCGGCTCAATCGATCGCCAAGGTCTGGCCAAGCACCCAGGCGCGAAAGCTGGGCGGACAATATTCGACCGGCAGCACCAGCACTGCCGGCTCGTCATAGCTGTGCAGATGCACGATCCGGGCGACCAGCGCCTTGGACTGGGGCAGCGCGGTCTTGAACAGCACCGGCACCTCGGCCTGTTCGGTCAGCTCACCATTCCAGTGATAGATCGACTGGACCGTCCCCAGCACATTGGCGCAGGCGGCAAGCTGTTCGCGCACCACGGTGCGTGCGATCGTCTGCGCCTCCTCCTTGTCGGCAAAGGGGCAGTAGACCAGCCGGATCGCGCTGGAGTCGATCATTGAATCGCCGATCATGCCGGGCGCGTCGCACCCTGACGGCCCAGGCTGTGCGCACCCCAGGCGACGGTGCCGACCAGGATCGCGCCCACCGCCTGGTGCAGCACGGCCAGGTGCAGATCGACGCTGCTCATCACCGTGGCGATGCCGAGCAGCACCTGCACGCCGAACGCGCTGTGGATCGCGACCGAGGCAGGCCGATCGGCCTTGCGCACCGCACGCGCCATCACGACCAGCGCAGCGACCGCGACAAAGGCCCACCAGCGGTGCAGGAAATGCAGCAGGAACGGGTCATGGGTCAGCGCGTGCAACATCCCCTGCGACCAGTCGATATCGACGGGAACGAAGCTGCCGTTCATCAGCGGCCAGCTCTTGGCGGCATAGCCCGCGTTGAGCCCGGCGACCCAGGCGCCGAGCAGCAGCTGCACGAAGAGGACCAGGATCGTCACCAGCGCCAGCCCGGTCATGCGCGCCGGCCGCGCTTCAGGATCGCGCGCGAGCACCTGCAGGTCGCGCGCGGTCCAGATCAGCCCGGCCATGATGAACAGCGCGTTGAGCAGGTGCACCGCGAGCCGGAAATGGCTGACATCGGTACGCTCGGTCAGCCCGGAGGCGACCATCCACCAGCCGATCGCCCCCTGCAGACCGCCCAGCGCGAACAGCGCGAACAGCCGCCAGCCATAGCCCTGCGGAATCGCGCGGCGGACGGCGAACCAGGCGAAGGGCAGGGCGAAGGCGACTCCGACGAGCCGCCCGAGCAGACGATGGACATATTCCCAGAAATAGATGGTCTTGAATTCGGCCAACGACATGCCAGCATTGACCTCGATATATTCGGGGATGCGCTTGTATTTCTCGAACTCGGCGACCCAGGCCGCCTCGGACAGCGGCGGCAGGGTACCGGTGACCACATTCCATTCGGTGATCGACAGGCCCGATTCGGTCAGCCGGGTGATCCCGCCCACGACCACCATGCAGAAGACCAGCAGGGCGACACCGTAGAGCCAGATGGCGATGGCATTGGGCGTGCTGCGGTCGGGCGACAGCGGCGTGGCGATCCGGGGGTGCGACAGGCTGGTCATGATGCACGCATTTCGGACGGCGATGCCCCGCTTGCAAGGGGTTTTTCGGCACGGCTCATCGCGTCGTGGCGAGATTGTTGGTAAAGCCGGATTGCGCAATGATATCATATCACCTATGTGCAGGCCATGTTGTCTCGTATCACCCGGTCCGGCCAGCTCGATTCGGCCGCGATTGCGCTGTCCGCGCTGTGCATGGTGCATTGCGCGGCAGGCCTGTGGCTGGTGGCGGGATTCGCCTCGATGGGCGGCATCTTCCTCTCTCCCTGGGTGCACGAGATCGGCTTTGCTCTGGCAGCGATCATGGCGGCGCTGGCGCTGGGCCATGGCGTCCGGCTGCACGGGGCCTGGACACCGCTCGCCATCGGCTCGACCGGCATTGCCGCGATGCTCGCCGCGATGACCGTGCCGCATGGCGGTTCATGGGAATATGCGCTGACGCTCACCGGCGTCGCGCTGCTCAGCATCGCGCATCTGCTGAACTATCGCGCTGCGCGTCAGCACTGAACGCAATCACGATTGCCAATATTGGGGCTTGCCCTAGCCCCTTGATCCGCGCCAAGAGTCGCGCCCTATGACCAGCACCTCCACCGAAACCGCCCAGATCAGCATCCATATCAACGGCGAGCCGCGCCGCGTTGCCGCCGGCCAGAGCATCGCCGCGCTCGTCGGCACGCTCGGGCTCGATGCCGCCAAGGTCGCGGTCGAGCGCAATCTGGAGATTGTCCCGCGCTCGACGCTCGGCGATGTCACCGTGCAGGATGGCGACCGGCTGGAGATCGTGCATTTCGTCGGCGGCGGCGATCATCAGGCGGCTGTTGCCGATGACAGCTGGACCGTCGCGGGTCACACCTTCCGCTCGCGGCTCATCGTCGGCACCGGCAAGTACAAGGATTTCGCGCAGAACGCCGCTGCGGTTGAGGCGTCAGGAGCCGAGATCGTCACCGTCGCGGTGCGCCGCGTCAACGTGTCGGATCCGGGCGCACCGATGCTGACCGACTTTATCGACCCGAAGAAAATCACCTATCTGCCCAACACCGCCGGCTGTTTCACCGGCGAGGAGGCTATCCGCACGCTGCGCCTGGCGCGCGAGGCAGGTGGTTGGGATCTGGTCAAGCTCGAGGTGCTGGGCGAGGCGAAGACGCTCTATCCCGACATGCACGAGACGCTGCGCGCGACCGAGATCCTGGCCAAGGAAGGCTTCAAGCCGATGGTCTATTGCGTTGACGATCCCATTGGCGCGAAACGGCTGGAAGATGCCGGCGCGGTCGCGATCATGCCGCTCGGCGCGCCGATCGGATCGGGGCTGGGCATCCAGAACCGGGTCACCATCCGGCTGATCGTCGAGAACGCCAAGGTGCCCGTCCTGGTCGATGCTGGCGTCGGCACCGCGTCCGATGCCGCGATCGCGATGGAACTGGGCTGCGATGGCGTGCTGATGAACACCGCGATCGCCGAAGCGAAGGACCCGATCCGCATGGCGCGCGCGATGAAGCTGGCGGTCGAATCCGGCCGCGAGGCCTATCTTGCCGGCCGCATGGGCACGCGCAAATATGCCGATCCCTCCAGCCCTCTCGCCGGACTGATCTGACCGGGTTCCACGTGGAACCCCGCGCGGCGAATCCGGAGGAATCGCTCGCGAAATCCCGTATTGGATGACGGCCCCCAGCTTTCCGTAGCGGAATCATGACCGTTTCTTGCCGATTCGGTGACGCTTTCTTTGCATATGTTACATTGGTCGATGCGGCTGTGTCGTTCGTCGACAGCTGTAGTCGTTGAGCGACATCTGCTGCGCCCTTGTCGAGCGCGGCGCGCGCGTCGGCGCGCCCTGCCCTATCCAGATGATGTCGCCGATGCTCCATAGCTCCCCAGGCCGGACATCGGCGGCAAACAACAACAAGGCCGGTCCTGAAGGGACCCTTACCCCAGGACCGGCCACATCGTTCAGTGAGCTTGCCCCAGAAAGGACCCCCCCATGTTCGCCCGTGCTCTTGCCCCCATTGCCACCCGCACACTCGCCGCTGCTGCCGCTTCGGCCATCGTGTTTTCCGCCGCCGTCCAGGCCAAGCCGGTCGTGACCGAGCAGGTCAGCGGCAACCGCGTCGTTCGCAGCATCGAAGTGCCGTTCGTCGATCTCGACCTCACCACGCCCGAGGGCGCAGCGACGCTCGAGCACCGGCTGCGTGCCGCCACCACCCAGGTCTGCGGCAGCCTGCCGCGCGGCCCGCTGCGTGAAGTGAGCGATTACAAGAATTGCGTCCGCGAAACCGAAGAGAGCGGCCAGCGCGCTATGGTCACGCTGATCGCCCGCGCCGAAGCCGGCGAGACCTTCAAGCCCGGCGAACGCATCGCCGTCGGCAGCTGACGCGCCAAGCCTTTACCACACCCTTGGTAGAAACCCGACTGGACCGGTAGCCCCCAAGCTGCCGGTCCTTTCTTCATGCGCTTTCCCTACGCGCAAAAAGGTCGAGGCGGACGCTAGAGGAGCGCCCGCCTCAGTCCTTTGCGACCCAAAGGACTAGCTCTGAAGCTGTCGTGGCTGGCCCTGAGGCCAGGCGATCAGCGATAGAAGACGTGATTGTCGACCGCGGCGAGGCGCTGCATGCGCCAGCCCGGCGAGACATGACGCGCATGGAAGAACAGCGCGCCTTCGACCGGGCTGTCCCAGCTGTCCTTCATCGCGATCTGCGCGATGGCGACGGCTTCCTTCCAGTCCTGGCTGGCGGTGGGAATGGCGGGCATGCGGCCGCCGCGAACGAACGAGAACTGGCTGGGCTGATAGACCACGCCGCACAGGCTGCTGGCGAAGCGGCCCGAATCGCGGCGCGCGATCACCACCTTGGCGACGGCGAGCTGGCCGTTGAGGGTCTCGCCCTTGGATTCGAAATAGACGGCACCGGCGAGACAACGGGTTTCCTCGTCGATTTCGGCGGGCATGTCGGACATCGACACGAGCTGCGCCAGGCTTTCGGCCTTGAGCGGCGGCTGGGCGGTCTGGGTGTCGATCTGCTGGGGAGCGGTTTCGGCCGAGGCAGCACCGGCTACGACAGCGGCTTCATCAGCGCTGGAGGCGGTGGTTTCGCTCGTCTGGGCGGGAACCGGCTGGATCATGTCGGCAATCAGCGGCGATGCAAGGGCGGCTGACGCGTCGGTGAGAGAGAAGGTGACAATCGAATAAACTGTCATGGCGGCCATGCTGGCGACCTTGAGGATCTTACTCATTACAAGCTTTGACTGTGCGGTGGATCACCACGGCCGGAACTGGGATCGGGCATGAAAGCCCGGCCGGTTCCGGAAGGGAAACCCCCCGTCTGCGTGCTAGCCCTGTTTTTCTCTGGCCTTGAAAAGCCGGGGAACCATATGAGCCGCCTGCGCGTTGATCGGTGCAGCGGCCCCTCTAGCAGCCGGGATAATGAGTCAACTCGTCTGACCCATTATCGCGTTGAACTGTGCGCGGCTGGCGACATCCAGTTCGATAATCCACAAGTCGGCATCGCGAAGACGGCGTCGTTCGACATATTCGGCCATGCTGCCCTTGCGCGCCAGCGAGCCGGAATCGTCGCTCCACACCTCCTGCCACTCCGCCTGGCCATCGAGCCCGCGGAACAGTTCGAACAGCGCATTGTCCTGTCCGCGAACCGTCCGCGCGATAAGGATCGCGCCCGATACCGGGTCCCCTTTGGCGATGATCGTGGCAAAGCCGCCTGATGCAGCGGTGAGCCGCTTGAGCGCCTCGATCCGCACATGCGTCGCCAGCCGAGGCTCGATCACGGGCTGTCCGCGATCGGCGGCTTGTAGCCTTCCAGCCCCGACAGCGCGATGTGCGAGCGCATGAACGTGCCCGTGCCGCGCGCGATCTCCTCGCCATGGCTGTCCACCAGCCGGGATTCGCCCACCCAGACGCGCCGGCGGCCGCTTACCCAATGGCCCTCGGCATAGACCGGCCCCGCGCGCACCGGCGCGGTGAAATGCAGGTTGAACGCGGTGGTGAGCAGGAATCGGTCGGTGACCAGCGCGTTGCACGCATAGAAGGCGGCATCGTCGAGCATCTTGAAATACAAGGTGCCATGCGCCGCACCGGCCGCATGGAAATGTTCAGGTGTCACATCGAAATCGATCCGCGCCTTGCCCGCTGCCGTGATCGTCAGCCGGGAAGGGAACAGCCGATTGATCGCGGCAGCGGCATAAAGGCGTTCGAGCGCGCGGAAATGCGCCTCTTCACCCGGCCCTGTCGCCCGGTCAGGCAGCGTCACGATCCAGCTCGGCGGTGACCAGCGCATAGATCGCATCAGGGTCATCCGCGCCCTTGATCTTGGCGAGCGTCTTTTCGTCGCGCGTCAGCCGCGAGATATGCGCAAGCGCCTGAAGGTGCATCGCACCCGTGGCCACCGGCGAGAGCAGCGCAATCACCAGATCAACCGAAAGATTGTCGATCGAACCGAACTCGATCGGCTTGCCCAGCCGCAGCACCACCGCCACCGAATGGTCCAGCCCGTCCATCTTGCCATGCGGGATGGCGACGCGGCGCCCGAAGCCGGTCGAACCGAGCTGCTCGCGCTCGAGCAGGCAGCCGAGCACCTTGTCCGGATCCAGCCCGTAGCAATGACCGAACTGTTCGGCGGCCAGCTCAAGCGCCTGGTGCTTGTCCGCGACGCGTGCCGAGATCAGCACCGCCTGCTTATGGAGTTCGAACCATGCCATGACAGTCAAAATTCTCGATTCTGTCGCGCCGCCCCCGATCGTTGCCGAGGCGGCGCGCACGAATGTTCAAAGGATCACCGTCGGCCCTGCCGGGAGGGGGTTGCCTCATCCCGCCGACGCATTGCTGCCGCGCCCATGCACCATATCGCCCGAAAAACCAAGCCATGCGATGCACGGGCGCACAACGCGCCGAAAATATTCAGACGCGCGGTTCGACCCAGCCGATCGAACCATCGGGGCGGCGATAGACCATGTTGTGCCGCCCGGTGCCGGTATTCTTGAAGAACAGCGCATTGGTGTTGCGCAGGTCGAGCATCATCACCGCGTCGGATACGGTGGCGGTGGGCACGTCGACGCGGGTTTCGGCGATCACGACCGGGGCATCGCCCACGACCTCCTCTTCCTCATTGCCGCTGTCGAACACGACATAGGCGGCTTCTTCCTCGCGCGCGGCATGCTGGAACTGTTCATGGCGGCCCTTGAGGCGGCCCATATAGCGGCGCAGCTGCTTCTCGATCTTATCCGCAGCGCCGTCGAAGCCGACATGCGCATCCTGCGCCAGGCCATGGCCCTTGAGAATCAGGCCCTGCATCACATGCGTGACGATATCGCACTGGAACTGGTCGTGAGGCCCTCGGCTGAAGGTGACCTGGCTGGATATCGCCTTGGAAAAATACTTTTCGACAATCGCATTGAGTCGGTCCGCGACGTGCACCTTGAGCGCTTCGCCAGTATCGACCTGATGACCAGAAATACGAATGTCCATGATATTCTCCATTTTTTGGGGCCAGCCGCAGGATCACTGCCGCGACGGGCCGGATCGATATATCCTTGGCGTCCAACGCTAAGGATCGGGTGACGATTCGGGTAAAGACCTCCTTTCCGGAATGATTTTCAGTACAAAGGTTAGCGTGTCGACAGCCAGAGCGGCTGCTTGATCTTGCCCAGGAACTCGGCATGCGCGGCCAGCTCTTCCTCGCTGGCGGCAAACGGGCGCGGCAAGCGGTGCGGACGCTGGACACTGGGAATGAGGCGAGGCCGTGCACCGGGGACGATGGCGGTTTCCGCGCTGTCGTCGGCGAGACCGAGCCCGATCTGGCGACCCCCGGTCAGCTCGATATAGACCTGCGCCAGCAGCTCGGCATCGAGCAGCGCGCCGTGCAGCACGCGGTGGCTGCGGTCGACGCCGAAGCGCTTGCACAATGCATCGAGGCTGGCGGGCGATCCGGGAAACTTGGCGCGCGCCATCGCGACGGTGTCGATCACCCGGCTCATCGCAATGGCGGGCTTGCCGACCATGGCCAGTTCCGCATTCAGAAAGCGCATGTCGAACCCGGCATTGTGCGCGACCAGGGTCGCATCGCCGAGAAACTCGAGCAGATCCTCGACGCCTGCGCCGAACAGCGGCTTGTCGGCGAGAAACGCATCGCCCAGGCCATGCACCTTCTCGGCTTCGGGCGGCATCGGGATTTCGGGATTGAAATAGGCGTGAAAGGTGCGGCCCGTCAGGCTGCGGCCGACCATCTCGATACACCCGATTTCCACCATCCTGTGTCCTTCATCAGGGGACAGGCCGGTGGTTTCGGTATCGAAAATGATCTCTCTCATTTCCGATACTATTGGACCGATTTGCTCATCGTGCAAGGGCCGAACGTAAATTCTGAAGCAGCCTGCGCACCGCCTGTCGCGTCGCCAATTTGGTGCCGCCGGTGGGGATCACCCAATCGGCATGCGCGCGCTTGTGGTGATCAGCCATCTGCAGGTGACGGATGTGCCGCAGGCGTGCCGCGGTCATGCCCGGGCGGGCGAGCACGCGCTTGCGCTGCTGCCACAGCGCCGCGGAGACGACCACGATACCATCGACATTCTGGGTGCCGCCCTTCTCGAACAGCAGCGGGATATCGAACACGATGATCCGGCGCGACCGGTGGGCGCGGACGAATGCCGCGCGCGACCGCGCCACCGCCGGATGCACGATATGCTCCAGCCTCTTCAGCGCCGCTGGATTGCCGAACACCGCCGCACCCAGCTTCGCCCGGTCGACGCCTTGCGGCCCGGTGGTGCCGGGAAATGCCGCCTCGATCGCGGGCAGCAGCGCGCCGCCCGGTCCCTGCAGCACATGCACCTCGGCATCGGCATCGAACACCGGCACGCCCTCGGCGCGCAGCATCTTCGCCACCGCCGATTTGCCCATGCCGATCGATCCGGTCAGCCCCAGCACCATCGGACGGTGACGGTGGTGCGGCGGCAGGCGCTTGATCGGCGACATCATGCCAGCAGCAATGCCCGGAGCTCATCGTCGCGGTTCCGCGGAGGAGCGGCACCGAAGAAGATCTCGAAGGCGAGCGCCGCCTGGCCGATCAGCATCTCGAGCCCGTCAACCGTCTCGAGCCCGCGCGCGCGCGCCGCCTTGAGCAGCCCGGTTTCGAGCGGATTGTAGACGATGTCATAGACCAAGGCGCTTTCGGGCAGCGGCGACAGGTCGAGAACGAGCGGGTCGAAGCCCTTCATGCCCAAGGGACTCGTGTTGACCAGCAGATCGACCTCGCCCAGCGGATCGTCCATGCCGCGCACCTGGCCCTTGAGGGCGAAGCTCGCGAGCAATCCCATCGCCTTGAGCGGGTTGCGCGCATGGATGGTGACGCTGGCGACCTCCATCCGCGCAAGCGCGAACAGCACCGCGCGCGCGGCCCCGCCTGCGCCGATCACCGCGACGTCCGCGCCGGTAAAGTCGCTCTGCCCGAGCGGCGCGTAGAACCCGCCCGCATCGGTATTGGTGCCGAACAGCGCGCCCTGTTCATCGCGCGCGATCGTGTTCATCGCGCCGATGCTGCTGCGGACATCGCCCGGATCGGCGACATGCTCGATCACCGCGATCTTGTGCGGAATGGTGACATTGCACCCGCGCCAGAGCGGATCCGCACGGCGATTGGCGATATAATCCGCCAGCGCGTCGGGCGTGACATGACAGGCACGATAGTCCGCGTCCATGCCCAGCGCCTTGAGCCAGAAGCCATGGATCAGCGGCGATTTGCTGTGCGCGATCGGGTCGCCGATCACCTCGGCATAGGGCTTGCCAGATTGTGTCACCGGGTCTGCTCAGCTCGGCATCAATTCGCGCTGGCGCAGGAAGCCTAGCAGCGGCAGCAGCGGCATGCCCTGGACGGTGAACACATCGCCCTCGATATGGCTGAAAAGCTGGGCTCCCGCGCCTTCGATCTCGTAACAGCCCACCGTATATCCGATGGTTTCCCAGTGCTTTTCCACATAATCACGCACAAAGGCGGTGCCCAGCGGACGCACGTGCATCACCGCCTTGTCGACATGTCGCCAGATCGGGCGACCGCCCTCGACGATGACGGCGGCGCTCCACAATTTGTGCGGCTTGCCCGACAGCGATTCGAGCTGACGGATCGCATCGTCGGGCGTTTGCGGCTTGCTCAGCATCTCGCCTTCGCTGGTTTCCAGGATCTGGTCGGAGCCGAGCACCATCGCCTCGGGCCGCCGCGTGCCGACCCGCATCGCCTTCGCCTCGGCGAGCGCATCGGCAATATCGCGCGGGGATGTGCCCTCGGCATGGAGCGACGCGCGGATCGAGGATTCGTCGATATGCGCGGCCACAACCGAGAAGGGCACGTCGGCAGCATCGAGCATGGCCCGGCGTGCGGTGCTCTGCGATGCGAGTATCAGCATTTCCATCGTCCTTATGCCCGGTGCAATTAGGCTTTATCCACTGGCTCGTTCGTCTGCCGCCTGTTCTCGCGCGCGGCTTCGCGCTCGTTGAACAGGTTGATGATCGCCGCCGCCGATTCCTCGATCGACCGGCGCGTCACGTCGATCACCGGCCAACCATTATCCGCAAACATCCGCCTGGCAAAGGCCAGCTCGGCCTTCACCTTCTCGTCATTCACATAATCGGTTTCGGGGGCCTGGTTCAAGGACAACAGCCGGTTGCGGCGCACCGCGATCAGCCGTTCGGGATTGGTCGTCAGCCCCACCACGAGCGGATGCCTGAGCGTGAACAGCGCGGAAGGCGGCGGGGATTCGATCACGATCGGGATGTTCGCGGTCTTGTAGCCGCGATTGGCGAGATAGATCGAGGTCGGCGTCTTGGACGAGCGCGAGACGCCGGCAAGCACGATGTCCGCCGCTTCCCAATTCTCCCAGTTCTGCCCGTCGTCATGCGCGATGGTGAACTGGATTGCTTCCACCCGTGCGAAATAGGCCGCATCGAGCACATGCTGTCGGCCTGGCCGCGCCTTGGCCGCCTGGCCAAGCAGATTGGACAAGGCATCGCTCACCGCATCGAGCGCGGGCACCATCGGCAGCCCGAGCACGCGGCAGCGCCGCTCGAGCTTGGCGCGGATATCGGGATTGACCAAGGTGAACAGCACGAGCCCCGGATTGGCCGCGACCTCGTCCAGAATCCGGTCGAGATGCGTTTCGGAGCGCACCATCGGCCAGAAATGCTTGATGACCTCGACCGCATCGAACTGCGCCAGCGCCGCCTTGGCGATATTCTCCAGGGTCTCGCCCGTGGAATCCGACAGCAGATGCAGGTGAATGCGGCTCATGGCCATGGTCTGTGGGCAGCGCGGGGATAAATCAAGGCATGATATTGTGGGCAAAACCGGGGATGGTTTTGCTCCCCCCTGACCGGAGATTCCTCACAGGGCTTGTCCACAAGGGAAAGCTTTACCCACAGGCTGTTGATAGTGGGCACAAATTTGCCGACTCGTCAGGCAGCTGCGATTTGGCGACTGTCAATCTGTCGATACATAGGGCAAGAAAGCGTCATGCCGGTTTTCCAGCGGCCTTCTTCAACAGAATCCCTATATAAAGGATATAAGAATTAAGATGGGTGGGGACACAACTCTGACGACGGCGCGCAAGGCGCCCTTGCTCGATTGCCTGAACGGACATGTGGCCAAGGTGCCGCCGATGTGGATGATGCGCCAGGCCGGGCGCTACCTTCCGGAATATCGCGCGCTGCGTGCGGAAAAGGGCGGCTTTCTCGAGCTGGTCTATGACAGCCCTGCCGCTGCCGAGATCACGCTGCAGCCGCTGCGCCGGTTCGCGCTCGATGCCGCGATCCTGTTTTCCGACATCCTGATCGTGCCCTATGCGATGGGCCAGGATCTGAAATTCCTGGTGGGCGAGGGGCCGCATCTGTCGCCCCGGTTGCTCGATCATGCGCTGGAGAGCCTGCAGCCGGTCCCTGAGCGCCTTGAGGCGATCTACGAGACCGTGCGTCTGGTGAAGGCCGAGCTTGCGCCTGAAAAGACGTTTCTGGGCTTTGCAGGGTCGGCCTGGACCGTTGCGACCTATATGGTCAACGGCGAGGGCAGCAAGGACCAGCACGCAACACGCGAATATGCCTATCGCGATCCCGCCGGCTTCCAGGCGCTCATCGACGGAATCGTCGATCTCACCATTGAATATCTGATCGGCCAGATCGATGCCGGCGTCGATGCTGTCCAGATTTTCGACAGCTGGTCGGGTTCGCTTGCCCCGGCGCAGTTCGAACGCTGGGTGATCGCCCCCAATGCGCGTATCGCCGCCGCCATCCACGAGGCGCGGCCCGGCGTGCCGGTGATCGGTTTCCCCAAGGGCGCGGGCGAAAAGCTTGCCGCCTATGCACGCGAAACCGGCGTCGATGCGCTGGGGCTCGACGAGACGATCGATCCGGTCTGGGCTGCCGCCAACATCCCCGCGCATTTGCCCGTCCAGGGCAATCTCGATCCGCTGGCGCTGCTGGCGGGCGGCGAGCAGATGGAAAGTGCGGTCCGCCATATCCTGCGCACGTTCGAGGGGCGGCCGCATATTTTCAACCTCGGCCATGGCATATTGCAGCAGACCCCCATTGAACACGTGCATGCACTGCTTACACTGGTGAAGCAGGGCGTATGACCGCCCTGCCGGATCCACGGCAGAACCCATGAACGAGCTTCTTCTGACAACGGATTATGTTCTCTCCATGCTCTATCTCTGGCTGAAAGCGGCGCACCTCATCTTCGTCATCTTCTGGATGGCCGGCCTGTTCATGATGCCGCGCTTTCTGGTCTACCATCAGGAGGCCGAGCATGGCTCGGAAGAGGCGACGCGCTGGATCGACCGTGAGAACAAGCTGCGAAAGATCATCCTCAACCCTTCGCTGATCATCGTCTGGGTGCTGGGCCTCGTGCTGGCGAGCCAGGGCAACTGGTGGACCGCCGGCTGGTTGCACGCCAAGCTGCTCTTCGTGCTGCTCTTGAGCGGCTATCACGGCTGGATGATCGGCTATTCGAAGAAGCTGGCGCGCGGCGAGCGCAAGCTCACCGGTAAGCAGCTACGGCTGATCAACGAGGTTCCCGGCATCGCTGCGGCGGTGATCGTGATCCTGGTGATCGTGAAGCCGTTCTGAGGGCTGTCTGCGGCCAAACCTCGCGGTTGCGCGTGCGACGATAACCTGTCCCGCTCGGTCTGACCCCGTCGAAGGCTACGCGCCGAGAGCTGCCTCAATTCATCGTCATTCCCGCGAAAGCGGGAATCCCGCTATGCGATCTGCACTTTCGCTGCAAGCCGGACCCCCGCCTTAGCGGGGGTGACGAGTTTATGGTTTGGACCACGAGCGCCGGGCCTTCGACAGGCTCAGGCTGAGCGGAGGTGGCAGCAGCGGGATGCGGACTGGCCGTCATCGCCTCATCGCAGGCCGGATTGACTTTTGCGCAGTCCCCGCTTATCTCCGCTCCCGTCCCGTCCGGGACCTTCGACGACCCGCTTCACCAGTGACCGGATTACCGGTTGGGCGTCCCGCATCTCTTTCCAGACTGCCGCGTTTCCATTTTTGGCGGCACCCTTCCCACGGAATCCTGCACCTCATGCACCTTAAAGAACTCAAGCAGAAAACCCCCGCTGAACTCGTCACCATGGCCGAAGAGCTGGGCGTCGAGGGCGCATCGACGCTCCGCCGCCAGGACCTGATGTTCGCGATCCTCAAGGAACTTGCCGAAGACGGCGAGCAGATCATGGGTCTGGGCACCATCGAGGTGCTGTCCGACGGTTTCGGGTTCCTGCGCAGCCCCGAGGCGAACTATCTCGCCGGGCCCGACGACATCTACGTCTCGCCGAACCAGGTGCGCCGCTTCGGCCTGCGCACCGGTGACACGGTGGAAGGCGAAATCCGCGCACCGCGCGACGGCGAGCGCTATTTTGCCCTGACCAAGCTGACCGCGGTCAATTTCGACGATCCCGATGTCGTGCGCCACCGCGTCAATTTCGACAACCTGACCCCGCTCTATCCGAACGAGAAGCTGCGGCTCGACACGCTCGACCCGACGGTCAAGGACAAGTCGGCGCGGGTCATCGACATCGTCTCGCCGCAGGGCAAGGGCCAGCGCGCGCTGATCGTCGCGCCGCCGCGCGTCGGCAAGACCGTGCTGCTGCAGAACATCGCCAAGGCGATCACCGACAACCATCCCGAAGTCTTCCTGATCGTGCTGCTGATCGACGAGCGCCCGGAAGAAGTCACCGACATGCAGCGCAGCGTGAAGGGCGAGGTCATCAGCTCGACCTTCGACGAGCCTGCACAGCGCCACGTCCAGGTCGCCGAAATGGTGATCGAGAAGGCCAAGCGTCTGGTCGAGCACAAGAAGGATGTCGTCATCCTGCTCGACTCGATCACCCGCCTGGGCCGTGCCTACAACACCGTCGTCCCCTCGTCGGGCAAGGTGCTGACCGGCGGTGTCGATGCCAACGCCTTGCAGCGTCCCAAGCGCTTCTTCGGTGCCGCGCGCAACATCGAGGAAGGCGGTTCGCTCTCGATCATCGCCACCGCGCTGATCGATACCGGCAGCCGCATGGATGAGGTCATCTTCGAAGAGTTCAAGGGCACCGGCAACAGCGAAATCGTGCTGGATCGCAAGGTGGCCGACAAGCGTATCTTCCCCGCGCTCGATGTCGGAAAGTCCGGCACGCGCAAGGAGGAACTGCTGGTGGAGAAGGACATCCTTTCCAAGATGTGGGTGCTGCGCCGCATCCTCATGCAGATGGGCACCGTCGACGCGATGGAGTTCCTGCTCGACAAGATGAAGGATTCGAAGACCAACGAAGACTTCTTCGATTCCATGAACCAGTAATCCTTCAGGGCTGCGACACCCATCATGATGGAACTTTGGAACCATATCGTTGCCGATTTCTCGAATATCGGCTCCCCGTCCGCCCTGGCCGCCTTCGGCCAGGTGCTGATGATCGACGTGCTGCTGGCGGGTGACAATGCCATCGTCGTCGGTGCGCTGGCGGCGGGCCTGCCTGCCGATCAGCGCAAGAAGGTGATCCTGATCGGCATCATCGCCGCTCTGGTGCTTCGCATCGGCTTCGCGCTGGTCGTCACCCAGCTCATGCAGATCGTCGGGCTGATCTTCGCCGGCGGACTGTTGCTGCTCTGGGTTTCGTGGAAGATGTACCGCGAGCTGCAACCGGCGGGCGCGAACGGTGGCTCACCCGAGATCGAGGGCGACGAGCATAGCGGCGTCGCACCGGCCAAGAGCTTTGCCGCTGCCGCCTGGGCGGTTGCGGTGGCCGATGTCAGCATGAGCCTCGACAATGTGCTCGCGGTGGCAGGCGCGGCGCGCGAACATCCCGGCATCCTCATCGTCGGCCTGATCCTGTCGGTCGCGCTGATGGGCATCGCGGCCAATTTCATCGCCAAATATATCGAGCGCTATCGCTGGATCGCCTATATCGGCCTGGCCGTGATCCTCTATGTCGCGGGCAAGATGATCTATGACGGGTTCGTCGATCCCGGCGTCGGCGTGGTGACGCTGTTCAGCTGATCATTCGGTAACGCGAAAAATTTCCTCCCCGCCGGTGTTCGATCCCTGATAGGATCGCGCCATCGGTCGGGGAGGATTTTTCCATGAAGCGGGTATGGCTTTCAGGAATGGTGCTGGCCTGTCTCGCGAGCGGTCCGCTGATCGCCAGGGAGAAGGCGCAGATCGCCGCCTCGGCCGAAATCGGGCGAAACATCACTCTGTTCGAGCTTCCCAAGGGGTCGCGCCCGCACGATGTTGCCCCGGCCCCCGATGGCAAGATCTGGTACACCGCACAGAAACAGGGCGCGCTCGGCATTCTCGATCCTGCCACCGGGCAGGTCGTGCAGGTGCCGCTCGGCCAGGACTCGGCCCCCCATGGGGTCATCCAGGGGCCAGACGGCATGGCCTGGATCACCGATGGCGGGCAGAACGCGATCGTCCGCTACAACCCCGCAAGTGGCAAGCTCGATATATGGAAGCTCCCCGAGGACACGGGCTATACCAACCTCAATACCGGTGCCTTCGACCGGCAGGGCACGCACTGGTTCACCGGCCAGAATGGCATTTACGGGCGCGTGAGCGCCGCTGACGGCAAGGTGCAGGTCTGGAAGGACCCCAAGGGCCGCGGCCCCTATGGCATCGCCACCGCGCCCGATGGCAATGTCTGGTATGTCTCGCTCGCGGGCAGCCATCTGGCAAAGATCGACAGCGCCACCGGCGAGATCAGCGTGATCGAGCCGCCGACGAAAGATGCGGGGCTGCGCCGCGTCTGGGCGGACAGCAAGGGCGATCTGTGGATCACCGGGTGGAACAGCGGCGAGCTCTATCGTTACCGGCCTTCGGCCAAGAGCTGGAAGAGCTGGAAGCTGCCGGGAGCCGCCGCCAAGGCCTATGCGGTCTATGTCGACGAGCGCGACATGGTCTGGGTCAGCGATTTCGGCGACAATTCGACCCGGGTGTTCGATCCGCGCAGCCAGAAATTCGTCCAGCGCTATCCCGGCAGTGGCGAGGGGGCGAATGTCCGCCAGATCCTGGGCCGCAAGGGCGAGGTGTTCCTGCCTGAATCGGGCACCGAACGGCTGATGGTCATCCGGACCGAAAAATGAAGCTCTGGACGCTGTTGCTGGCCGTGCTGGCCGTATCGCCAGGTGTTGCACTGGCCCAGGCTGCGAACCAGGATGGTGAACGCGCTTTCCAGCGCTGCTATAGCTGCCATTCGGTCAAGAAGGGTGAGACTGGTCTAAGCGGGCCTAATCTCGATCAGTTGAGCAAACGCCCGATCGCCGGCGACAGGACCTTTGCCTATTCCAAGGCTTTCAAGACCTTTGCCGCCGCGAATCCACGCTGGACACCCGAGCTGCTCGACCGCTTTCTCACCGATCCCGAGGCACTGGTGCCCGGCAACCAGATGGGCTTTTTCGGCTTGCGCAAGGCCGAGGAGCGCGCAGCGATCATCGCCTATCTGATTGGAGAAAAATAACCGATAAGGTTAAGAAAATTCGTCACCCCCGCGAAGGCGGGGGGCTCGCTTGCCTGAAACCGAAGGCCCGAAGCGGAATTCCCGCGTTCGCGGGAATGACGAGCATGGGTGCCTGAATCAGCTCGCCTTGGCCAGCATCTCGCCCATCTTCTCCCAGACCTTGTTCACCGCCTTCAAGGGCCGCACCATGACCTTGAAGTCCTCGATCTTTCCTTCCGCATTCCAGCGGACCATGTCGACTCCGTTGACCTGGATACCATCGAGCACGAGCGCGAATTCGAGCACGGCGGTGTCGCCGTCGACGATCTGGCGGACATAATGGAAGCTGTCATTGCCCAGCACATGCGCGGCGGCGTGGAGATAGGCGAAGACCTTGGCCTTGCCTTCCTGCGGGGTGTGGACGACGGGCGAATGGAACACTGCGTCGTCCGCCAACATGGCTTTTAGCTTTTCGGGGTCCGAGCCGCCATGCATGTAATCGTGCCAGGCGGCGATTCCGGCTTGTGCGATGCTCATGCCAGATGCTCCGCGAAAAAGGCGGCGGTGCGGCCGTCGGCGAGCTGCGCGCCGGCCTCGTCGCGGCGGTTGCCCATCTCGGCGGCAAAGCCGTGATCGAGCCCTTCATAGTCGTGCAACGTCACCTTGGGGTGATCGTCCAGCCCGGCATGGATCGCCGCCTGCGCCTCGGGCCCGACAAGATGGTCGGCGGTAGGGATGTGCAGCATCAGGGGATTGGCGATCGCGTGCGCTTCCCCGAGCATCTGGTCGATCATCACGCCATAATAGCCGACGCTGGCGTCGATATCGGTGCGCGCGGCGACCATATAGGCGAGCTTTCCGCCGAGACAGTATCCGACCGCGCCGACCTTGGCGACGCCGTCCAGCCCGCCGATGCCGGAACGGATCGCGCGGATCGTCGCCTCGATATCCTTGACGCCGTCATTGGGATCATATTGGCCGAAATAGCCGAACGCTTCCTGCAGCTCGGCCTCGATATCGGGGTCGAGCTCGATACCCGGCTTGATCCGCCAGAACAGATCGGGCGCGACCGCGAGATAGCCCTGCGCGGCCCAGCCATCGCACTTCTGGCGAATGCCAGGGTTCACGCCGAAAATCTCCTGGATCACGATGATCGCGGCCTTTGGCGTGCCTTCGGGCGCGGCGACATAGGCGTCGAAGCTGGCGTCGTGGTCGAAAGTGGCGATGCTGTGCGTCGAACCCATTCTACTCTCCATCATCAATTCGATTGATTTGTGACCCGTTTATACCCACTTTGCCCGTGCTGATAAGCGTGAATCCGGGGCTTGGGGGCCTTTGCGCTGACAAGAGGGTAATGCCATGAAAGTGAATATCGAAGTCGATTGTTCCCCGGAAGAGATGCGCCGATTCATGGGGCTGCCCGATGTCTCCGACGTGAACAAGACCTATGTCGACGGTGTCGTGAGTGCGATGAAGGGCACGAGCAATGTCGACCAGCTGCAGACCATCGCCAAGAATATCGCGCCGATGGGCGAGATGGGCCTGCGCTTCTTCCAGCAGATCATGGATGCCGCTGCCGCCGGGGCTAGCGGCAAGAAGTCCTCGGACTGACACCGCCCCATATTGAACCATGACTGCGGGTGCGACGATCTATGCGCTGTCGAGCGGCGCACCACCCGCAGCCCTGGCGATCATCCGGATCAGCGGACCCGATGCGGGCGTAGCGCTGACGGCGCTGGCGGGCAAGTTGCCCGAACCGCGCCGTGCGTCTTTGCGGAACCTGGGCGATCCCGCGTCGACTGATATTCTCGACCGCGCGCTTGTCCTGTGGTTTCCGGGTCCGGACACGGCCACCGGCGAGGATCTCGCCGAACTGCATCTGCACGGGGGCAGGGCGGTGGTCCGTGCGGTCGAGGCGGCGCTTGCACGGATTGAAGGGCTGCGGCTCGCCGAGCCTGGGGAATTCACCCGCCGCGCCTTTCTCAACGGACGCATGGACCTGGCCGAGGCCGAGGGCCTGTCCGACCTGCTCTTCGCCGAAACCGAAGCACAGCGCGTCGCCGCGATCCGCATGGCAAGCGGGCATCTTTCGCGCCAGGTCGAGGCGTGGCGGCGCGAGGTGCTGCGGCTCTCCGCATTAATCGAGGCCGAACTCGACTTTTCCGATGAGGATGATGTGCCCGAGCATGCCGTCGATGCGGTGGGCGAGGGGATCGGCGCGCTCGCGGGCGAGATCGATCTTGCGCTGGCAAGACCGCGCTCGGAACGGTTGCGCGACGGCATCCGCGTGGTGCTCGCCGGGCCGCCCAATGCCGGCAAGTCGACATTGCTCAACGCGCTACTGCAACGCGAGGCGGCCATCGTATCCGACATCGCTGGCACCACGCGTGACGTGATCGAAGCACCGGTGGCCTTGGGCGGGATACCTTTCGTGCTGACCGATACGGCGGGGCTGCGCGACGAGGGGGCCGAGGAGATCGAGAGCATCGGGATCGCCCGGGCACAAGATGCGATAGCGGCGGCAGACATCGTCCTGTGGTTGGGTGCAGAAGGCGACGGGCCCTCTCATCCTGCCCTGTGGGAGATCGAGGCGCAGATTGATCGCACGGGTGTTCCACGTGAAACAAAGCAGGTGGCACGCCATCGGCTTTCGGCGAAGACGGGGCAGGGGCTCGATGTTCTGGTCGCCGATCTGGTCGCGACAGCGCAGACGTTACTGCCAGCGAGCAACGAGGTCGCGCTCAATGCGCGCCAGCACCGGCTGCTCGGCGAATGCGCCTTTGCTCTCCACGGAGCCGAGGCACAGACGGACCTGTTGCTCCGTGCCGAAGGTCTGCGTCTGGCGCGGCATGCGCTCGATCAGCTGCTCGGGCGCACGCATGTCGAGGACATGCTCGACGCGCTGTTTGGCGCGTTTTGTATTGGGAAATAGTATCTCCCCTCCCGCGTGCGGGAGGGGAGGCTGAGCCCCAGGCGAAGACGGGGTGGGGGAGTTCCGTTTTTCCGACGGACGTGCTGCCCCACCCCGGCTTTAAGGCACCCCTCCCCAAGGGGAGGGGAGAGCGGCAGTCACCCCCTCGACCGAATCCTGCATTTGCTGTATGCGGCGCTCCATGCAGCAATTTGATGTTCTGGTGGTCGGCGGCGGTCATGCCGGGTGCGAGGCGGCGGCCGTCGCCGCACGCATGGGCGCGCGTGTCGCACTGGTCAGCTTCACGCGCGAAGCGATCGGCGAGATGTCGTGCAATCCGGCGATCGGCGGGCTCGGCAAGGGCCATCTGGTGCGCGAGGTCGATGCCTTTGACGGACTGATCGCGCGGGCGGCGGACCAGGCCGCGATCCATTATCGCATGCTCAACAGCTCGAAGGGTAGCGCGGTGCAGGGCCCGCGCGTCCAGGCGGATCGCAAGCTGTACAAGGCCGCGATCCAGACCATGCTGGCCGCACAGCGCAACCTGTCGATCGTCGAGGGCGAGGTTGCGGCGCTGCGGCTTGAGCAGGGCCGGGTGGCGGGCGTCGATCTTGCCGATGGTAGCGTGATTGCCGCGCGCGCCGTGGTGCTGGCGACCGGGACCTTTCTGGGAGGCCGGCTGTTCCGCGGCGAAGAGCGGCTCGAGGGCGGCCGAATTGGCGAACCCGGCGCGAGCCTGCTGGCGCAACAGCTGCGCGATGCCGATCTGCCGATGGCGCGTCTCAAGACCGGTACGCCGCCGCGCATCGACGGGCGCACCATCAATTGGGCGCAGCTCGACGAGCAGCCGAGCGATGGCGAGGCTTGGACGATGTCGCCGCTGAGCCAGGGGCGCACGGTGCCGCAGGTGTTCTGCGCGATCACGCGGACGAACCAGCAGACGCACGATATCATCCGCGCGAATCTCGACCGCTCGCCGCTGTTCAGCGGCGCGATCGGGGCTCAGGGACCGCGCTACTGCCCCTCGATCGAGGACAAGATTCACCGCTTCGGCGATCGCGACGGGCACCAGGTGTTTCTCGAGCCCGAGGGGCTGGACACGCATCTGGTCTATCCCAACGGCATCTCGACCTCGCTGCCCACCGATGTGCAGCTCGCCTTTGTGCGCAGCATGGCGGGGCTCGAGCGCGCCGAAATCGTGGTGCCGGGCTATGCGGTCGAATATGACCATATCGATCCGCGCGCGCTCGACCATCGGCTCGAAGTGCGTGCGATCCCCGGCCTGTATTGCGCGGGCCAGATCAACGGCACCACGGGATACGAGGAAGCCGCGGCACAAGGCTTGGTCGCCGGCATGGCGGCTGCGGGCGCGGTGCTCGAACGCGACATCGCGCTGTCCGATCGCGCGAGCAGCTATCTCGCGGTCATGATCGACGACCTGGTGCTGCAGGGCGTCACCGAGCCCTATCGCATGCTCACCGCGCGCGCCGAATATCGGTTGAGGCTGCGCGCCAACAATGCCAGCGATCGGTTGACCGCCATGGCCATTGCGAACGGAGCGGTGGGGCAGGAGCGCCAGCGCTGGTTCGAGCAGCGCCAGTCGGACAAGGCCGCCGCGCTTTCGGCGCTCGAGCGCCAGGCGAGCTGCACCGAGCTCGCGGCGCTCGGTCTGCCGGTAAAAGCCGATGGCAGCCGCCAGAGCCTGTACGACTGGCTGCGTTTTCCCGCGATCGATCTGGCTTCGCTCACCCCGCTGCTGCCCGAATCTATGGCGCAGTTGCCGAAAGACCTCCGTGCCGAAATCGAGGAGGATGCGGTCTACGCGCCCTATCTCGCGCGGCAGGATGCCGAGCTGCGCGATCTTCGCGCGAACGAGAAGGTACTGCTGGGTGCGGATATCGATTATCGCGCGATCACCGGGCTTTCGAACGAGATGGTCGAGCGGCTCGATCTCGCCCGGCCCGAAACGCTGGCGGAGGCGGGGCGCGTTCGCGGTGTCACGCCTGCGGCTCTGGCTGCCATTCTCGTGCACGCCCGCAAGCGCGCCGCATGATCCTGCATAGCGAGGAAGATGCGCGCGCCTGGGTCGCCGCGCTGCCCGGTGTTTCACGTGAAACAATGGACCGACTCGAGGCGCTCGCCGCCTTCGTCGCGGACGAGGCACGGCACCAGAACCTTGTCTCTGCTGCCACGCTCGCTTCGATGTGGCAGCGGCACATCGCCGACAGCGCGCAGCTGCTGCGATTCGCGGAACCGCAGCCGGATGAGCATTGGGTCGATCTCGGGAGTGGGGCGGGATTTCCAGGACTGGTCATTGCACTACTCGCACCATGTCGGGTGACGCTGGTCGAATCGCGGGCCTTGCGTATCGCCTATCTCGACAGGGCCATCGATCGGTTCGGGTTGAGGGGCAGGGTCAAGGTCGCGGGCAGCGCGCTCGCCAAGGTCGATGGCTTCGCCGCTGATTACATTTCCGCGCGTGCGTTTGCACCGCTGCCGCGTCTGCTCGAGGGGGCGGGGCGCTTTTCCACAGAAAAGACGCGTTGGTTGCTGCCAAAGGGACGCAATGCGCGTGCAGAACTGGAAAGCATCGCCGCGCCGTGGCAGAAACTGTTCCACGTGGAACAGAGCCTCACCGATGCCGACGCCGCGATTCTTGTCGGAACCGGACGCGTGGCGCCGATCGAAAGCCAGAAGGCACCGCGTCGTCAGGCCGTCCGCAGACACAGGAGCAAGTCATGATCCGCATTGCGGTCGCGAATCAGAAGGGCGGGGTGGGCAAGACCACGACCGCGATCAACCTGGCGACGGCGCTGGCGGCGACGGGTCTGTCGGTGCTGCTGATCGATCTCGACCCGCAGGGCAATGCCTCGACCGGGCTGGGCATCGCGCGCAATGATCGCGAATATTCGAGCTATGATCTGCTCACCAACGAAAGCTCGCTGGTCCAATGCTGCGTCCCGACGCAGATTCCCGGGCTCGACGTGATTCCGGCAACGGTCGATCTGTCGGGAGCCGAGATCGAGATGGTCGATCTGGAAATGCGCACGCACCGGCTGAAGGCGGCGATGGACAACGCGCCAGAAGATCGCTGGCAGGTATGCCTGATCGATTGTCCGCCCTCGCTCGGTCTGCTGACGCTGAACGCGCTGGTCGCCACCGATCAGGTGCTGGTCCCGCTGCAGTGCGAGTTCTTCGCGCTCGAAGGACTGAGCCAGCTGCTGCAGACGGTCGAGCGGGTGCAGCAGCGGTTCAATCCCGGCCTGTCGATCATCGGCGTGGTGCTGACCATGTACGATCGCCGCAACCGGTTGACCGATCAGGTTTCCGACGACGTGCGCGCGGTGCTCGGGCGGCTGGTCTTCGATACCGTCATCCCGCGCAATGTGCGGCTGTCCGAAGCGCCGAGCCATGGCATGCCGGCGCTGATCTACGACCACCGCTGCGTCGGATCGGAAGCCTATATCGCGCTCGCACGCGAATTCATCACCCGCATGCCGCGCATGGAAGAGGAAGCAGCCTGATGGCCGAAGAGAATAGCGGTCTGCCCGATATCGCCAAGGCGCTGGGACGCAAGCGGCCGAGCGGGCTGGGGCGGGGCCTCAATGCGCTGCTCGGCGAAGTCGGGCGCGAGGAGCCGCTGGTGCGGCGCGACGAGGGCGGCGAGGGACAGCCCGGTTCTGCCACTGGCCTGCGCACGCTGCCGCTGGCCGAGATCCGCCCGCACCCCGGCCAGCCGCGCCGCTATTTCGACGAGGAAGCACTCGATGATCTCGCGCGCTCGATCGCGCAGCGCGGGGTGATCCAGCCGGTCATCGTCCGCCCGCGCAAGGGCGGGGGCTACGAGCTGGTCGCGGGCGAACGCCGCTGGCGCGCGGCGCAGCGCGCCCGGCTGCACGAGATCCCGGCGATCGTCCGCGAGCTCAGCGATCCCGATACCCTGGCACTGGCGCTGATCGAGAACATCCAGCGTGAGGACCTCAACCCGGTCGAGGAGGCCGAGGCCTATCAGCGGCTGGTCGGCGATCAGGGCTATACCCCGGTCGAGGTCGCGCGGATGGTCGACAAGTCGCGCAGCCATATCGCAAACCTGATGCGCCTGCTCGCGTTGCCGCAGCCGGTGCTCAAGATGGTCGCCGACAAGAGCCTGAGCATGGGCCATGCCCGCGCGCTGATCAACGTGCCCGATGCCGAGACCATCGCGGCGGAAGTGGTCGATCGCGGGCTTTCGGTGCGCGAGGTCGAGAAGCTGGTGCGCCGTGCGCGCAGCGATGCGGGCGGCAAGTCGGGCGGCAAGGTGCGTTCTGGCGGAGCGGGCGATCCGGCGAGCAATGCCGATATCGAGGCGGTCGAGCGGCATCTCGAAGACCTGCTCGGCCTCAAGGTCAAGATCAGCAGCGAGGCCAACCAGCGCAGCGGTAGCGTGACCATCCGCTATGGCAATCTCGACCAGCTCGACCTGATCTGTCAGCGGCTTTCTGGCGAGATTATTTAGTCTTTTCAGTTATTTAATATGTCATTCCCGCGAACGCGGGAATCCCGCTTCTTCTGGCGCCGGTAAGGAAAGCGGGACCCCCGCCTGCGCGGGGGTGACGATGAAGGGGGGCAGGGGCAGAACCTTCAGCCCCGCTCGACCACGTTGAGTTCGTTGATCGCCTTGTGCACCCGCGCCTCGATCTCCTCGCGTGAAAGCCCTGCGGGAATCATCTCGCCGAACTTGTAGATGATTACGCCGGGGCGTTTGATGAAGCCGCGCCGGGGATAGAGATGCCCGCTCGCCAGCGCGATCGGCACCACCGGCAGCTTGGCGAGCTTGTACAGCCCGGCAAAGCCCGCCTGGAGCGGCGGCTGCTCGCCTGGCGGGGTGCTGGTGCCTTCGGGATAGATCACGATCGATCGCCCTTCGGCGACGAAACGACGCACCTCTGCCATCATGTTGCGCAGCGCCACCGCGCCGCCCGCCCGATCGATGAAGATCATGCCATAGGTGCGCGCGATATGGCTCCATAGCGGAATGCGCGACAGCTCGATCTTGGCGACGACGGCCGGCCGGTTGAAGATGCGCAGCAGTTCGATCGTCTCGAAAAAGCTCTCGTGCTTGATGGCATAGAGCACCTGGCCCTGCGGTATCGGCCCTTCGATGCGCACGCGAATACCCAGAAACGTCCGGGCGCAGCAATAATGATACATGCCCCAGCCGCGCGCCATGCTCTGCAGCCGGTGGCGTGAGAAGGGCAGGATGATGAAGGCGATGATGACGATGAACACCGATCCGCCGTAAAAGGCGATGGTGAACAGGATCGACCGGAGGATCGCCAGCAGCGTGCGTGCCATGATCAAACCCCGAACAGCCCGGCGATGACGCGCAGCACCAGCTTGTTATATTCGCGCCACAGCGTCATCAGGCTGGGCTTGCTCGCGACCGCATCGGGATAGATGGCGATATCGTCGGGCAGCGCGCGGTGCAGCTCGTATTCGGCGCGGCGCATGTGCCAGTCGGTGGTGACCAGCCGGACCGACTTGACCTTGCGCTGCTTGGCCCAGCGCGCGGTTTCCAGCCCGTTCGAGCGCGTGTCATAGGCGCGAAAGCCGAGATCGACGCAGCAGTCGAATAGCGCCACCGATCCCGGAAAGCGCGCGCTGAGCTCTGCCGGACGAACATCGCGGTCGACGCCCGAAATCAGCATGCGCTCGGCCCATTTGTTGCGCAGCGCCTCCAGCCCGCGATCAATGCGCATCGGGCCGCCGGTGGGCACCACCACGGCGTCGGTCCGCTGGTCGCCCAATGGCTGGGGCAGCAGGATCGCGAACCAGGCAAAGCCCAGGATCCAGGCCAGCAGCACCGATGACAACAGGCGAACGATCACAGCTTCTTCCTGAGCGCGCCGAGCACCGTCACCCGCGCGGTGAACACAGCGAGCGCAATACCCGCTATCGGCACAGTTGCAAGCTGCAGCCAGTCGATCGGGCCGAACGATCCGGCAGAAATCAGCCCCGAATCGAGCCTGGCGGCGGCGCGCCCGAGCATCCAGAGCACCGGCGCGGCAAGCAGGCAGCCGATCAGCGCCCCCATGGCGGCATCGAGCGCGATGCGACGCTGGAACAGCCGCGCGATCTGCTGATGCGTGCTGCCGAGCAGGTGCATGATGTCGATCGTCTCGGAATGCGCGGCAAAGCTGCTGCGGGCCGAGAGCATGACCGAAGCGGTGGTGGCGAGCGCGAGCAGCGCGACCAGCGCGATCGCCAGCCAGCGCAGCGTCCCGATCAGATCGAACACCGGTTTCAGCCACTGGCCATGCGCATCGATCCGCGCATCGGGCGCGACGGACCTCATCGCGCGGCGCAGCCGGGTCAGCGTGGCACCATCGGCCTCGGCGCGAAAATCGACATCGATCAGCGCGGGCAGGGGGATGTCGCGGCTGACCGCGCCGCTGCCCAGCCATGGCGTCAGCAGCGCGCGAACCTCGGCCTCGCTCACCTGGGTGACGCCAGCAATCGCCCGGTCGGAGCGCAGCAGCGCCTCGGCCGCCAGCGCCTGTTTCTGCCGTGCCTCGGCATCGGCATTGACGATCTGCACCGTCGCGCGCCCGGCCAGATCGGCATTGATCTGCCGCGCCGCGCTGCCCAGCGCCAGCGCGGCGGCGGCCGCGAGCAGCGTCAGGAACAGCATCACCGCGATCACCCAGGGCATCGGCCCGGTCAGCCGCGCCTGCGGGATCAGCCGGCGGTCATGGCCGGTGGGGAAGAGCGCGCCGAGCATCAGCGTGTCTCGCCGGGCTTGCCGGGCATGTCGGCCCAGCCGGTCATGTCGGACGGGCGCGGCGGATAGCGCAGTGCGCCGGTGGGGTCGGACAGCCGCCCGCCTTCCAGCCGCATCATCTGCGCGCGCTTGATCCGCGTCATCAGGTGCACGTCGTGCGTCGCGACGATGATCGTGGTGCCCATGCGATTGAGCGCCTCGAACAGCCGCAGCAGCTTGACCGCCATATCGGGATCGACATTGCCCGTGGGTTCGTCGGCGACGAGAATATCGGGCCGGGTGATGACCGCGCGGGCGATCGCGACGCGCTGCTGCTCGCCGCCCGAAAGCGTCGCGGGCAGGGCATCGCCGCGTGCGCTCAATCCCACCCAGTCGAGGATTTCGCGCACGGGCGTCGCGATATCGGCATCGCGCATACCCGCGATGCGCAGCGGCAGTGCGATATTGTCGAACGCGGACAGGTGCGGCACCAGCCGGAAATCCTGGAAGACGACGCCGATGCGGCGGCGAAAGCCCGGCAACCGGTCGCGCGCCAGCGTCATGAGGTCGCTGCCGAACAGCCGGATCATCCCGCGGCTGGGTCGCTGCGCCAGATAGAGCAGCTTGAGCAGCGAGGACTTGCCCGCGCCCGACGGTCCGGTGAGGAAATAGAACTGGCCCGAGAACAGCGTGAACGAGAGGTCGATCAGCGCCTCGGGCCCGGTGCCATAGCGCAGCCCCACATTCTCGAACTGGACGATGCTTTCGACCGAAGGGGCCATCTGCGGGGCGCTCATGCAGCGGCGATAGCGCGGCGCGGCCCAAACAGGCAATGGGAATGCGCACCCTCACGTCACCCGCACTGCCAAATCCCGCTGCCATGGCGTCAAGCCGTTGAAAAACCGCCCTTGCGCGCAATCAGCAGTGGAAAACATGGGGTGACCACCTTTGCAGGCGGTCCAAGCCCCTTGCGGCGATTCGCCCATCATGGTTAGAAACGCCATGATTATTGCGTGCCCTGCGTGCAACACCCGCTATGCGGTTCCCGACAGCGCCATCGGTATCGATGGACGATCGGTGCGTTGCGCCAAGTGCGGGCACAGCTGGTTCCAGCATGGTCCCGACGTTCCCGCGCCGGAGTCGGTCGCCGACCCGGCAGTGCAGCCTGCGCCCACGCCCGCACCTGCGCCGGTCGCGGAACCGGCAGCACCTGCCGCTTCGGCAGTAGCGCCGGTCGAATCCGAGCCGGGACCGGCTGCCCCAGTGCCTGCGCCGCCGCCGGCAGCGAGCCCGGAGCCGCCGATGGTCGCGCCGGTGCCGGTCGAGCCCGAATCCACGCGCGAGCCGGAACCCGAGTTGCCGCCACTGCCCCGGCCGGTTCCTCCGGTCGACCGTCCGATCGTGGCGAGCTATGCCGACGACGCGCTGGCGGATCGGCCGAGCAGCTTCAGCCACGAACCGCCCTTCCGCCCGCGCCGCAACCCGGCCAAGCTGTGGATGATCGGCGCGGTCGCCTTTGCGCTGCTCGCATCGGGCGCGGCCGTCGCGATCCAGACCTTCGGCCTGCCAGGCTTCATCGCCGATTACAGCCTGCCCTTTGCCGAGGTGGAGCCCGATCTGGTGATCGATTTCCCGCCCAAGAAGCAGGAACGGCGCACGCTGCCCAACGGCACCGAATATTTCAGTGCGTCGGGCACGATCCGGAATCTGAGCCAGCGCGCGCAGGACGTGCCGCCGATGCTGGTGGTGCTGCGCGATGCGCAGGACCGGGTGGTGTTCAACTGGATCATCAACCCGCCGGTCGAGAAGCTCGAGCCCGGCCAGTCGGCCGATTTCCGCCAGGCGATGGTCGACGTTCCGCGCTCTGCCACCTCGGCCGAGATCGCCTGGGCCAAGCGCAACTGATCGCACGCGCTGCCTGACAGGCACACGAGATTCCCTTGTTGCTATGGGCGTTACGCTTTGCTAATGGCGCGGCCTGCCACGCGGGCAGGGCCGTCGAAACGGCCGCAATCCCCGCGAATTGCTGGACTGTGCGGTCATGGCGGAATTGGTAGACGCGCAACGTTGAGGTCGTTGTGGGCGAAAGCCCGTGGAAGTTCGAGTCTTCTTGACCGCACCAGTCATCCAGGGGCCCGCCGCCCGGGCGGCCCCTCAGATCCCCGACAACCGCTCCCCGATCGCCTGGCCCATGCGCAAGGGCGCGCCGGGCTGAAGCGCATCGTTCCAGGCGACGCGGCCCGGCTCGAACAGCAGCACCACGGTCGATCCCAGATAGAAGCGGCCCATCTCGTCGCCTGCTGCGAAGCTGTGGGTGCTGCCGGTGAACTCCTCGGCGACCGGTGCGGTTTCATGGTCGGCAAAGCGGTGCGGCCAGACCGTGTCGATCCCTGCGACGATTATCGCGCCGACCATCACGCTGGCGAACATCCCGTCGGGTCCGTCGAACAGGCACGCGAGCCGCTCGTTGCGCGCGAACAGCCGGTCGACCCCGGCAGCGGTACCCGGATTGACCGAGAACAGCTTGCCGGGAAGGTACACGGTCGATTGCAGCGTGCCGGCGGCGGGCATGTGCACGCGGTGGTAGTCGCGCGGGCTGAGATAGATGGTGACGAACTGCCCGCCATCGAACCGGTGCGCGTCGCCGCCCTGGCCGCCGAGCAGCTCCTCGACGCTGTAGTCGCGCCCCTTGGCCTGAATGATGCGCCCGTCGCGGATCGGGCCCGCCTGGCTGACCGCGCCGTCGGCGGGGCTGAGGATGAAACGCTCGGCATCGGCCAGCGGACGCGCTCCGGGCTTGAGCTCGCGGGTGAAGAAGTCGTTGAAGCTGGCAAACTGTCCGAAGCGGCGCGCCGCCTCGCCCATGTCGACATCATAGGCGGCGGCGAAGCGGCGGATCATCCGGTCGCGCAGCCAGGGGCTCTCGCTCGCCGCCAGCCGTCCGGCGAGCCGGGTCAGGGCGTGCTGTGGCACCAGATGCTGTAACGCAATGAAGGCAGAGGACATGGCACGGCTCTATCGCACGCATCGCTGCCCGGCCACCTTTATCGCAACGATCAGGCGGCCACCCAGCTGCCATGGAAGCTGACCGGCAGCGCGACGTCGCTGCGCCAGCTCGTCACCGGGCCATCGGCGATGCGGCGCGCGTCAAACAGGTGCAGTTCGGTGGCTTTTGCATCGAGGTTGAGCGTGGTGCCGATCAGGTGATGCGGTCCGGCGGGCACGAATTCCTCGACCAGATGGCGCGCGCCGAAATCGAAGCTGTCATGCCGCCCGCTGATCCAGTCCCAGCTGCCGACGCTGCGCGCGAACGGCCGCGTGCCGGTATAGCCACCGACATGCACCGTCGCCGATCGGGGCAGTCCGGCGCGCTCGGGCGCGCTCCGCGGGAATTCGGCGGTGATCCCGGCGGGCGTCAGCGTGGCGCGGCCATCGGGGTGCAGCGCGACCAGGTTGAGCTCGGGACGTTCGACATGGACATAGCGGCCCTCGACTAGCCCCGGCGCGCCTTCGACCGCAAAGGTCACGTCCTTGTGGAAGCAGCCGTCGAAGCGGATCGTCCCGTCCGTCTCTTCCCAGGCATCGCCGAGATGGAAGAAGGAGAGCGGCGGCAGATCGTAAACGCGGCGCTTCGACAGGTCGTCCTTGTCGAGCACCAGCACCTTCGATCCCAACTCGGGCTGCCAGGTCAGGCTCTTCGAGAAGGGCAGCTTCATCGCGCCTGCGATCCAGGGCTGGCACAGGATCACCAGATGGCGCGCGGTCGCGGTGAAATCGTGGATATAGCTCGCCATCGGCAGCTTGACCGCCTCGCCCGCCTCGAACATGCCGTCCTTAGACAGCCGCCAGACATAGACCGCCGCCCCGCCCGATCCGATGTTCCAGATGCGGCCATCGGGCTCGATGCGCGGATGCGCGAGGAACGGCATGTGCTTCAGGTCGTCGCGAAAGGTGACCTGGCCCTGCGTCTCGAGGCTGGCCGGATCGAGCGCGGTGGCAGAGCCTGCCTCCCAGAGCGCCAGCAGGCGGTTGCCAGCCTTGATGACATGCGTGTTGGCGGCATTGGTCTCATCCGAGTTGCCGACGATCGCGCCGGGCTGCTCGAGCGTGCCGAAGCCCGGCTGGACGATGCGGCCGAGCTTTTCCTCGAGCCGCCGCTTGGGCGTGTCGACGAAGCGCGCCGCCAGCCGTGCCTCGTTGCTGCGCACCTGCCAGGCGCGGATCAGCCCGTCGCCGTCGAACCAGTGGCCCGAGGCGCTGTCGCCGCGGCGGAAGCGCGCCGGGCCGTTGCGGTAGAGCGTGCCGATGAGATCGGGCGCGCGGCCGTGGATGCGGCGAAGGCTGCGCGGGGCGATGTCTTCCAGGATGTCGGTGACGCCCAAAGTCCAGTCGGGCTTGGCGACGGCAGCGGCGGCGGCGGCGGCGGCGCGGGCGGTGGCGGGGACCAGGGTGCCGAGCGCGGCCAGGCCCCCACCGATCAGCAGATCACGACGGTTCATGAGATCGTGTCCTTACTGGATCGCGATGCGGGTTTCGGAGGCGCCGACGGGCACATCGAAGCTTGCCGCTTCCCAGCGCGCAGGTCCGCCCACGGGCTTGGCGTTGTTCGAAAAGGCAAAGGGTTCAAGCGGCATGCCGAAGGGGTTGGTCTTCATCTTGCCGTCGCCATCGACATCGTGAAACGCCTTGATCGCATAACGGCCGGGGGCCAGGCCCTCGAAAACGACCGAGACGGTCTTGCCTTCGACCCTGGCCATCGCGGCGCGCACCGGCTTGCCGCCCGCATCGTGCGCGGCCTCATTGTCATACAGGCTGAGCAGGATCTGGCCCTCGGGCATCTCGATCTGCTCGAAGGTGACGGTCAGCGAGGCATCGGGTGCGGGGGTGGTCGCGGCGGCGGCGTTCTGCGCCCAGGCAATGCCGTTTCCGGCAGTGGCAAGCGCGAGCGTGGCGGCGAGATACAGGGCTTTCATGGGTCTGGTTCTCCTTGCGGGTTGCGATGGCGACGGGGCCATGCTTGACCCCCTCACCCTGGCGCAGGTAGACCCGGCTGTCCTGTCCGGTTACGCGAGTTGCCCGCCCTGATGCGTGAGTTGCCACCCCCTGCCGTTCACGCTTCGCGAAATGCAGAGGCCATGAAAAGCCAGGCATTGCGGGGACTTGTCATCGGGATGATCGCGGCGGCGGTGCTCGCCTATCTGGGCGCGATGGGCACCCAGGCAGCACCCTTTTTCCAGCGTTTCGCCTATTGGGCGGCGGTGATTTTGCCCGGATCGCTGCTCGGCCTGGGGGTGAATGCGCTGGTGCGCGGCTGGGGCGGCCTCGCGGCGCACCGCTGGGCAGAGGCCGGGCTGGTCGCGCTGCTCGTCTCGCTGCCGCACAGCTTCGTGGTCATCGTGGTCAGCGCGTTGTTCTTCGGCATCGGTCTGATCACACCGATGGTGGTGCTCGAATTCTGGCTGGCGGTGCTGCTCATCTCGGTGGTGCTCACCGCGATCAACTATCTCGCCACCAACGGGCAGGTCGCCGAGGCGGCGGTCGTGCCCATGCCGCAGCCTCTGCCCGAGCCTGCACCCGCACCGACCTCTGCCGAAGCACCCGTGACCGATCGCTCCGCGCTTCCTCCCCTGCTCGCCGAGAAGCTGCCGCACCGGTTGCGCGCCGGGCGGCTGCTCGCGATCGAGGCGGAGGACCATTATCTGCGCGTGCACACCGATCTGGGCAGCGATCTGGTGCTGATGCGCATGGCCGATGCCTGTGCGCTGCTCGACGATTCGGCGGGCGCGCGCGTGCATCGCAGCTGGTGGGTCGCGCGCGATGCGGTGCAGGCGGTCCGCCAGCAATCGGGCCGGATGGAGCTTGCGCTGCCCGGCGATATCAGCGCGCCGGTGTCGAGGGCGATGCAGCCGGTGCTGCGCAGCCAGGGCTGGCTATAGCCGGGCAAACCAGTCCGATATCGCTGCGGCGATCCGGGCTGAGCTCTTGCCGTCGCCGAAAGGATTGTGCGCCTGCGCCATCGCGGCATACGCGGCCGGATCGTCGAGCAGTCGGGTCGCTTCGGAGATGATCGTCGCGCGGTCGGTGCCGACCAGCTTCGCCGTGCCCGCTGCGACGCCTTCGGGCCGCTCGGTGGTGTCGCGCATGACGAGCACGGGCTTGCCGAGCGCTGGCGCCTCTTCCTGCACGCCGCCGCTATCGGTCAGCATCAGCTCGGCAATCTGCAGCAGCCGGGTGAAGTTGAGATAGTCGAGCGGTTCGAGCAGCGCGACATTGTCCAGCCCGCCCAGGATCGGCAACATCGCGGCACGCACCTGCGGATTGAGATGCACCGGGAAGATGATCGCGACATCGTCGCGCGCGGCCAGATCGCGGATAGCGTGCGCGATGTCGTCCATGCCGCTGCCGAAATTCTCGCGCCGGTGCGTCGTGACGCCGATGATCCGCTTGCCCGCGAAGCGCGCCTCTACGGGTGCGAGCAGGCCCGCCTGGCCGGGATCGGCGGCGAGCTTGTGCGTGACCCAGTGCAGCGCATCGATCACCGTGTTGCCGGTGACCAGGATCTTCGCCTCGTCGACGGCCTCGCGGCGCAGCGCATCGGCCGCGGTCCCGGTCGGCGCGAAGTGCAGGTCGGCGAAGGTTCCGATGATCTTGCGGTTCACCTCTTCGGGCCAGGGGTGATAGATATTGCCGCTGCGCAAGCCGGCCTCGACATGCGCGACCGGGATCTTGCGATAATAGGCGGCGAGCGCGCCGCACATCGCGGTCGCGGTATCGCCCTGCACGATCACCATATCGGGCTTTTCGGCATCGAGCACCTGACCGATGCCGGTGAGCAGCCGCGCGCTGATCTCGTCGAGGCTTTGGCCCGGCTGCATCAGCGCGAGGTCATGATCGGGCACCAGCCCTGCGATTTCCAGCACCTGGTCGAGCATCTCGCGATGCTGGCCGGTGACCAGCACCACCGGCTCCAGATCGGGCGCAGCCTGGAGCGCGGCCACTACCGGGAACAGCTTGATCGCCTCGGGCCGCGTGCCGAAGATTACCGCAATCCGCCGTGCCATGCCCTTGTCTCCCCCCGCCTGTCAGCTCAGCGGCCGACGCTCACATAATGGAAGCCCGCCGCCTTCATCTGCTCGGGCTTGTAGATATTGCGCAGGTCGACCAGCGTGTTGCCGCGCATCGTCGCGAGCACGCGCGGCAGCGCGAGCGCGCGGAACACGTCCCATTCGGTGACGATCACCGCGCAATCGGCGTCCTGCAATGCCTGATAGGCGCCTTCGGCCATCGTCACGCCGGGCATCAGCGCGGCGGCTGCCTCCATGCCCTCGGGATCATAGGCGATGACTTCGGCGCCCGCGTCGATCAGCCCCTGGGCGATGACGATCGCGGGGGCATCGCGCATGTCGTCGGTATTGGGCTTGAAGGTCAGGCCCAGCATCGCGATGCGCTTGCCCTCGACATCGCCGCCCATCGCCGCGATCACCTTGCGCGCCATCGCGCGCTTGCG